>Ga0306921_10000047_pt1 | contig 81166 bp, 74 predicted proteins | sample sta12Cox44000080_FD_203760 | JGI IMG/M metagenome (GOLD analysis project Ga0306921, IMG submission 203760) | Lab enrichment of tropical soil microbial communities from Luquillo Experimental Forest, Puerto Rico - statoxic.12C.oxic.44.000.080 (v2)... | ecosystem: Environmental > Terrestrial >... | reverse complement strand
CGAACAGCCGCGCGATTTCGATGCGCACGAATGACGGGGTCTGGTTGGACGTGTAGATCGTCAGCCGCGCGTCGCCGGGTTCGGCAATGGCGACATGCGGTTCAAACGGCAAATGCAGGCATTGTTGGGTCTTGAACGTGTGCTCGAAAACCCGGTCGGCAGCGGCGAATGCCTTGTCTACGTCGCCGCGGCGCAGATGATAATCGAGCGCGACATTGGTTCCCCTGCGGCCGCGCAAATGCTTGAGGTCGGCGAAGGTGCCGGCCGGCCGCAGCGTCTCGTGCACCAGCGTATCTGGCTTGACCGCCGCGAGCTCGTCGTAAACCGCCGGCAGCTCATCGTATTCGGCTGTGATCAATTGCGCGGCCTGTTCGGCGATATGCGGATCGCTCGCCAGCACGGCCGCGACCGGCTCGCCGACATAGCGCACCTTGTCGAGCGCCAGGATCGGCTGATCGTGGAAGGCCGGACCGTAATAGGGTTCCGGAATAAGCTTTCGGATATCCTCGCCCGTGACGACGCGATGTACGCCGGGAAGTACCCGCGCCGCCGTCGTGTCGACACTGCGAATGCGGCCGTGCGGCACGGTCGAGCGAAACGCCTTGCCGTACAGCATGCCGGGCAGACGCAGGTTGTGCGTATACTCGGCGCGGCCGGTCACTTTGGCGCGCGCCTCAAGGCGTGGAAAATTTCGGCCGATCTGGCTCATTGCCGCTGTGCCCCCACGGGCTGGTCCAGTGCCTGCCGCACGGCGCGGCCGAGGTAGATGCGCAGCAGCTCGCGCTTATACCCGGCCGAACCGTGAGCGTCGGCAAGGATGATCGCCTCACCCGCCGCGACATCGCCGGCGTGCCGGAGCGGCCGATCCTCGATACGCGCGCCATGCAGCGCATGTTCGGCTTTTGCAAGGCGCGTGACTTTTTCGGTCGCGGCGCTGACGACCACAATCGGATCGCGGATTGCATCGTCCTTGACAGAAAATGACACAGCGATACCGAGCGCCGGCCAATCGTCGGCGGCGCGCGCGGTGACCTTGACGTAACCGACCTTGCGTCCGTCGAGCGGCGGCACCGCGACGACGCTTATGAGTTCATTGCGCGCGAGCACGGTCTCGTAATACCCGGCATAAAGATCGATCAGCGGCAGTTCGCGCTTTGCCTTCGGCCCGGTAATCGTGACGCGCGCGGCAAGAGCCGCGAGGACCGGTGGCAGATCCATATGCGGGTCGCCGTGGGCCAGCGCGCCGCCGACACAAGCAACATTGCGCACGCGCGGGTTCGACAGCGTTCGCAGCGCCCGCTTGAGCGCCGGCAAACGTGCCGCCACGTTCCGATCGTGTTCAAGCTGGCTCAACGTCGCCATGGCGCCGATCCGCAGCGCGCCGGAATCGCTGACTGCAATCCGCGTGTGCTCCGACTCGATGTGATGCAGGCTGACCAGACGCGTAGGCTGAAACACGCCGGCTTTCATCATCAACATCAACGCCGTGCCACCGGCCACGGGCCGGATCGTCGGTTCGTCCGGGTCGAGCAAGGCCACCGCTTCGTTGAGTGAGCGCGGCTCGGTCATTTCGAATGGAATCATTCCATCCTCTCCATCACGCCGAGGCCGTGCCCAAGACGTGATCGGCAATTTCGGCGCGTGTCGCTAGCCAGATGTCTGGTGACGACATCGCCCGTTCGACGATCTTCTCGTAGAAGTAGGCGCCGCGATGGTGGCCGCAAATGTGGGCATGGCCGGTCACGTCGATGATACGAAGCTCCTCGCCCGCGCGCGCGATCTCGATCACTTCGTCGTAGGAGTCGAGCATCATGCCCGGTGGGTGGCCGTATTTCATCGAAGGCATGTCGTTGACGTCGTAGGATAGTGGAATGGCCACGATGCGCTGGTTTCCGCAGCTAATGACGTAGGGCAGATCGGCGTTGAAAACGTCGCCATACCAAGTGTACCCGGCCTCGGCGAGAAGGGTTGGGGTAGACGGCTTTGACGTGCCGCGCGGCGACAGCCAGCCACGCACCGGTTTCCCGGAAGCTTGCGCAAGCAGCGTAGTGCAGCGTGCGATGTTTCTCCGCTCTTCGTCATCCGATAACAGCGCGGGAATTACGTCCATGGCGTAGGAATGCGACAACACTTCGTGTCCGCTCGCCGCGATTGCGCACACGGTATCGGCTGAACGTTCGGCGATGATCGCGTTCACCATCACGCTGGATTTAGCACCGTAACGGGCAAGACAATCCATCAAGCGATGGATGCCGACTTCAACACCATAAGCGGCCCACGAGATCGCCATTGTGTCGAGCACACCCGCCGGAAGCGGATTGCCCATCGGACTGATGCCCGGCGCCTTTTCGTCCGACCAGGCTTCGAGACAGATATTGAAGACGACGGCGATACGTTTGCCGCCCGGCCAGCTCCAGTCGGCAGAACGGTACCCCGGTTTCCGGATCATGCTCTAGGCGCTGACATTGTAAGCCGCGATCGCCGCCATGTTGACAAGCTGGGCGTCGTTGGCCGCGAGCGGCACGATCTGCACGGAGCGGTCGAGCCCAACCAGCATGGGCCCGATGACGGTTGCGCCACCAAGCTCCATCAGGAGCTTGGTGGAAATCGAGGCGGAATGGAATGCCGGCATGACCAGAACGTTAGCAGGGCCGGAGAGCCGGCAAAACGGATAAGCTTCGCGCAGCTCCATATTGAGCGCGACATCGGCCGCCATTTCGCCGTCATACTCGAAATCGACGCGCTGCTCGTCAAGGAGCCGCACCGCTTCCTGCACGCGCTGCGAACGCTCGCCCGCCGGATAGCCGAATGTCGAGAACGCGAGCAAGGCGACGCGTGGCTCGTAACCAAGCGTCCGCGCGACCCGCGCCGCCTCGACGGTAATTTCAGCCAGATCGCTGGATGTCGGCATTTCGGTCACTGCAGTGTCGGCGACCAGCACGGTGCGGCCGCGCGCCAGAACCAACGAGACGCCCATCACCCGATGGCCGGGTTTGGGGCCGATGCAGCGACGCACGTCTTCCAGCGCCAGCGAAAAATTTCTGGTGACGCCGGTGACCATTGCGTCGGCGTCGCCGAGCGCGACCATGCAGGCTGCGAAGTGATTGCGGTCTTGATTGACCAGGCGCTGGCAGTCGCGTTGCAGAAAGCCGTGGCGCTGCATCCGTTCGTAGAGGTAGGCCGCGTAAGCCGAATTGCGCGACGAAATAGCGGCATTGGTGATTTCGATATTACCGCCGAGCTCGACACCGAGCGTTTGCGCTGTTGCGCGTACGCGGGGCTCGCGTCCGACCAGGAGCGCCGTGCCGAGGCCCTGGTGAACAAACGTCGCGGCGGCGCGGATCACCTGTCCCTCTTCGCCTTCGGCGAAGACGACCCGGCGCGGCCGCCGCCGCAGCCTCTCGTACACGCCCTGGAGCACGCCTGCGATAGGATCGCGACGGCTGCGCAATTGATGCCGATAGGCTTCCATGTCGCTGATCGGTCGCCGGGCAACTTTGGATTCCATCGCGGCTTTCGCCACTGCCGGCGGAATGTCGGAAATGAGCCGCGGATCGAACGGCACCGGGATGATGTAGTCCGGCCCATATTTAGGCCGGGTGCCATAGGCCACCGCGACTTCGTCCGGCACATCCTCGCGCGCCAGCGCGGCCAAAGCCTGCGCGCAGGCGATCTTCATTTCCATATTGATCGCGCGCGCCCGCACATCGAGAGCGCCGCGGAAGATGTAGGGAAAGCCGAGCACGTTATTGATCTGGTTTGGATAGTCGGAACGGCCGGTCGCCATGATGGCGTCCGAGCGCACCGCAGCGACTTCTTCGACGGTGATTTCCGGATCGGGATTGGCCATGGCGAAGATGATCGGCTTCTTGGCCATCGACTTCACCATCGCCTGCGTCACCGCGCCCTTTGCCGATAGCCCAAAAAATACGTCGGCGCCGGCGATCGCCTCGGCCAGTGTGCGTGCTTTGGTTTTTACGGCGAACCCCGACTTCCACTGGTTCATGCCGTCGGTGCGGCCCTCATAAATCACGCCCTTGGTGTCGCACAGGACGAGATTTTCGGGGCGAAAGCCGATAGCGCGTAGCAGCTCCAGGCAGGCGATGCCGGCGGCGCCGGCGCCATTGCAAACCAGCTTCGTCGTGGCGATTTCGCGACCCGTGAGTTCAAGCGCGTTGAACAGCCCCGCCGCGGCAATGATGGCGGTGCCGTGCTGATCGTCATGGAACACCGGCACGTCGAGTAGCTCGCGCAGCTTCTGTTCGATGATGAAGCATTCCGGCGCCTTGATGTCTTCCAGATTGATTCCGCCCCAGCCTTTGCCGAGCAGCTTGACGCAATTGATGAACTCGTCGGGGTCTTCGGTCGATACTTCGAGATCGATGGAATCGATGTCGGCGAAGCGCTTGAACAGGACCGACTTGCCTTCCATCACCGGTTTCGCGGCCAAGGCGCCACGATTGCCCAGCCCGAGAATAGCGGTGCCGTTGGTGATGACCGCAACGAAGTTGCCTTTGGTCGTGTAGTCGAATGCCTTGGTTTCGTCGTCGGCAATAGCGAGTACTGGAACGGCGACACCGGGCGAATAGGCGAGCGACAGATCGCGCTGCGTCGCCATTGGCTTAGTCGCGACAATTTCAAGTTTCCCCGGCCGGCCTTGGCTATGAAACAGCAGGGCTTCCTGATCGGTGAAAGTTGGACGCTGTGCGGCACCGCCGTTTTTGCCGCCGTTCTTAGCCGCCATTTTGATCGCCTGCCGCTGATTGCGTTGAAAGAGCAAAGCCCCAAAGCAAAGTCCGAGAGAACATTAGCGAATGAACTTTAGCGAATGCAGCGCCCCGTACTCAAGAACCTCCGCCGGAAACCGCCGGCACTGCGATTTTACGAGCGTGTGGCGGCTTTGCGGCTCGCGGGAGGATAGCAACCGAGCGGGCGCGATGTGCGGGCACCGCAATGCGACGCATTGAACTTGCGGGCGCGTCAGAGTAATGGCTGGTTCGCAGCAATGCCGCGGCCCCTTCGTCAGTTACCGTCATGATCAGATTCCTGTTTCGTTTCGTCGGCCTGTGCCTGCTTGCCACGGCTTTTGTGCTGTTCGTCTATGACGGGACGAAATCGATCGCCAATCACGAAGTCCTCTACACCCGGCTGGGCGACGTCTGGGCGATCGTCGATCAGAACAGCCTCAACGGCATACAAGACTGGCTGAAGCAGAAACTTTCATGGGCATGGGATCCTTATTTGCAGGGCGGCTTCGACCTGCCGGCCTGGGCCGTTGTCGGTATCCTGGCGGCGCTCATGATCCTGCTCGGGCGCAAGAGGAAGCCGCTGATCGGCTACGCCCGGGACTAGGGCATGATCCGGGTTTCGAAAAAGATCTGCTCAAACAACGTCCTGAAAGCGAAGTGACGATTCAATCAAAGTTCACTTCGCTTTAGCTCGCTGCGCGGAGGGGCTCGCTCGTGCGACGGCTAATCAGGATCGCAATAATCCTCGCAATTGCCGTCGTGCTTGTCCCCTATGCAATCGCGCCGTTTTATCGGGTCATCGATCCGGTTTCGATGCCGATGCTGTGGCGCTGGGCGACCGGCAAGCGGGTGCACCGCATCGTCGTTCCGCTCAATCGCGTCGCGCCGGCGCTGCGGCTCGCGGTCATCGTTGCCGAGGATGGCAGCTTTTGCCACAATCGCGGCGTCGACCTCGGCGCGATCCGCGAGGCGATGCAGCAAGCCGACGAAACCGTCGAGGCACGCGGCGCCTCGACCATTACCCAGCAAACAGCTAAGAACTTGTTCCTTTGGGAAGGCCGCAGCTTTATCCGCAAAGGGCTCGAATTTCCGCTGGCGCTTTGGCTCAATCTGGTCCTGCCCAAGCGCAGAGTGCTCGAAATCTACCTAAACATCGCCGAATGGGGACCAACTGGCGAATTCGGCGCCGAAGCCGGCGCGCGCTGGGCGTTCGGTAAATCGGCGCACGATGTTAATTCTTCCGAGGCGGCAATACTCGCCGCGGTTCTGCCAAATCCGGTCCAGCGCAGCGCCAGGACACCCGGCGTCCTGGTGCGCAGGCTCGCCGGCCTTTATGAGCGGCGGTCTATCCAGTTCAGCGGGCTGGACGCCTGCGTGCGCGGCCCCTAGCGCAACGGCGGCGGTTCTTCTATAAGCCGCGTTCGCCAACCGACGGCGTACAAAGGAGAACGATCATGGCCGTGCCGAAAAGAAAAACATCGCCGTCCAGGCGCGGCATGCGGCGTTCGGCCGATGCCCTCAAACGCCCGACTTATGTCGAAGACAAGGATTCCGGGGAACTACGCCGGCCGCACCACATCGACCTGAAAACCGGCATGTATCGTGGCCGGCAAGTGCTCAGCAAGAAATCGGAATCTTAAAGCGCAACGCTAAGCGCAAAGCTTGAGCACCGCCTGACGCAAGCCTTAAGTCAACTTTGAGCAAAGCCTGCGCTTGGGCTTGGCGTGGCGCTTTTGCGCGCTATTGTCTGCCCACTCTCGGCTCTTATACGATCCTGTTCCCTAGCGCACGAGGCTGCCTGCGCCGCCGCGCGCCTGAAAGAGACGGATCATGTTCGCGCTCGGCTTTCCGCTGCTTCTCATTCCATTCGCAATCTACAATATGATCGCGTTTCTCACGCCGGGCGTGAGTTGGACATCTCCGGTCACCACCGTGCAGATGATGTCGGGCCAGGACTGGGTACTGACCTGGGGGGACATTCTCCTTGCTTTCGCTATTTTTCTGCTCTGGGTCGAACTGATCAAATCGACACGCGCCGGCATGCGCAGCGTCATGGACCACGTCCTCTCCATGGCGCTTTTCATCGCCATGCTGGTCGAGTTTCTCCTCGTGCAGCGGGCGGCAACGTCGACGTTTTTTCTGCTGATGACGATCGCGCTGGTCGACGTGCTGGCTGGCTTTATCGTCGGCATGCGCACTGCGACGAGGCAGATCGAGGTCGAGCGCGCGGATCGAGCGTAACCGCCGCTATTGGCCGCCGCCGGTAAGACGGTCGACTTTTCTTTTCATCTCATCGAGCTGACGTTTGAGATCGTCGATGTCGCCGGCCTTGCCGGAGGCTTTGTCAGCCTCGGAACCTGCCTCGCTGCCCGCGCTGTCGCGCCGCGCGAACGGCACGAACATGGCAAAGGCACGCTCGAACATGTCCATGTTCCGCCGGACCTGCTCCTCCAGCGAAGTGAACGCACCGACGCCGAAAGCCTGGGCCATTTGCTGACGGAACTTTTCCTGTTCGCGCGTCAGCGACTCGATCGAAACTTCGAGATAGCGCGGCACCAGCATTTGCATGCTGTCGCCGTAGAACCGGATCAATTGGCGCAGGAACGTGATCGGCAGAAGGTTTTGACCTTCCTTGTTTTCCTGCTCGAAAATGATCTGGGTCAGCACCGAGCGGGTGATGTCCTCGCCGGTCTTGGCGTCGTAGACGACGAAGTCCTCGCCGGTCTTCACCATCGCGGCAAGGTCTTCGAGCGTGACATAGGCGCTGGTGCCGGTGTTGTAGAGGCGCCGGTTCGCGTACTTCTTGATGGTGACCGGCTCGGCTGTCTTGGTCGCTGTTTCGGACATGAACGTCGTTTTTCCGCGGAACTGCCGTGGGTTGGCGTGAGCGTATGATCTTGCCCTGTTTCGCATGGCGCGGCTACCTTTTTATGGGGAGCCGCCCAACCTCCGGCGCAGTGGCCGAGGCATGCGAAGATAGCGGTCGGGTTCGCGCCCTGGTGCGCCTTGTCGAGGCCGCGCGGGGTCCCTATGACATATGCCAAAGACCCCGCGGTAGCCCCAAACAGCCCGGAAGGAACCTGCCATGAAAGACGACGTCGTTATTGTCAGCGCGACGCGAACGCCGGTCGGCGCGTTCAACGGCGCATTCGCCTCGTTGCCCGCCCATGAACTCGGCAAGACCGCGATTAAGGCGGCACTGGACCGCGCCGGCGTCGAAGCGCCGCGGGTCTCTGAGGTGATCATGGGCCAGATTCTGACCGCCGGCCAAGGTCAGAACCCGGCGCGCCAGGCGTCGATTGCCGCCGGCGTGCCGGTCGAGACGCCGGCCTGGGGCGTCAATCAGCTCTGCGGCTCGGGGCTGCGCTCGGTCGCGCTCGGCTACCAGGGCATCGTCAACGGCGATTCCGAGATCGTTGTCGCCGGCGGCCAGGAATCCATGAGCGTCGCCCCGCACTGCGCCCACCTCCGCAACGGCGTCAAAATGGGCAACTTTGAAATGATCGATACGATGATCAAGGACGGCTTGTGGGACGCCTTCAATGGCTATCACATGGGCAACACGGCCGAGAACGTCGCCCGGCAATGGCAGATCACGCGCCAGCAGCAGGATGCGTTCGCGGTCGGCTCGCAGAACAAGGCCGAAGCGGCGCAGAAGTCGGGCAGGTTCAAGGACGAGATCACGCCGGTGACGGTGAAGACCCGCAAAGGCGATATCGTCGTCGATGCCGACGAATATCCCAAGCACGGCACCACGCTCGACGCGATCAGCAAGTTGCGTCCCGCCTTCGACAAGGAAGGCACCGTCACCGCCGGCAATGCCTCGGGCATCAACGATGGCGCCGCTGCGGTAGTGCTGATGAAAGCCAGCGAAGCGGCCAAGCTCGGCAAGACGCCGCTCGCGCGTATCGTGTCGTGGGCTCAGGCCGGCGTCGATCCCAAAATCATGGGCACGGGACCCATTCCGGCGTCGCGCGCGGCGCTCAAGAAGGCCGGCTGGAACGTTGGTGACCTCGATTTGATCGAGGCCAATGAGGCGTTCGCGGCGCAGGCCTGCGCCGTCAATAAGGACCTCGGCTGGGATACTAACAAGGTGAATGTCAACGGCGGGGCAATCGCGATCGGCCATCCGATCGGCGCGTCGGGAACGCGCGTGCTGGTGACACTGCTCTACGAGATGCAGAAGCGGAACGCGAAAAAAGGGCTCGCCACTTTGTGCATCGGCGGTGGCATGGGTATCGCCATGTGCGTCGAAAGATAGAGGCCAGATGTCGGATGACAGATGACGGAGAGCGGACGGAGCGCTTTTTTTACGTGCTGCGCGCTCCATCCTGTGACGTGTGTCGTCCGTTGTGCACATGAAAAGCAAGTTCAACGATCGGGGAGGAGATTATGGCCCGCGTTGCACTGGTCACCGGCGGTACGCGCGGCATCGGCGCTGCGATCAGCAAAGAGTTGAAGGCGGCGGGCTACAAGGTCGCCGCCACCTACGGCAGCAGCGATGAAGCAGCGCAGAAATTCAAAGCGGAAACCGGTATCAACGTTTACAAATGGGATGTTTCGTCATTTGACGCATGCGCCGCCGGCGTCAAGCAGGTCGAAGCCGATCTCGGACCGGTCGACGTCCTGGTCAACAATGCGGGCATCACCCGCGACACGCAGCTTCATCGCATGAAGCCCGAGCAATGGACCGAGGTGATCAACACCAATCTCGGATCCTTGTTCAACATGTGCAGGAACGTGATCGAGGGCATGCGCGAACGCAAGTTCGGCCGCATCATCAATATTTCCTCGATCAACGGCCAGAAAGGGCAATTCGGGCAGACCAATTACTCCGCCGCCAAGGCGGGCGAAATCGGCTTCACCAAGGCGCTGGCGCAGGAAGGCGCACGCGCTGGCATTACTGTCAATGCGATCTGTCCAGGCTACATCGCAACGGACATGGTCAAGGCGATGCCGCAGGAAGTTTTGCAAAAAAGTATCCTGCCGCAGATTCCGATCGGACGGCTTGGCGAGCCGGAGGAAATCGCGCGGTGCGTGGTGTTCCTGGCCTCCGACGATGCCGGCTTGTTCACCGGCTCGACGCTCTCAGCCAATGGCGGGCAATATTACGCCTGACGCTCGCGCCCCGGCGCTTGCCGGCAGTTCATGCCGGCGACCATCCACGCGGCGCCAGTTCGAGCTTGGCAAACTCGAATCCCGGCGCCATCGTGCAACCGAACAGCGTCCACTCGCCAAGGCTTTCAGCCGCTTGCCAAGCGTCGGCGGGCACCAGAGCCTGAGGCCGTAAGCCCGCTGAAATATCGCCGCCGAGCGTCACGCGCTCGATCCGGCCTCCTGCTGGCGCGATTTCAAGTTGCAACGGCGCGCCGGCATACCAATGCCAGATCTCGGCGGCATCGAGCCGATGCCACTGCGCGCGCTCGCCGCGCGCCAGCAGAAAATAGATCGCGGTCGAAGCTGCGCGACCATCGCCGGCCTGCTTTTCATCGCGAAAGGTCTCGCGAAAATGTCCGCCCTCGGGATGCGGTTTCAGCGCCAGCATCCTGATCACGTCCTGTGCGGTCAGAGCGGCCATGACAGCGCAACCTTTTCAGCTTGTTCGCGTCATGCCCTAGGAGCGATTCTTTCGCTCGCGGATTTCGGCGAAAACCTTCCACGCCGGCTGCCCGGCTAGCCCGAGCGATTTGGCAAGCGCGGCATCGTCTGCGCGCAGAAACGGATTGGCCGCTTTCTCGTGGCCAATGGTCGCCGGGATGGTCGGCTTGCCCGCGGCGCGGAGCTTGGCGACCTCGTCGGCGCGCGCCGCGAGCGCCTTATTGCCCGGCTCGATGGTCTTGGCGAATCGGATATTGGCCTCGGTGTATTCGTGGCCGCAGTAAAACCGCGTGTCGTCGGGAAGGCCGCGCAGCTTGAGGAGCGAATTCCACATCATCTGCGGATTGCCCTCAATCACGCGGCCGCAGCCGATCGAAAACAGCGTATCGCCGACAAAGGCGAGCTTCTCGTTGGGGAAGAAATACGAGATGTGACCGGCGGTGTGGCCCGGCGTATCGATGACGCGCCCTTGCAACGTGCCGAGCTTGACAGTGTCGCCCTCCGCCACCGTGGCGTCGACGTGAGCAATGCGCTGAGCTTCGCCGCGCGGGGCGGTCACGCGACATTGATGGCGCGCTTTTAATTCGCCAATTCCGGCGGTGTGATCGTTATGGTGATGGGTGACGAGAATATCGGTGAGCCGCCAGCCGGTTTTTTGCAGTGCCGCCTCGACCGGCGCCGCCTCGGGAGCATCGATCGAGGCGGTGGCGCCACTTTGCGGGTCGTGCAGAAGCACACCGAAATTGTCACTTAAGCAACCGAACAAATAGGTTTGCGCCGGCATGGCCATCCCATTTTTGGCCCGCCTGACAGCGAGCGGTAATGATTAAATCACCATGAGATAAGGTAGGCACTCGGCGGCGCCTGCCGCAAGGGCGCCGGCGGTAGTGACATGCTATTTTGGGATCATGGACGTCGTCGATCTGCGCAACTTCTACGCCCAGCACCTCGGTGTGGTGGCACGCCGTTTTATCGGCCGCGGCATCCGCGCCCGCTGGAACGATGCCCGCGCACTACGGGTTTTAGGGGTTGGCTATGCCACACCCTATCTCGGCCTCTTCCGCAGCGAGGCTGAGCGCTGCCTCGCGTTGATGCCGGCGCCGCAAGGCGTGGTGCGCTGGCCGTCGACGCGGCCGGCCTTGGCCGCTCTGGTCGAGGAAGATGAGCTGCCACTGACCGATTCGGCGGTTGATCGCGTGCTCCTGGTGCACGCGCTGGAAATGTCGCCCGATCCGGTCGAGTTGTTGCGCGAAACCTGGCGCGTTTTGGCTGCCGGCGGCCGGCTATTGGCAGTGGTGCCGAACCGGCGGGGTGTTTGGGCGCGCATGGACACGACCCCGTTCGGTCATGGCCGGCCCTATTCGCGGACCCAGATCATACACCTGTTGCGCGACACCTGGTTCACGCCGACCGGCTGGGGCGAGGCGCTCTACGTGCCGCCGATCCCGCGGCGCTGGTTTTTGCGCTCGGCGGGCGCCTGGGAGCGCACTGGCGCTACGCTGTCGGCACCATTCGCCGGCGTGCACATCGTGGAAGCAACCAAGCAGGTCTATCGCACCATTCCGGCGCGGCGAGAGCGACGCAGATTGGTTCCGGCGCTCAAGCCGGTATTGGTGCCCTCGCCTGGCGCGACCGCGATGCGCTAATGAGGATTTACGACAATGGAGATGACGATCAATTGCGATATGGGCGAAGGCTTCGGCCTTTATCGCCTCGGCAATGACGCGGCGCTGATGCCGCATATCGATCTTGCCAATATCGCCTGCGGTTTTCACGCCTCCGATCCGTCGATCATGCACGCCACCGTCCGGCTGGCAAAACAACATGGAGTAAAAGTCGGCGCGCACCCTTCGCTGCCTGACATGCAGGGTTTCGGCCGGCGCGCGATGGTGATTGCACCTGATGAAGTACAGGACCTGGTGATCTACCAGGCTGGTGCGTTGAAAGCGTTTCTCGACGCCGAAGGCCTGCCGCTCAACCACATCAAGCCGCATGGCGCACTCTACGGCATGGCGGCGCGCGACGAGGCAATCGCCGGCGCGATTGCCGATGCGGCTCGCGTGTTCGGGGTCCCTGTGCTCGGCATGGCTTTCACCGCGCACGAAACCACCTATCGAAAAAAAGGCGTCGCAATGATCGCCGAATTTTATGCTGATCTTGAATATGACGGCGACGGCAATCTGATCCTCAGCCGCGTTCACGATGCCGTCGATCCGGTGCAAGCCGCTGCTCGCGTCGTGCGGGTGATGCGCAACCATGTGGTCGCCACGACCGGCGGGCGCGATATCCCGGTGCGGGCGGAGACCGTTTGCGTGCACTCCGATACGCCCGCCGCGGTCGCCATTGCCGCAGAACTCGCCAAGACACTGGGCAAGAGACTGCGCAAGACCCTGCGCAATAGCGCTGTGTGATCAGCTCCGCGGGAAACCAGTGGGCCACGGTTCGGCCGTGACCGCGGCGGCATCGCTGCCGACATAGTCGCCGAGGCTTTGAGCGCCATCGCGGTCGAGTGCGGCGACAAGTGCGCGCTTGACCTCGCCGAGAAGCGAAAGACCGCGAAACACCAGACCCGAATAGACTTGAATGAGACTGGCTCCGGCGCGGATCTTGCCGAGCGCGCTAGTGCCGGAATCGACGCCGCCCGCCCCGACCAGCGGGAATACGCCCTCGACCCGCACATAGGTTTCCGCGAGCATGCGGTCGGCCAGCGGCAATAGCGGGCGGCCGGACAATCCGCCGGGCTCATTGGCTTTTTCCGTCTCGCGTAATTGGGCGGGCCGCGCCACGGTCGTGTTGCCGACGATCATGCCGTCAACGCGGCGGGCGCGGGCAATGCCAACGACGTCGTCGAGATCGGCGAGCGACAGGTCGGGCGCGATCTTAAGCAGAATCGGCGTCGGCCCCGCCTGCGGCGCGGCGCGCTCGCGCGCGTCAATGGCGCGAGCCAACAGATCGTCGAGCACGCGCGACTGCTGCATGTCGCGCAGGCCGGGCGTATTGGGCGAGGAAATGTTGATCGTGACGTAGCTGGCGACTGCGGCGAACCGCCCGATCAAGCGCACATAATCGGCGACGCGATCAGCGGCGTCTTTGTTGGCGCCGACATTGATGCCGACAATGCCGCCGGCTCGCGCCCGCGCGGCAAGCCGGCGCAGCACGGTGTCGGCGCCGTCGGAGTTAAAGCCGAGCCGATTGATGATCGCGGCGTCGGCATCGAGCCGGAACAGGCGCGGGTGCGGATTGCCGGGCTGCGGCAGTGGCGTGATGGTGCCGACCTCGACAAAGCCGAAGCCGGCGCGAAGAAGCGCATCGGGCACTTCGGCGTTCTTGTCGAAACCGGCGGCTAGTCCGATCGGATTGGGAAAGTTCAGCCCGAAGACGCGCATCGCCAGCCGCCTGTCGTCGCGTGGCTGCGGCGGCAGATGTGGCCACATGGGCGCGAATTGCAACATTCTGATCGCAAGCCGATGGGCGTGTTCCGGATCGAGTGCGTAGAGGAGCCGCCGCGCCAGACCGTCGAGCAAGTCGATCATGGCGCAAGCTCCGGCAAGGCGCGCTCGCCCTCGACTTCCTCCGGCAGCGGTCGCGTCCAGCGCACTGCCGCGAGCGGCAACGCCGCATAGAGATGCGGAAAAAGATCGCCGTCGCGCGAGGGCTCCCATTTGAGCGCGGAGCCCAATGCATCGGCATCGACCGCCACTAACAAAAGGTCGCGCTGTCGTGCAAAATGTTTCGCCGCCGTCCCGGCAAGCTGTTCGGCGGTTGAAAAATGAATGAAGCCGTCGCGCCTGTCGGCGTCCGAGCCGGCGTAAATTCCCGTTTGCTTGGCCATGCTCCAGGATGCCCGTTGGCAAATTTTGTAGATCGTCGTCACGATCGATCGTTCTGGATGCGTTGCAATCTGCGCAGCTAGAGAGGCTGACAGGTGCGGCTGCAAGTGGGGCTGTTAGTGGGGTTGCAAGTTGCCCTACGAGCGCGGCGGACCCTATCGGCCCTTGAGGACCAAGGCAATAATTCCTATTATTGCAGTGCAAAATTGGGATCGGGCGGCGAAAAGTCTTAGCTGCACCCGAGCCGGCAGTCGCGGTGTTCGCAAGGGCGTCAGTGGGATGTCAATATTGACGCATGCGCAGGTCTGGTCAGCCATTGATCGTCTCGCCGCGCGCGCCGGATTGACGGCCTCTGGGCTTGCTCGCCGGGCCGGCCTCGACCCCACCACCTTCAACAAGTCAAAGCGCATAACGGCGGAAGGGCGCGCCCGCTGGCCGTCGACGGAATCCATTGCCAAGGCGCTCGCCGCGACCGGGCTTTCGTTGCAAACCTTTGTCGAGCTGATCGGGCACGACACCAAGGGCGCGATCGGCGCCGTGCCGTTGATCGGTTTTGCCGAAGCCGGCGCGGCCGGCCATTTCGACCACAATGGATTTCCGGCCGGCGGCGGCTGGCAGGAAATCAACTTCCCGACCGCCCATGACCAGCGCATTTATGCGCTGAAAATTTCCGACCACTCGATGATGCCGGCCTACCGCGACGGCGACATCGTTATCGTTTCGCCTTCGGTGCCGATTCGCCGTGGCGACCGCGTCGTGGTGCGCACAAGATCGGGCGAGATGATTGCCAAGGAACTCAAACGCAAAACGGCCAAGGCGGTCGAACTGAAATCGCTCGACGGCGAGCATGCCGAGCGCACCTTGGTGATGGACGATGTCGCCTGGATGGCCCGCATTCTGTGGGTCAGCCAATAAAGCGTGCAATCGGGTTGTCCTAAGCGCGAACCTGCGTCAGGCCGATCGCGCCAGCGCGCCGTCGATCATGGCAATCGTGTTGGTGATCCCATACGCGGCGACGAAAGAACCGAACCGCGGGCCTTTCTCCTGGCCGAGCAACACCTGATACAGCATATTGAACCAGTCGAGCGATACGCCCGGTTTGCCGTCCTTGGTTTTGATCTTGCCGCTCTTGTCGAGAAACGGCTCGCGGCGGCCGACCTCATAGACCACCTCTTGGATGGCTTCAGGCGTCGCCTGTGCCGGCAATTGCGCCAGCGCATCGCGCAGATCGAGCAGCGCAGCGCGCTCGGCCGCAGTCGGCGTGCGAAACTTTTTCGCCGGCGCGACGAAGTCGCGATAATAATTGATGGCGTAATCGACCAGCGCGGCCAGGCGCCGATGCGTGCCCGGGGTTACACCGGGACGATAACGCGAGATGAAGCCCCACAACGTCTCGGCATTGGCGGCGTTCGAAGCGGTGACAAGCGAGAGCAGCATGGCGAACGGCACCGGATAGTCGGCGCGCGGCGGCGCACCGTTATGGATGTGCCAGACCGGATTGCCGAGCTTTTCCTTCGAGCCCTGCCGCGGATAGGCGTCAAGGAATTGCAGATATTCATCGACGTGACGCGGGATGACGTCGAAGTAGAGCCGCTTGGCGGCTTTCGGCTCGCGGTACATGAATAGCGAGAGGCTTTCCGGGCTGGCGTAGCGCAGCCATTCTTCGATGGTCAGGCCGTTGCCTTTAGACTTGGAGATCTTCTGCCCGTTCTCGTCGAGAAAAAGCTCATAGTTGAAACCTTCCGGCGGCGCACCGCCGAGCGTGCGGCAGATTTCGCCGGACAGTTTCACCGAATCGATCAGATCCTTGCCGGCCATTTCGTAGTCGACGCCAAGCGCGACCCAGCGCATGGCCCAATCCGGCTTCCATTGCAATTTGCAGCGGCCGCCGGTGACGAGCGTCGTCACGCACTCGACGCCGTCGGGATGTTCGTAGGTGATCGTGCCGGCTTTGGCGTCATGCTCGACGACCGGCACCTGCAAGACGATGCTGGTCTGCGGATCGATCGGCAGAAACGGCGAATAGGTCTGCGCGCGCTCCTCGCGCAGCGACGGCAGCATCACCGCCATCACTTCCTCGAAGTGCCGCAGTACTTTGAGCAAGGCTTCGTCGAAACGACCAGACGTGTAACAGGCGGTCGACGACATGAATTCATAATCGAAGCCGAATTGATCTAGAAAAGCGCGCAGCCGCGCATTGTTGTGCGCGGCAAAACTGTTATGGGTGCCGAACGGATCAGGCACCCGCGTCAACGGCTTGCCGAGATGCTGCGCCACCATGTCCTTGTTCGGGATGTTGTCGGGGACCTTTCGCAGCCCATCCATATCGTCGGAAAACGCGATCAGCCGCGTCTTGATCTTGTCGCCAGTGAGGACGCGAAAGGCATGGCGGACCATGGACGTGCGGGCCACCTCGCCGAAGGTGCCGATATGGGGCAGGCCTGACGGCCCATAGCCCGTTTCGAAGATCACTTCGTCCTTCGGCTTGCGCTTGAGCCGCGCAACGATCTTGCGTGCCTCTTCGAACGGCCAGGCATGCGAAAGTTCCGCCAGTTCGCGGAGCGACGCGGTGGATGCTTCAATCGCCGTCATGATGCTCTGACAGGACAGTAGGAAGGCCCCACCGGATCGTCAAACGTCATCGCGTTAAAACGGACTGATCGGAAAATAACGCAGCCAAAGATCAGCGAAGCCGCCCTTTTCCCACTGCCGGAACAGCGCCCAGTTCAAGGCCTGGCGCAGCAGATCATTGCCGCGTTTGACGGCGATGCCGACGCCCTCGCCAAAAAAACGGCTTTCCAGGAATGGCCCGCCGCGAAACGCGCAGCAACCGCCTGAGTCGGAGCCGTTGAGCCAAAATGCTAGCGAAATGCCGTCCCCGAACAACAGATCGACGTCGTTGTTGCGGAGCGCTTCGCGCGCCGCCTCGGAATTGGCATAAGACCGGACCTCCGCGGCAGTGAACATTTCCTTTAAGAAGGCTTCATGCGCGGTGCCGGCGACGACGGCGATCTTTTTGCCCTCGACGAGCTCAGGCAGCACGTCGCCGATAGCGCTGTCAGCGCGTGCAACAAAGCGCGCAGGCGTGCGGTAATAGGGATCGGTGAATTCCGCGCGGCGGCGCGCCGCCGGCGTGATGGCGATGGATGCGATCACCGCATCGCCGCGATTCTCATCAAGCGCATCCATCAAGAGATCGAAGCGGCGCGCCTGAATCGTGCAAGAGACCTTGATCTCATCGCAGAGCTGCCGCGCCAAATCGATATTGAACCCGGTCGGATTGTCGTCCGCTCCGACATAATTGAACGGCGGATAGTCGAGTTCGGTGAGAAACCGGATCGATTGGATACGCGAAAGATCCGGTCGTTCGGGCCGGCGTCGCGGATCCCAGAACCCGGGAACGGCCGACCCGGTCGGCAGCGCGATGCCGTCTTGCGCCACGAGTTGCGGTGCGTTCGCCAACATCATGATGGCCACCGCAACGAGCGCTGCTGGCAGTGCCAGTTGCACCGGCGCTATGCGAGCATCGCGGGCCATCAGAAATAGCGGCGCAGGTCGGCCGCTTCGGCCTCGGGTGTCCGGCTTACGTTAAACGGCGCGACGAAACCGCCATCCTTGTCCATCAGGTAAACCAGCGACGTGTGATCCATCGTGTAGTCGCCATTATCGAGCGGCACCTTTTTGGCGTAGACTCGATAGGCTTTAAGCGCCGCAGTCACCGAGGCCTGATCGCCAGTCAAACCGCGCAAGTGCGGATCGAAATTCGACAGATAATCCTTGATCACCGCCGGGGTGTCACGCTCCGGATCAACCGTAATGAACAAGGCCGCGGTGCGGTCAGCATCCGGTCCCAGCGCGCGCATGATTTGCGACATCTCGAACAGAGCGGTCGGACAAATATCGGGGCAATGGGTAAACCCGAAGAACACCAGAAAAGGACGTCCCTTGAGGTCCGCATCGCTGACCGGCTTGCCGTTCTGATCTTCAAGGTGGAACGGGCCGCCGACGGCGGTGATCGCGGGTCCGACCGGCGTGGGAGCGCGGCCGGTCACGAAGATGATGGCGCCGAAAAACAGGAACAGCCCGCCGAGAAACGCGGCGAGCAGCAACATGATGCGGGATGTATTCGCGTTCACGGCTTTCGTCACTTCCCCATCAGCCAAAGCACGTCGCAAAACCGGCGCGAATGGTTTCGAAAAACACCGCCGTGCCGTAATGCGCCCAGAGCATGCCCGTCCCGGCGAGCGCCAGGGCCACGAGCACGCTGCCGACGAACAGCGGCCCGGAAAAACGTTGTCGTGCGATAAGCTCAGGCATGGCGACGATTCCGGCCCGGTTTAGATAGGCCGGAATTCACCTGCCGACAACGGCGAAAAGCACCGCAGGCGTGGCGGTGCCTCACCGATCTATAGCGCAACGCTTACTGACAGATAGGATAGAGCGCGCTCAATTCCGGGCCGCGCATCACGATCATTTGCGGCCGCAGTCCACCGTGCCGATTGATCCAGGCGCGGATCGCCGGCGGATAAAGCCGCATGACGAGCGCGCTACCATGTCGGGTCGGCACGAGCGAACGCGAGGCGTCGTTGTAATAGGACGCCGCGTGGAAGCCCAAAGCCGCGCGGCGGGTAATGCACACGCGGTCGCGCGGGACGATTCCGGTGAACAACGTGCAGGCCGATAAACACGGCCCGTCGACGATAATCCGCTCGCCGGTATTGCGGATCTCAACGAATTTCTCGATGTAGGAGGACACTTCGCCCCCTGGATCGCCGGTGATTCGGACGTCTGCAGATGCCGCGCACGTCACGAGGGCCGACGCGAACGCGCCGGCCAGAGCCGCTTGCCATTTCATGGAGTACCCTCTCCCCGCTCAATCAGGCGCGGTATGGCCCGGCATTGTGGCAAGAGTTCGGGGATTCCCGGTCTTTATGCCGACGTACCTGCGCGGCAAAGGATGCTATAAGGCCTCGGCACACCAAACCCGGGTAAACTACCTCGCCCGCTCAGCAAACTTTCAGTGAGTGCTCACAAATGGATACGTCGGTTGCGCGCAAAACCAATGTTCCCGATTTCGCCACGGCCTATTACCTGCTCGAAGGATTGAACGAGATCGGCATCGATTACTTGTTCTGCAATTTCGGAACCGACCACGCCCCGATCATCGACGAAATGGCGCATCGCCGCAGGCGCGGCGAGCCGATGCCGGCGATCGTGCGCTGCCCGCACGAGAACACGGCAGCACATATGGCGGCTGGTTATGCGCTGGTGACCGGCCGCGGCCAGGGCGTCCTGGTGCACGTCGATGTGGGCACCGCAAACACCGCAAACGGCATGCATAATCTGTTTCGCAGCCGCCTGCCCGTCCTGTTGATGGCGGGCAAGGCGCCGTACACCGTCAATGACGAGCTGGTCGGTTCGCGCGACACCTATGTGCATTTCGTGCAGGAGCCCTTCGATCAAGCGAGCCTGGTGCGGCCCTATCTGAAGTGGGAATGGACCTTGCCCTCGGGCGTCGTCGTCAAGGAGGCGTTACGGCGCGCCGCCTCGATCATGCAAAGCGAGCCGTGCGGGCCGGTTTATATGATGATGCAGCGGGAAACGCTGACGCAGCATTGGCGCGCCGACGAGATCCGGCGCTATGCTGCAGACCAATTTGCCGCGACCTCCGGCGGCGGCGGTGATCCAGCGCTGGTAGCAGCGCTGGCGGAACGGCTCCTCAACGCACAGAACCCGGTTCTGATCACCGGCTATGCCGGCCGTCATGAGCGCGGCTCACGTGCGATTGATGCATTGGCGCAATTTGCCGGAATCGCCGTGTACGAAGCCAATGTGACCAACAATATCTCACATGCCAGTCCATGCTTCGTCGGATTTTCCGCCGATAAGGCAGTGCCCGAAGCGGATGTCGGGCTATTGGTCGATGTCGACGTACCCTGGTTCCCGAGCGACGTGTACGCCAACGAGAAGACATTCTGGGCGCACATCGACATTGACACGCTCAAACCGGGTTCGCCGATGTGGACGTTTCCAGGCAGCCTGCGCATGCAGGGCGACAGCGGCCGCATTCTTGAGCAAGTGCTCGAAGCGCTGAAAGCCAAAGCTACGCCGCGTTTCAAGGAGACGGTCGCGGCACGATTGAAGCGCATCAAAGCGTTGCGCGACGAGCGCATCGCGCACGCAGCCAAGATTGCGGCCGACAAAGGCCGGCCCGGAGCCATCAATCCGCATTACCTGACGGCCGAACTCGGCAAGCTGCTTGACGACCAAGACCTGATATTCAACGAGGGCGTCACCAATGCGGCCGCGGTGCTGATGCAGATTCCGCGAGCCGTGCCGAACACCACCGTTCGCGCCGGCGGCGGCGGCCTCGGCTGGTCGGGCGGCACCGCGCTCGGCGCCAAGCTTGCCGCGCCGGACCGGCTCGCAGTGCAGATTTGCGGCGACGGCGGATTTTATTTCGGCAATCCAACCTCGGTGTTTGCGGTCGCGCAACAATACCGGCTGCCGATCTTGACCATCGTGATGGACAATACCGGCTGGAACGCGGTGAAGCAGTCGGTGCTGCGCGTGTACCCGGAAGGTGAAGCTAAATCAGCCAACGGGTTTGAGGCGGAGCTCGCGCCCGATGTGCACTTCACCAAAGTCGCCGAAGCGTTCGGCGCCTATGGCGAGGAGGTGAGCGATCCGGCCCACGTGCCGGCGGCGCTCGCTCGCTGCGTCAAGGAAGTTCGCGGCGGCCGCGCCGCATTGCTGCACGCGCGCGTGACGCGGATGTAGGCGTCTTCATTTTCACGTGGCCCGCCATCACGGGCTGGCGTGATTGATGAATTTTTCTGGCGGAGCCTCGCCCCATTGCGAGACCAGCGCTTCCTCCGCGGACACAAGGTTTGAGCCGTTGGCGAGATTGAGGCGGTCGCTATCGGCCCAGTGCTCGTGGACGTGACCCCAGGGATCGGCCCAGTAATCGTAGACCTGGCTGCCAAGCACATGCCTGCCGATCCCCCACATATGCTCGTATTTGCCGAATTGCTTGAGATAATCGTGCCCCATGCAGACGTCGTCGATATCGGAAACCTCGAAGGAAAGATGGTTGAGCCCGGTCTTCTCGTGCGCCAAGCAGAAGAAGACGTGGTGATCGACATAGCGGTCGCCGCGGTCGCAGCGATTGAATGAACCGATGATGTTGTCTTTTTTCTCTACGTAGACGTCATCCGAGCAGACAAAACCGAGCATTTCGCGGAACCAATCCACGGTCTCGCGAAAACGCGGCGTCATCAACACACCATGGCCGATGCGTTTGACGTGCGAGGGACCTCTCGGCAGCCGCATCAATTCGCCGGCCCGTGACAAGGGCGCTTCGCCGGAATTGAGTTTCTGCCGCTTGACCTGTATTTCCAGCACCGCCGCGATGCCGCAAACCACCTCGATCTGATAGCCGTTGGGCTCGCGCAGCCTGACCCGCTTGCCGCCGCCGGGTTCATCGATGTTTTCGATTCCCGAGGCGCCGGGCGCTTTGGCCAAGCGCTTGAGATCGTCTTCGCTCTCAACGTGATATGCGAGACCGACGAACTTCGGATTGCCTTTCTCGGTGACATGGATGTGGTGGCTGGGATCAGTGCCGCGCATATAAAGCGCGTTGGCGGTCCGATCGCTGCGCCGCAAGCCGAAACGGGTGAGAAATTCTTCCATGACGTCGAGATCGGGCGCCTTGAGGCGCCCGTATGCGATATCCATCGCCTTCACCCAGGCCATATCGTACTCCCTCGGCAATGCGGTTGGCACGCGCGCATGATTGCACGGTCGCCGCAATCTGCCACGATCGGGGCGACGTCGGCAACGCGTGCTTCAGGTGCGATAGTCGGCGGCGACCGTCGCGTCGGTCTGGGCGCTGCCGAGCGCATTGAAGACGGGCGTCAGCACGACGGTGACGACGAGATTGAGGATGACAGTATAGACCGCGCTGTAACCTGGGAATGTATAGTCGCTGATCGCCAGCGGAAAATTCGGCGTCAGATTTGCCGCGACAAACATCCAGGTGCCGACCGCGGTGCCCACGGCCCAACCCACAAGCAGCGCCCAATCGTTGAACCAACGCGTATAAACGCCGAGCAGCACCGCCGGCAGGGTTTGGACGCGGCGCATTGGCGAAAGGGCGATCTCGACCTCCTGCACGAATGGGGCCTCGGCGGACGGCGTTTCGGCACGATGATCACTTGGCGCTTCGGATTTTGCCGCGCTGCGTGCAGACGGCGGGTGGCCCGGCAGCGACGATTAATTCGGGGAAGTTATATCTGGCGCAACGCTTTGTTTGCACGTAAATCGTTGCGACCAGATTGGGAGGAAGCAATTGGACCAGCCGGCTTCAGTTGAAATTGCGAAGCATACGTTGATGTCCGGCGGCCTCATCCTTGCAGTGGGCACGGTCGCGGGGCTATTCGCGCAGAAAACCAAAATCCCCGACGTCGCCGTATTTCTGCTCGCTGGCATGCTGATCGGCCCCCAAGCCTTGGGCCTGATCGACATCAAAGCCGATTCCGCGCTCTACCAAATTCTTCTGTTGTTCGGTGCGAGCTATATCTTGTTCGATGGCGGCGCTTCGCTGCGGTTTCATGTCATGAAGCAGGTTTGGATCACGATCGTCGTGATCGCGACCGTCGGCGTACTGATTACTGCGGCGATCACCACCACGGCGGCATACTTCGTTCTCGGTGTGCCATGGATCGTGGCGGCTTTGCTTGGCGCCACGTTGGCGTCGACCGATCCTGCGACGTTGGTGCCCATTTTTCGTCAGGTCCATATTCGCGACCGCGTGGCGCAAACGGTGATGAGCGAGTCGGCCTTCAATGACGCGACCGGCGCCATCGTCACCTTCGGCGTTTTGACGGTGGCGATGGGCACGGGCGAGTTTTCCATGTCGTCGTCGTTGCTCGAGTTGGTCACGGAAGCCGCGGTGGGCATCGCCGCCGGCGCGGTGCTCGGTTACCTTGCGGCACTGCTGATCGCGCATGAACGCTGGGGTTTTTTCATGGAATATGCCCCCGTCGTCACGATCATGGCGGTGATCGGCGCTTATTTCGCCGCGGATGGCTTGCGCGCCAGCGGGTTCATGGCGGTTTTCGTGTTCGGCATCATGCTCGGCAACAAGGACTCGTTCGGCTTCAAAATGGGCGATGCCGAGTCGCAGCGACTCGATCAATATGTTGAGACCACCTCATTCATTGTGCGTCTGTTTATCTTCATCCTGCTCGGCAGCCAGGTCGATTTCACCTTGATGAATCGGTACCTCGCTGGCGGCGTTCTCGTGGTGCTGATTTTCATGCTGGTGGCGCGGCCCATCACGGTCTTTGCCTGCACGCTGCCGGATCGGCGAGCGCGATGGAGCCTCAACGAGATATTGTTCATGTGCTGGACCCGTGAGACCGGCGTCATTCCGGCTGCGCTTGCCGGCATCTTGCTCGGCATGAAGGCGCCGGGGGCGCAAATGATCGCCTCGGTGACCTTCATCGCCATCCTGATGACGATCCTCATCCAAGCGCCAACGACGCGATGGCTCGGAGGCAAGCTCGCGCTCCTGGAAGAGACCAACAAACGCTGATTACAGTTCTTCGCAGCGCGGGCCTGCGACTTAGCGGCACACCGGTTCGCAATGCCGTCCGCCGGCCAGAGCCGCACCCTGCCATTTACCTGTTTACGCTTCCCGCCGCCGCCGAAGCCCACTAAAATAGGGCTTGGACGAGGTAAGGCGGCGCCGCTCCGGCTCCGCGTTAGGGAGAACAGTTTATGAAACGTCGTCAATTTCTGAAGACCGCCGGCGTCGGACTGGCAGGAGCCGCAGTTGCGGCGCCCGCGATCGCTCAGTCCATGCCGGAGCTGAGGTGGCGCCTGACTGCGAGCTGGCCGAAATCGCTCGACACGCTGTTCGGTTCCTGTGTGAATCTGGCGAAATACGTTTCCGATGCGACCGACGGCAAATTCCAAATTCAAGTTTTCGCCGCCGGTGAAATTGTGCCTGGCCTCCAGGTACTCGATGCCGTCCAGAACGGCACCGTCGAGCTGGGTCACAGCGCGCAGTACTATTTCATTGGCAAGGATCCAACCTGGGCGCTGTTCTGTGCTTCGCCGTTCAGTCTGAACGCCCGGCAGCAGAACGCCTGGTACTATGAGGGCGATGGTCAGAAGCTGCTTGATGAAGTCGGCGCTAACTTCAACATGAAATGCTTCGTAATGGGCAATACCGGCGCGCAAATGGGCGGCTGGTTCCGCAAAGAGATCAACACCGTCGAGGATCTCAATGGTCTGAAAATGCGGATCGGCGGCTGGGCCGGCAGAACAGTCGGCAAACTTGGCGTGGTGGCGCAGCAGCTTGCCGGCGGCGATATCTACCCGGCGCTGGAAAAGGGTACGATCGATGCCGCCGAGTGGGTGGGCCCCTACGACGACGAGAAGTTGGGTTTCTACAAGATCGCGAAATTCTATTACTACCCCGGGTGGTGGGAAGGCGGCACAGCGAACCACTTGCTGATCAACCTCCCAAAGTGGAACGAGCTGCCGAAAAACTACAAAGCTCTGCTGGAGGTCGCTGCCGCCGCCCTCAACGTCGAACAGCAGGGGCGCTACGATGCCCGCAACCCGCAGGCGTTAAAGCGTCTGGTCGCGAACGGCGTGCAACTGCGCCCGTTCAGCCAGTCGATCATGGAAGCCTGCATGAAGGCTTCGAACGAAGTGAACGCCGAAGAATCCGCCAAGAACCCCACTTTCAAAAAGGTGCTGGCTTCGATCGACGCCTTCCGCAACGACGAAAATCTGTGGTGGCAGGTCGCCGAGTACTCCTACGAGACCTTCATGATCCGGATGCGCCCAAAGAGCTGACACACCATTCTCGGCAATATGCAATCCAGGGGCCGGCTCAGCGCCGGCCCTTTTCATTGTTGACGCTGCGGCTCGAGATTGAGCAGCGGCGGCTCCGGCGGCGGTAACATTTTCTGAAAACGTCTTTCCATCTCGCGGTCGGAGATGGCAGGCGGCTTGCGGCTGCTGTCGGCCGCTCCTTCACCGATATGGGTGAGCTGCGGGACGAGCAGCACAGCAAACAACAGCGCGGCCTGCGCGAACAGATACGGCAACAACGCGCGCAGCAGCGCCGAAAATGGGATCGGCTGCCTTAGAACGGTGCGGGTCATCATGACGGCATAGCCGATCAACGGATTGATGAAGCTTGCCTGCAGAGCCAGCAGGACGAGAACGGCGACCCAGCGCGCATCCGCTACCCGCACGAGGAGCGGCGGTATGGTAATCGGGACAACCACGAAAATGATCTCGAAGGCGTCGAGCACCAGGGCGCTGAGCGCTATACCGGCAAGCACGATGACCGTCGCGCTGAGCGGACCGCCCGGAATGGCGACGATCCATTTGTCGATCAGCAAGTCGGTGCCGAGGATTCGCAACACCAGGGTCAAGGTCGTTGCGGCAACCAAAAGAAAAAACAAGGCGCCGGTGAGCGCCAGCGCCTCGCGCAAGATTTCGTTGAGAACCGGAAGCGGCAATCGCCCGCTGACAAATCCTGCAAGCAAAAGAATGACGCCGCCCATCGCCGCCGCCTCGACGGCATAAAAATATCCGGCAGTGACACCGCCAAGCAGGATCAATATCGCCAGCACCGTCATTGCGGCCAGGATCGCCTGCGCCAAGGTCGGGGGCGATACGGGTGCCGGCAACGCCGTGTCTTCCGGCTTGGCGCGTCGATTGAACCACCAGCCGATAAACAGACAGGCCGCGAGATAGAGCGCGGCGGGAACGAGCGCGCCGTGGAACACGTCCTGCGTGTTGATCACGCGGTCTTCGCGGCCGGTTGCAGTGACTGCAATCGTATGCGCGTTGAGCATCGCGTCGCCGAGAAGAATCAGCACCAGCGAGGGCGGCACCACAACCCCGAGCGTACTCGCCACGGTGATGATCGCGGCGCGGCGCGGCAGCGATATGCCCGAGGCCGCCAGCCGCGGTTCAGCCACCCGCGCGAGAGCCAGCACGCTGGCGCCTACTGAACCATTCATCGGCCCCAACAGCGCGCCGAGCGTCAGCCCCGATACAACCGGCGCGGCCGGCCCCGGCACAATTGCGAGGCCGCAACGATAGAGCGCGTCGGCAAGCGGCAGGCGGTTGATCAGCGCGCCCATCAGCACATAAAGCGGTATCGCTTGCAGGAGATCGTTTTCGAGGAGATTGATCAGACGTTCGGGCAAGACGCCGAGCAATTGAACCGGCACGGCGCCGCTTAGTGCGCCCACTGCAGCGCCAAAACAGGCCGCCGCCAGTAACACGATTGCTGCCGGGATGCCGGTGAAAACGACGCCAAGTCCGACGAGCACCAACAGGCTCAGGCCAAACCATGGCATCGCCCACAGCATCGCCTCGCTCATTGCGAACTTGCTCCCCGGACCGGACGAGAGACTTCGAGAAGGCCTTGGATCAACAGCAATCCGGCCAGCAGCAATAAGGCCAGCTTGATAATGAAATAGCCAGGATTGCCAGTGTCGGGAAAGCGCTCCAAAAGCAGCGTCGACTGGCGCACCAGTGACCAGCTCGTCACCAGCACGATGATCGCCCAGGGAATCAGACCGAAAAGTGCGCCCGCGCGCTCCAGCCGATCGCGCGTGGTTTGCGAATAATTCCGCGATATCGTATCGGCTGCCAGATGCGTTTTGCTGCGCGTCGCGGCGCAAATGCCAGCCGCCACATAGATCGCGAACTGCCATTGCCCCAGGTCATTGGCTTCGCGCGAATATAGTCCGACGATCGAGCGCAGCGGCCATTGCAGGAACAGCAAGGCCACGATCGGCAGCGCCAGCCATTTGGCGGCTGCTAAAACAAACGCGACGAATTGATCAAGCAATCGCAACGGGCCGCTCGCGTCGATTTTGCCAACAAGCGCCGGGAAACGTGACGTGCGGATATTCGCGTCTTTCGCCTGGACCCACAAGTCGCGCGGCGACGCTCGATCATCGGTAACGTCAAGTGCGGGGGCTCAGGCGGTACAGGCCGCGGGCTCTACGCCCGCGGTTATTTGATAGTCGGCGGCTGGGAAAAATCGATCGGCGGCGGCAAGTCGATCTGCGGAATGTCGATTTGCACCTTGTTGGGATCAATTGTCGAGAGGCCCGCCTTATAGTGCATGACCATGTTGGGGAACATGATGACCGAAATAACGGCAAGTAGCTGAATCACCACGAACGGCGCGGCGCCCCAGTAGATCTGCCCGGTTGTTATGCCCGGTGTCAGCTTCCCGGTGATGCGGTCGAGGAACGACTCACGCGGCGCCACCGAGCGTAGATAGAACAGCGCGAAGCCGAACGGCGGGTGCAGGAACGAGGTTTGCATATTGACGCCGAGGATGACGCCGAACCAAATCAGATCGATGCCGAGATGCTCTGCGGCGGGACCGAGCAGCGGGATGACGATGAAGGCCAGCTCGAAATAATCGAGAAAGAAGGCGAGCACGAAGACGAAGGCATTGACGAACAGCAAAAAGCCGATCTGGCCACCCGGTAGCGAGGTCAGCAGGCTTTCCACCCAGATGTGCCCGCTAACGCCATAGAAGGTCAGCGAAAACACCCGTGCGCCGATCAAGATGAAGATCACGAACGCGGCCAATTTCGCAGTTGCCTCCGTTGCTTGCCGAACCAGATCCCAGGTCAGACGCCGCTTGAGCGCGCCGAGAATGAGCGCGCCGCTGGCGCCCATGGCGCCGCCCTCGGTCGGCGTGGCGACGCCGATAAAGATCGTGCCGAGCACGAGAAAGATCAGGAACAGCGGCGGCACCATAACAAAGGTCGTCTGCTGCGACATGCGCGACAGGAAGCGGAATCCGGTGAGGCGCTCGATCACCCAATTCACGACCGCGACGCCGAAGGCGAAGAGAATGCCGAAGAACATGCACAGTACGACGAAATCCGCGCCGTGCGTGTCCGAATTGCGCATCATCAGCCAGCCGAAAATCCCACTTGCGATGGCGAGGGCGAGCAGCGAGCCGAGCCCGCGGCCGCCATCGGCTTCGCGAAAGCCGACCACCTCGGCCGGAAGTCCCGGCGTCGCTTTCGGCGAAACGATCGACACGATCAGAGTGTAAACGGCGTACATTCCGGCGAGCGCGAGACCTGGAATGAAAGCGCCCTCATACATGTCGCCGACCGACTTGCCGAGCTGGTCGGCCATGACGATCAGAACGAGCGAGGGCGGAATGATCTGGGCCAACGTGCCTGACGCAGCGATGACGCCGGAGGCAAAGCGCCGATCGTAGCCGTAGCGGAGCATGATCGGCAGCGAGATCAAACCCATGGAAATGACCGACGCGGCGACCACGCCCGTCGTGGCGGCAAGGAGCGCGCCGACAAAAATAACCGCATAAGCCAAACCGCCGCGGACCGAGCCGAACAGCTGCCCGATCGTGTCGAGGAGATCCTCCGCCATCCCGGAGCGTTCGAGCACCAACCCCATGAACGTGAAAAATGGGATCGCCAACAGCGTGTCATTGCTCATCACGCCATAGACGCGTTCGGGCAATGCCTGCAGAAAATCGGGCTGGAATTGACCGAGCCCGATGCCGACGAGGGCGTAGAATAAACCGACAAAGGCCAGCGAAAAGGCGGCCGGATAGCCGAGCAACAGCGCGACGATCAACGACGCGAACATGATCGGCGCTAAGTTTTGTATGATGAATGCTTCCATCCCCAACCTTGCAGCAGCGACCGCTTGGCTAATCTTTGCGCATGGCTTCGATCACGTGTTCTACCTCGGCTTCGAGCGCATGCACCTGCGTCGCGTGCGGATCCGGAATGATCCCGCGGACGATGGCGATGCGCTTGATCAGCTCAGAAACGGCCTGCGCAAGCAGCAGCGCAAAGCCGAGCGGAATCAGCGCTTTCGCCGGCCATTGCGGCAGGCCGCCGGCATTGGTGGACTGCTCGTTGATGGCGAAGGAGCCGGAGAAGAAAGGAATTCCCGTCACGACCATGATGATCGTCAGCGGCAGCAGAAAAAACGTGTGACCAACGATATCGATCGCATTGCGCAATGCGCGTGGCAGCATGTTGTTCACGATATCGATGCGAATGTGCTCATTGTCGCGCAGCGTCCACGACGCGCACAGCAGGAAAACCACACTGAACAACACCCATTGCAGTTCAAGCCACGCATTCGACGACATGTCGAAGGTTTTGCGGACAACCGCATTGATGGCTGATACCGCGACAGCGAGCAGGATCGCCCAGGCAAACCAACGACCGATTTGCACGTTGATAGCGTCGATAAGCCCGCTCAGCTTAAGCAGCGCGCGCACTGAGTTCCCCGTTTCCCCCGGCACCCCAAAAGCGGTTCGGTTGTCCCTGTAGCCACGCCGCAGTTTATGGCGTTGCATGGCGAGTGGGAACCCCGGCGCGACATTTCGGCGCGAATGGGTTAATTGCGGATGCTAACTGTAACAAGATAATTGCCGGGCAATCTGCCAGCACAATTGCCCGATAATAATTTCGAGCATCAATTTCAAAAGGCTAGAGCTCTCGGTCTCTCGGTACGAGAAGCCTTTTTGCAACTAGCTGGCGAGGTGCTCGAGTGAAGGAGTGGATGACCACTTCTGGCGCTTAGCGGACGGCGCGCTCAAACGATGTCCGCTTTTGCGGGTAAAGCAGACATCATCCAGACGTCGACGAATGTCCGTTAATGACCCAAGCGGACATCAAGCACAAGTTGCCAATAGACCACCTTTGGCCCGAAGCGATCATTGCGGTCTACGCGCATTATTTGAGATCGTCGAAAGGCGTCAGATACGTTGCACCGAATTGATCCAGCAGTCCGCGCAGTTCATCGCTCGGATTACCGAACACGGTGAAGTGAGTCCGCTCAACCATCGTCATGAACCGGCCGCTGAAGTTCTTCTTGAACTTTTGTAAGTGTGCGACTGCCGTAGCGGAATCTGTATAGCGCTCGAAGACATGTACGAAATTTCCATCGGCACTAACGAACCGTTCGTAGTTCAGCACGCCAGCCTCCTGCCTCGTGGATTCCACCATCTCAGTCGTTAGGGCATGAAAATTGTCGATTTGGCCAGGCTTGACTGCCAATTGGACGTGCCAAGAAATCTGATCGCTCATATGACACCCGGATGGGAGACTGTAAGCCGCTAACGGCGTTTCCCCGGATTGGTCACCAGCCGGCCAGTGCGAGTTACTTCTTCATCATCATCGTCATCAGGCACGAAACCACTGCCGCCGCACGTTGGGCATTGCCGCTCTTCGTCCGTACCCTTTTCAATTACGCCATCACCGTTGCAGTCTGGACAGGTTTTGGTTTTCACTTGTGCCTCCCTGTGGGCATCTTCGCGAGCCTAACCCGCCAACCCAACGTAATGCACCGGGGGAGCATCGCTTTCTGATGTGGGGCAATTGGGCGGTATGACATCGAGGATGTCCGCTTTTGGGGGTAAAGCGGACATCACGCGGACATGCCCCGATGTCTGCTTTTGACCCAAAGCGGACATGGGCGGCCTTACGTCGCGCGCCCTGCAGAACTCTGATGCATTTGGTACGATGCTGCGTCTCGAGCTCCGGGGGACCGGAAGCTTTCGAACGCCGCGTGTCCAAGGGTCTAAAACGGCATGACCAATCGCCCACCGTTGTCGGTCCCGCCCCCGTGTCGGGTTCGTCTAAAGCCCGTTATTGCTCGCGGCGGCTAACTTAGGGCTCACACGCAACCGGACGGGCGCCTCGTTCGCAGGAAGATCCGGCGGCCACTGAGCAATCCAGCTATCGAGCGGGATGATCGGCGGCGGCACTCCGACATCGACTAAGCTCGGGTCGATCGCAAAATATTGACCGCCAATTTCCTGCAGTACGGCTGTGTTGCGAGGGTCGATTGGGGTGCCGGCATGGGAAAGCTTTGCCACGCGATGGAAGTGTAACAGCCCGTTGCGCTCCATCAGCGTTAGATACGTCCAGGTATTCACTGCCTCGTCAATGCAGTCGAGCTGGGTCGGATCGTTGAGGTTAGAAAAGATGTACTTGTCACGATGTGTCCACTGATGGGTGGCCGTACCCGTCTGTTGTCCGACGAGGAGTTGGATCAACGCCACTCCATGTGCGATCTGGCGCCGCTCGGTCCGAGCGTCCTTGGCGCGCGGCACGTAAACTGCTGCGACTTGCCGCCATGCATCGCGGTTCAAAGTGGCACGCGACGTCTCACTGCAACTGAAACCGTGACATTCGAGGACTGAGGACAGCGTGGGATTCGGGTCGGCATAGCGATCAAGATAGGTCGTATTCAGGTGACTGGGATTCTCCGCGCAAGCCGAGATCACCCACGCCATACCTAGCAGACCGAGAATACTAACCCTCATTCGGACCATAGACTGGCGCACCGCTGCGCAGTGGAAGTAGATCATGCGAATGGAGGTTGAGAGTGTGGTCTTTCAACGGCCCGCTGGGGACAAACGCGATTTTTGGGTTCAGTGTGCTGAAACAGTAACAGTCCTCGATCGACAAGGGCGACGGGCCCACTGGGTCATTTATTGTCTGCAATTCGTTTGAGTGTCCCCGCAGCTTACGTAGCCCCGCGAACTCCATCTCGGACCCCAAACAGGCTTTTGCTTTACCTCGCCCCATTCTCGGTCTTATTTGCGGCACCGTTGGGTCCTAACTTCCTCAGTAATCGCCGGTTAGTGCTCGAGAATGTTGCCTTACGATGGTGATCCATACTGGCGCTCACAGGAATAAAGCTCTGCATGCTAAGCGCATGACCCCGGATCGCGGCAGCAGCGTTACGCAATTTGGCAAGAAGGATGTTTTCCAGTTCGCGCCGAACTTCTCGGTCTATGTACTGCCTGACGACGTCGTTTGCCTCTATTCCGAACACCGGAAGTTCTTCCTTCATGGCAAGCTCTATTCCGAGCTTGCAACAGCGCTCGGCGGCGGAAAGAGCCTCGCGCAGATCGTTCGTGAGCTTTCGCGAGAGTTTCCGATTGACAAGATCGTCGAGGCCATCAACCGGCTCGTCGAGCGCCGGTACATAGTACGCAAGACAAGAACTTCCTCAGACACAGTAGCCGCCTATTGGGCGAATCTTGGCCTCGCCTTCAATGTCGCAGAGCAAAATCTCCGCAAATGCCGCGTGCGTATCCAAGCAATTAATGTGAAAGGTGCAAAAGAGCTCGTGATCGCCTTACGAAAGCTGGGCGTCCACGTTGTGAAGAGCACAGCCGACCTGACGGTCACGCTGGTGAACGATTATTTCGAAGAGCAGCTAGAGAACCTGAACTGCAGACATTTATCAGACAGAACCGCTTGGCTGCTCGTTCAACCTTCCGGCATTTTCCCGCTGGTCGGTCCTGTGTTTCGCCCGGGCCAAAGCGGATGCTGGACCTGCCTCGCCGATCGCATGAAACGAAACCGTGAAGTCAAAGCGATGCTGGAGCGCAAACAAGCGCGCTGCATAGTGGTTTCGCCACTCGCCAAAGGGCCGGTTGGACAGAGCGGAATCCAGTTCACGGCGCTGGAGATCGCCAAAGCAATTGCTACGAGCTTCCGCACTGATTTGCGCGATCACATCATCAGCCTCGATCTGCTGGGGTCGACGATCGCAAAGCATTACGTTGCCGCCCGTCCGCAATGTCCGAGCTGCGGCCAAGCGAAGCTGCGCGACCCGCGTCGTGCGCCCGTCCCGATCAAACTTGCCGGCGGCGCCAATCTGATTGAGACGAGCGGTGGGTTTCGTACCGTTCCATCGCGGGCGACGGTTGCGCATTTTCGCAAGCACGTGAGCCCAATTACTGGCGTGGTCTCACGACTTGAGCCGATCAACGCCGATTTACCTTTGAACACCAACTATTATGCCACGCATAATTTTTCGGCCCCGGCTAAAAGCGTCGACGAGCTCAGAGAAGGATTAAGCGGCGGCAGCTTCGGCAAGGGCAGCACGGCCGAACAGGGCGAGGCCAGTGCGCTGATGGAAGCGATCGAGCGCTATTCCGGAATCTTTCAGGGCGATGAAATCAGGGTAACAAAACGTTTCACCAATTTCGCACCGGGTGCCGCAATCTCGCCAAATGACGTCCTGTTGTTCAGTGAAGCGCAATACCGGCGTGGACTGGCGCCGATAATGGGTCAGGACGTGACGCCCACAGCGCCCCCATTTGATCCATCAGCCAAAATTGAATGGTCGCCGGTCTGGTCGCTACGCGACGAATGCTTCAAATACTTGCCCACCAGTCTGCTGTATTTTTTTTATACAGGCGGACCTGCCGCGTCTTCGATGCATGCCGACTCCAACGGCTGCGCCGCCGGCAACACGATCGAGGAGGCTATTGTCCAGGGTTTTTTGGAACTGGTAGAACGCGATTCATATGCCATTTGGTGGTACAATCGATTGCAGCGGTCGGAACTCGACCTCAGCGGGTTCGAGGAGCCTTATGTCCGCGATCTCAAGGCCCTGCTTGCGGACACTGGACGGCGACTTTGGGTGCTAGACATTACCAGCGACCTGGGCATTCCGAGTTTTGTCGCGCTGTCGCACGCTGTGCAAAACGGCGCTGATTTTGTGGAGTATGGCTCCGGCGCGCACTTCGATCCGCGGATTGCCTTGCTACGGGCGCTGACCGAAGTGAACCAATTTCTTTCCATTGGCCTGATGGGAGCGCGTAACGCCTCCCCGCGTGACGACGGAGCCACGTCGTTTTACCTGCGCGACCATCCCTACCTGACGCCGAATGGGCATGCGCTCGTTCGACCGGAACGCGACTCGGTCTTTGGCCGCCTCGACAGGCGCGAGCAGGTGATGGCGTGCGTGAATCTTGCCAAAAGCTATGGACTCGATTTTCTCGTGCTCGATCAAACGCGTCCCGATATCGAGGTCCCGGTCGTGCGGGTCATCGTTCCAGGACTGCGCCACTTCTATCGCCGCTTCGCGCCAGGCCGGCTCTACGACGTCCCAGTAAAGCTGGGATTACTCGACAAGCCACTATCCGAGAACGAGCTCAATCCGCTTCATCCCCAAACCTAAACAGGGCGCTCAACGTTGCGCGCTTCGCAAAGGATGACTGGCCGACCGGTTGTGCCGGCCATTATTTCTGCCCGGATTGCGGGCCACGTCGCCCTTGAAGCCCAGCCCAGCGGCGAGATTGCCGCCCGCTTTTATGGTCATTCTGTCGCCTTAGGGAAGTTCAGCGCGGCTGCGTCACATCGCGCTCAAGCCCTGCGCGGGGGTCTGCCACTCAGCGCGCTCCCATCCGGGAGGCGAGGCGTTGACAACGAGATTGCGCCCCTCGTCCAGCGATTGGCCAGGCTTGGTCTTTTGGAATTTCGGCTCGGTCGTTCGTCGCGCGGCGCGGACCAAGTGATCATCGAGCCGCAGATTCCGGATTATTGGCCGCGAACGGCGCATCTCGGTGGGACCGACACTTTGGCGTTGTCGCGGTTTGCCTATTTGCGCCGGCGCGGCAACCACCTCGTGTTGGAGTCGCCGCGCTCGGGCGCGTTGTTTCGCATTTGCGATCCCAATTTTGCGGCGACCCTAGCCATGCTGGCTACCCCCCAACCGCTCAGAAAGCTCCGTCGACTGGGCGGTACTGCGGTAATCGCATTACTCGCCTTGTTGGTTGATTGCCGAATCTTATTCAAGCTTGAAGGTGCTCATGACGGCGGACTTCGGCCGACCGAGGGCAACGACAGCCTGGTTCTCTGGGACTTCCACGATCTTTTGTTTCACGCCCGCAGCACGGAAGGCCGACATGCCAACCCATTGGGCGGGGTCTATCCGTATGCGACGAGCATAGTACCACTGCCTGCAGTGAGGCCGTGCTGGGCGGGTACCAAGATCGACTTGACCAAATTGTCGATCTCCGATTCTGACTCTGCGCTGTCTACCGCCAAGATCTTGCGAGAACGTCGGTCGGTACGCAGCTTTGATGACCGTGCACCCATTACGCTTATGGAGCTGTCCACGTTCCTTGAGTCCACCACGCGCGTGCGCTCAGAATGGACCGCGCCCCTCGACTCCACCGATGGCGAACCGTCACTCACATATACCAGCAGACCCTACCCATCGGCCGGGAGCAGCTACCCGCTCGAGCTATATCTTGCCGTCGACAAATGCGAGGGGCTGGATCGCGGATTCTATTTTTATGATGCCGGCGCACACCTGCTGGTGCCGATTGACGTTCGTGCACCGGAGCTTGAAGCGCTCTTGAACTCGGCCGCATTCGCGATGGGGGAAATCGGTATGCCGCAGATCCTGATCACGATTGCTGCGCGTTTCGGCAGGGTTTCATGGAAATATAGCTCGATCGCGTATTCTCTCATTCTAAAGGACGTCGGCGCGTTGACGCAAACGTTTTACCTCATGGCGACCGCTATGGGGCTCGGAGGCTGTGCGATTGGCAGCATCAATATCGATCTGTTCACGCGGATGACGGGGATTGATTTCTACGTCGAGGGGCCAGTCGGGCAGTTTGCGATTGGGCGCGCTAGCGCTTCGGAGGCTTAAGCGCCGCGATGGTTACACCAATCAAAGCCAACGTGATAAGGAGCGCCCGGCCCCCGCAAGCGAGCCGCAAGCACTTCGCAGCGGCAGGGAACGCTCAAGGCGGTTTTCCGTTCCGGGCGCCCAAAAGAAATTCTAAACTTTTTGGTACTTGCGCGAGTGTTTATGCGAGACATAACGTTAGGAGTGTCCTGGACATCGATTGGTTCAATAATGCCCAAACCGGTGGGAGCATTGTGAAGAAGAGCAAACGTCGGAGTAAAGCCGTTCTACCCGCGTTGGGGGTCACCGGCCTGTCCCTCTCGTTGGCAAGTGGAGCAACCGCATCAACTGGCGAAGCCACGGTAGCGTCGACCTCACAGCCTCATGAACTCCTTCTCGGTGAGGAGGAAGTCTTCGACACCAGCCTGTCGACGTTTTACACGTTTGACAAGGAAAATGGCGGACAAACCTCGCTTGCCCAACACTTAAAATTGGCCCGCGGTGGCGGCTGCGGTGGATGTGGATGCGGCCATGGCGGTGGCTGCGGTGGCGGCTGTGCTGCACGTGGCTGCGGCGGAGGTGGCGGCTGTGCAGCCCGTGGCTGCGCAGCAGGTGTTCGCTGCGCTGGTGTCGGTGTTCGCTGCGCTGGTGTCGGTGTTCGCTGCGCTGGTGTCGGTGTACATTGCAGATGCGCATTTTTTAGACGCTGTTTCGGCTGCGGTTGCAGTGGCTGCGGAGGCTGCGGAGGCTGGGGCTGCGGAACTTGCTGGATATGGACACCCGCCTGGGGCTGGGTCAACACCTGCTGGGGCGAGTCCACACCTCCGGCTAAGGTATCTTCTGTCGCGTCGGAGCCAGTCGCACAGATAGCGGAGGCTGAGGAAAAGAGGTGACGAGAGTCATCGCCAATCCTCCTCGGCCTCTGAGCCGACCCGTTTGCTCACAATACCCTCGCAGCCGAGCTTGCAAGCTTCGCTATAGACAATCGCGCTGTTCTCCTGGAAGCATTCATTGAAGACGGGACTGTCGCGCGACCCGCTCAATAGCTCCGCGAGCAATTTCTTTCGTTTCTCGATGGGCTGGTGGCGCAAATCTCGACCGTCAAGTTCGAGCATTCGGCGTTAGTTACAAACAAATCTACAGCGTCAACCGCTCCGAGATCATCTGGACTGACGCTGGCATCGCACGCATCAAGGCGACGTGCAGCACCGAGGTCGCGCACGCGATCGGCCTTGCATCTCACACAGGCTTGCGGCTCGGCGATTGCGCCTGTCTTGGCCACACGTCGGCAAGCATGCCATTGTCGTCACAACCGGTAAAAGTAAGCATCGCCGCGCGGCGATCATCCCCCTGTACGATGACCTGAAAAACGTCCTCACGGTCGTCCCAAAGCGATCGACAACGATCCTGACAAACAGCAAGGCTCGACCGTGGACAAAAGATGGCTTTGGCTCATCGTTCAACAAGGCCAAGACTGCCGCAGGCATGAGCGATGCCAATCTGCACTTTCACGATCTGCGCTTCGGCAACTCAACAAAAGAGAACATAGCGTGCAAAACCGACAGCAAAACCGTCTGCGCAAAAGCAGCCTAAGTGCTGGAGCGGGCGAAGGGAATCGAACCCTCGACATACAGCTTGGGAAGCTGTCGTTCTACCACTGAACTACGCCCGCGCTCGCCGCAAGCATAGCCAACGCCCGCGCGTGGCAGCAAGGAGCAACGAACGGCCGTCAGTCGCGGCCAAACTGCTTGCGTAGCTCGGCCTTAGCGCGTTCCAAGGTCTTGCGCCGGCCGGACGGCAGATTCTTGCCCGCGCGATTGATGTAGAAGGTCAGCATCGACAGCGCGGAGCGGTACGGATCGGTCTTGCGCCGACGGCTGCGTTCGGCGGAACGTTTAAGCGAGGATGCGATCTCTCTCGGATTGCGGCGGGTGAACACGCCATGCTGAAGATCGAGGACATCGCTTTCGCGGGTGACCCGCGCCGACCAGCGCCGATCGCGACGAGCGGTTCGGCGGCCAGCGGCGAGCCGCCGCGACCGCCGGCGCCGTGAGGATCGACGGGACGATTTTGCCGGGCGTTTCTTGGCCATGGCAGGGCAACAAGCGGCAATGCGGCTTTGTTCCGCGCGCTAGGTCCGCTACTCCGCTACGATGGCACGCGCCGGCGCCCGCTCAAGCTCGGCAAGGCACTTCGCCAAAGCTTCGCCGTCCGGATCGAGCAATGCCGCCGCGCGGGCGCTGGCCACGGCATCGGCGGCCCGACCCGCGGGCAGGGCGCCGGCCAGCGCGGGTGCGATCACACTTGCGGCAATCGCGTTGTAATTGGCGCTGCCGCGCCGATGTGTGTCGCCATAGCCTTTGATGAGTCCGGCACATTCGGCAATCTCGACGGCGAATTCGCCGGAATGCGCGGCGGCCTCGACGATCAGCCGCAGCCAAGCTTCGATGGCGTCCTGCTCCTGGCGGAACCGGTATGTGCTGCGGCGGAACGGACCCAGACTGGCGAGCAGCACAAAGCGCAAATAGCCGGAAACGGAACGGCTATTGACGGTCATGCCGTAGTGCGCGCGGCCAAACGCCGGAAAGCGCAGTGCCACTGATAGGACGCCGCCCGCCAGCCACGTCGGCAAGATCGAGCACAATTCATCGACGCCGGGTTTTAAGAACTCGGTCACGGTGAAAATCTGTTTTGGTGTGACGCCGTGCTCGCGCATGATCCGCGCGAAGCGCGCCGGATCGATCTTGGCCTGCGCCACCCGGATCACATCCTCATAAGACATGCGCAGCGCCAGTTGCCGCGCCGTTGCCGCAAGCAATCGCCCGCCCGCTCCCGCTTGCGCATCCGCTTCACGGATCGGCATCAAGCGGTCGAGGTAAAGGCGCGCATAGGCGCGATCTTGGTACTCAGTGAGGCGGCGCACCCCCTCGGTGAGCACCGCCTGCGCCGCAGGCGCCATGCCGACGATGTCGCTTTCCATATCTGTCGTCGTGCCAGAAGGCGCACGCTGGCGCTTCTCAGGCTCTGCCGGCAAGCGCGATCCGGCAGTAGCCGCGTCATAGCCGGCGCGAAAGCCGCGCAGATTGGCGTCCACGGCTTTGCCGTCGGCATGGATCGCCGCCTCGAACGCCTCGGTCGGAATCGGCAGCGCCTGCGCACCGGCAATCGCCCCGAGCATGACCGCATTGACCATCGCGCCAGCGCCCCGCGCAATTGCCTCGAGATCAAGCAACAGTGCCTCACGCGAATTCTTCTCCAGTGCCGCGATCAGTTGCCCTCGATCGTAACGGCCATCGCTCATCGCCATCTTTTCGACGACGAGGTACGAGCGACTGGTCGAAGCAATAGCCGCCGTGCGATCCGGCGTGACATAGCCGCCGGCGACGGCGCGACCGGCTTCCAGGAGCTCACTGGCGACAAGGAGATCGACGTCGCCGATGCCGGGCGCCAGCGCCAGAATTGGTCTGCGGCCGCCAGCGGCGACGGCTGTCGGAAGGGCTGCCGGCACCATCTCGATGTAATACGTGGTCGCACCGGTGCGTTGCGCGACCCCGGGGATGGAGGTCGACTGGACCGGAAAGCCTTGGCTCGCCGCCGCGGCCACGATCCAGTCGGTAAGCACGCCACCGCCCTCACCGCCCAACGCCGCAACGAGAATCGATATCGGCCGCAATAGCTTGCTCTCCTTTGCCGGGAGAGGCTTAGAGAGGGGCGCCGTTATTGTTGCGCTCAATTCACGCCCCTGCCGGCTCACTTCGGCAGCCAATCTCCCACGCACGGCAGAAGGTGAAGCGCCGGTGTGAAGCCAAGCAATGACGCGCGTGCGCACTCTATGTAGCAGGCGATCCCACCAGTTCGGATTGGTGACGACATCGGCGCGATAGAAAGAAGGGCAGAGCACCGCCGCATGGGCGACCTCGCCGCATAAACCGCAGCCGACGCAGCTTTCGACGACGGCGGCAACCGGGTCCTGCCGCAGCGGATCGGGATTGGGCTTCACCGTCAGCGAGGGGCAGCCGGACAGGCGGATGCAGGAATGGTCGCCGGTGCAGAGCTCGTCGTCGACGCCATAGCGGGTTCTCACGACGCGCACGCCGCGCTTGAGCTTGTCGGCCTGTTCGACGCGGATACGACGCTGGCGCGCCAGCATGCATTCGCCGTCGGCGATGATCACTTTGAGCCCGTGCTCGGTGCTGCGCATGGCTTTCTTGAGCGTCGCAGCCATTTTGCCGACGCTGTAGCTGCGCACGGTGCGCAGCCATTTGACGCCGAGCGAGCGAAGCGTTTTCTCGATGCTGATTCCGGTCGTCGCGCCGGCGCGGTTGGCGCTGCTCGACGGCAGATATTGCTGGCCGGTGGCCGCAGCATAGCCGTTCTGCATGATCACCAGCACACCGTCGCCCTTGTTGAACATATTGGACGCGACGCCGGTGATCAGGCCGTTGTGCCAAAAGCCGCCGTCTCCCATCACCGCTATCGGGCGCTTGGCCATATTCGGCGCGACCGCCGCGGCGCTGGCGAGAGACATGCCGTAGCCGAGGATGGAATTGCCGAGCGAAAATGGGGCAAAAGTCGCGAACGAATGGCAACCGATGTCGGCGCTGACGTGAATCGGCCCGACTTCGCGCTGCGCGAGCTTGATCGCGGCAAAGACCGGCCGCTCTGGGCAGCCGGTGCAGAAGTTCGGCGGCCGCGCTGGAATGTCGCCGGCAGCGTCAAGTGCGCCAGCACGGCGAGCGAGGGTATCGTTCACACCGCGTGAGATGGCATCGACATCGACCTCCGCCGGCCGAACGGCCGATAAGAAAGCTGCGATGCCACGCAGCAGAACTTCCGATGTGTAATCGCCGCTCGCCGGCAGGCATCTTTTGCCGTGAACGACGGTGATAGCGCCGGCGGCGCGCAGGATGACGTTGATCTGCGCTTCGACGTAGTCGGGCGAGCCCTCCTCCACCACGAGCACGGCGCGCTTGCCGGCGCAAAATTCCAGCACCTCTTCTGGCACAAGCGGATAGGCAACGTTGAGCACATAGATCGCGATGCGCGAACCGCCGTAGAGTTCGGCAAGGTCGAGCCGCTCCAATGCGCGCAATAATCCATTGGTCAGGCCACCGAGAACAACAATCCCGACTTCGTCCAATTCGCCGGCGATCACAGCGTTGAGCCTGTGCTCGCGGATGAACCGCTGCGCGGCCGGCAGGCGCTGTTCGATTTTCAGCCGTTCCTGCGTGAAGGTCACCGGCGGATGCGACAACCGGCCGTAGTCGAAGCGCGGTGGGCCGGCCAAAGGATCGTGCGCGCTGTAGCGGCCGCGCTTGTTGTCTTTGGCTGCAAACTCGCCAGTGACATGGCAGGCGCGCACGCGCAAATCGAGCATGACCGGCGCATGGCTCGCTTCGGACAGTTCGAAACCCTTTTCCACCATGTGGACGATAGTCGGCAGATCGGGCCGCGGATCGAGCAACCAGATCGACGACTTCATTGCATAGGCGTAGGAGCGTTCTTGGATGACGCTCGCACCCTCGCCATAATCCTCGCCGAGGACGATCAGTGCGCCGCCGATCACGCCCGGCGAGGCGAGGTTCGACAGCGCGTCGGCCGCGACATTAGTGCCGACAATCGATTTCCAGGTCACCGCGCCGCGCAAGGGATAATTGATGGAGGCGCCGAGCATGGCCGCAGCAGCGGCTTCATTGGTGCAGGTCTCGACATGGACTCCGAGCTCGGCAAGCAAGTCCTTGGCCTCGACCATGACATCCAACAGATGCGAGACCGGCGCACCCTGGTAGCCGCCGACATAACTGACGCCGGATTGCAGCAGCGCCTTGGTGACGGCCAGAATGCCTTCGCCCCGAAATGTCGCGCCGCCGCCCAAGCGCAGCGCCTCGACTTCTCTGCTGAACGAACGTTCCATGAAGGCCTGCGGGCTTGGACGATTCCGAGCTTGCCTTTAGCCGAGATATAGCTGTTTTCGGCGAACTCCAGCAAACGAGGGTCCGGTCCCGGACATCCGGCCGCATCTGCGCTTGGTGCGCTGCACGGCTCCGGTTAGGGTGCGCGACGCCCCAAACGTGCCGCATAGTAGAGCAGATCCCAGCCATGGACGGCCAAAGCCAAATCGTCATCGAGCGGGTGAACCATACCTATCGCCCGTCGCGCGGTCGGCCGGTGCTGGCGCTGTCGGAGGTTTCGCTCGACGTGCGCCCGCGCGAATTCTTGGCGCTGCTCGGCCCTTCCGGCTGCGGCAAATCCACCCTGCTCTATTTGGTCGGAGGGTTCCTCCCGACCGAGGTCGGACGCATCATGGTGAAGGGCAAGCCGGTGACCGCCCCGGGGCCGGATCGCGGCATCGTGTTCCAGCACTTCGCGCTGTTTCCGTGGAAAACGGTGCGCGCCAACATTCTCTACGGTCTCGAACGGCAGCGCATGCCGCGCACCGAACGCGAGAAGCGCGCGCAATCCTTTATCGACTTGGTCGGCTTGACCGGTTTCGAGGACAGCTATCCGTCGCAATTATCCGGCGGCATGAAACAGCGCACCGCGATTGCGCGCACACTCGCCTTCGATCCCGACATTCTGCTGATGGACGAGCCATTTGGCGCGCTTGACGCGCAGACCCGCTTGCTCATGCAGACCGAGCTTAGAAACATCTGGCAACGCACGCCAAAAACGGTGATCTTCGTGACCCACGACGTTCAGGAGGCGGTCTATCTCGCCGAGCGCGTCGCGGTCATGTCGGCGCGACCCGGCCGCGTCAAAGCGATCATCGAAACCAAGGTCGACCATCGCGATCCGGGCGTCACCCGCAGCAAGGAGTTCGTGGAAAAAGTCGATCAGATTTGGAATTTGGTGCGCGAGGAAGCGATCAAGGCTCAAGACAAAAAGCCGGAGAGCTGAAACAGAAGGGCGAACTCCTGACGAGTCGACATGCGCAACGAGAATGAGCCATGCCGGCGGTAATGCGCGCGAGCGCCGCTTATCTGCCGCTTTTGCTCCTGGCATTCGCCTGGGAAGCGGTCGCGCGCCTTAATCTCGTCGACAGTTCCGCGCTCCCGCCCTTGAGCAAGGTGGCGGTCGCTTGGATCGATCTCGTTCGCGGCCGCGAACTCATCGATAATGGTGCGGCGTCGCTCTATCGCGGGTCGGTCGGGCTGCTGCTGGCGATTTTCGGCGGTGGCGGACTCGGGCTGTTGATGGCGCGTTGGCGGCTCCTCGATGTGTTCGTCAATCCACTTGTCGAACTGTTTTACCCGCTGCCGAAATCGGCGCTCATCCCCGTCACCGTGCTGTGGCTCGGTTTCGGCGACGGCTCCAAAATCCTGCTAATCTTTCTCGGCTGCATGATCCCGGTCACGATCGGCGCCTATAACGGTGCCCGCGGCAGCGATCATGCGCTGGTGTGGTCGGCCCGCAGCATGGGGGCGAATCGGCTCCGCATGATGTGGGACGTGATCGTGCCGAGCGCGCTGCCGGAATTGCTCAATGGGATCCGCACGGCGCTGGCGCTCGCATTCATTTTGCTGGTGAGTTCCGAGCTGATCGTGTCGCAACAAGGCTTCGGCTATCTGATCGGCTATCTGGGCTCGACCGGCGCCTATGAGGGTATGTATGCGGTCGTGCTGACCGTGGCATTCCTCGGCTTCGCCGCGGACCGGCTCTATCAACTCTTCATTCAATGGCTGCTGCGATGGCGGGAGTAAACGAAACCGCCTCGCTTGCCGGCGCGGAGGCCGCGATTTCCCGCGACGCCGGACGACGTCTGGACGCCGTCTTCCGCAGCGGCGCGGGAATTTTTTCGATCCTGGTGCTGCTGATCGCCTGGGAGACGTTTGCCCGCAGCGGCAAGGTGACCCCCTTCATGCTGCCGCCGTTTTCCGCGGTGGCCGAGCGCATTTACGCCGACGCGATTGCCGGCGATCTGTGGCGCAATCTCGCTGTAACTCTGTTCCGTGCGTTGACCGGCTTTGCCATCGCCGCTGTCGGCGGCGTCGCGCTCGGCGCGATGATGGCGCGCAGCCGGATTGTACGCTGGTTCTTCGATCCGATCATATCGGTCGGCTTCCCGATGCCGAAGATCGCGTTTTTGCCGATCATCATTCTATGGCTCGGGCTCTATGACGTGTCGAAAATCAGCGTCGTCGTCTTCGATGCCATTTTCCCGGTCGTCACCGCGACGCTCGCCGGCCTCGCCGGCGTGGAACGGGAGCTCATCTGGTCCGGACGCAATATGGGCGCCAACGAACGCGAGTTGATGTGGCAAATCGCGCTGCCGGCTGCATTGCCGCAAATCCTCACCGGCCTGCAGGTGGCGCTGCCGATCGCGCTCATCGTTGCCATCATCGCGGAGATGGCGATGGGCGGCTACGGCTTGGGCGGCGCGATGATGAGCGCCTCGCGATTTGCCGATTCACGTGGCGTATTCGCCGGTATTGTCGAGATCGCGATTGTCGGTTACGCGCTGATCAAAGCCATGGCGCTGGTCCGCCACCGGCTATTGGCGTGGCATCACGAGACCGTCGAAGACCGTTGAGCATCGTTGGACAGGCTTACCTCGCGCCGCCGTTTCCGCCGACAATCACCGGCACGGCGAGTTCGAGAAACCAGAAACTGGGTGTGGAGGACGACCATGCGTGGGAAAGTTACATCGGCCGGTATGGCAGCTCTCGGCTTAATTCTCGGCTTGGCCGTCGGAAGTTTGAACAGCGGCGCACAAGCGGAGCCCTTGAAAATTCGCGGCGCCTGGGTCGCCCCGATCTCGAATTTCGCTTCGATCTGGCTGCAAAAGAAGGACCTCGCCGTCCATTTCGGGCACTCCTACGTGTTCGAGTCGGTGCGCTATGCGGGCACCCCGCCGATGATCACGGCCATCGCCAATAACGAGGTCGAGATCGGCAACCTCGCCTTCTCAACCCTGCCAATCGCCATCGGCAATGCCGGCATGGACGACATCCGCGTCATCAGCGACGATTTTCAGGACGGCGTCACCGGATATGTCTCCAACGATTATGAGGTCCTGGCCGACGGGCCGATCAAGAAGGTCGAAGATCTTAAGGGCAAGGTCATTGCCATCAATGCGGCCGGCGCCGGCGTCGATGTCGCCATGCGCGCCATGCTGCGTAAGCACGGCCTGGAGGCGAACCGCGACTACACGATTATCGAAGCGCCGTTTCCCGGCATGAAATCGATGCTGATGGAAAAGAAGGTCGACCTCATTCCCGGGGTATTGCCGTTCATGCTCGATCCCGAGCTGAAGAAGAACGCGCGCACCTTGTTCGACATGAAAGCCGCAATCGGCAGATCGCAGTTCGTCATGTGGTCGTCGCGCAAGCCTTTCATCGACGCCCATCGCGCGGTGCTGGTCGACTTTCTCGAAGATTCATTGCGCATCTTGTACTGGTATCTCGACCCCAAGAATCATGATGCCGTGGCTGAGATCGCCTCCCAGATCACCAAGCAACCGCCCGAGCGGTTCGGCTGGGTCTTCACCAAGAACGATTACTATCGTGACCCCAACCTGATGCCGGATCTCGATGCGTTACAGAAAAACGTCGACATGACGCACGAACTCGGCTTCGTCAAAGCGAGCTTCGACGTCAAGGCGCATTCCGATCTGAGCCTCATTCAAGAGGCGGCAAAGCGCTTGAAGTAAAGCCGCGGCTGAGCCCGGATTCCGATTTCGTCGGGACAGGCGCGTTTGATTGCGGCCCAAAACTGCGCCGCGGCTTAAGCGGCCTAGCATCGGATACTCCAGAGCAGGAAACCCATGCGTATCAAAAGCTTCGCCTGCGCCTTGGTTGCGGCATTCGTTGCGGTCGGCCCGGCCGGCGCCGAGCCGCTGAAAATCCGCATGTCATGGGTGGCGCCGGTTACCAACTGGGCGTCGATCTGGCTGGAGAAGAAGGACCTCGCCAAGCATTTCGGGCAGTCCTATCTCGTCGAGCCGACGCAATTCCAGGGAACGCCGCCGATGGTGACGGCGCTCGCAACCAACCAGATTGAAATTTCAAATCTCGCTTATTCGACGCTCGGCATCGCTATTGAGAATGCCGGCCTGAACGACCTTCGCATTGTCGCCGACGAGTTTCAGGATGGCGTCGCGGGCTACTATTCGCAGGAATACATGGTGCTGAAAGACAGCACGATCCACAAAGTAGAGGATCTCAAGGGCAAGGTCATCGCCTCCAATGCGGCCGGGAGCGCGATTGACATCGCGATGCGCGCGATGCTGCGCAAGCACGGCCTCGAAGCCAATCGCGACTATACCATGGTGGAGGCGCCGTTCCCGGCAATGAGGGCGATGCTCGCGGAACACAAAGTGGACCTTATTCCGGCTGTCCTTCCGTTTTCATACGATCCGCAACTGCGTGACATCGCGCGCGATCTGTTTGTCCAGAAGGACGCTATCGGCGTCACCGATATGATCGTGTGGACAATGCGAAAGCCGTTCATCGACAAGAATCGGCCCGTCTTGGTCGATTTCTTCGAGGACACGCTGCGCATCACGCGCTGGTATCTCGATCCGACCAATCACGACGCGGTTCTGCAAATCGCCGGTCGCCTGACCAAACGCCCGCCGCAGAGCTTCGACTGGCTATTCACCAAAAGGGATACCTACCGCGATCCTGACATGCTGCCGAATCACGACGCCCTGCAAAAGAACGTAGACCTCACTCACGAGCTCGGCTTCGTCAAATCGAGCTTCAATGTGAAGGCTTATTCCGACCTGAGCATGGTCGAGGACGCGGCAAAGCGGTTTAAGTAAGTCGGCCGGGCGGCTATCAGCTCACCAGCACATTGCTGAATTGCCACGGATCGTCCCGATCGACGGCTTCGGGAAACAGCCGGCCGCGATCCGACAGCGGCGTCCAATCCGTGTACTTGCCGATCACCGGGCCGAGATAGGGCCGCTGAACCGTCAGGCAGCGGCGGAAATCCATCTCGTCGCATTCGACGACGCCGCGATCCGGATTCTCCAGCATCCAGACGATGCCGGCGAGCACTGCCGAGGTGACCTGCAGGCCGGTCGCATTCTGGTAGGGCGCCAGCTTGCGGGTCTCCTCGATCGAGAGCTGCGAGCCATACCAGTAGGCGTTCTTGGCGTGGCCATAGAGCAGAACGCCAAGCTCATCGATGCCATCGACGATGTCGTCCTCGGACAGAATGTGCCAGGTCTTTTGCGGCACCCAGCCGCGGCCTGCCATTTCATGCAGGGACAGCACCGCATCGTCGCAAGGGTGGTAGGCGTAGTGACAGGTCGGTCGATAGATCACCTTGCCGTTCTCGCGCAGCGTGAAGTAGTCGGCGATCGAGATCGATTCGTTATGGGTAACCAGAAAACCATGCTGGCCCCGCGCCGTCGGCGTCCAGGAGCGCACCCGCGTGCCGGCACCCGGGCGGGTCAGATAGATCGCCGCGTCACAGCCGAATTTATGGCGGTGGCCGCCGGGCGGCATGGCCTTTTCATGGGTGCCCCAGCCAAGCTCCGAGGGCTGCAGGCCTTCGGCGATAAACCCCTCCACCGACCAGGTATTGATGAACTTGTCGCGCGGCTTGGGCGTGTGTGCGCGCTGCGTGTCGCGCTCGGCGATGTGAATGCCTTTGACCCCGACCCGCTGCATCAGACGGCCCCAATCCTCCCGGGTCGCCGGTTCAACGAAGTCGAACTTCAAATCCTTGGCGATGTCGATCAGGCCCTGCTTGACCATCCACGACACCATGCCGGGATTTGCTCCGCAGCAGCTCACCGCGGTAACCCCACCTGGGCGGCGGCGACGCAGGTCGAGCACGCCCTCGCGCAGGGCATAGTTCGACCGTTCCGAAAGCGAGCGCGTGCCGTCCATATAAAGCCCGGGCCATGGCTCGACGACGGTATCGATGTAGAACGCATCGATATCCTTGCAAAATTCCATCAGATCGACCGACGACGTATCGACCGAGAGATTGACGATCATGCCGCGGCCGGGACCGATTGTGAGAAGCGGCTTGAGGACCTCACGATAGTTGTCGCGGGTGATCGCCAGATGCAGGAAGCGGATCTGGCGCACGTCCAAAAGCTCGCGATCGGTATCATCGGGGGCGATGACAACGAACTTCTCATGGTCAAAGGCCAGATGCCGCTCGATCAGCGGCAGGGTACCCTTGCCGATCGAACCGAAGCCGATCATGACGATGGGGCCGTCGAAGCGGGCGAGCAATGCTGAGTCTTTCATCGTTTATCCAAAGTGAATTGGATCAATGCGTGTCGTCAAGCGGGCGACGCCCCCTGCAGTGTGTAATAGTGGGAAACTTCGCTTTAGCAAACAAATAACGAGGCCACCCGAATGCCTGCCCTGCCCGTCACCTTGGCCTGCGGTCTCTACGACCGCATGCTCGCACTCTATACCGGGGACATCAAACCGGACGGCATCGAGCTTAATTTTCTGGCTCTCGACAACCCGCGCGAGATTTTCGACCGCATGACCGGCCGGCTAGAATTCGATGCCTGCGAAATGTCGAGTTCCGAATATGTCAGCCGTTTTGCCGCAAAGAAATTACCTTTCGTGGCGCTGCCGGTCTTCGCCTCACGGGTATTTCGGCATGGCTTCATCGTAGTCAACCGCCGGTTCGTCAACGCGCCGCAGGACCTTGCCGGCAAGCGCATCGGTGTGCCGCTCTACACCCAAACCGCGGCGATCTTTGTCCGCGGCCTGATTCAGCACGATCTCGGTATCGACCTTTCCGGCATCGAATGGGTGCAAGGCGCGGTCAACGAACCTGGGAGTTACGGCCATCCGTCGCTGATGCCGCTCCTAAAACCGGTGAAGGTTACGCCAAACACCAGCGGCCGCTCCTTGAGCGACCTCCTGGAGCGCGGCGACATCCAGGCCATCATCGGTTCCAATCTACCGCGCGCGCTCAACCGCCATCCCGACGTGGTGCGGCTATTTCCCGACTACCGCGCCCGCGAGCAAGACTATTTCCGTCGCACGCGGATTTTCCCTATCATGCACGTGATCGTCATCCGCAGCGATCTCCACGAGCGACACCCATTCGTGGCGACGAGCCTCTATGATGCGTTCTGCGCAGCGAAGGACTGGGCCTGGCAGAAAATGCGCTTTCCCGGCACGCTGCGTTACATGCTGCCGTGGCTGCCCGCGGACATTGAAGAACTGGACTCGTTGTTCGGCGGCGACTGCTGGCCCTATGGCGTCGAACCCAATCGGGCGACGCTGGAGGCGCTGGTCACCTATATGGCCGATCAGGGGCTCATTGCCGCGCCGATTCCGATCGAGAAGCTGTTTGTGCCGACTTACGGTTAGCGCGCTTTTCTCCTGCCGCGGGAATGAGCCACGGAACGCGGCGTTCACACCGCCTTCAAATGCGCGTCCTTGCGTTTGTAAAGCTCGTCGTCTGAGTAACCCATCGTGTCCGGCCTGCCGCGGCCGAGCATCACCTGGAAATAGACCGGCTCAAGCGAATCGTTCTGATAGCCGTGGATCACTCCGGCTGGGCAGGAGATGCATTCCCAAGGCCCGAGCCGGGTGGTCACTCGGCGACCGCTTTCATCTTCCACGAAGACGTCGAGATAGCCTTGCAGCACGAAAAAGCACTCCTCCACTTCGTGCGTGTGCGCCGCATTGCCCTGGCCACGCTCGACATACATGATGGAAAGCGTGAAATTGCCGGCGGGGATCACGGTGGAATCACTATGCTTGCCGGAACCGCCGGCACCGATGAAGCGGTGCTGCGCGCGTTTATAACCCTCGATCTTGGCGTCCTCGAACGCGGCCCAGTCCGGCTCCTTGTCGCGGAAGCGGCCGACATATTTTTTCATGATCTCTTCGAGCGAAACGCCCTCAAGCTCCTTTGGGCGCGGATGCCGAGCGACACTCATGGACGAATACTCCCTGCTAGCTGCTTGAAACTTCGCGATGTTGCAGTGAACCAATTAGACAATGGGCGCGGTCATGGCGTCGCGCAATGCGCGTTCGACCATCACGCCGATCAATGTTTTGCGGTAAGCCCCGCTGGCATGAATATCGTCGGTCGGATCGACTGCGGCGCAGGCGGCGGCCGCACAGGCGATGATGGCTTTTTCGCCGATGTCGCGGCCTTCGAGCGCCGCTTCGGCCGCGCCAAGCCGGAGCGGCCGGTCAGCGACCCCGATGACGCCGATCCGGACATTGGCGGCGCTCCGAACGGCACTTTGCTGCGATTTTTGTTCGGCCAGATCGAACGACACCGCGGCCGCCGCCAGCGCAAAATCGCCGCGGCGGCGAGCAAATTCCCGAAAACCGGACCGCCGGCCTCGTGGCCAAGCGGGAAAGCGGATTTCGGTGATGATCTCGTCCGGTCGCAGCGCGGTCTGGAGCGCGCCGCGGAAAAACTCCGCCGCGGCGATCACGCGGGCTCCGGCACCCCCGAGCGCCACGATCTGCGCGCCGCAGGTGACGGCAAGGCACGGCAGCTCCGCGGCGGGGTCGGCGTGCGCCAGGCTGCCGCCCACAGTGCCGCGATTGCGGATCTGATAATGGGCAATGTGGCGCACCGCCGCGACCAGAAGCGGATGCGCCCTAGCAAGCCGGCTGTCTTCAAGGATGTCGCGCCAGCGCACCATGGCGCCGAGCGCGACGCCCGCAGTATCGATTTTCACTTCCCGCAACTCGCGGAGCTTGCGCAGATCGACCAGAAGGGCCGGCGCGGCGAGCCGGAACGCAAGCATTGGCACCAGGCTCTGGCCGCCGGCGATGGGTTTTGCCTCGCCGCCATGCGCCGCCAGAAGCGCCACGGTTTCGGCCAGCGTCGCGGGACAGGCATAGTCAAATGACGGCAGCTTCATAAGCTTTCCACCGTGCCGGCTTCGGAACACCGAAACGGCTAAAATGTCATGATTTTTCGTAGCTCTCGCGGCGAAGCTGGTCAATCAGACGCCGCGACGCGATGGCAAAAGCGTGCGGTTCTGCTAGGTTGCGGCGAACAGCGAGGGCCTTTGCCGCCGCCCGCTCCGCCTTAGTGGAGGAAACGATGCTCAAGCGATTGCCACCCAAGAACGGTAATAATCAGAACGGCAAAAACGAGAACGGCAACAAACAAAACCGCGCTCCCGGCAAGCGTGGACCGCGGGTGCGGGAACTGCCGAAAATCACCATTCAGACCGATACGCGGGAGATCCTTGCGCACGCCGCGCACGAAAAGCGCGACGATTATTTCATCGTCGATGTCGACGCGCACGTCACCGAGACCGCTTTCTGGTCGGAAGTCATCGACCGCATGGATAGCGACGTGTACCGCCAGATGGCGCGCGCGTTTAAGGATCGCGGCGGCTCGCCGCCCGGTTTGCTCAACGCCACGCCGGGGTTTTTGCATCAGGACGTATTCGGGCGCATTCCGCACCAACAGCGGCTCGCCGAGAGCGTGCCGGGCGGACACACCCACGCCCAGGTGACGCTGGTGCAGCGCGCCATGGATTCGATGGGCATCGACTATATGGTCGTGTTCCCGACGCCGATGCTAGTGCTTGGCATGCACCCGCAGGTCGAGACCGAGGTCGTCATCGGCAACGCCTTCAATCGATGGTTGACGGAAGAGATCCTGCCACAGGACTCACGCATCAAGGCGATGCTCTACTTGCCGTTCAATCATCCCGAGGCAAGCGTCAAGGCGGTCGAAATGTACGCCGATCATCCCGGCATTATCGGTTATTCGGTGACGTCGACGCGGTTTCGCGCCGTCAATCACGACAGCTATATGCCGCTCTACTCGGCGATCCAAGCGAGCGGCAAGCCGCTCGGTTTTCACTCCGGCTTCCACTGGGGCGATCAATCGATGCAGCAGTGCAATCGATTTATCTCCATGCACTCGATCTCGTTCGTTTATTACAATCTCATTCATCTCACCAACTGGATCATGAATGGCCTACCCGAGCGCTTTCCCAAGCTCGACGTGCTGTGGATCGAAAGCGGCCTTGCTTGGGTGCCGTTCCTGATGCAGCGGCTCGATTCTGAATACATGATGCGCTCGTCGGAAGCGCCGCTGTTGAAGCGGCGCCCAAGCGAATACATCGCCGAGATGTATTTCACGAGCCAACCGCTCGAACGCTCCAATCTCAAGCTCACTGAGGCGACATTCGAGGCCATCAAGGCCGAAACGCAGTTGCTGTTTGCATCCGATTGGCCGCACTGGGACTTCGACCTGCCGAGCTCGATCACCACGCTGCCGTTCCTCGACGAACAGGCCAAGCGCAACATTCTCGGATTGAATGCGGCGCGGCTATTCAAGCTCGAAGTCCCCAAGCACAAGCTCGGCAAGCCTAAACCGCCCAAGACCAAACACACGCCGGCGATCCGCGTTCCGGTTACGGCGTGAGCCGCAATGGCCGCAACGGCAAAGCGCAAAACAAGTAAAACGGCAAGCAAGCAGAGGCGAAAACCCGGTCGCGCGCAGAGCCCATTGCGCCCGGGCACGGCGGCCGAATTTTGCGCGCAGGCTCGCAAGGCGCTCAAGCGCGGCGTTCCGGATACGATTTCCGACCGCGCGCTGCAACAGGTGCTCACGGCCGCGGTGAAAATCTACGCCGCCAAAGTCGAGCGGCGCGGACACGATGTGGCGCCATTTTCCCCAGATGCAGTGACGGCAACCGAGACGGTAGTCACGGCATGCGGCATGATCCGCGCGGCGGACCTTAATATGTTCGATGTCGCGATCTGGTTTCATCGCCCGCAGGGTATCGAGTAGGGACAACAGGCCACGAGCGGTCGATGCATGTCCTGGAACACGCAGAGCGGAGTAGCAGATGGCAGAAGTTTCAGTGGCGAAATTGACCGATATCGCCGACGGCGATTACCGCATCTTCGCCCTCGACAAGATCGAAGTCGGGATTTTTCGCACCGGCAGCAAAGTGCTCGCCTATGAGAATGTCTGTCCGCATGCCGGCGGTCCGGTCTGCCAGGGAAAGATTTTTCACCAGGTCGAAGAAGTGATCACCCCGGATAAGAAAAGCGCCGGATTGCGCTTTGGCAAACAGCGCCACATCGTCTGCCCATGGCACGGCTATGAATTCGACCTCGCCACCGGCTGCCATCCGGGCGATCCGTCGATGCGGCTCACTCCGGTACCGGTCGCCGTGCGCAACGGCCAGATTTACGTCAGCATTGCCTGAACCGACCTGATTGGGCCTGTTGAGGTTGGAGCGGCTCAAGGCGTCGCGTGCTGCACTTTGCGCGAGATTTCTGCGGCAAGCTTTTCGGCGATCATGATGGTCGGGATGTTGGTATTGCCCCGCGGGATCGTCGGCATGATCGAGGCATCGATGACACGCAGGCCCGTCACGCCGCGAACCCGGCCCGTCGTATCGGTTACGGCTGCACGATCCCCAGCGCTCCCCATTCGGCAAGTGCCGACCGGATGAAACGTGCCGGCGACATTTTGCCGGATGTGCTCGGCGAGCGCTTCGTCGTCCGCGGCGAGCGCAGCAAGATTGACTTTGCGATCTGCAAGCGTGCCAAAAACCGGACCGGCAACCGCCGGCACGGCATCGATCAGCGCGGCAATGGCCGTGCTTTTGAGCTGGTTTGCCGGCGTGATGCGATTGAGCCGCCGCAAGCGGTCGTCGAATTTCACAGGAAAACTCAGCCGCGTGATCGCGCGCACGGCGTCATGCGCAAGGATCTCGAGACTGCGTCGAAACCCCTGCATGAAGCGCGTGAGATCGAGCTCGTGCCCGGTGAAATTAAATTCGACCAGCGGATGGACCGCGGGATCGGCCGCGCGCAGCGACACCCGGCCGCGCGCTAGCGGCTTGAGCAGTGAGGGCGCCAAGTTGGCGACCTGATGTCCGAGCGGACTCCACGAGGTCTTGCACTGGACGTTAATATACATGTCCGCAGCGGGCGCGCCGGGCAGTCCGGACGAGTAGCGAAAGGCGGTCATCGGATGCGGCCGGATACTGCTTGACTGGCGTGCGCCGGGCTTTTGCAGGAGCCCGACGAATACGATGGCGTGATTTGATAAGTTTTCGCCCACACCCGGCAGATCGGCGCGGATATCGATGCCGAGATCGTTTAACGCCGTTGCAGGGCCAATGCCGGCACGCATCAGAAAAGCCGGCGAGTGGATGCCGCCGAGCGCGACAATGATCTCGCCCGCAAAGAACTCTTTGTGCTCGCCGTCCATCATGACGCGCACGCCGGTCGCACGCCGGCCGTCGAACAACAATCCGATGGCGAAAGCGTTGGTTACGATGGTGAGATTGCTGCGACGGCGTGCGGCAGCGTCGAGGTAGCAAATCGCCGCCGACGCCCGTCGCAGCGGCCAATTGCTCATCGGGACCGCGCCATAGCCGTCGCGAAAATCGCCGTTCATATCGGCGATGAATGGGATCTGCCGTTCTTGCGCGAAAACATGCACTGCCTTGGCGAGCGGCGCCCAATCGTCCGCTTTGGTGCGCCGGATCGGCACCGGACCGTCATTGCCATGCAACGGCCCGCCAAAGTCCCAGTCATTTTCCAGTTTGCGATAGTAAGGAAGGACGCTGTCCCAGCCCCATCCCGCGGCGCCGAGCGCTTCCCATTCGGCATAGTCATCGGGCGCGCCGCGGTGGGCCACCATGCCCATGACTGTCGAGCCGCCACCGACAACGCGGCCCTGCGAAAAGCCGACGAGCGGTGAATTTTCCTTCCGCCGCCAATGCACCTTAAGGCCCGGCCAGAAATAGGCGTCGTTGTAGTAAGAGCGCGGATAGGAATCGAGCACGTCAGCGGGCTCGTTCCCCGGTGGCGTGTCGCGCCCCGCCTCCAGGAGGAGGACACGCGTGGCCGAGCGTGCCGACAAGCGGTTCGCCAAGACGCAGCCGGCCGCGCCCGCGCCCAGAATGATCATATCGAACGCGTCGGTCATTGCAGCTCTCGTTCGGGCAGACCGCCCAGCGCGATGGGCGGCGCGAATGCATTGAACATCGCGCTGTCATGCTTTACTGGGTCGACGGAGGCAAGCCACCATTTGGAGTAGGATTGCAGCATGGCCGACACGCGACACGACAAGCCAGCGGGCACGATGCGCGGTGTAATCGCCGCGATCGCCACCGCCGTCGATCCCAAAGGCGAGCCCGACTGTGCGCGCTCGATTGCTCTGGCGCGTTTCCTGCTCGCCAACGGCTGCGACGGGCTCAATGTGCTTGGCACGACTGGCGAGGCAACGTCGTTCTCGCTTGAGCAGCGGCGTCGCGTCATGACGGCCTATGCCGACAGCGGCCTGCCGCTCGATCGCATGATGGTCGGCACCGGTGCGGCAGCACTTGCCGATGCCATTGCCTTGACCAGGCACGCCGCCGAGCTCGGCTTTGCTGCCGCACTGGTGCTGCCGCCATTCTACTATAAGGGAGTACCAGATGATGGTCTGCTCGCCGGCATCGATGCCATACTGGCGGCCACCGCTGCGCGGCCCATACCCGTTTATCTCTATCACTTCCCCGCGCAGTCGGGGGTGCCGTGGCACGTCGCGCTGATCCGCAGGTTTCTTGAGAAATTCGGCGAGCGGATCGTCGGCTTGAAGGATTCCTCCGGGGACATGGCTTACGCGCGCGAAGCTGCCAGCATCGCTCCGCGCTTTCGCGTGTTTCCTTCCACTGAAGCGGCATTGCCTGAAGCGCGGTCGGGACTGTTCGCCGGCTGTATTTCGGCGACTGCGAACCTCAACGCCGATTTATGCGCGCGTGGCTACCACGCCGGCGATGCGGGGGCGCTCGCGGAAGCGGTGGCGATCCGCAAGCTGTTTGACGGCAAGCCTCTGGTGCCGGGAGTAAAGGCACTGCTTGCGCATATTCATGGCGATCCGCAATGGGCCCGCGTCGAGCCACCGCTCGCCGACTTCCCGACAGCGCATCGAGCGGCGGTCATTGCCGGCTATGAGGCTGTGCGCGCCAAGCGCGTCGCGTAAGCCGCGGAATGCGACGGACCCGCCGCCGATCGCGTTGCGCTTCTGCCCACCGTTGACGCTGATGCGGCGGCCCCCTATAAGCCCCGCTTTCTCACAATCTCCTGTATCCGATACGTATGGCGAACACGAAATCCGCAAAGAAAGCTGCCCGTCAGGCCGTCCGCCGAACCATTATCAATAAGGCGCGACGCTCGCGCATGCGCAGCGCAATCCGCAAGGTGGAGGAAGCGATCGCCGCGGGTGACCGCACTCGCGCTCTCGCCGCGATGGCTGACGCGGAGCCGGCTTTGATCCGCGCTGCACAGAAAGGCATCGTGCATCGCAATTCCGCGCAGCGAAAAGTTTCGCGGCTCTCGCACCAGATCGCGAAGCTTCAAAAGAAATAGCGCCGCCGCACGCGGCGCCGCTGCAAATCCCGCGATCCGAAATTGTGGATTGCAATCAATCTGTTGCATTATTGTCACGACGGTGGGGAAAATTGCATTCTGCGATGATCGCGCGATTGGCGTGCACGATTGCGCACGATTCTTGTTTGCTCCCGCTTGCTGCGGCGACGGGTACCCTTGTCACGCGCGCAGAAGAATTCATGCACAATGAAAGGGTTATCGCACATAGCTGCGCACGGGCTTTGAGTCTGGCGCCTCACGCGAGGTGTTTTTTTATTTGTTGCTTCGGTGCACCAAATCACTTTTTCGCGCGTGTCACATGTGGCAGAAATGTGAATCGTCAAATCGACTCAATACTTTGGTCATGGAAGTACTTTTTGGCACGATCTCAGCTCACCTCGCGTAGTGCGGAAAGTCCAATGTTGACGCGGTTTTTGCGGTTGCGAGGCGCAAATCGCGTGCTACGTTCTAATTCCCTTCCGTTCTGAAGGTCTTCAACAATTCGGCAGCGGGAGCCCATCGAAGAATGGGAACGGGAGAGCTGTGTCCGATTTAGTCGAGTTCTAAAGTCGCCGCGTATTTGTACAGCGAATAGTCCAGCCGCGGTTGCACGGGGCTGAAAACACACAGAGCGGGTCTTTTTGCGAGGCGCCGAGCGATGCGCCGGGCGTCATGGGTGAGAAAACGAGCCCGAGAGCCACGGAGGTTGGGAGCATGAACACGCCAAGAGTTCGACCGAAGGAAGGGACAGCCGTCCCTCGGGCTGCCGCTCATTGCGCCGGAGTTTATCCGTCCGGCATCCCAGTAAGGGGCTGAGCCGGCTCGACGCCCGCACCAGCCCTCCCCGACAATGTGTTTGTACCGCGTGCGTAGCGTCTTGGCGAAGCCGAGAGTGTCTGTCTGACGGCTTGTGTTCCTCCTCCAACGAGAAGCACCAATTATGACAAGCACGGATCAGGAGCGATGGCGAAGGGTCAAGGACCAGTTGCGCTCTGAACTGGGCGAAGACGTCTTCAGCAGCTGGTTCGGGCGTATGGAGCTCGAGGCCGTCGAAAAAGGCTTGGTACGGCTCTCGGTGCCCACGCGTTTCCTTCGCAACTGGATCCAATCGCATTACAGCGAAAGAGTGCTGCTCAAGTGGCAATCGGAAGAGCCCGATGTCACTCGTCTCGAGCTGAACGTCCGTTCTTCGACAATCCGCCTGCCCGCGAGCAAGCCCAAACCGCTCGAGCCTCCGGCGCCGGCGCGCGATGGCCGCGACGGCGGGCTGGACGCCGCCAATGTGCGCGCCAGCATTCCTTTCATGAGTGTGCACGAAGCGCTCGGTGGTTCACCACTCGATCCGCGGCTGAGCTTCGAAACCTTCATCGTCGGCCGCTCCAACACGCTGGCGCACGCCGCGGCGAAACAGGTCGCCACCAGCAAGCGCGGCGAACCGCTTATGTTCAACCCGCTGTACATCCATGCCGCGGTCGGATTGGGCAAAACCCATCTGCTCCAGGCGATCACGTGGGCGGGCAACGGCGCCGGCGACCGCAAGATGCTTTACCTGACCGCCGAGCGTTTCATGTACGGCTTTGTCTCGGCGCTGCGCAGCCAAACCACCCTGGCGTTTAAGGAAGCGGTTCGAGCTATCGACGTTCTGGTTATCGACGATCTGCAATTTCTCCAGGGCCGCTCGACCCAGGCCGAGTTCTGTCACACGCTCAACACGCTGATCGACGCCGGCCGGCAGGTCGTGATCGCCAGCGATCGTCCCCCCGCCGATCTGGAGAGCCTCGACGACCGGGTCCGTTCACGGCTGGCTGGCGGTCTGGTGGTCGAGATCGGTTCGCTCGGCGAGGAGCTGCGGTTTGAAATCCTCAAAAGCCGCATCAACGCCGCGCGCTTGCATCATCCGGGTTTCGAGGTGCCGCAGCCGGTCCTCGCCTTCATTGCCAAATCGGTCACGCATAACGGGCGTGATCTGGAAGGTGCGGTCAATCGGCTGTTGGCTCACAGCAAGCTCACCGGCCAGCCGGTCACGGTTGAAATGGCGGAGCGCGAAATGCGCGACCTGATCCGGCCTGCCGAGCCGAAACGGGTGAGGATCGAGGACATTCAGCGCATCGTCGCGCGCCAGTATAATGTCAGTCGCGCCGACTTGCTGTCGTCGCGGCGGACCGCCAATGTCGTACGGCCGCGGCAAGTCGCAATGTACCTGGCCAAGGTTCTCACATTGCGATCCTTGCCTGAGATTGGCCGCCGGTTCGGGGGGCGCGACCATACGACCGTCTTGCATGCGGTGCGAAAAATCGAGAGTTTGGCAGGGAACGACAGTGCATTTGCCGAGGAGATCGAGGGGCTCAAACGTCAGCTCCAAGATTGAAACCCAGGACTGATTGCTCGCAAGCCGGAACGGCTTAAGGCCCGGGCTTGCCGAACGCCTCGCGCCGCGCCACCCTTGTCGGCGTTCCGGCTTTCTTCATGGATTTCGCAATGAAAGTCACCGTAGAGCGATCGGAATTATTGAAATCACTGGGCCACGTCCATCGCGTGGTCGAGCGGCGTAATACGATTCCGATTCTCGCTAACGTGCTCTTGCACGGCGATCGTTCCAAGCTTTCGTTGAAAGCCACCGATCTCGATATCGAAGTAACCGACACGATAGCCGCCGAGGTCGCACCCGGCGGATCAACGACGGTGCCGGCGCACATGTTCTTTGACATCGTGCGCAAGCTGCCTGAAGGCGCTCAGATCGTCCTTGAATCGTCCGGCGACCGCGCCGCATTGGCCATCCGCGCCGGCCGTTCCCGCTTCACCTTGCAGACACTGCCGGAGAGCGACTTTCCGGATCTCGCCGCCGGCGAAATGACGCATAAGTTTGCGCTCAAAGCGAGCGACCTCAAGCGCCTCGTCGATAAGACTCAATTTGCCATCTCGACCGAAGAGACGCGCTATTATCTCAACGGCATCTATCTGCACGCGGCGGGCACGGCCAAAGCCCAGACGCTGCGGGCGGTCGCCACCGACGGCCACCGGCTCGCGCAAATGGAGCTCGAACTGCCCAAAGGCGCCGCCGGCATGCCAGGCGTGATCGTGCCGCGTAAAACAGTCGGCGAGGTGCATCGTCTGATCGATGATCCGGAGGCCGAGGTAACAATCGAACTGTCGTCCGGGAAAATCCGCTTCACGATCGGCGACACAGTTCTGACTTCGAAGCTGATCGACGGCACGTTCCCGGATTACGCGCGCGTCATCCCCGCAAACAATGACAAGCAACTGATCGTCGATAAGAAGGAATTCGAGGCGGCGGTCGATCGGGTCTCCACCGTGTCGAGCGAACGCGGTCGCGCTGTGAAACTGTCGGTCAATGCCGGGCGCCTGTTGCTATCCGTCACCAACCCCGATTCCGGCAGCGCCAATGAAGAGCTCGAAGTCGAATACGAAGCCGATCCGATCGATATCGGTTTCAACTCGCGTTATCTTCTCGATATCGCTGCGCAGATCGAAAGCGAAGCAGCCGTGCTAAGACTGGCTGATCCCGGATCGCCGACCCTGATCCAGGACAAAGAGCAGCGCGGCGCCCTCTATGTCCTGATGCCGATGAGGGTTTGACGGGGACTTGGAGCGGTAACCGGCAACCCCGAGCGGCGTCGCCCGTTCGCAACTCGTGCCCTGATGCCCGCGTCGGTCCGCCGCCTAACTCTGCATAATTTTCGTAATTACCATTCCGCTTCGCTTGACGCCGAGGCGGCGACAATCGTGCTGGTGGGACCCAATGGCGCGGGCAAAACCAATCTGCTCGAAGCCATCTCGTTTCTTGCACCGGGGCGCGGTCTGCGGCGGGCGACGCTTAGCGAAGTGGCGTTTAACGAAGGCGACGGCTCGTGGGCCGTCGCTGCCGAGGTCGAAGGCGCGCTGGGACTGGTGACGCTCGGCACCGGAATTGAGCGTCCTGCCGAGGATGGCGCGCTCAACCAGCGCCGCTGCCGGATCGATCGCGAACCGGTAGGGTCGGCAGCGGCCTTCGCTGATCATTTGCGAGCGGTCTGGCTGGTGCCGGCAATGGACACGCTGTTCGCCGGCGCGCCGTCGGAGCGCCGGCGTTTCCTCGACCGCCTGGCGCTCGCGGTTGATGCCGAACATGCCAGCCGGGTGAACGCGCTGGAACGATCGCTACGCTCGCGCAATCGGCTGTTGGAGGAAGCGAGCGCCGATAGCCACTGGCTCGATGCCGTCGAACACGAGACTGCGGAGCTTGCGGTCGCTGTTGCGGGGCTGCGGGTCGAGACGGTTCGCCGCCTCGACAGCATGCTGGCCGCGCGGAGGGATTCGCCGTTCCCGCCGGCCGAAATCTCCATCGAGGGCTCGCTGGAGGAACTCGTGCCAAAGCTTCCCGCGAGCGAAATCGAGGAGCGCTACCGCGCCGCATTGCGCGACGCTCGCAGCCGCGATGCGGCTGCGGGACGCACGCTCGATGGCCCGCATCTGAGCGACCTCAACGTCACCTATGCGGCAAAGAGCATCCCTGCCGCGGACGCTTCGACCGGCGAGCAGAAAGCGCTTCTGATCGGGCTCGTGCTGGCGCATGCGCGACTGGTGCGCGAGATGACCGGGACTGCTCCTGTCCTCCTCCTTGACGAGGTCCTCGCCCATCTCGACCCGGCGCGGCGTGCCGCATTGCATGCCGAGCTCGGCGAACTCAGCGCCCAAGCGTGGATGACGGGCGCTGATCCGGCGGCGTTCCGCGAAACCCAGTCGAACGCCGCATTTATCGAAGTCAGGTCCGGAATGCTGACGCCGCGTCCATGATCGCATCTGGCGTCGCTAAGCTTCGGAACCAGATTGCGCGCCCGTCCTTAACCCGACAGGAACAGCACACGTCGCGTATGGAACCGGGGCATCAAGATGCCGGAATCACCCGCTGATGCCATCGTCCGAAATCTGATCGAAGCGCTTGAGCGGCTACGCCAGGATTTGCATCGAATGGAACTTTGGACCGCTGCGCTCCACCACTTTCAGCAGCCGATTCCCGACTACCGGGCTGACGACCAGCATCTGTTGGGGCCGCTTTCCAAACCGCCGCGCCGACGTTCACGCGGTTGATGGCGGTCGCGAAACGCGCCCGCCCGAGCGGCCGTTGCGGGGCCGATTTGCGGCTAAAAACGGCGTGCATTTTCTCTGCCGCAAAACCTTGAAAAATCGCGTTCGAACAGTATCTTAGTCATGCCTCTTTTGTCCTGTACGGATCGCCTTTTTGGTGTACAAGTTTGGGCGATTCACTCATATTTTTATTGGAAGTGATTCGAAAGTCGAAAAGCGAAAACAAAGCCACCCGACAAAGCCTTCACACATGGCCGAACTCGTCCGCAAGAAAATCCCGACGCCGTCCGATTACGACGCGGAATCGATCAAGGTGCTTAAGGGACTCGATGCCGTTCGCAAGCGCCCGGGGATGTATATCGGCGATACCGACGACGGTTCGGGCCTGCATCACATGGTCTACGAGGTCGTCGACAACGCTATCGACGAAGCGCTTGCCGGTTTTGCCAAGGAAGTGACGGTGATCCTCAATCCGGACGGTTCCTGCACCGTCCGTGACGATGGCCGCGGGGTCCCGACCGACATCCACAAGGGCGAAGGTGTGTCGGCCGCCGAGGTCATCATGACCCAGCTTCATGCGGGCGGAAAGTTCGACCAGAATTCGTACAAGGTTTCCGGCGGGCTGCATGGCGTCGGCGTTTCCGTCGTCAATGCGCTGTCCACTTGGCTGCGCCTGCGCATTTGGCGCGACGGCCAGGAGCATTTCATGGAATTTCAGAACGGCGAAGCGGTGGCGCCGCTCGCCGTAGTCGGCGCTGCGCGCGACAAGCGCGGCACTGAGGTGACATTCCTGCCGTCCAAAAAAACCTTCAGCATGACGGAATTTGACTTCGCCACGCTGGAGCACCGACTCCGCGAGCTGGCGTTCCTCAATTCCGGCGTCACCATCGTCCTCTCCGACATGCGCCATGCTGTCGAGAAGCGCGAACAATTGCGTTACGAGGGCGGCGTCGAGGCGTTCGTCAAATATCTCGACCGCAACAAAACGTCCCTGGTGCCGCAGCCGATCGTCATTAAGGCCGAGCGCGACGGAGTGTTGGTCGATTGCGCGCTGTGGTGGAACGACGGCTATCACGAAACAGTGCTGTGCTTTACCAACAACATTCCGCAGCGCGACGGCGGCACGCATCTGGCCGGTTTTCGCGGCGCGCTTACTCGCCAGGTGACGGGCTATGCCGAGTCCGGCGGCGCGGCGCGCAAGGAGAAAGTCGCGCTCACCGGCGATGATTGCCGTGAAGGACTGACCGCGGTCCTCTCGGTCAAAGTCGCCGATCCAAAGTTTTCCTCGCAAACCAAGGACAAGCTCGTGTCCTCGGAAGTCCGCCCGGCGGTCGAGGGCATCGTCAATGACATTCTCAATGCCTGGTTCGAGGAGCATCCCGCCGAGGCGAAGGTTATTGTCGGCAAAGTCATCCAGGCCGCCGCTGCGCGTGAAGCGGCGCGCAAAGCGCGCGAAATGACGCGTAAAAGCGCTCTCGGCGTCACATCCCTGCCCGGCAAGCTTGCCGATTGCCAGGAGCGTGACCCGGCAAAGTCCGAATTGTTTATCGTCGAGGGCGATTCCGCCGGCGGCAGCGCCAAGCAGGGCCGCAATCGCGAATTTCAAGCGGTGTTGCCGCTGCGCGGCAAAATCCTGAATGTCGAGCGCGCGCGCATGGACAAGATGCTCTCATCCGAGCAGATCGGCACGCTCATCACGGCGCTTGGCACCGGTATCGGCACCGACGAATTCTCGGTCGACAAGCTGCGCTACCACAAAATTATCATCATGACGGACGCCGACGTCGACGGCGCCCACATCCGCACGCTGCTGTTGACGTTTTTCTATCGGCAGATGCGCGAAATCATCGATCGCGGTCATCTCTATATCGCCCAGCCGCCCCTCTATAAGGTTACCCGCGGCAAGTCCGAGCAATACCTCAAGGACGAACCCGCGCTCGAAGATTACCTCATCGACGCCGGGCTCGAGGATACCGTGCTGCGCCTGTCGTCGGGCGAAGTGCGCGCCGGCAACGATCTGCGCCGGCTGGTCGAAGAGGCGCGCCGCATCCGCAATCTGTTGCGCGGCTTGCACAGCCGCTACAACCGGCAAGTGATCGAGCAGGCCGCCATCGCCGGCGTGCTGCGCTCGCAGGTCACTGGCGACGCAGTCACCGCGACCGCGGCCGCCGACTACATCGCGCGCCGTCTCGACGCGCTCACCGATCCCGCCGAACGCGGCTGGAAGGGGCAATTCAGCGCGGACGGATTCCAGTTCGAACGCACGCTGCGCGGCGTCAAGGAAGTCGCGGTGATCGATCAGGCGCTGCTCGGTTCGGCCGACGCCCGCAAGCTCGACGAGTTCGCGCCGTCGCTGCAGCAGATCTACCCGCGACCGACGCCGCCGGCGACGTTGCGGCGAAAGGACGAGGAGGTCCAGATCCACGGCCCTGTGGGCCTGTTCGAAGCCGTCATGACCGCCGGCCGCAAAGGGGCGACGTTGCAACGTTATAAGGGTCTCGGCGAAATGAACCCGGAGCAGCTCTGGGAAACTACCCTCGACACCAATGCGCGCTCCTTGCTCTGCGTCAGCGTCAAGGAAATCGACGAAGCCAACACGATTTTCGACGAGCTGATGGGCGACAAGGTCGAGCCGCGTCGCGATTTCATCGAGCAGCATGCGCTCGCCGCGAGCGTGGACGTGTAAAGCAGCCGCCGGCTAATAGCCCGGCAGCACCAGCACTTTGGGATTTACCGGAAGGGTAGCCTTCGAGACCACGATGGAAGGAATCTCCGCGGTCTCGACGTCCCACTGCTTGCGCGCGCGATCAAGGAAGCGCTCGAGCGCGCCGAAAAAGTGCATCGGAATCATCAGCGGCGCCTTCAAGGCCGTCAGCACCTCCATCATGCCCTCGAGATCGAGCGTGTAAGTGCCGTCGACCGGCACCATGACAACATCCAGCCGGCCGATCTCATTGAGCTGCAGTTGCGTTAACGTGTGGTGCAGATGGCCGAGATGGGCAATGCATAGATTGGCCACCTGAAAAATGAAAATGGAATTGCCATGGCGCTCGGTGATAGTGCTGCCGTAATAGCTGCGAATATTAGTTGGCACGTTGCGCACCCTCACATCGCGGTATTTCAGATCCCAGATGGCAGGTTGCTCGGGAATGTCTCCCCACCCGCGCAACACGTATTTGATCGCCGGATCGGGACGATCGGTGTAATGGGTGCTGTGCGCATGATTCATCGTGACAATGTCCGGCAGCACCGGAGGTCTGACGTAGTCGTTGTAGTCGGTGACGATACGCACGAGCTGCGGGCTTTCGATCAGGAAAGTGGCGTGGCCGACAAAGGTCAGGCGCACTTGATCCGAGTTCAGCGCAGCTAAACGCAATGCCGCCGGAATCGCGTGCGGCCGATCGGTGGCGACAAGTCCAGGGCAGGCTTCGGTCATTTCCGGCTTGTCGGCGGGCGCCGCGGATTGCGCGCTCGCCAGCGACGACAGCGGCAAGGCCGCGATCACGAGCGCTGCGAAGGAGCCAATGCCGCGCAAAATACTCATGCTTTACCGCCTGTCGCGCCGGGAGAGACAGAATACAAAATTGCTGGCACTTAAGCACAAGTGCGCCGCGGTATGCCGCGATTTATATTCGCGAACCTTGAAAGCCGCTCAGCGCGCCGAGGTGATAGTGCCGCGGGCCGTCAGCACCACCCAGTGACCGTCTTGCCGCTTGATCATATCGACACGACCGATTCCCGGGAGAACACTGCCGGCGCCGACAGCGAACAGGCCGCCATAGCGGCTTTCCACCAAGGCCCGGCCGTTGCGCACATCGTGAACGATCCAGTCCTGTAAAACGCGGTCGCTGAGTTTCGCCGGATCTGTGGCCGGCGCCGCGGGCGGCGGAACAGCCGGCAATGAGCCCGTCGCGTCGGCCACAGCGACGTTGCGCTGATCGATACGATCCAGCCGATCGGCAATTTTGGCATATTGGCTGATCGCGTTGCGGGTGGCGTTTTCGAGGCTCGCTTTGATCGCAGCGATGCCAGCGAGTTCCAGTTTGATTTCGCGCATTGCGGCGAGCGTGTTCTCGCTTCCAACCGCCGGCGTCGCGGGCGGCGAGGGTGACGGGAAGATGAGGCGCGCCAATCCCGAGCCTGAAACCGAACCGACGAAAGAACCGAACGCCGCGGCAAAGGCGACGCTCGCGGCGAGCATCGCAAATCGTTTGGAGCGAGCTGGCGTCGCAGCAGCGGCGGTCCCGTCCGGAGCTTTGTCTTTGACCTCGTCTTGGCTTGCGCTGATGTTCGGGGCCACGATCGCCGGCAGGTTGATGATGGGCGATTCGCCGGCATCCGTCGCGGTGGCGACCTCGCCTGCCGCGGCGTGATCAGGGTCGCCTGCCATTCGCACCTCCGGTGTTTACGGTTGATCAATCGTTAACCAGCTTTGGTTAGCGATTGGTTACCGTTGACGCTTTCGGCCCGACAGCCGCGCCTACAAACTAATCGGCAAGGCCATTCTCGCGCGCAAGCTGGCGTAACGAGGTCTCCGGGCGGGCGCCGAGATGCTGGATGATTTCCGCCGCGGCGAGCGCGCCGAGGCGGCCGCAGGTGCGATCGTCGGCGCCGCGCGCAACGCCGGATAAAAAACCGGCGGCGAACAGATCACCTGCTCCGGTCGTGTCGACCACCCGTTCCACCGGAAAGGCCGGCACCGCTTTCACCCCATCGGGGCCGGCCACAAGGCAGCCTTTCTCGCTGCACGTCACCACGGCGGCGCCGATATCGCCGCGCAGCGCCGCGACGGCGGCATCAAAATCCGAGGTCTGGTAGAGGCTGTGCAGTTCTGCCTCGTTGGCGAAGATCAAATCGACTGTGCCCGAGCGCATGAGGTGGAGGAATTCGTCGCGCCAGCGATCGACGCAGAACGCATCGGACAATGACAGCGCTACCTTGCGACCGTTGCCATGGGCGACCTTAGCGGCCTTGAGGAACGCTTCTTTGGCGTGCGCGGGATCCCAAAGATATCCTTCGAGATAGATGATCGCGCTCGATGCGACCATGTTGGGGTCGACATCGCGTGGATGCAAGTCCTGCGCGGCGCCCAAATACGTGTTCATGGTGCGCTCGCCATCAGGCGTCACCAGCACGTAGCAGCGCCCGGTCGACGGACCTTGCGGCGCCGGCTTTGTCGTAAAAGTCACGCCGGCGGCGCGAATGTCGTGACTGAATGCACTGCCGAGGCCGTCGGCTTTGAGCTTACCGATAAATGCAGCCCGGCCGCCGAAGCCAGCAACGCCGACAATAGTATTGGCCGCCGATCCCCCGGACATTTCGACCGCAGGACCCATTGCGTCATAGATCGCCTGTGCGCGCGCCTCGTCGATTAGCGCCATGCCGCCCTTGCGCATGTTATGCGCCAGCAGAAAGTCCTCATCCGCCCGGGCCAGGACATCGACGATGGCATTGCCGATGCCCAGAACATCGTACCGGGCGGAAGCTGTTGCTGTCATTGCGTGATCTCTGCTGCTGGGCGCGGCGCCGCGCACTATAACCACCGCCTCTTGCACGGCAAGCCGTGGGCGTGGCATGGGGACAGCGCGCCGCGCACCATCGACGGCCCGGACTCATCGATCGCGGTTGGCGGGGTATTTCACAATCATGAAATTCAAGGAACTGATTTTTTCCGGCGTGCAGCCGACCGGCAACCTTCATCTCGGCAACTATCTTGGCGCCATCAAGCGCTTTGTCGAGCTACAGGACCGGTTTGATTGCATCTATTGCGTGGTCGATCTGCACGCCATCACCGTCTGGCAGGAGCCCAACGAACTACCCCGCGCCATCCGCGAAGTTACGGCGGCATTTCTGGCCTGCGGCATCGATCCGAAAAAGCACATCGTGTTCAATCAGAGTCAGGTGGCCGAGCATGCTGAGCTTGCCTGGATATTCAATTGCGTGGCGCGGCTTGGCTGGCTTAATCGGATGACGCAGTTCAAGGAGAAAGCCGGCAAGGACCGCGAGAATGCGTCGGTCGGACTGTACGCCTACCCGACGCTGATGGCCGCCGACATTCTCGTTTATCGCGCGACGCATGTACCCGTCGGCGAAGACCAAAAACAGCACCTCGAATTGTCACGGGACATCGCGCAGAAATTCAACAACGACTTCGGCGCATCGATCAAGGAAAAAGGTCATGGCGACGTTTTCTTCCCGTTACCCGAGCCGCTGATCACCGGCGAGGCCACGCGTGTGATGTCGCTGCGCGACGGATCAAAAAAAATGTCGAAGTCGGACGCGTCCGATTTTTCCCGAATCAGTCTCACCGACGATGCCGACGCCATCACGCAGAAAATTCGCCGCGCCAAAACCGATCCAGAGCCGCTACCGAGCGAGGAAAAGGGCCTGGCGGCGCGCCCTGAGGCCGACAACCTGGTAGGCATCTATGCGGCGCTCGCCGACATCGGCCGGGCCGATGTACTCAAGCAATTCGGCAATGCGCAATTCTCCACCTTCAAGGCGGCGCTGACCGATCTTGCCGTTGCCAAGCTCGGCCCGATCGGCGCCGAAATGAAGCGGCTCCTCGGCGACCCGGCGGCGATCGACGCGGTGTTGGCCGACGGCGCCGGCCGCGCGCAAACACTCGCCCGGCAAACCATGGATGCGGTCAAGGACATTGTCGGCTTCGTGCGCTCGTAGCGGTCGCCCGGCCTGCGGTAGCCACGGTGATCCGCCACCGGTCCCACCCTTGAACTTCCAAGGCAAATTCGCCACCTAATATGCTAGATTGACGCTGATCACGGCGCCGCCCCGGCTGCCGTGATGGAGGGCATAATGTTTATTCAGACCGAAGCCACGCCGAATCCAGCAACAATGAAGTTTTTGCCCGGCCGCGCGGTGCTGGAGCATGGCACGCTCGATCTGCGGGATGCCGCTCAAGCCGAACAGTCGCCGCTTGCCGAGCGGCTGTTTGACATCCCCGGCGTCAGCGGGGTGTTCTTCGGCTCCGATTTTATCACCGTGACCAAAAGTGCCCGGGAATGGCAGCAGCTCAAGCCGATGATTTTGGGCGCCATCATGGAACACTTTATGTCGGGCGCGCCGCTCATCACCGCTGGCGGTCCCGAAACCAACGACGGCGAAGAATTTTTCGATGACGCGGACGCCGCGACTGTCGCTACGATCAAGGAGCTGCTCGAGACGCGGGTTCGTCCCGCGGTCGCCAATGACGGCGGCGACATCACATTTCGCGGCTTCAAGGACGGGATCGTCTATCTGAACATGAAAGGCGCCTGCTCGGGCTGCCCGTCGTCGACTGCAACCTTGCGCCACGGCATCCAGAATTTACTGCGGCACTTTATTCCAGACGTCACCGAAGTCCGCCCGGTGTGATTTCCGCGTATACCGGCGCCGGTCATCGATTCTATACGTGATCTTGCATGCGCTTGCTCGCCATCGACACGGCGCTCGCTGCCTGTGCGGCTGCCGTCCTGGAAACCGGGCGCGACATCCTTGCCAGTGAAAGCTTGCCGATGGTTCGCGGCCACGCGGAGGCACTCATTCCGCTCGTCGCGCGCGTCATGAAGCGAGCCGAAACGGCTTTCGGCGAACTTGACCGCCTGGTGGTCACTACCGGGCCCGGCAGCTTCACCGGTGTGCGCGTCGGCCTTGCCGCCGCGCGCGGTTTCGGCATCGCAAGGGATTTGCCGGTCGTGGGAGTCTCTACGTTGGCGGTCTATGCCGCACCCTATCTCGCCGTCAGCAACAACAAACGGGCGGTGGTGGCCGCAATCGATGCGCGGCATGCGAACGTCTATTTGCAGATCTTTGGCCCGAGCGGCCAGACACTCGTCGCACCGCGATTGGCGCCACTCAACGAGGCGGTTCGCGCGGCATCGAACGCGCCGGTTTGCCTGGTCGGCTCGGCGGCACAAGCGATCGCTGACGAACTTCCGGACGACGCGCCGGCACCGCATGTCGTTGATGCGCGCGACGCCCCTGACATCGTCTGGGCCGCACAGATCGGCGCAGTGACGCCGGAGGGTGAGGCGGCGCCTCATCCGCAATATTTGCGCGCACCCGATGCGCAGCCGCAAAACGCCGCGCAGTTACCCCGTCGATGACGAATCTCGTCTCGCGCCTGTTGCGTCGCAGCACGCCGACTATCGCCGAGGTGCGGCCGGCCGACGCGCCGGCAATCGCCGCCGTCCACGCCGCCTCGTTCCGGCGCGGCTGGGGCGAGGACGAGATCCAGCGACTCTTGCTCGAACGCAATATCGTCGCCCAGCGCATCACGGCCGGCGGCAAATTGATCGGCTTTATCCTGTCACGCATTGCGGCGGGCGAAGCAGAAATCTTGTCCGTCGCAGTGGCACGGGGCTGGCGCGGCCGCGGGTTGTCGCGGCAGTTGCTCGATTTGCATCTGCGCCGGCTCGCCGGCATCGGCGTCCGTTCGGTGTTTCTGGAAGTCGGCGACCAAAATGCGCCTGCCTGCCGGCTATATCGCCGCGCGGGATTCCAGGAAGTCGGCCGGCGGCAGGGTTATTACGAGGATGGTGCGACCGCGCTGGTGCTACGTCGCGATCTCGGCTGACGCCCCAACGTGGAATCATTTAGGTTTAGACAAGGCATTCGACCGATTTCACCGCGGGCGCGGCAATCGCGCTGTGGCCCCGACGCGGCCGATACCTATATTGGGGCCTGAGACCGCGAGGATTTTGCGTGAACGCCGTCCGAACTGTGCCGAAATGCCTATTTCTCCTCGGGGTTTTCTCCGCCAGAGCGCATTCGTGGCCGCCAACAACGGCTTAGGCTAATATCCGCCGCATGAAGCAAGGCCGCAAGCTTTACGTAAAATCCTTCGGCTGTCAGATGAACGTCTACGACTCGCGTCGCATGGCGGATACTTTGGCGCCCCATGGCTATGTCGAGACTGGCTCTGCCGAGGATGCCGACCTCATCATCCTCAATACTTGCCATATCCGCGAGAAAGCCGCCGAAAAGGTCTATTCCGAGCTTGGCCGCATGCACCGCCTGAAACAGGCCGCCGCGACGGAAAATCGCCGGCTCGTCGTCGCCGTAGCTGGCTGCGTGGCGCAAGCCGAGGGTGAAGAGATCATTCGGCGCGCGCCGACAGTCGATCTCGTTTTCGGGCCGCAGAGCTATCATCGCCTGCCCGCGCTGTTAGCGCGCGCCACGCGCGAGGGCCGCGCCGTCGACACCGAGTTTGCGGCCGAGGACAAATTTGCCCATCTGGCGCCGCCAAGTGCGGCGGCAATCCGTGCGCGCGGCGCCTGTGCCTTCGTTACCGTCCAGGAGGGTTGCGACAAGTTTTGTACATTTTGCGTCGTGCCCTATACGCGCGGCGCCGAACTGTCCCGGCCGGTCCACAACATTGTCGCCGAGATCGAGTCATTGGCGGCAGCCGGCGTGCGCGAAGTCACGCTCATCGGTCAGAATGTAAACGCCTATCACGGCGCGGGCCCTGACGGCCGCGCCTGGTCGCTTGCCCGACTACTGGGACGCGTCGGAGAAGTGCCGGGGATCGAGCGCTTGCGCTACACCACCAGTCATCCGCATGACATGGATGATGGTCTAATAGCGGCGCATCGCGATTTGCCGAAGCTCATGCCGCAACTGCACTTACCAGTGCAATCGGGTTCAGACCGAATTCTCGCGGCCATGAACCGCAACCATACCCTGCGCGACTATTTGGACGTGGTGCGCCGGCTGCGGGAGGCGTGCCCTGCGATCGCGCTTACTTCCGACTTCATCGTCGGCTTCCCCGGCGAGAGCGAAAGCGATTTTGCCGCAACGCTCGGCCTCGTCAGCGAGGTGGGATTTTCCGGCGCGTTCTCATTCAAATATTCGCCGCGACCCGGCACGCCCGGCGCCGAAATGAATGGGCAGATCGACGAGGCGGTGAAATCGGAACGATTGCAGCGGCTGCAAGAGGCTATCGATCGAGGTCAGGCAGCGTTCAATCGCGCGTGTCTGAGCCGCACCTTGGACGTGTTATTCGAGCGTCCGGGCCGTCACCCGGGGCAACTGGTAGGGCGCTCGCCTTATCTGCAGCCGGTCCAGGCTGCTGCGCCGGCATCTTTGATTGGCGAGATTGCGGCCGTAACCATCACCGAGATCGGCAGCAATAGTCTGTTCGGCGCCCTTGTCGAGACAGCGCCGCAAGCGACCGCATTGCGACCGGCCGCCGCGGTTTCAACAGGAGCCTGAATGCGCACGCCCGAGACGGAAGAATCGGTTTTTATCGCGCCCGACAATACGGCACAGATTGTTCTTACCTTCGACGATAATCGTCTCGCCTCGACACTCTTCGGCCAGTACGGCCAAAACCTCGCACTCATCGAACGGCGCCTCGGCGTCGTCGCCAATTCACGCGGCAATCAGGTCATAGTCGAGGGTTCACGCGAGGCTACGGACCAAGCCCGGCGTGTACTCGAAAGCCTGTATGAGCGGCTTAAGCGCGGCGACGATCTGGTGCAAGGCGAGGTCGACGGCACGATCAGACTGGCACTGTCGCAAGGCTCCCTGTTCGATTTCGACCCAGCAGCGACACGACAGAGCTTTGAAGAAATCAATTTGCGCAAACGCCGCGTGCGCGCTCGAACGGCGGCGCAGGACGCTTATATCCGCGCGCTCAAGCGCCATGCTCTGGTTTTCTCAACCGGTCCAGCTGGCACCGGCAAGACCTGGCTCGCGGTCGCCTACGCTGCGCAATTATTCGAGCGCAAGGAGGTCGACCGCATCATCCTGTCGCGGCCGGCAGTCGAGGCCGGTGAACGTCTCGGGTTCCTGCCCGGTGACATGCGCGAAAAAGTCGATCCCTATTTGCGCCCGATCTACGACGCGCTTTACGATTTGATGGACGCGCGCATCGTCGAGCGTGCCCTGCAGACCGGCGAAATCGAGATCGCACCGCTGGCCTTCATGCGCGGACGAACGCTGTCGAATGCCGCAGTCATTCTGGACGAAGCACAGAACACCACAGCGATGCAGATGAAAATGCTGCTGACCCGGCTTGGCGAAAACAGCCGCATGGTTGTGACCGGCGACCCCAGCCAGGTCGACTTGCCGCCAGGCCAGACGTCTGGACTTGCCGATGCCGTGCGGCTTCTTGAAGGGGTCGAAGGGATCGGCCACGCAACCTTTACCGCGGCCGACGTGATCCGTCACGAACTGGTCGCGCGCATCGTCGCGGCTTACGATGCCGAAGCGGCCCGCAAGCGCGAGCGCTGAGAATGAAGCGTGCGGCCGCGGCGGCACTGAAAGTGGACATACTGTTCGATTCGGAACATTGGAAGGATGCCACGGCAAAGACCGTTGTGCGACGCGCCGTCATGCGAGCGGCAGCCATGTTGGCGGCGCCTGCGGCCGAACTTGCCATCCTGCTGACCGACGACTCCAAGATGCGCGCGCTCAATCGAAACTGGCGCGGCGTTGACGCTCCTACCAATGTGCTTTCGTTTCCGGCAAATGGCGGGCACGTGCGACCCTCGCGCGACCAGTCACGCAACCACCCGCACAATCACCTGGGCGACATTGTAATCGCGTATGAGACCGTCCGGCGCGAGGCGGGTCACGCACATAAGCCGTTTGCGCATCATCTTGCCCATCTTGTCGTGCATGGTTTCCTGCATCTTCTCGGCTATGATCATGAAAGCGGCCAGGATGCACGCGAAATGGAGGATGCCGAGCGCGCCATCCTCCGGCAATTGGCGATTCCGGATCCGTACCGCGCCGGAGCCCGCATCAGGGGCGCCGGACCTGCCAAGCGGAGCGACAAACAAGCGCCCAAACAAGCGCCCAGGAACCGAGCGCGCGACGCTCAGAACGCGTAAAATGCTCGGCCCGATTCTGCTGGCGAAGGCGATGGATGACTGATTCGCGTAGTCCCGCCGAAGTTTCTGAAGGCAAACGCCCTGCGCTGCCAGTTGTCGTGCCGCAGCAGGGCGAACAGGCCGAAGGCTGGCTATCCCGGCTGATGCGGATGCTGTTCGGCTGGCGGGCGGCTTCAACGCGTGCGGATCTTGAACTCGTTTTGACCGATCAGCAGGCGCAGTCGGATTTTTCGCCCGAGGAAGCGGCGATGCTAAAGAACATCCTCGGGCTCCGTGAAACGCGAATCGAACGCATCATGGTGCAGCGCGCCGACATCGTCGCCGTGCAGCAACACATTACGCTCGGCGAACTCGTCAGGGTGTTCGAGGTAGCCGGCCATTCGCGGCTCGTCGTCTATAATGACACGCTCGACGATCCGGCCGGCATGGTCCATATCCGCGACTTGATCGCGTTCATGGCGGCGCGTGCTTCGCATGACAAGCCAGGCGAAACCAATAAAGCAACGGGGTCCGACCTGGATTTTGCGAATATCGATCTTTCTGTGCCGCTCGCTTCGACCAATATCACCCGCGAGATTCTCTATGCGCCGCCATCGATGCCGGCGCTCGACCTGCTCGCCAAGATGCAGGCCACCCGCATTCACCTTGCTTTGGTGATCGACGAATATGGCGGCAGTGATGGCCTGGTTTCGATCGAGGATCTTGTCGAGCTGATCGTCGGCGATATTGCCGACGAGCATGATGAGCACGAAATGCCGGCAGTGATCCGGCAAAATGACGGCTCGTTCATCGCCAACGGTCGCGCCAGCCTCGACGATGTGCGGGCCGCAATTGGCAGCCAATTCGATGTCGGCGATGTCGCCGAAGAGGTCGATACGCTAGGCGGTTATCTTGTCACCAAAGCGGGCCATGTTCCGGTCCGCGGCGAGTTGGTGCCCGGCCCGGAGCCATTTGAGGCGGAAGTGCTCGATGCTGATCCGCGGCGGGTCAAGCGGGTCAAAATATATCTGCGTAAGGATCGTCGTTCGCCGACAGTTCGCGATGCCACAGTGCCGGCGCGCACGCTAACAGTGAGGCCCGTGCCACCGCGCGACGATACCGGCCGCCCCAGTGCGAACCCGCCGCGCACACCGTGAAGCTCACCAGTTTTGCCAACAGTATCGTTCTGTCGTGGGGCTGGCGGCGCCGCGCGATCGCGTTCGTCGCCGGCGCGCTGTCGGCCGCGGCGATGGCGCCGCTCAACGCCTGGCCAGTGCTGTTTCTAACATTCCCGATCCTGGTCTGGCTCATTGACGGCGTCGGCGGCCGTGGCTGGAACGTGATCATCGCGGCTTCGGCGATCGGCTGGTGGTTCGGATTCGGTTATTTTCTCGCTGGGCTTTATTGGATCGGCTTCGCCTTTTTGGTCGATGCGCCGACCTTCGGCTGGCTGTTGCCTTTTGCAGTCATCGGGCTTCCGGCGGTGCTTGCTGTCTACACTGCGCTTGGCTTGGCGCTGGCGCGGGCGTTCTGGCTGCCGGACGGGCGGCGCCTACTCGCTTTGGGAGTATCGCTGACCTTTGTCGAATGGTTGCGCGGCCACACCTTCACAGGTTTTCCCTGGAACGCGTTCGGCAATGCGCTGACAAGCCCATTGGCGCTGGCGCAAGCCGCATCGGTGTTCGGAATTTGGGGCCTGACCTTCATTACGATCGTGGCGTTCGCCAGTCCGGCTACGATAATCGACGATCCCGGCCGCACACGTCGGCCATGGCTGCCATTCGCGTTGGCGGTTCTGGCGATTGCGGTCCTTGTCGGTTGTGGCGCAGCGCGGCTCGCGCACACGCCGACTCGGCTCGCCGACGGCGTGCATCTGCGAATCATGCAGCCTAACTTGCAGCAGGATGTCCGATTCAATTATTCCGCAAGGCAGGAAGTGGTCGACCGCTATGTCGCGCTGTCGTCGCGCCCAGGGCTCGACGGCGTGACGCATTTGATCTGGCCGGAATCGCCGTTTCCATTTTTCTTGACGCGCGAGGCGGGCGCGTTTTCGCAGATTACGCGGATGGTGCCGCAGGGTACGTTTTTGATCACAGGCGGCATGCGGCTTGCCGACCCGAACAATCCGACCGAGTCCGGCGTCTACAATTCGATCTACGTCATCGACCATCAGGCGTCGATTCGCGCCATCTACGACAAGGTACATCTCGTGCCGTTCGGCGAGTATTTGCCTTTCGCCGATGTGCTCGAGCGCATGGGCCTGCAAACGTTGACCGAGCAGCGCGGCGGATTTCTCGCGGGCGACCGGCACCGGCTTATCGAACTGCCCGGCGCGCCGAGCATGCTGCCGTTGATCTGCTACGAGATTATCTTTCCCGGTGAAATCGCGTCAGCGGATGAGCGCCCGGGTTGGATCGTCAATGTGACCAACGACGGCTGGTTCGGGAACTCCGGCGGACCTTACCAGCACTTGCAGCAGGCTCGCGTGACGGCGATCGAACAAGGTGTCGCGGTGGTGCGCGCGGCCAATACTGGTATTTCCGCTGTGATCGATCCGCTTGGCCGGATCATCGCTGCGTTACCGCTCGACCGCGAAGGGGTATTGGACGCGCCGTTGCCGCGCCCGATCGCCCCGCCGCTTTATGCCCGTCTCGGCGACGGCCCCGCTGCCGTTTTGCTCCTGCTCGCACTGGCCGTTGTCGTGCGCGGGCGATCGCGGGCTCCAGAGAAAACCTAAACCGCACTGGCATTCAATTGGCGGCGCAACTTTAACGAGCAAGGGGGCGCGCCGTCATTCAATGAAACAATGGGCTTTGGCGAAGGCAACCACCCAGATGGGGTCGCTAGACGAGGCAAACACTTTCAACTGTTACAGATTTGCTATCTGACGGCATTGAGCTAAAAAGGGAAGCAGCCCATGGCTACGCTGGCAAAAAAGGCGCCGAACCCGACCGACAAGCATGTCGGAAGCAGGGTCCGCATGCGCCGGATGATGCTGGGAATGAGCCAGGAGAAGCTCGGCGACTCGCTGGGTCTGACCTTTCAGCAAATCCAAAAATACGAGAAAGGCACCAACCGCATTGGCGCCAGCCGTCTCCAGCAGATCTCTCATATTCTTCAGGTGCCGGTGGCTTTCTTCTTTGAAGGCGCTCCCAATGCGCAGACCTTGGGCCGGCACGATGGCCTGGCCGAGGCCCCTTCCCCGGCTTACGTGTCCGACTTCCTGGCGACAGCCGATGGCCTGGCCCTCACCAAGGCATTCATGCGGATCGAGGATTCGAAATTGCGCCGCCGGATCGTCGACCTGGTCGAGCAAATTGCCACTCGCGACAAGCGGTAGAATCCGATCAATTTGCCTTTGCCCGTCGCGATTAAGGCAGGGGCCCACTTTCAGCCCACATCTTGACCGCGCAGGGCGACGCTGCAACAACCCTGTCCGACGAATTCAACGCATGCGGCTCGTGACCGCGCTATTCCGCAGCAGGGACGAGCAAATCACAAATTGATCGAGGGGAGTGTTTCGCCGTGCGCCGCGCCGATTATCTGTTCACCAGCGAGTCCGTTTCGGAGGGCCACCCGGACAAGGTGTGCGATCAAATCTCCGACGCCGTTCTTGATGCTTTCATTGAGAACGACATCAAGCTCGGCATCGCCGATGAAAGCGCGGTGAATACGCGCCTTGGCTGCGAAACGCTGTGCACCACGAACAAGATCGTCATCGCCGGCGAAGGTCGTGGCCATGCACCGCTGTTTCACAAGCACGGCAGCAAGGCGGTGGTGAATCGCGAACTGATCACCGAGATCGCGCGTGGCGTGGTCAAGAACATCGGCTACGACCAAGACGGGTTTTCGTATTACGGCGCCGACGTCGAGGTTCTGCTGCACGGCCAATCTCCCGATATCGCGATGGGAGTTGATGCCAAAAAGAAAAAGAATGGCGAACAGGAGGGCGCCGGCGATCAGGGCATGATGTTCGGCTTCGCCTGCACTGAAAGCGAGGTCTACGAGAAGGGCTCGTTCATGCCGGCGCCGATTTACTTCGCGCACAAAATTCTCAAGGTGCTTTCGGAAAAGCGGCGCTCCGGTGCGCTCTTTGACTTGCAGCCCGACGCCAAAAGCCAGGTCACTATCCGCTATGTCGATGGCAAGCCGGTCGGCTGCACCAAGGTCGTGGTCTCGACCCAGCACAACGCACAGAGCCGCAATGGCAAGAAATATTCGCCGGGCATGATCCGCGATATGATCGAGGATACGGTGGCGTCAGCGCTGCCGAGCGGCTGGATGCCGAAGCGGGCCAGCGACTTTCTGGTCAATCCGACGGGCAATTTCGTCATTGGCGGGCCGGACGGAGATTGCGGCCTCACTGGACGCAAGATCATCGTCGATACTTACGGCGGCTATGCGCCGCATGGCGGGGGCGCCTTTTCCGGCAAAGACCCGACCAAAGTCGATCGCTCAGCAGCCTATGCTGCGCGTTATTTGGCGAAAAATGTCGTCGCGGCCGGGCTGGCGGAGCGCTGTACGATTCAGATCGCCTACGCAATTGGCGTGGCCGACCCGATGTCGCTGTATGTCGATACCCACGGCACCGGCAAGGTTCAGGAAACCAAGTTGCAAAAACTGCTGCTGGAAGCCTTCCCGCTGCGGCCGACCAATATACGCCGCAGCTTGAAACTGAGCCGTCCAATTTACCGGCGCACCGCCGCTTACGGCCATTTCGGGCGCGCCCCGGAAAAGGATGGCGGCTTTTCATGGGAGCGAACCGATCTTGCCGATTCGCTCAAGCGCGCGGTGCGCTGAATTGCCCGTTCGCGCCGCTGGCATCGTGCCGGCCGCGGTCGACTTTGCTATAGCAGCAAGCACGCGAGACCACGTGGATGGCTGCGCCGAGCGCGGTCACAACGCCAATGGGTTCGGCATTCCATAACCCCCGCGCATTTTTTGGGCGGCGCAAGGGACACAAGCTGCGGCCTCGGCAGGCGGGCTTGTTCGAGACTTTGCTGCCCCGCCTTGCCATCGATATCGCCCGCCCTGCACCGGCCGAGCTGAGCGCTTTGTTTGCCGAACCGGTCAGATCGGTTCAGCTCGAAATCGGCTTCGGCGGCGGCGAAGCGATGCTCACGCAGGCCAAGGCTCATCCGCAGATCGGCTTTCTTGGCGTAGAACCTTTTGTCAACGGCATGGCCAAAGCGCTTGCGGCGATCCAGGCCGAGAGCCTCCGCAATGTGCGACTGCATTTTGACGACGCTGTTAGCTTGATTGCCTGGCTTCCCGACGCATCGCTGGTGCGGATCGATCTCATCCATCCTGACCCATGGCCGAAACGGCGTCACTGGAAACGCCGTTTTGTTCAGAACGAGATGATCGAACAACTAGCACGCATTCTGCGCCCGGGTGGTGAGCTTCGTTTCGTCACCGATGTCGCCGACTACGCTGCCTGGACATTACAGCATCTAATTCGCTCTTCGCATTTTGACTGGACGGCGCAATGCGCCGACGATTGGCGAAATCCATGGCCCGGCTTTACAGCCACCCGCTATCACGCGAAGGCGGCCCGCGAACGACGATCGTCCTGTTTTTTTGTATTCCGCAGGCGCCGAGCTGGAGCGAACTTAACGAAGTCCTTTTAGGCAGCAGCGCCGCCCATTATTTGCCGACTTCTATCTGCCCGAGTATCCCAATCGGGCCTTGCAACGGGCTGACAAGGCGCTATATTTGCGGTGTCCGTCATGGATACCTCATAACGGTCGGATGATCCGAACGGTTTTGAGAGTGGGCCCCCCGGGACCCGCTCTTTTTTATTACCTGAAAAACCCGGGCCTGACGGCGCATTGCAATGATCGCGTAGGCAAGCGACCGAGACCACAGAGAGAGCCGTCGGCGGATAGAGTTTTAGAGCGAGATTTGAGCTCCATAGCCGGACTGCAATGGCGCGGTGGGCATGCGCGCAAGTTGCACGCAAGTACACAAGATAAACAAAGTACTTAGATAAGCATCAGTCGATGGACCAGGGATCGGGCAATTCTGAGCTTGCGGATTTTACCCGGGAACCGCGGTTGATCACCGAGCCCGGGCGGGCGGCGCGCGTCGCTGCGCTGGCCGAGCCGGTGCTTGCCGCGCTTGGGTATCGCCTGGTCCGCGTGCGCATCTCCGGCTTCGCCGGCTGTACGGTACAGATAATGGGCGAACGTCCGGACGGCACGTTGACGATCGAGGACTGCGAAGCCGCCTCGCGTGCACTGTCGCCGGCGTTCGACGTGGCCGACCCGATTGAAGGCTCGTATCGGCTGGAAATTTCATCGCCCGGCATCGATCGGCCACTGGTCCGCCGCTCGGACTTCGACCGCTACGCCGGCCACGTGGCGCAAATCGAGATGCAGGTCGCGATCGAGGGCCGCAAACGCTTTCGTGGCGAGCTTCACGGCACCGAAGGCGAATGTGCGCGCATCCGCTGTGAAACACCGAATGACATTTTGCTGCGCATCGATGACATGGCGGAAGCCAAACTCGTTCTCACCGACGCCTTGATTTCCGAATCGCTGCGCAAGAGCAAGCAGAACCAACGCAAGGAGACCACCGATGGCGACCGTTAGCGCCAATAGACTCGAACTGCTGCAGATCGCCGACGCGGTCGCCCGCGAAAAAGCCATCGATCGAAAGATCGTGCTTGGCGCCATGGAGGACGCCATCGCCAAGGCGGCGCGCTCACGCTACGGCAGCGAGACGGAAGTGCGCGCCGAAATCGATGCGAAGAGCGGCGAGCTTCATCTCTCGCGTCACATGCTGGTGGTCGAGACGGTCGAAAATCCGGCCACTCAGATCAGTCTCGAAGATGCCCGCCGCCGCCATCCGGCAGCGCAGATCGGCGACACCATCGCTGATCCGTTGCCGCCGCTCGAATACGGGCGAATTGCGGCGCAATCGGCAAAGCAGGTGATCGTGCAGAAAGTCCGCGAAGCCGAACGCGACCGCCAATACGACGAATACAAGGATCGGATCGGCGACATCGTCAACGGCATCGTCAAACGGGTCGAGTACGGTAATGTCGTGGTCGATCTCGGCCGCGGTGAAGCGATCGTGCGCCGCGACGAAATGCTGCCGCGTGAAGTGTTCCGCAATGGCGACCGTATCCGCGCCTACATTTACGATGTGCGGCGAGAGCCGCGCGGCCCGCAGATTTTCTTGTCGCGTACGCATCCGCAATTCATGGCCAAATTGTTCGCTCAAGAGGTGCCGGAAATCTATGACGGCATCGTCGAGGTGAAGGCCGTAGCGCGCGACCCCGGCTCGCGCGCGAAAATCGCGGTCGTGTCGCGCGATTCATCGGTTGATCCCGTCGGCGCCTGCGTCGGCATGCGCGGTTCGCGCGTGCAGGCGGTCGTCAACGAATTGCAGGGCGAAAAAATCGACATCATTCCCTGGTCGCACGATATTGCCACCTTCGTGGTCAATGCGCTGGCGCCGGCCGAAGTCGCTAAGGTCGTCCTGGACGAAGAGCGCGAGCGCATCGAGGTGGTCGTGCCCGATCAACAGCTGTCGCTTGCTATCGGGCGGCGCGGCCAGAACGTGCGGCTCGCCTCGCAGCTAACCGGCTGGGACATCGACATTCTCACCGAGCAGGAAGAGTCCGAACGCCGCCAAGCCGAGTTCGAAAACCGGACCAAAATGTTCATCGACATGCTCAATGTCGATGAAGTGATCGGCCAATTGCTGGCGTCGGAAGGTTTCACCTCGGTCGAAGAGCTGGCCATGGTCGATTCCAAGGAAATTGCCAATATCGAAGGTTTCGACGAGGGCACCGCGGCCGAATTGCAAAATCGTGCGCGCGAATACCTCGCTCGAATTGAGGCCGAGCTTGACGACAAGCGCCGTGAGCTCGGCGTCGAGGACGCTCTTAGGGACATCGAGGGCGTCACGACCGCTATGCTGGTGCGTTTCGGCGAGAACGGAATCAAGACAGTTGAAGATCTTGCTGGCTGCGCGACCGACGATCTTTCCGGCTGGACCGAGCGCAAAGACGGCGAAGCGGTACGCCAACCCGGCATTCTCGAAGGTATGGAGCTGAGCCGCGAGGAGGCTGAAACGCTCATCATGCGCGCCCGGGTCAAGGTCGGCTGGATCAATGAGGCCGATCTGGCCGCCCCCGCTGCTGCCGAAGCCGCTCCTGAGCCGGCGCCGCAAGCGTAAACGAGGTAGATCGGATCGAACTTGTCCGTGTTAGCGCAGCAAAACCACGTTGAGCTCGATCGCGGCCCGCAGTCTCGCGGGCTTGAGCGGTATTGCATTGC
>Ga0306921_10000046_pt1 | contig 81260 bp, 74 predicted proteins | sample sta12Cox44000080_FD_203760 | JGI IMG/M metagenome (GOLD analysis project Ga0306921, IMG submission 203760) | Lab enrichment of tropical soil microbial communities from Luquillo Experimental Forest, Puerto Rico - statoxic.12C.oxic.44.000.080 (v2)... | ecosystem: Environmental > Terrestrial >... | reverse complement strand
CCGAACAAACGTCAGCATTCTTTCAGGAGTTTTTGCCGCTGGTCGTCGATCACACACGCGACGAAATTGTCGTTTGCACCCCCTACATCGATCTGCAAACTGCGGTAGCAGCCGCTAAGGGATCGAACCTCTTTGTGGGCGCACAGAACATGCACTGGGAAAAGGAAGGCGCGTTTACCGGGGAAATCTCGGCGCCGATGCTGAATGCAATCGGGGTTACGCATGTGATTCTCGGTCACTCGGAGAGGCGAGAGTACTTCAACGAGACAGACGATACCGTTAACCGCAAGCTCGAGCTGGCGTTGGAGAGCGGGTTGACGCCGATCGTCTGCGTGGGCGAAGTGCTGGAAGAGCGCGAGGCTGGGCTTACGGAGGATGTATTGCGCCGACAATGCATGCGCGCCTTCAACGGCATCTCGGCGAAAAAGGCAGCCCGGATGACGATCGCCTACGAGCCGGTGTGGGCCATCGGGACCGACAAAACCGCAACGCCTGAGATGGCGGCGGACGCCCATAGCCTGATTCGTCATGAAGCTGCAAAAGCGTTCGGCGATGAGTTTGCCGCGGGGCTACGGATTCTCTACGGCGGCAGTGTGAAGCCCGACAACTGTCCCGGGCTGCTGTGCGAAGAGGAAATCGACGGAGCGCTGGTGGGCGGAGCGAGTTTGGATCCCAAGAACTTCGCGAGGATTGTGAAGTACTAGAGGTGCCCTCCCTAAGAGGTGCCCTCCCTAAGTGGATGGCGACTGGTGACGGAAACACCAGTTCCTTCGACTTCGCGCTTGCCGACGCGGGTCGGAAGTATAGGAGTTCGAACGGCATAGCCGAGGCGGACACATCGCGAGCGCTACGATCCGGCCACCTGTTCGCGGGTCATCTCGGCCATTACTTTCGTAGGCATCCTAAGCGCGTCCTCCTCAGTCACGCGGGCAAACAGGTCGAGTGAACGTGCAATCAGGCCAGTCCATCCCGTCTGGTGACTGGCGCCCAGTCCCGCTCCGTTGTCACCGTGGAAGTACTCATAGAACAGGATGTAATCCCGCCAATGAGGATCTTCCTGGAACTTCTTCGTGCCACCGTAAACTGGCCGGCGGCCGTTTTCATCACGAAGGAAGATCTTTGCCAAACGGTCGGCGATTTCTTTGGCAACTTCAAACAGCGTCAAGTACTTGCCTGAACCGGTCGGGCACTCGACTTTGTAATCGGGGCCGTAAAACGGAACCATTTGCATCAAACCGCGAATGATCAGTCCGTTCACTGGCATCCAGATGGGCCCGCGCCAGTTGGAATTACCGCCGAACATCCCGGTGTTCGACTCGGCGGGAAGATACTCAACTTTGTATTCCAGCCCGGCAAGCTGGAACACAAAGGGATGGTCCTTGTGATATTTCGAGAGGGAACGGATACCGTACGGACTGAAGAACTCGTTCTCATCGAGCAGGTACGCCAGGATGCGGCGAAGCTTGTCCTTCACCGCGATGGCAGCTAGCCTGCGGCCCATGTAGCCTCCGCTGGAGATGTCGGAGGCAGCAGCGAGTTTGTCGACCACTTCAGGGTGCCGCTTTTTGAATAACTCGAGCAATTCGATCATGCGGGGGTGCTGGGCCACGGCACCGGCCTCAAACACGGTGGCTACGCATAAGGGCAGCAGTCCGACCATCGAGCGGATTTTGAGCCGGGTGGCATCGCCGTTGGGAAAGTGGAGAAGGTCGTAGAAGAACCCGTCGGCCTCGTCCCACATCTCGTCATGATGCACGCCGATGCGGTCCATTGCGTAGGTAATCCACACCCAATGCTCGAGGAAACGATAGGCAATATCCTCGTACATTTCGTCATACTCGGTCAGAATTAGCGCGATTTGCAGCATGCAGAGGCAGTAGAAAGCCATCCAAGCTGTTCCGTCCGCCTGATCGAGATGTCCACCGGTGGGAAGCGGTGAGCTGCGATCGAAGACGCCGATATTGTCCAGCCCCAGGAACCCGCCCGCGAAGACATTGCGACCCTCAGGATCTTTGCGGTTGACCCACCAGTTGAAGTTGAGCATGAGGCCCTGGAACGAGCGCTCCAGGAATCTCAGGTCAGCCCGACCCAACTCTCTCTCGATGTTATAGAGAAACAAAACCGCCCAAGCATGCACGGGCGGATTGACATCGCTGAAATTCCATTCGTAAGCGGGAATCTGGCCATTGGGATGGGCATACAGATTGCGCAACATCAGGAGGAGCTGTTCTTTGGCGAAATCGAAATCGACCAGTGAAAGTGCGATGGTGTGGAATGCCAAATCCCATGCCGCATACCACGGATACTCCCACTTGTCGGGCATGGAGATCACGTCGCGGTTGAGCATGTGGAACCACTCCAGATTGCGCGCTCTGCCTTTGCCCGAGCCCATGAGCGGATGGGACTCATGCTCGGTCAGCCAGCGATCAAGGTCGAAATAGTAGAACTGTTTGCTCCACAACATGCCGGCCAGGGCCTGGCGATGTACGCGGCGTTCATCCTCGTTAAAATTCTTGGGCGTGATGCGCTGGTAAAACTCGTCAGCTTCGGCAAGACGTTCGGAAAAAACCGAATCGAAGGTTTGGAACGCGTTGGCATTTGGCTGCGGGCTGAGCCTCAAGCGAACCACGCTGCTGCCGCCTGCAGGGACATCCAGCACATAATGCGCAGCTGCTTTGGTTCCCGTCTTCGCCGGATTTACTGCCGCTGTTTTCCCAGCGATCAGGTATTCGTGGAAAGCGTCTTTCACGTGCGCTGACGCATTCTCTCGGCCCCACAAGCGCTTGCCGTTCGTCTCGTTTTCGGTGAAGAGCAGTTCAAGCACGCCCTCGCATTGCAGCGTGTATCCCCCGAGTTTTGGATGAGAGGCGAAAATCCTGTCGCCATTCACCGCGCCCAACATCGGCTTGGTTTCGCCGTCGCCCCAAGACCAAGTGTTTCTGTACCACAATGTGGGAAGCACGTGGATCTGGGCGGTCTCGGGTGCGCGGTTGTGTATCGTGATCTTGATCAGCAAGTCTTCGGGAGCGGCCTTCGCGTATTCGACGAAGACGTCAAAGTAGCGGTCGTCATCGAAGATGCCGGTATCGATCAGCTCGTATTCCATCTCCTCACGGGAGCGGCGGCGATTGGTCTCCACCAGATCGCGGTAGGGATATTCGCGCTGCGGATACTTGTACAGGTATTTCATGTAGGAATGCGTCGGCGTGCTGTCAACGTAGAAGTAATATTCCTTAACGTCTTCGCCGTGGTTACCTTCGCTGTTGGTGAGGCCGAACATACGCTCTTTCAGGATGGGGTCGCGACCGTTCCAAAGCGCGATGGCGAAACAGAGCTGCTGCTTGTCGTCGGAGATTCCCGCGAGTCCGTCCTCGCCCCAATGGTAAGCACGGGAACGCGACTGGTCGTGCGAGAAGTAGTCCCAGGCGTTGCCGTCGTGGCTGTAGTCTTCGCGCACGGTGCCCCACTGGCGTTCGCTCAGGTATGGGCCCCATTTCTTCCAAGGAACTCCTTTTTCACGGGCTTCGTTGAGGCGCTTCTGTTCAGTAACTTCGGTGTAATGGAAAGGCGTTCCCAGCTGCGACGCGTTCATGCAAAGCTCCTTCGGATTTATGGCTAGTGAGGAATGCCGGATTGCTTGAGATGAGAGACGAAACCACCGCCGCCCTGGCTACGGTGTCGGCTATGGCTATAACGATACACCAAACTTGGCAGCGCGGCGGGAGCGCCGGTTTGTCGCGCGTCCGCCAAACTACACACTCCTGCAGTGTTCTGTGGGAGAGAGGAGCGCGGCGTCCTTTGGAATGGGCAGCATTTGCTATACTTAAAGGGCCTCTACGTAATGCCCGCGAGACCGTGTAACGTTTCTTTAGTCACTTGTGCGGAAGTGGTGAAATTGGCAGACACACCATCTTGAGGGGGTGGCGCCGAAAGGCATGGGGGTTCAAGTCCCCCCTTCCGCACCATCGTTCATCCCGCGGCGGGCAGTGTTACGAAGGTACAAGTTCAGAAAGCGGGATTACAGCGGTTTGAGCCGCGCCTGCAACGAGAGTTGAGAATTTCATGTTAGTAGCGCTAGTTACCACTATTCACGTTTTGGTTTGTGCCTTCCTGATCATTGTCGTGCTGCTGCAGCACGGACAGAGCGCCGATATCGCTGCGGCCTTCGGAGGCGCGGGTAGTCAGACGGCCTTCGGAGCACGCACCGCGGGAACTGTGCTGAGCCGCGCAACAACCTACGCGGCCATTGCCTTTATGCTCACATCCATTACGCTCTCGGTGCTTGCGACCCGTCGTGGTACGAGCGGCGGCTCGGTGCTGGAGAATATGAAATCGGCGCCGACGCAGAAGGCTCCCGCCACGCCACAAAAATAACGCAGTACAAAGCCCTCAAGATTCGAGCCTTCCTTCGCGGAAGGCTTTCGTTATTTGTGGAATTTTTCAGACGGCTCATCGCTGGCTAGGTACTCCAACGCTTCTTCGCGCGTCGCGAAGGTGGGAATGGCGCGGGCGGAAAAACTGCGAACCGACTCGTAGAGAGTTTTGTCGAGATTTTCGGTGAGCACCCAGGCGGATTTTTTGACGAACGGGCGATCGAAAACCGCAGCAATCTTAAGGTGTTCTACGGTCTCCTTCGTGAAAACAGAGCGGCTGAAATCTCCCAGCAGCAGGACCGAGCCGACCGCTTCTTTGCTGACGTGGTGCGGAACTTCGTCGATAACATTGGCCAGTTCCTCGGGCCCGCAGTCGCGGCAATCGGCGACCAGGACCGTGTGACTGCGAAACGTGATGTGGGTAATCCGCTCCATGGCTGCTCCTGTGGGTTCAGCCGTAGCCACCAAAATTCTTTGCATATGAGGTTCGAGATCCTTTGTCGCTACGCTCCTCAGGATTTCGCCAGCAGGCTCCCGCGCTCCCCTTGTGGGGGATCGCTCACCCCTGCTAAGCGCCCCAATTTAGCGCAGAGTCGAGTCCGATACAAGTGAAGCCGCAATTGGCGTCGTGTTAGTTTTGAATCCATGATTCATGAGATTCTTCCGGTCGGTCCGCTGGCCTGCAATTGCTCGATTATCGGTGATGAGCAGTCGCGCGAAGCGATGGTCATTGACCCGGGCGACGATATCGGGCAGGTGCTAGCGGTGTTGCAAAAACACCAGCTTATGGTGAAGCAGATCGTCATTACGCATGCCCACATCGATCACATCGGCGGAGCGGCCAAGCTGAAACGCCTTACGGGAGCGCCGGTATTGCTGAACGCCAACGACCAGGTGCTACTGAAGATGTTGGACCTGCAAGCAACCTGGTGCGGAATGCGCCCACCAGAGAAGACCACGATCGACACCAGCATCACGACCGGCGACAAGCTCAAGACCGGAAGCCTGGTGGCTGAAGTGATGCACACGCCAGGGCACACCGAAGGCAGCGTTTGCCTCTATCTGGCGAGCGAGAAGAAGCTGATTGCAGGAGACACATTGTTCGCCGGGTCCATCGGCCGCACCGATTTGCCGGGAGGATCCTTCAAGAAGATTATGGAATCGCTGCTGGGCCCGGTGCTGGCACTTCCGGATGACACGATCGTCGTGCCCGGTCATGGCCCGCTGACCACGATCGGAGAGGAGCGGGAGACAAACCCATTTCTCGTGGGATAAGGACACTCCGAACGGTAGAATAGTCACAGAACTTTCTCACAATTGTCAGGCCACCAAAGGCGGAGTTCCCTCAGGGTTAAAGCCCTGGAATGATGGGAGCTTTGATGCCAAGGCTACAGCCGTGCGAAACGATTGATGAGATAGCTGATAGCCTAATTCGCTCATTCACTGATGCCCTTTACGCTGTCATGCCGCCGCTGCTTTGCCGTTTCGCAGATTCAAGCCGATTTGGCCGGCGCTCCTCATTGGAACCTCTGCGCCTGACTTTGCAGTGTTTCCTATTGATCTCGGATATGAAGACCGCAGCTGGCACCGCTACCCGGAAGTTCTGCTTTACGCACTTCCTTTCGCGCTGCTGAGACACTGTGGATTTTCGAGCAGGTCGTTTAAGGGCCGGCGATTGCGCTGCTGCCCAGTGGCGTGCAGCGCCGACTGCAAGACAAGCTGGAGCCACTTTCCTTTTCAGGCGGGAAGCAATTGGTGTCGATTGTGATGTGGATTGGCATCGGTCACTTGAGCCGACCCAGCGCTGAAGCGCTGGCTGTCCTCTATCGTCCCGCAAGGCGGGACTGCGCGCTGCCTTGACGCAGGTTTGGTCGCACAAAAGAGCTCTTCCGCAAGAGTTGTGAAGAATGGTCATGCTCTCTGCCGCAAGCTTGGGAGGCCAGTGGCTAGATCGTGATGATCATGTCGTTCAGCCGTGTGGGATAGTGGTTCATGATCTCACCCTGCGTCTTGCCTACGATTACCGTGTCGGAGTGACGAAAGCCTCCCCAGTCGGGATCGTAGACGCCTGGCTCGCAACTGAAGGTCATCCCCACTTTCAGTATTGTCTTGTCGCCTTCAGCGATCCAGGGCGCCTCGTGACCTTCGAGTCCGATACCGTGACCTGTGCGGTGCTTCAGGAACTGCGGGTAACCGGCGTTGCGGATCTGGTCGAGGCTCATTTTGTCGACTTCTTCGGCAACCATTCCCTCTTTCAAGTTGACCGCAGCTGTGTCGTGGGCAGCCAGCATTGCATCGAACAGCTTCTTGGCCTGGTCAGTGGGCTGGCCGACACAGAATGAACGCTCCGACTCCGCGGAGTAACCGCCGACTTCAGCGCCGTAGCTCAAAATCAGGGCGTCGCCCTTCTTCAATTTGTCCTGACTAGGAACCGCGTGTGGAAATGCGGAGCGCTTGCCGAACGGTACCAGTCCTCCAAACGGCGGCTCGATGCCGATGCCAACCGTACTGGTCAGTTCCTTGGCCATCTTGTCAGCAACGGCATCGGCGCTGGCCTTCAGGATTTCGTTTTCGGTGACGCCTCCATTCGCCTCAATGTAGGTTCGTGCCGCAGCCACGGTGTAGTCGGCAAAATAGGTCGCCCGCCGTATCACGCCGATTTCATCGGAGTCCTTCACCCAGCGCATTTGCTCGACAATGTCGCCGGCGTCTACCAGTTTGGCTTTCGGAGCACCAAGCTGCATCTGGGCGCGCTTGGATGGCGTACACTCCTCGATGCCGATGATTCCGCCGCCGAAACCGCGGGCATCAACTCGCTCGAAGATCCAGCGGACGCGGTTCACCGGTCCGGGATAGTCAAAATACACGTCGACATCTTTAATCCACCAGAGCTTTACCTGGTCGGATTCCAATCCTGGGACGAAGAGCACAGGATTGCCCGTAGCGGGAATCAGCACGGCCAATGGGCGCTCGGTCGGCAGGTGAAAGTAGCCCGTGGTGTACACGACATTGTGCGTATTGAGCAGCAGCAGCGCGTTCAAGTTGCGCTCAGCCATCCTGGCCTGCACCTGTTTAATTTTGCGCTGATACCACTCTGGAGGCAGCCGATCGGGCCCGGGAGGCGCGGGAAACCTTGCCGCTACCTGCAAGAGGTGCGTGTTTCCAAATGCGTATGCAGATGTGCTGATGATGCCGAGCATGGCAGTTCCAGCCGCAGCCTGCATGAATCGACGGCGCGATGGCTGCATGAGGTCCCCTAAAAGGGAGACATCATAGCATGAGGGGTGGCGGCGCCGCCGGGCTGCTCGCTGTGCAGGGCCGTACGCAGCACCGGCACCGGAGCTTCGGGCGAAATGCGCTCAATGTCGCCCCACGACGAAAACCGATCCTCCGATCGGCGCGTTCTAGACTCGCGGGACGCGCCCTCAGGCGCCCGCCGCTTTGAACACGCGCGAGATCAACTCCTGCGCCTCAGTTTGGAGGCGGCGCAGGTGCTCCTCGCCCGCGAAGCTCTCGGCGTAGATTTTGTAGACGTTCTCGGTGCCTGAGGGCCGGGCGGCAAACCATCCGCGCTTGGTCACTACCTTGAGCCCGCCGATGGGAGCTCCGTTTCCCGGAGCGGTCGTCAACGTCGCCTCGATCCTGTCGCCTGCTAATTCTGTTTCATTGAGGTCGCTTGCGGAGAGTTTCGCCAGAACCGCTTTTTGCGCGGGATCGGCAGGGGCATCGATGCGCTCATAAACCGGATCGCCGAACTGCGCGGCGAGTTCGGCGTAGAGCTGTCCGGGATCTTTGCCGGTGCGGGACAACATCTCGGCTGCCAGCAGGCCCATGATCAAGCCGTCCTTGTCGGTCGTCCAGACAGTGCCGTCGAGGCGTAAGAAGGAGGCGCCCGCACTCTCTTCGCCACCGAAGCCGAGCGAGCCATCGAGAAGCCCGTCCACAAACCACTTGAAACCAACCGGAACCTCGACCAGCTTGCGACCGAGGCTCTTGGCCACGAAGTCGATCATGCTGCTGCTGACCAGCGTCTTGCCAACGCCGGCATTCGGGTTCCACCCCGGGCGGTGACGGAATAAGTAATTGATCGATACTGCTAAGAAGTGGTTGGGATTCAACAGGCCCACACTGGCCACAACACCGTGACGATCGGCGTCGGTGTCGTTGGCAAACGCCACCATGTACTTGTCGCGCAGTGCGATTAACCCGGCCATCGCATATGGCGAGGAACAGTCCATGCGGATCTTGCCGTCCCAATCCAGATGCATGAAGCGGAAAGTGGGATCGACGATGGTGTCGGTGACATCCATATCGAGGCCGTAGCGCTCAGCGATGCGAGGCCAGTAGGCGACGGAGGCGCCACCCAGCGGATCGGAGCCGAGCTTTGGGCGCGCGCTGCGAATGGGCTCAAAGTCGATGATGGCACCAAGGTGGTTGACATATTCGGCGAGGAAGTCATAACGCTGTGCGTTCTTGAGCGCGGCTCGATAATCTTGGCGGCGAATCTCTTTCATGCCATCGGCGAGGATCGCATTGGCGCGATTCTCGATCCATTTGGTGGCAGTCGTGTCGGCCGGACCTCCGCTGGGCGGGTTGTACTTGAAGCCGCCATCATCGGGAGGATTGTGGGACGGCGTAATTACGATGCCATCCGACAGCCCGCTCTTGCGGCCGCGGTTGTATTTCAGGATGGCGTGCGACAGCGATGGAGTGGGCGTGTAGGCCAGATCGGTATCCACCATTACAGTAACGCCGTTCGCCCCCAACACTTCCAGTGCACTGGAAAATGCCGGCTCGCTCAGGGCGTGAGTGTCTTTAGCGAGAAACAGGGGACCGTCTGTGCCTTCTGACTTGCGGTATTCGCAAATCGCCTGCGTGATGGCGAGGATGTGGTTCTCATTGAACGACACTTCGAAGGCCGAGCCACGGTGGCCCGAAGTGCCAAACGCCACTTTCTGCGCCGGCACGGAAACATCCGGCTTCTCGGCGTAATACGCGGTGATGAGGCGGGGAATGTTGACCAGCAGATCGGGAGTAACGAGCTGTCCGGCGCGCTTGTCGATAGCCATAGCGCCACATTCTCGCACAGGTTGTTTGCAATCTGGAGAATTAAGAGCTGTCGGTTAGCCAGGAGCATTGACACCGCTGAGAAAGCCGCCCAAATGTGCAGTAACAGCGACAGCGAGGGCTGCGATCAACTCGAGAGGCAGGCGGTAGCCTGTAGCCGGTTGGTCAGGCAAGCGAGAAGCGCGAAAGTGCACCCAGAAAACCAGCCAGGTGAGGATGCTCGAGAGCACGCCCATCACCAGGTGCTGCAACAGAATTCCCTTGAGTCTGTGGCCTTCGAGCTGCCACTGCCAGGCAAGCAGTCCGGTGGCGATGACAGGAATCGTGGCTATGGCGGCGATGGCCAGGTTGTAACGAGCCACCACACTCAATATTGGTTTCTTCAGCCACTGGCCGGCGCAGTCGAATGCTACGCCGGTAAGCAGCAGCGCGATGGGAAAGTGCACCAGCACCACGTGCTGCGCGTGTTTAGCGAGCAGCACTTCCTTGAGATCGAATGGATTCACCGCCAGCAACATCACTGCACCACAACTTTGCCGGTCATTTTGGGATGGATGGAGCAGAAATAGCTGTACGTTCCGGGCTTGGTGAAGGTGTAGGAGAACTGCTCATCGGTGTCGAGCGTCTTCGACTTGAAGTTCTCTTTATCTTCCACGACGGTGTGCGGGATGTCATCGTGGTTGGTCCAGCGAACGGTAGTGCCGGCAGGAACCGAGATGGTCGCGGGCGAAAAGCTAAAGTTGTCGATTTTGACCTCGACGGGGCCGGATTTGCCGTCCTGGCCGGCGGATGGGTTTTGGGCGTGGACGGGAAGCTGGGCCATCAATAGAACTGTGGCGATGAATACAAGGTTGAGTTTCATGTTACTTCTCTCTTTCGAAAGGACTTAGGACCAATGGAAGAATGTGTCAACGGGTGTCCCCGCTACCCGGCTCGGTGTTATTCCTACGTGGCCCGGGGCTTACTACAAATGTCGCCGCTACACGGCTGCTTTTAACGCTTGTCGACTTTTTCCCAGTTGTGCAGGCACAGACAGTTGAAAAGCAGCCTGCCACTAGTCACTGGCTACCAGCAATTATCCACTGAGCGCCTGATCCGTCACGGCCAGCGCATGTTTGCCTTGCACGAAGTTCACATCGGTAATTCCGAGCACGCTACGCAATTTCTCGTCGGGCACCTTCATCGGCCCCGGCGAAGGTGCTGAGCCGGGTGCCGGCTGGGGGAAGGCAGTGGACATCGCGGTGTGAAATGTCACGTTGCCTTCGATCTTCTGCATCGTCTGGTGGATGTGCCCGTTCAATACCGTCACCGATCCGAATTTCTTCAGGTAGCCCAGTGCCTGGGCGCTGTCGTCGGTACCCCATCCCCATTCGGGATAGACGCTCCACAGGGGAATGTGCGCAAAAACAACGATAGGCGTGCTTTTGGAGAGGGACTTCACGTCTTTCTCCAGCCATTCCAGTTGCTCATTGCCGAGGCTGCCCAAGCCTCCAGCCTTGAGGTTCATCACATTCACTAAGCCGACGAAGTGAACCCCGTTCTTGTCGAAGCTGTACCAACCGGAGCCTTGCGCGCCTTTGCCGTACCGCTCCCGATACTGCGCACCATCGTCGTTGAGAACGTCATGCTCGCCGGGAACAAAGAAGCGATCGCCAACTTTGACGGACCTGAGCATCTGATCCACGGTGTCGAACTCGCCTGGCTTGGACAGGTGAGTGATGTCACCAGTGTGCAGCAGGAACGCCGGCCCCTGCGGCAGCGCGTTAATCTTGTCGATAGCGGCTTGCAGTGTTGCTGCAACATCAGGATTCGCCGCTTTGTTGAATCCCATGTGACTGTCGCTGATTTGCACAAAGCTTATCTCGCCTTTGGCTTGACGGGCGCCCTGCGAACCAAGCGCGTAGGAGCGCAGCACTCCCCCCTGCATGACGCAGAATGCTCCTGCTCCGGCCCACGCCATGCATTTCAGAAATCCACGGCGATCGATGCCGTCCCGATTATGATCGTGCCGAATAACGTCGGGCGCGTTCCCGACAGCAAGCGCGTTTTCCGTCGATTTGCTCATCGCTCACCTCCCTGCCTGCACTCTGTCTAACTGGCTGGCGCGGGTTTTATTCCCCGCAATCGCCGCGTGTGCAAAAATGAAATAATTTGCGGTGACGGGAATAAAAACTGGGTTCATCGGTTAATCAAGGTGGGGGAGTGAAGGCAGCAAGCGACCGGGTGCGGGAATTCGAGAATTTGGCCTTGCCACTGCTCGATCCGCTTTACAACTTCGCCCGCTGGCTCACTTATGACACGGCAGAGGCGGAAGATCTGGTACAGGAAACGTTTGCCAAGGCACTGCGCGGCTTCGATGCATTTACTCCGGGGACCGATTTCCGCGCCTGGATGTTTCGTATTCTGCGCAATACGTTTCTGACGTCGCGCACTGGGCTGCAGGCCAAACTCACGGTTCCGCTCGATCCAGAGGATGAAGTGAGTGCCACCGTCACCTGGGAGACTCCGGAGGTGTTGGCGCTCGCCTCGGCCACGCGCGAAGCGTTGCAGGACGCTCTGGCAGCACTGCCTGCGGCTTATCGGGAGGTCGTATTGCTGTGCGACGTGGAAGAGATGAAGTACGCCGAGATCGCAGAGGTCTTGCAGGTGCCCATTGGTACGGTGATGTCACGGCTGGCACGCGGACGCAAACTGCTGCGGGAGGCGCTCGGCGGGGAAAGACATTTTGTGGCGCGCAAGGAAGCGAATAAGCGGCGATGAGTTGCCAGGATTGGCAAACTCGGCTGGAGGCATACGTCGATGCGGAACTCTCTCCGCAAGAGCGTGAAGCGTTTCTCGCCCATGCAGCGCAGTGCCCGGAGTGCGCCACAGCAACGCTGGCTTTGGCGGAAGCGAAGCGAGCGATACGTCGGACCGGGCGGCGCTACCTTGCGCCGGCGGAGCTGCGCTCACGATTATTGACGGATTTGCGGCAGACCGGCGCGAACAAGACAAGCGAACCTCACCAGCCTCGCTTAGTGCATTGGCCGCGCCAGGCTATGGCTGCGGCAGCCCTGGTTTTGTTGGCCGTAGGGCTGTTCTTCTTGGCCAGCCAGTACCGTCGGCCAAATTCCTTGGGCGAGTTTGCCGACCTGCATGTTGCGAATCTTGCCGGTGCGAATCCGGTTGAAGTCGTTTCCTCCGATCGGCACACGGTGAAGCCTTGGTTTCAGGGACGAGTTCCCTTCACCTTCGATTTGCCGGATTTGCAAGGCTCGCCTTTCACGCTGACCGGTGGGAGAGTTACGTACTTCCATCAGGAGCCGGGCGCGCAATTGATCTTCGGGTATCAACGCCACATAATTTCCGCCTTCATCTTCCGCGATACGCCCCAGTTGGCGATCACGCCAACATCGTTCTCGGACCGCAGTACGTCTTTCAATCTCCAGACCTGGACGCAGAACGGATTGCGGTATGTTCTGGTGAGTGACATGAATGCAACAACGTTGGGTCAGTTGGCAGAGCTGTTGCAGAAGAACTGAATTCCACCATAGAGGTACGGAGGAATTCGTCCAAAATCTCTACCTTCTTTGGTATTTACGTGATGAGAGCCAGTCGAAGTTCGGCAGCGCTTAATTGTGTATCCAGGGCTAAAACCCCGGGCGTTTCTAGGGGGCTCGTTTTCACCGGCCTGAAGGCTGGTGCTTCCACCAAAAGCAATACAAACAAAATCACGTAAGCCAGGTAGATTAACTGGCTACTGACCAGTGGCTACCCGTGGCTACTGGCGACTGTTTCTACACTCGCTCGCTCACCACATGGAATGACACGACCGAGCCGGTAACGCGGCTGCGGCCATAGTAGAGGAAAAGCACCACCCACAAGACCTGCAAGGACACGATGACGCTCGCGGAGGCGACTTGTGCCAGTCCCACGGCGAGATTCGGCAATGGTCCTTCCCCGGGTATTAGGAAAAATGCTCCGGCAGTGTAGGCCATCGCAATCAGCGCCATGATCTGATACGCGGAAATCTCCTGCTCTCCACGGAAGTCCGCGCGAAGATTCTCCGATACCGCCCGCCAGCCCCACGTGCCAAGCGCCGGAACGAGGCCGGCCAGCCGCCAAAACCCAGCCAGGAAGAACCCGAGGCCGATGAGTCCGGCAAATGTGAAGAGGATGGCGGTAATGGCCTGTACTGGAATCAACGGCTCCTCCGCTAAATGGGAGGCGTACGCAGCTTTCTTCGTACTTCCATGAAACACCGTCGGGAATTGCCCAAACAGTTTCGCTAAACCTGGACTCGCCTGGCGCAATGGCTTGCCATAACAGCATCCGAAGCTGAGACACGCCATGCGGCCGATGGCCTCCGACAAGGCGTATACGATGGCGAGCGATGCCAAGATCGGCAGTATCCAAATCTGCATGTCGAACCAGTGCAGTAAGGCGCGTTGGATCAAGCATAAGCCGGGCGGCAGGATGACAGCACCAAGAAAAGCAGAACCTGCGACGGTGAAGGTGTTGCGTTTTCCTTCTATTGCCCAAGCCACCAATCTGGATGCTGGCAAACAGATCGCCATCGTTGACACGATCAGCCCTACGTTTACCAGCAAAGGAGTCCCCACCGAGGACAAGAGAACGATTCCCAGCGCCGCTCCGAAGGTACTGGCCGTGGCACTGAAAAGACCGTAGAAGGTCAGGTTCAGCCCGCGCCACTGGCCGTTGCTGTTCTTGCTGAGCGGAACCGCGGCAATCATCTGCCAGCGTTCGGCGGGAAGCGTTTTGACGCCCCACGCAAGTACGGCCGTCAGCACAGCTCCCAAGGCGCTTACGAACACGATGTCGATCATTGTTCTACCTCCGCCGCGCGCGCCAGCAGCGACCGCACTTTGACATCGGTTTCCACGACAGGAATACCGAATCCCGCCGAGTAACGGCTGCGCACGCCTTCTTTGCGTTGATTGCCCACCAGGTCTGTCGCAAAGTGCACGTGTCCAGGCTCGAAAAGCAATACCACCGTGCTGCTGCCCGGGCGAAAGAGCGCCTTGGGTGCACCCCGTCGCAGAACCAGGCCCTTCTGGACAGCCTGCGGATTGTCGTACCGGTTTTCGCTGTAGCGTTGCACAATCTGACCCACCATGAGCGCAACAACTTCAATCATGGCTACGCAGCCGACCTGCTCTCCGCCCTCGCAGTCGGTGTCGAGAACCGTCACCACACGGCGATTCTTTGAGTATGGAGTCAGCAGGCAAACGGCGGCATTCGGGTTACAGGAGTAGTAGCGGCCTTGCACGCTGTAAAAGTCCGCGACCTCGCCGGTGACTGGCACGTGCGTGTAGTGATATTTCTCCGGAGTGAGGCGGAACACCGCAAAGTCGCCGTCGGCGAAGCGCCTTGTCCAGCGCGAGCCTTTTCCGCCCAGCAATTCGGGAAACTCAAAGAACTTTCCCTTGATGAACAACCCGGAGGTTTCCCGCAGCGAGCCGACCATTACGCGCGAATCGGCCGGGCAGACGACACAGTGTTCGGCGCGTGGCATGGGACGGAACTGCCAATACTTGATCTTGCGTTCAAAGACCTTGCGTGCCGTGTTCAGGGTTGTCGGATCATCCACCAGTTCGCGCGAATCGACGCCGCATTGCCGCAGGAATCGCCGCATGCCCGACATGCGCGACGATAACGCGTTGTCGTAATTGATGTAGCCCAGGACCTGCGACATCTTGCCGCTGGAAGCCAGCTTGGCCAGCAACGGCGCATTCTCCAGCTTTGGTGAGTACAGGGTTCGAATGATTCGGTTGGCCATCAGCTGTTCATCGGCGACGGCTCCTGTAGCCCGATCGATGTATTGGTGTTTTGAGTTTGCGTTTCGTCCCATGGACCGCTGGTCCTTAAACTCCTTCCTTCTCACTCTCTAGGTCGTTCCAGCGTCGGCGTGGTTCAGCAGCAGGAGCAAGTTCAGCACCGTGGCTACCTCCTGCGTGCTCAACTCCTCGTTCACCAGACGCTCAGCTACGCTGTCGAGGAAGCGAACCGGATCCTGGACCCGCACGCCATAGCGCACCAGGGCGCCCAGCTCAGGGTCCTCGTGGTTCTCCAGTGCCCGCGCATCCTCACGCAATTGTGCGAAGGCTTCGCGGAGGTGGGCGCGCCGCAGCGTCTCGCGATAGTAGTGCTCGGCGCGGCGATTAAACTCGCGAGCGCGAAGCCTCATGGGATCGGCGCCGTCGTCCTGCATGAGCCCGCCGACGGTTCTGGCGTGCGCTTGCAGCGTTTCGTCCGCCAGGCGAAAACGTAATTCAACGAGGCTCAACCTTGCTTGGGCTTCATCGATCGTCTCAGTTGCGTTCTGCTCCATCCAGCTCAGCAGTGCCTCGCGATAGTCGCGGATGGAGACCCGCAGATAATCGGGATGCCGCCAACTTGACCTTGTCCTCTTACAATGCCGAAGAATCCGCCTCAACAGCTCATTCCGCGAGTTCTTGTGCACGTAAAACGCCGGCAGACCCGCCGCCGCAAAAAAGAATGGCTGACGACGCTCGCTCTCTGAGGTCGGATCGTCAGGAATGTCGCAGGCCGTTACCGTCCCTTCAAGTGCCAGGCGGTATGCCATCATGAGCAGTAGTTGCTGGAGGTCCGCTGCCGGGGCCATGTCCCGATGAAAGGTCGGGAACAGGCTGTAATAACGTCCCTCAAAGCCCGAGAAGCCCATCCGACCGAACTCTCGCAAGCGGAGTGGCATATAGAACGCAAGCCGCTTGTCTACGATGCCCAACTCGTCGAGTTCCGCAACCAGGCGAGCTACGTTGCCCACCTTGCCGTCGAGCGCCGAGGAATGTTCCGTCGCAAGCCATGCAACCGGATAATTCAGCAGGCGGTAATCGGGGACCAGATCTCCCCGCAAGGCGAAGATCTTCGCTCGGAACTGATCAATGCCCTGTGGACCGTACGGGGTAAGGACGCGACCCAGAAGACGCATCCGGGCCTTTTCTTTCCACTCGCGCCACATCAGGCGCAGATGGGTGAAATCGAGCTCGTGCGGCAGGAAGGCCAGCAACTTCTCGGGATGGAACTCCGCAAAGTCGATGCGATACGGCGCCGCCGAATACGTGCCGACGAACAACGCCAAGAAATGCTCGTAGATCTTAATGACAAGGTCGCCGAGGCGCTTCTCTTCGGCTTGCGCTTCGGAATCATCGCCGTGGTGTGCAATCGCTCTGGTCAGCGTACGGCTTCCCTGGGTGATGTGGATTCCATTGTTCGCCAGGCTCACATTCGAGAGGCTGGGCAGAACGATCAGATTGTTGGAGATGATGCCGGCCTCGCGCAGCTTCGCGACCGAGTTCAACTGGCTCCGGCTCAGGACCTGGTGACACAGGTGCATGTAGTGGGCTTTGGCCTCGCCGTCATCCCACCCCGACAAACAAGGACTCATGAACAGCTCGCGGTAAAACGAATCAGAAATCGTGGACGACAGATCGGTTTGCCGCACGGGCGGATGGGGAGCGTGATACACCAGCGCTCGCTGTCTCGTCTCCAGCAGGCCAAAGCGCAGATTCGCCCATGACATCAGCAGCGATGCAAAAAGGAAGCGGCGAGCCGACTCGCGCGCTACGGCTTCTCCCACCAGCAACTGCTGCGACGGCCCCACGATGCGGAACGACGTAATTTCCGGCGAGGTGTTGTCGTTGGAGAAGTGTCGCATCAGCCGCTTGGCTTCCAGCCGCAGGCTCTCGGGCAAGTGTGGCTGCACGCCTGCAAGGTCGGCAAGCGCGAGCTTCAAGGCGTAGCTGACGGGCACGCGCAGCCATGCCTCTCCTGCCTGCTCGAAAGTAAATTTCACGGAATCGGAGCGCCGGCGCTTGAGTTGTCCGCGCTCACCAATCTTCAGGTCGGCCAGGAAGGTGTTCAGGGCGTGCGAACTCAGCCTGTGCTCGGAAAAACGCACCCAACTGTTCTCCCAAACGCTTTCGTGTTCTTCGAGAAAATCCTGAAGGTCAAGATAGGTGCTGCGGGAGGCTTCACCACTGGAACTGCGGCGGGCAATGTTTTTGAAATATCGGGATTCGCGGATGGTAATCGGAAGATCGCAGGAGGAGGCGTTGCCGACAACCACGGCTTGCAATTCGTCTTCGCTACCGGCTGTCACGTCACCGGGAGCGAAAGGCAAACCGTCGAGCTGCAGCTTGGTCTTAGATCGAAATCCCGGCGGGCTCGCCAGCACCGCTTCGCGAATCGACATGCGCTCTGACCGTTCCGGATAGAAACGTGCCTGCACATAATCTTGTGCGATTCAGTTCACGCCCCGATAAACTGCAGATGAAAAATAGGTGAATCTGTCCTTAGGCACCCGAAACATCAACTCTGACATTGAGGGATATCAGATGACTCGTCACCGTGTTCAGCTGTGGTAATCAGCTCGCGGGCAGCCGGTCACCAGGATCGAAGAAGCGGCGAGTCTCGGCAGTTTCCGGCACCGCCGCTTCGCTCTGGGAATCCTGGTCAATACAAAACCCAGCCGGCTTCAGCGTCGGCGTAGGACGAATTTGCAGAGCGAGCTCCTCCATTTGGTCCCAAGTCGGACGGCTCTGGTGTACATACCGTGAGCACTCCCGGACCTGAAAAGAGACCAGGATGGGCTGGCTCAGAAAATCGCAGTATGTGAGCTCTTCGCTTTCGCGAAATCCCCGCAATAGCATCGAGAACTTACACGTCACGCACTGCGACTCCGAGCCGATCGGCGTGCCGCTTTTCATTTGAAAAGGCACGGCAATTTCTTTCTAATCGGCACTGCTGCCGAAGGTCTTCAAAAGCGTTGTTCTGGTGCCCCCCCGCCCTTACTGCCTTGGTTTTGAGCGGTCGGGGGGCGAGGGATCTTGTTTACGAGATCGTGACCTCCGAATACACCTCGCGCTTTTCTCGCGCGAAGCCCTCGATGGTTACCAGCTTGCCCGATTCGCCGCGGGATGAGTAGCCAGTGCACTCGCACACCGTGAACTTCACCGCGCGCATCGCGCCTCCATAATTACAGGCGACCCACTCCTGACCGCGCACTCCGCGAGTGACTACCGCATTGGTGCAAGTGAGACACAGAGAGACCTGCGTACCCGTCACCGTGCGATCTCGACGCATGTAACCAATCGCAGCAATCAATACACAGATGAAAACTGCTACTAAACCTTCCATGTCTCACCTCCCTTCTGTGTTCGCAGTGGCGAACGCTCCTTCCCAAACTAAAATTGCGCCGGTGAAACTACGGCATTCCTGTTGGTTCGGATCAGCGTGCGCTGTATCCGGCAGGGATTCCGGCCCCTGCACTCTTGCGGGCGAGAGTAACGACTGCTTCGCGCACAACCGGCGCTATTAGCCTCTCGCGCTGCTTCCTGCACGAGGGACCATGGCCAGGAGACCAGCGACTGCGGATCGCTGGTCCCAAGTTTTGCCCGAATGAAACTTCCGCGAAGGATCCGCGCCCCTCGCACTGGCCAAACTTAACTAACCGTCATGAACTACAAGTCCTTTTTGCCGGGGGCTTCGGTAACAGCCGAGCTACGGACCGCCTGTCCGCAGGTGTCTTGTCATTCGGGGCTGTGCCCCGCCCTGCAACCGCATTTTCCGCCAGGGAACTCTAAACCCTGCGCTTTATGGCCTTACCGCCTAGCCGAGAAGTAAGTGTCACGCTTCACCACCGGCGAACCAATTCATGATTCGCTACGCACTCCTCAGCCGGGGAACAAATCGCTCACGGCGTGGGATTTGAACCCCAGCCTTCGCGGGCGCTTCGTCCAAAGAAGTAGCCGTTCCTCTTCACCACTGGACAAATCTATTGCTGGGAGAACAAGCGACCACCGGTCGTATGTCGATGAACAGTCAAAGGAACGGTAGTCTTTACTACCCAGCGAACTTAGTTGCTTATGATTTGCGTAGGTTGAATCGCCAGGAGGTTAGCGATTTGTACCAAAAACGGCCCATAGGTCGTCGCATGCCACAATTGGCAGCTTCAACCAACGCATCGATTTGTGGATTCTGGATGACACGGGCGTTTCTCCTACGCAATGCTACATTGCACGATGTTTCAAAAAATTGCAAGTGGAAAACCGGCGGGGTCAATAGTTTTTTCTAACTATTTTTCGGAATTACACAAAACTACAAGCTACTACTCTACTTTTGGGCAATATATCCTGTGATCCGCAGGTGCTATTCACGTCGGATAACTGCGGCCCGCCCCTGTGATGTGTGTAGATTCTTGGCTACAATGACATTTAGTTGCATTCCCTGCTAGATCATATTCTCATGCAATACCGCAACTTCGGCAAAACCGGACTGACCGTCAGCGCGATTGGCTATGGCGCGTGGGGCATCGGCAAAGCCATGTGGGTCGGCGCCGATGATTCCGAATCCCTACGTTCGCTGCATGCCTCCCGCGATGCTGGTGTGAACTTCTTCGACACCGCGCTGGTTTACGGAGACGGCCACTCCGAGCAGCTCATTGCCCGGGCCTTCGGCAAATCGCCGGAGGTTGTTATCGCCAGCAAAGTTCCGCCTCGCGACTATGTCTGGGCGGTGCCGCCGGATTCACCTCTACGCCGCACATTTCCGCGCGCACACGTCTTTTCCTCGCTCGAGAAGACGTTGCGCTCCCTCGGACGGGAACAGATCGACGTCTACCAGTTCCATACCTGGATCGACGAATGGGCTAATGAGCCCGAATGGCAGGAGACGGTACGAGAGCTGAAGCTCTCGGGAAAAGTGCGCTTTGCCGGCATCTCCATCCAGAACCATCAGCCCGCGAACGTGCTCAAGGCTCTGGAGACTGGGCTCGTCGACTGCGTGCAGGTCATCTACAACATCTTCGACCAATCGCCCGAGGACGAGCTCTTTCCTTACTGCGAGAAGCACGGTATTGGAGTCATCGTGCGGGTGCCGTTCGACGAAGGAGCGCTGACCGGCAAGCTGACGCCTGAAACACAGTTTCCCGAAGGTGATTTTCGCAACAACTACTTCAGCGGTAGCCGTAAACAAAGGGTCTGGGACGCCGTGCAGGCGATTGTCCGTGACGCCGGCATCACCCTCGACGAGCTTCCCACGCTCGCCTTGCGGTTCTGCCTGACGCCGAAAGCAGTCTCTACAGTGATTCCCGGGATGCGGAGCCCCAAGCACGTTGCGGGAAATGTTGCGGCTTCCCACGTCGGTCCGCTTGGCCCAGACACTGTAGCGAAGCTTCGTCCTCATCGCTGGGTGCGCAACTTCTGGTTGCAGGACTAAGCACTTTCATCGCAAATCCTGCAAAACAGAAGACGTGCAGACCGACTCGGCCATTGTCCGAAATATCTCCGAGGAGGTTCCGCCAAGCCGCGCAAAACTTCGACCCACTCCACCAGCATTCCCGGATCGAAGAAGCAGAACCGAAAAGGGTCAGACGCCGCAGCGGCATCCTCATGCTCGCTTACTCAGCCAAGCAGGCTCACAGCGGACGCACCCTCGACCTCCGCAACATCACCGCAAAACCACCGACAAGTTCAACCAGTACGGTCCACCTTTTAAAGACCATCACAGAAAATCTCACCAGCGGGTGGAACAAGCTCAAGCACGGCAAACTCTCTGCTAACAAGCCTCACTACGGCCGGCGGGTTGGGCGATATTTTGTCGCGACGACACTGGGCAACGGATTTACTATCGGAAAACGATGAGACTTCTTCTTGCAATGTTCCTACTCTCTTCTTTCGTCTTCGCCCAACAACAACCACCCGTTCCAAACGTCGTATCTCCTGAGATCCAGTCCGACGGTCGAGTGACCTTCCGTGTTCTCGCGCCGAATGCCAAAGACGTGAAGTTGCACTTCGAAGGCGAGCCCAAGCCGCTCGACATGACCCGCAACGATGCTGGCGTTTGGAGCATTACGGTGGGTCCGCTTGCGCCGCAAATTTACGGCTACGAGTTCATGGCTGACGGCGTTTTCCTGATGGACCCGAACAACGCCAGCATCAAGCCCAATCTCATTAATCCGCAGAACATGGTGCACGTACCCGGCACCACGCCGCAGGTATGGGAAGTTGCCGCGGAGCCCCACGGCGTGATCCATCATCACTTCTATAAATCGGCGGTGGTGGGCGATCAGCGAGACTATTACGTGTACACTCCGCCCGGTTTCGATCCCAAGGCCAAGACCAAGTACCCCTTGCTATACCTGCTGCACGGCTACAGCGACTCCGCCGACGGATGGACTGCCGTCGGCCAGGCGAATTTCATCCTCGACAACCTGATCGCCCAAGGTAAGGTCAAGCCAATGATCGTCGTGATGCCGCTTGGCTACGGCGCGCCAGACATGATCAAGCTTAAGGACGCCTGGCAAGACGCTGATGTTCGTCAGCGCAACTTCGACAACTTCCGCAAGGCACTGCTGACGGAAGTGATCCCGCAGGTGGAAAGTGCCTATCCGGTCTCGACTAAGCGCGAGGATCGAGCCATCGCCGGATTGTCGATGGGCGGCTCCGAATCGCTGTTCACCGGGTTGAACAACCTCGACAAGTTCGCCTATATTGGCGCTTTCAGTCCCGGCGGATTGGACGAGAATTATGCCGCTTCTTTCCCCACCCTCGACGCCAAGCAGGCCGCTCAACTGAAAACCCTTTGGATCGCCTGCGGTAGCAGCGACGACCTCATCGACGCCAACCGGAAGCTCAAGGCCTGGCTCAAGTCGCAGAGCATCCCGTTCACCGATATCGAAACCCCCGGTGCACACACCTGGATGGTCTGGCGGCAGAATCTGTCGGATTTCGCGCCGCTTTTGTTTACCGGAAGGTAATCCAGTTCGGCGGCCCGCTCGAAACCCGTGCGCTTGCCAAGGCGTAACCTGGAATCAACCAGAGACCGTTTGCTCAAGACTTTGCACCATTCGGGCTTTCCACAGTCCGACCTGTCTCGGAACTTCGTATCTATGAGCCAAATTGAACTTGAAGCTTAATTTGGCGACAGAAGTGCTACTTCTCACGCTGCACGCTGGTTGCGCTCGGCTGACGTGCGGTGGCCTTTGCCGCAGAGCAGCGCCTCCACAACTTGCCGGGGCCCTGGGCCCGGCGTTCTTGCAGATGTTGCTTCGGACTCCATGTGAGTCGGACCAAGCTCGACGTTTTTCCACAACTTCAGGCTTCATGATCACGGCAGAGTAAGAATTGGGAAGGGTTCTAGAATGAATGTTGGTTCCCACTCCTCCCGCATCCGGTAGTATTACCGCATGTCTGAGCTGCCTATAGTTAGCCACCGCGAACGGCAGAATCACGAAGAGCTTGCCATGGCTGGCTTCCGGATCGACCCCACCCACGAAGGACCGCAGTTTTACACCTTGCTTGCTGTCGGGGGAGAAAACGAGCGCCCACTGGTAGCAGACGGCCGCATCGTCTTTTTCGTCCGTCCCACCCTGGCACACAAGGCGCTGGCGATGGATAAATCCATGGCGGTGCTGGGCAATCCGCCGCGCGATGTGGAGACGATGTGCGACGTCGCGCAGACGCTGTATCTGGTGAACTCGGAGGATGAAGACCCCGACGGTGTCGTGCTCGACTGCCTGCTGATCTTCGACGATCTGGTGCGGGCCACGAATATCAGCATGCCCGAGCGGTATCAGGGAATTCTGACAGAGCTGGCTGCCAGGCTTACCGAAGGCCAAACGCTGGGCAAAGTCTTCAGCAACGACGCGCTTCGCCAGCACGTGGAAGACGCGCTGCTGTGGTGCGTGGGCGCAGTGGCGATGAAGACCAAGCTGGTGACGAGCTGAGGAACGCCCGTCCAAAGACGGATTGCTATTCATGTGGCGTTTCGTTGACGAAGATAACCGCCTCTATCGCAGCGGGATCCAAAGAAGTGATCGGGCCGTTATCAATACTCAGGTAATACGCACGCGTGCTCGGTTTTTCAAAGAGTTGTTGAGGCGTGTTTAAGTTCTGGATCTCTCGTTTCTCTTCAGCATCTCGAAGCCCGTTTTGAAGTTCGTCGTCTTTTCGCGGCATCAACGGTACTATCCACTTCAGAGCGACGAACAACGCCAGGGCAGGAAGGAACCCAATCCGAATCTAACTCGCCTCCACCAGTTGGATTACAGGAATCCCGAGTGTTCTTGTACGTAAGGTAGCGGTTAAGAAACCGGACTTGTAGGCCACGGCTCTCCACTTCAGGATTGGTTCTATGCCCGGCCATCGGCCTTCGACTGGTCGGTGCTCCGCTGGTTTTCAGATTGAATTTCCGCCTCCGCTTGCAGCCAATCGTCCAGCGCAGTCCTGTTCGGTACTGTGCGTTGTTGATACAGCGGATTATCGGCGAGCACGGACCCGATCGGTGTATTCAAGGTCGGATTCCACAGGAGGCAACCCTCCCAACCGTATTTTTTTGAGGCAATTCCTCGCGGCTGAGTTCCGGCAAGATGCTACGAAGGAGTATCAAGAAAACCCATCGACACGGTCCAGGTCACCGACACAACTGCTCCGAAAGACGAAGGTAAAAGTCGATACCTATTCCGGATCGAAGTAATTCGCTGCTATCGGGTTCTCGAACAGCGAGTAGTCGCGCGTGACCACGGTGATACCGCTATCGGTTACGTGATACTTCTGACGATCGGCTTCGGTGTCGTAGCCGATGACGGTCCCCTCCGGCACGTGCACGTCGCGGTCGATGATGGCGCGGCGGATCTTGCAGTGCCGCCCGATGTCCACGTGCGAAAACAGAATGCTGGTGTTCACGTCGGAGTAGGAGTTGATGCGCACGTCGGGCGAGAGTACGCAGCTGGTCACCACGCCGCCCGAGATCACACAGCCCATCGAAACAATCGAGTCATGCGCCTGGCCGGTGCGCTCCGGATCGTTGAATACGAACTTCGCCGGAGGATATTGCCGCATGTCCGTGCGGATGGGCCAGTCCTTGTCATACAAGTTGAAGACCGGCGCCACTGACACCAGGTCCATGTTGGCTTCGTAGAAGGCATCGAGCGTGCCCACATCGCGCCAATACAGCGCTTCCTTCTTGTTCTCGTCAACGAAATTGAAGGAATACACCTTGTAGGTGTCCACCATGCGCGGCAGAATGTCGTGCCCGAAGTCGTGCCGCGAGGAAGGATTTTCGGCGTCCTTCAACAGTGCGGGAATCAGCACATCAGCATTGAAGATGTAGATGCCCATGGACGCCGAGACCATGCGCGGATTGTAGGGGGAGCGCAAGTCGGTCTGCTCCGGCTTCTCCTGAAAACCGACCACCCGGCCGGTTCGGTCGATTTCGACCACGCCGAAGTGCCGTGTTTCGGAGGGCTCAACCAGAATCGTTGCCAGCGTAATGTCGGCGCCCGAGTCCTTGTGCTGCCGCAGCATCAGGTCGTAGTTCATCTTGTAGATGTGGTCGCCGGAGAGGATCAGCACGTACTTCGGCTCCTCCGAACCGATGGAATAGATGTTCTGATACACCGCGTCAGCCGTGCCCATGTACCAGTTATCGCTAACGCGCTTCATGGGCGGCAGGATCTCGATGAACTCGCCCAGCTCGTGACCAACAACGTTTCCCCAGCCCTCGCGGATATGGCGGTTCAGCGATAGCGCCTTGTACTGCGTCAGGATGTAAACGTGACGGAGGTCGGAGTTGATGCAGTTGGAAAGCGTGATGTCGATGATGCGATAGATGCCGCCGAAGGTGACAGCCGGCTTGGCCCGGTCACGCGTCAGGGGATACAGCCGCTCGCCCGCTCCCCCCGCCAGCAAGACTCCCAGAGTCTCTCTCATAGTGGCGTTATCCTGAGTTTCGAATCGCTAGGCTGGTTTACGCCTGGTTGTTGATACGGACCCGCCGCTTGCTGCCGGCATCCGCCCTGCCCTAAAAGCGTCGAAATCTTAGCACAAGCCGCGAGCCAGAAGGACTGAAAACGAAGCGGGAATCAGTCGTCGCCGTTCACGGCGATACGCAGCGAGCGCAGAAACTTCAAATCCTGCGAGGTGATCTGGAGCTCTCCGGACGAGTTGAGATTCTTCTCTGGCGCTCGTTCGGCAGCCGCTTCCCGCTGGTTGAAACCGATGGTCGCCTCCAGGACCAGAAAGACGTCGTGGCCGCTGGCCTTGATGCGGCCCATGACCTCGGAAATGCGGTCAGACTCGGCCACCGCCTGGTTGATGGCCTCGCCCAATTCCTTCATCAATTTCTTTAGCTGATCATCCACTGTGCCACCCGAAACTGCTGCCGGCTTGCGCCACAGCCACAGTCATCTCACTGCTAGAATACGCCTTTGGTCCGCATGTCTGCACCCGGCGAAAACAAATCTCCGACGACAGCCAGCCTCGGCCGCCAAGGCCGCGCTGCACTGCGCCTTGCCGGACGAAAAACCGGCGAAAACCGCTGGGCGCGCGCGTTCTATCGCGGCGGCACCGCTTTTCTCGGAAGTATCCGCCACCTGCTACACGCGCTTTGGCTGGAAGTGACAGGTTTCTTGTTTCTGGTGCTGGCGGTAATCGGTGCTGGAGCGACCGTCCGCGAGTATCACCGCTACACGGCCGGTACAGCTTCCTTGGGCAAAGTAGCGCTTGCCGGTGCATTCGCGCTGCTGTTCCTGTACTTTGGTCTCAATTCTTTCTGGCGGACTCGGCGCAAGAAACAACTCTCGTAGACGATTCTCGCTTCGCTTTACTGGATGGAGCACCGCTTCACCGGGGGGCCGACCGCGCGCCGGCTCGGCCGGCGTTGAGCTGGTTGAGCGGTGCAATAGCGGGTTTGTATCGGGCGCGGCTTTGATGGCTGCTGAAGAATTTATTTCAGGGCACGACTTCAGTCGCAATTAGCCCAGGGCTAAAGCGCTGGAACATCAAGAGGCGGTCATAATGGACGCCTGAAGGCTCCTCCACCGGCACAGGTCCTTTCCTTCCGCTCCAAACTGAACTAGGATTCGGCTGTGAACACAAGGAGCCTGACATGAGCGAGCGGAGTTGGGGCAGAGCAATTTGGGGAGGACTGATCGGGTTGGTTCTGGGCATTTTTCTGGGCGAACATCGCGTCGCCCAGATCGCTGCGGAAGAAGGCGAGGCAGTTCCCACCGGGCTGAATCCGATTGCATACATGCACCACGCCCGCTTCTGGTTTGTGCTGGTGGTTTGCACCATCGTTTTCGCCTTCATTACCGGACGCATGGGCCGTCAGACCAGCCATTCGGATCTGTGACTCGCCTCACAGCGCGGAGCAGCGGTGCATCTCAATAATCACAGCAGGCGTTTTGTGCGCTGAAACTCCTCGAGGCCCGCCTAACTATGGCCGAAACCGGCACAAAAACTCGCACCGTCCCCAGCAAGCTTGCCGAGCGCCAGCAAACCTCCTCGCACATTGAAGTCAAGCCACTGTACACCCCCGCCGACATGGAGTACTGGAATTACCAGCAGCAACTCGGCTACCCGGGCCAGTTCCCCTACACGCGCGGCGTACAGGCGTCGATGTATCGCGGCCGCTTGTGGACTATGCGGCAGTACGCCGGCATGGGCGACGCCGAAGAGTCGAACCGCCGCTACAAATACCTGCTGAGCCAAGGCACCACCGGCTTGAGCATCGCGTTCGATTTGCCGACGCAGATTGGGCTCGACTCGGACAGCCCGCTGGCGCTCGGCGAGGTCGGGAAAGTGGGTGTGGCGATCGACTCGATCGAAGACATGATGAGACTGTTCGACGGCATAAACCTCGAACAGATTTCGACCTCGATGACGATCAACGCGACGGCATCGATCCTGCTGGCACTGTATATCGTTGTTGCGCGGCGCACGGGCCGCGACATCAGCAAGCTCAGCGGCACGGTCCAGAACGATGTGCTGAAGGAATACATCGCGCGCGGAACCTACATCTATCCGCCCCAACAAGCGATGCGCGTCATCACCGACATTTTTTCGTATGCCAACGAAAACGTGCCCGACTGGAACACAATCTCCATCAGCGGCTACCACATGCGCGAAGCCGGATGCACCGCCGTGCAGGAGGTGGCCTTCACCCTCGCCAACGGCATGACATATGTGCAGGCGGCGATCAATGCGGGTCTCGATGTGGACAAGTTCGCGCCGCGCCTGTCGTTCTTCTTCAACGCCCACAGCAATTTTCTAGAGGAGGTCGCGAAATTTCGGGCCGCACGCCGCATGTGGGCACGCATCATGCACGACCATTTCAAGGCAAAGAATCCCAAGTCGCACATGTTGCGCTTCCATACGCAAACAGCCGGTTCGACCCTCACCGCGCAGCAACCCGAGAACAATATCGTCCGCACGGCGTTGCAAGCGCTGTCGGCCGTGCTGGGTGGAACTCAGTCGCTGCACACTAACTCCTTCGACGAAGCGCTGGCACTGCCGACCGAGCAGTCGGCGCGCATCGCGCTACGCACGCAGCAGATTATCGCCTATGAGTCGGGGGCGCCGCAGACCATCGATCCGCTCGCCGGGTCCTACTACATCGAAACGCTTACCGACCGCATCGAAGCCGGCGCTCGCGCCTACCTCGACAAGATCGATGCGCTCGGGGGCACGCTGAAAGCAATCGAGAAGGGATTTATTCAGCAAGAAATACAGAACGCCGCATACGAATACCAGAAGGCAGTCGATGAACTGGAGGCTGTGGTGGTCGGGATGAACGCCTTCACCGTCGACCAAGAAAAGGAAATACCGCTGCAGCGCATTGACGATTCGCTGGAGCGCAAACAAGTGGAACGCGTGAAGGCCTTGCGAGCCAAGCGCGGTCAAGCCAGGTGGAATTCGGCCATCAAGCAGATCGAAGACACCGCCCGCGGAACCGGCAACCTGATGCCAGCCATCATCGAGGCTGTTGAAGCCAGCGCCACCGTCGGCGAAATCTCCGACGCCATGCGACGGGTCTATGGTGAATATCAGGAGACCGTCGTGATCTGAGGCAAGGCAGAATTCACCACTGAAACACCGAGAACACGGAGAACCCAAAACCTCCATGATCTCTGTGTTCTCGGTGGTGAATATTTCGATCTATCGTATGGCAGTGTCGCCAATCGCCACCTCGCGCACAAACGACGCGGTTGGCTGTGGGGCAGTGAGAAACTCCGTCACGCTGGGCTTGAGCTGGCTCCAGCACTCATAGATCGCGAGATGCCCTGAATCCGCACAGACCAGCAGTGAAGAATTCGGCAGCTGCTGCTTCATCTCCTCGCCCACCGACATCGGAATCATGTTTTCCTCTTTGCCCCAAATGACCAGTACTGGAGCCTTGATCTGCTGCAGTTCGCCGTCGAGGACGTCCTGATACGTGAGAAACGAGGCGAAGATGCGGCGTGTGATCCAGGCACGGCTTGCGAGACGGTACAGAAAGTCTCGCCGCAACGGATAGGGCATGTCATGCACCCGCGGCGTCAACATGGCCACGAATTGCACGAACTCGTCGTGAGTGGCGGGTAGAAAGTTCTTCACCGTAAGAGGCGTATCAAACTTTAAACCGGCGGCATCGGCCACCACCAGCCTGTTGACTGCCTCAGGATGGTCGATCGCTAATTTCAACGTTACCCATCCACCCATGGAAACGCTGACCATGTCGGCGGGCACGGCTTTCCGCTCGATTAGAAACTGGTGCAGCATCTCCGATTGCTGCGAGATGGAGTAGGCGATGTCGGGCTTCTCGGTCTCACCATGCCCCAGCAGATCAATGGCGTACACGTGAAACTGGCGACGGTAACTCAGCATGGCCGGCACCCAGTTCAGCGATTCCGCACCAAGCCCATGCACGAATACCAGTGGCGGCCCTTCGCCGCCTTCGTAATAGTGCACACGGTACGGCCCAACTTGTGTGTAGTGGCCGTGAATGCCGCCGCACCACAAGGCAAATCTTCCAGCGCTTCGCATCACCGACAGCGGTCGAAACCAGATGTGGCCTGTCACCGCAAGCAACAGGAGCACGAGAACGAGCACTATTACCCTGCGGCGCGACGCTCGCCGTGGCCTGGCGATAACAGGAGGCGGAGCAGTTTGCACAGCAGACATCAATTACTTCCGTCCCGGGCGAAGAATCACCCACCGCAACGAAGTTTAAAGGAATGTTAATGAATTGGGGAGGAAACTGCGTTAATCGGCGCTCAGTCCGTCCCGAATTGCGCCCAGTAGACCGTGAACAGGTTGTGACATTCAATTTGCTTCCCTATGACAACACGGGGTTTAGGAAGACGTATCGTCAACCATGATGGCGGACCGGAGAGCATTCCGACCGGAGCGTTCCCGCCCGAGAGGCAACCTCATGAAGCACCTTATGGCAACAACCCTGATCCTGCTCACCACTGTTGGCTGCGGAGGCTACGGCTCCGGCATGGGCAACACGCCCGCGCCGGTACCCGCCATTTCGCCGTCAGGCGGTATGTATGCGACTCCGCTTACCGTTACGATCACCGACAGCCTAATGAACGCGACCATCTATTTCACGACGGATGGTTCCATGCCAACACTGTCGTCGCAGCGGTATGGCGGTACATTCCAGCTCACCCAGGCGGGACAGGTAACGGTACGGGCCATTGCCGCAGCCGGCGGATATTCAAGCAGTACCGTAGCGACTGCCAACTTCACCCTGCAATAAGGCTCCTGAACTGATTGTGGGAACTCCGGATGGGGCGCATCATTCGGAGATGAGGCTGGCGCAGGCCACTCGTAGGTGGGCGAGTGGCCTGTTTAGTGTTTGGGTTCCTTTCAATCGTCATGGTTTGTCGTGCGATGTCGAGCAATGGCTTTGGTTTCTCGGCTAATTCAGAATTTGTTTGACCTACCGCGCCTGGTGGCTGAACGATAATAAAGAAGAGTCACAATCGCCAGCAGCACTTCGCCTAATAGCCATAGGACTCGCTGGAGGATCCTGCCCGCAGTTTTGTAGCGAGGAGACACGCTTACACTCCCGCCGACTTGTTGGCAAAAGCGGGCACACGACTAGCGTTCGCGCCAGCTTCTTACTTCGCGCGCCACAACTCGGTTATTTGTGAACAAATAGCCCTAGGGTCTGTTTTCGCCTCGCTCGTATCCGGTACACCGTGGCTGGAGGCGCGTTCAGCCAAGTTGAGCCCAGCCGCACTACCTTCAATCCCATCCGCTCGAGGACAAGCCGCGGCACCGGACAGCGCATTCCATAGGTGAACTGGTAGTACGAACCGCAAGGACGCAGGTGCCGGAAGGCGAACTTCAGAATCGCGATGCGGTCGCGCATCGACATCGACAGTAGCGGCAGTCCACTCACCACCGCGCCGACAGGTTCACGGTCCACCATGTTCACCTGTCTCATGTGCGCCGCGTTCATCAGCACCACGCAGGCGTCGGGATAGTCGCGCTCCAGCAATCGAGCGAAACGCTGGTCACACTCCACGAGGATCAATTGATCTTCGCGCAGGCCGCGGCCCAGCAACGCACGGGTAAACACGCCTGTACCAGGCCCAAGTTCCAGCACGGGTGCGGAGGCGGGTGTGATCTCTGAGGTAATCATCCGCGCCAGTCGCCGGCTGGAGGGAGAGATGGCCCCTACGCGCAGCGGGTTCGATATCCAAGACCGGGCAAACACCACGCCCACGCGGCCGCGGCGATACCTTTCCGGCAGCTGCTTGGGTTCAACCCTCGACATGAAAACTTGTGCCATCACTCACCTGTGATGGGCACAATAGTGTTCACCCGAAGTTCGTTCTATAGGGTTTGTGACAGTTTCTGAACCGTCACACTGGCGAAAACCATCGATTTTTATATTGCACACTACGGAGTCTGTGGATTTGCTACTAAGAGGCTATGTGAATGGCCAGTAAGATGGCACTATCGAGGGTTGCGGCTCCGTTTAGCTGGTTGTAAGCTCTTCAAACCCGAGACTCAGCTAGCCATGCCAATTCGTATCAATAAGAAGGTCGAAGTCCCTGCATACGAGCAAATCCGTCAGCAAGTTATTTTTGGAATCGCCACCGGAGAGTATCCGGCTGGGTTTGTGATGCCGAGCCGAACCCAACTGGCAAGGAAGCTCGGCATCAACCCCAATACCGTATCGCGAGCCTATGGTGAGCTTTCCGACAAGCGCTGGCTGGTTCGCCAAAAGGGCGCCCGTTTTGTCGTCGTTCATCCCCGAGGATCGCTACCGGATCCCAAGACTGAAAACATCGACACCCTTATCATTCGTCTGTTGAAAGCGGCGCGTGCCCACGGCTTGCCGACTGCTGACCTCGTGGCAGGCGTGCAGGCGCTGGCAACGGCTGACCCTCCCGACCACTTCCTGATAGTTGAGCCCGAGCCGCGACTGGGCGAGTTGTTGAAATATGAGGTGCGGCAGGCAACTGGACAACACGCGGTGTCTTATTCGATCCCAGAACTGTGGCAACGCCCGCAGCTCCTTAAAGGCGCCGCGCTGCTGGTACCGGCTTACCTAGCGGACTTGCTGGACTTTCTTCCGGTACACCAACAGGCCAGCCTGACCCGTCTGGTATATGCGCCATTTGGCGGGTTTGTCGATCACGTTCGCAACCTGAAACAACCCAGCATCATTGGGATGCTTTCGGTCACTGGGCCGGGTATGAAAACCATGGATGGAGTATTTGCCGAATCAATCGGCTCGGGGCATCATCAGTTGATCCCGTTTCTGCTTGAGTGGCCTTTGCCGAAAACCGGGAAGATTGTCATCAGCAAATTGACCAGCAAGGACCTGCCCCCGGACATTGACATTCGTGTGTTGGGCCTGAAAGGTAGCGCAGCGAGAAATGCCTTGCTTGCGGTACCACCCCCTCAGGGCTGGGCCTCGCACTTGCCGATTACAACCGAGGATGACCTCCGCGCCGTCGACGTGCTCTTCACCGATTCGATCACCAACGGCCTTGTGCATCATCCCCATTGCATCAAGTATCGGCTGTTATCGGACGAATCGCTGCGCGAGATCGCCGCGATCAAATTGGCCGCAAAGCAAGAGGTGATGCCCGTTAAGGTCTGACCGCCAAGCACGCGAAGCATGTCACCTGCGTACAGGGGCTTCGGTCCGAGCTTCTTGCAGCATCTCCGCCGGAACCTCGCGCACCCGCAGGCTCGCTTCGAAGCTGGGGGTGACCGGGCCGCGTCCCCAGCGGCTGACCTCCCAATGAGCGCGCAGGAACCTCGCGTTTTCCGAATGCGACAAATCCACCAGTAAGGGATATTCGCCCGGATAGAACTTTTGCGGCAATGACGCGACGGGCTTCGCCTCCCAGGTTGTGCCATCGGCTGAAGTAAAGAAGGTAAGCTCAAAAGACTCCTGCTCGACAATCTTTGTAATCGAGAGGGTGGCTAGAAAAACGCGATTGGCCGCGCCGTTCACATCCAGCGGCTCGCTGTCACCCTTTGCGGTGATGGTGGTTTTTTCAAGGATCAGGAATGTATCGATCATGACGCCTTCATTCTACTGAAGCGTATAACCCCACGCGCGTGACGCGAGTCACAACTGCCTCTGAACGATTCCTGGCCCTTCACTCGTTCTGGACACGGCAACGAGAGTGATTTTGAGCCAAATCTTCAAGCGGGTGGTCGTCCGCGCGGGATAGACGCTTGCCAAGGCGATCGACGACGGGGCTGATCCGCTGGTGGTTGGCCGATTGGGCAAGTGCACAACAGTTATGCCACGCAGCTGGAGCGGGGCTTGATTAGCCTGACTACTCGTTTCGAAGGGCAACTACCGGATCGACCTTGGCTGCCCGCCGAGCAGGAATGTAGCTCGCAACCAGCGCAACTGCTGCCAGGAGTGCTGCCATTGACGAGAACGTCAGCGGATCAGTCGGGCGAATTCCGAACAGCAAGCTTCCCATCAATCGAGTCGCAAACAAGGCGCCGGCAACTCCCACTGTCAGGCCCACCGCGAGGGTGCTGACCGTTTGGCCCAACACCATCAGAAGAAGCTGATACTGCTGTGCGCCCAATGCCATGCGTATGCCGAATTCCTGCGTCCGTTGGCCCACGGAATGCGCAATGACACCGTATATGCCAACCATGGCCAGAAGTAGAGCGAGCGCCGCGAAAGCACCCAACAACGTAAGTACGAACCGACGGCGTTCGAGTGACCCGGAGACGATCTGGTCCATCTGCACGAGATTGACCGGTTGGTCGCGATCAACGGACCAGACCTGCTCCCGAATAGCCGCGGCGAGACCGGGTACGTCGGGAGAGGTCCGAACGATGAGGTAGCTGGTCAATGTGCCCGGGGAAAACTGGTCGAAGCTGTAGTAGATTGCCGGCTGAGTATCGGTCTCCAGAGAGTCCTGCTTGACATCAGATACTACGCCCACGATTTGGCCGGGCAAGGGCGGCCCCCAATCCTTCATCACCACCCGTTTCCCAAGTGGACTTTCATGGGGCCAGAAGCGCTGTGCCATGGTTTGATTGACCACCAAAACCGTCGGCTTGCCCGCAATGTCCTGAGCGGTGAATCCTCTTCCGGCAAGCAGAGGGATCCCCATAGTGCGAAAGTAATCGGGGGTGGCGGTCAGAATCTCCGCGTCTGGCTCTTTCCCGGGCTCGTAGGCATGCCCCTCGAGTTCCAAGTCAGTATCAGGGACCGGATCGAACGGCAAAGTTCCGGCACCGGCAACAGACAGGACTCCAGGTAACACCCGAATGCGCTCCAGAACAGAGCCCACAAACTGTGTCCTCTTCGGAAGTTCAGGATAGCGCGAGTCTGGCAGTGTTAGACGAACCACAGTGAGATGTGAGCTGTCGAAACCAGGATCCACCCGCTGTAGAACAATGAGACTCCGGATCAGCAGGCCTGCGGCAGCGAGCAACATCATGGCGAGGGCGACTTCGGAGATCACCAGGAATGAACGAAGGCGCTGACTGCGCATCGAAAGGGTGCTGCGACCACTCTCCACAAGCCGTGCCTGCAAGTCGACTCTCGACGAATCCATTGCAGGAATGCTTCCGAACAGAATCGACGCGAGCAGTGAGACGACGAATACGAAGACTACGACCTGCCAATTGATCGCTGCTCCGCTTAGGCGAGGCATCGCCCCAGGGTATGCGGCGTAGAGAGCCTTCACTGAAACCAAGCCGAGAACGCACCCTGCAGCTCCGCCAAGAAATCCCAGCAATATGCTCTCCGTCAAGAACTGGCTTGCCAGCCGGAACCGTGTCGCGCCCAACGCCGCGGATATGGCGACTTCTTTTTGGCGCACGACCGATCGCGAGAGAAGAAGGTTGGCAACATTCGCGCACGCAATCAAGAAAACGAAAACAACCGCGCCCAACAATATCAACAGAGTCGGCCGAACAGCGGAAACGAGATTGTCCTGCAGACGCTCTGCCCGGAGCGTGAATCCAGGATCGACACCGTGATTTTCCAGCTGAACTCGTTCAGAAATCGCCTGTAAATCTGAGTGAACAGCTTCCATCGAAACGCCGGTCTTAACACGCGCAATAGTGGTGAATAAGTGCGACCGTCGATTCTGCAGGAACGCCTGATCGTCGGTGAGCGGTACCCATGCCTGAACCGACTCCGGGAAAGAGAATCCCATCGGCATCACACCGGCCACGAGGTGAGGCCTACCGTGCAGAGTAATCGTTTTGCCGATGATCTCCGGATCCGATCCGAAATGATGCCGCCAGAGTCCGTAACTGAGGATCACGACTCCTTCAGCATGGTCACGGAAGTTTTCGGTGGTGAACCCCTGCCCCAGGAACGGCGTTACCCCAAGCAGCGGCAGGAAATCCTGCGAAACGAATGCTGTGTCGATCTGCTCTGGTGGCGCCGTTTGCCGCGACTCGCTCAAGTTCTGGGAAAAAATACGATAAATAGCGACTTGCGAGAACACATGGTTGCGGTCTTGTACATCACGGAATGTTGCTCCGGTCAAGTTCGCTGGATGCGGATGGAGCTCCTGCAACCTCACGATCGCGTTAGGTTGGTGCAGGGGAAGCGCGCGAAACAAAATTGAATTCACCACAGAAAAGATAGCCGTGTTCGCCCCGATGCCAAGCGCGAGAGTCGTCAGGGCTACCGCAGCGAAGCCGGGGGCTTTCCGCAACCTGCGAAGCGCGTGGCCCAAATCCTGAAGCACGGTTTCCATAACCTTCGTCTCCTGATTGCTGCTGTGCGAGTTTTGATTAGCTGCGTCCCCCGTGCGGACGTGGCTGGTTATCCCCGATCACGCAAACATGGACGGTCAGTTCGGAAACTGGTGAGCACATCCCGGGCTTTGAACGCTCGGGTCGGCCTCGCCCTTGACTGGCTGCTTTAGGTGGATTGTGGACGATTGTACGGGCCAACCGGAAATCACCGTTGCAACCCGCCCATTACACCACCGACCGCAAGAGAACGGTTTGATACTGTTCACGAGCAAGGCGGTTGAGAGGCCATTACGAAATTTCCACAACGAGAATGCCCCGCAATCGCGTTTAGCGGCCTGCTGACACACGATCAAAAAGTCACGGTGGGGTACCAGCATGGTTTCTTGCACCGGGCGGATGAGGTTCGGCGGGTGCGTGTTCCCATCTGCAAAAAGTGCTCGGCCACAGCACGCTTGAAATGACACGGCGTTATTCAAACTTGCTCACGGAGGACTTGCAAAAGGTCCATGAGCTGGGAGTTTGCTTAGGGCATAGCCGATTCAACACATCGAGCATTCTGGCGCTAATCTCGGGATGCCTTGATTGCTTGTGATAAGGCGAGTGGCTGTTGAAAAACTCGATTGCGGCTTTTTTTAGAAAAAAGACGCGCTGGGAAGATGCTCTATAAACGTTCTTCTCAAAATCGGGATACGTTTAGCATCATCCGTGAATGCCACAAACTGACTTTTTCAACGCCCACGCGATATTGCGCCAGCAACGTGGGTCAGCCTGGGTCTGCGGTGTCGCACTATTGAGTTCTCTGCAGCAGCACCACCCCCGCCCGCCACTTTTCGGCCATCCGAGCAGTGCGCCCAGGCGCGAAACGCTTCATGAGACTAAAAATCCACATCCCGCGCATGGTGCGGTTGATACGGATCGAATGCTCGAACAATGCATGGAACTCGGCTTCGCGCCAACCGTGAGGAAGGAAGAACGCCGTGCCCTCTTCCGGCGCGAACTGGTATTGCGTTTGCGCCTGTTCGAGCTTCCGTCCCCACCATCGATTCACGCGCTGCTTGATGGCCGGAGTCGCCAAATCAATTGCCCAATGACGAAATGAACTGTGGCCGCTTAAGTCATCGGCCAGCTCACCTACCAGAGCCGGTGATAAGTACACTAGCAAACCCTCACTCAAAATCACGGCGTTGCATGACTCGGCCCCAACTCTGGCAAAGAATTCGCGGCGATTGGCCCCGTCCGCCAAATCGAGTGATACCCGATCCACTCGGCATATCGGCCTATCAGCAGCTAGGGCGTCCACCTTTTCGCGTAGCAGGTCTGGCAGATCGACCTCGATCCAGCGCAATGACGGTGGCAGCGGCAAACGGTACGGCCGTGCATCGAGTCCTGCTGCCAGGTTCACGACAGTATCGACGCCTTGAGCGACCAGACGAAGCACAACGTCGTCGAGCAATACTGTGCGCACGATCGTCGTCCAAGCCAGCGCCCGTCCTCGGGCGAGTTTACGGGCGATCTGCTCGCCGCGTCCTTCGCTCAGCCGCACTGCGAACTCGTCCTTAAAAAGTGCGTCCGGGCGCTTCGTTTCCATCGCCCGGTGATAGGCGACCAACAGCGCGGTGTCGGAGACCGAGCGCAGAACACGTGGCTTGGAAGTCATTGCCATGGATCTGCGCAATTATAGGTTTTCAGCAACGTGGATGATCACCAAGTAAAACCACAGAAAAATAAGGTACTTATTCCAAGATTTCTAGAATTCGAGGTTCCTGGTGCCCACTAATTCGTACGCTCTTCGGCAGTTTCAATTCTCCATAAGGGCCAGCTTCTAAACAGCTTATGTCTGCACTATGCGGAGGTTCGACAGGCCCGAAAGCCGCTAAACGGCGCACCAATGTCATAGTCTTTACTTGACTTCCCAGCGGAACATTGGGATAACAGATTAGTCCGGTTGGGACGAGTTTGGGGGTGTTAACCGGTTGGCGGAAGTACGGATTCAAGAGGGCGAGTCTCTCGAGAACGCCCTGCGCCGCTTCAAGCGTAAGGTCCAGCAAGAGGACATTATTAAGGAGGTTAAGCGTCACTCCTTTTACCTCAAGCCGGGCGAAAAGAAGCGCGTAAAAGAAGCGCTGGCTCGCAAGCGCAGCCGCAAGAAAGCTCGAAAAGAGCAGGACTAATGCAAACCGCAGGGCCGCCGCCAAAAGCGGCCCTGTGTCTTTCCTTCCCAGGGAACGTTTTGGGGACCTTCATAAGCGCAATTGAGCAGTACGGAATGATGTGACCATGCGTGGGGCATGGTGGGCCGAACCCAGGGTTGTGCCTGAGCGACAGGTTAGCGGTAACGCGCGGAATGAAGCTCGTATGCGTAGTTGCTGCTAGCGCCCCCAGTCTGTCGCCGGGAACAGGGGCTGAAGGAGCAACACCTCCATGGAATTTCAGGATAAGGTCCTCAAGTGCATCGACTGTGGCAGCGATTTCGTTTTTACAGCCGGTGAACAGCTTTTCTTCCACGACAAGCAATTCAAGAACGAGCCCAAACGTTGCAAACCGTGTAAGGCGAAGCGGGCGGCGACCATGGGTCCTACAACCACCGCAGGTAATTACTCCAAAGTAGAGACCAGGACGAATTGTTCGGGTTGCGGCAAGGAAACCACTGTTCCCTTTAAGCCAACCCAGGGCAGGCCGGTCTTCTGCCGGGAGTGCTTCCAGCAGCGGCGCACAGCGGCTACGGCCTAACGCCGGGTCAAACAACTCACCAATTCTGCACCTACCGGAAGACGCGGGCAACAGTTGCGCTCCAAGGGATAGGCCCTGTCTACGGAGGAGGGGCCGTTATCCTCGCCCGCTACGACGCTATCACTGGAGTCGCATACCGGTTGGCAATTAGCTCCCCTGGTGGCTGAGCATTCGACCGGAAGGTGCGACTCTTGCCTGCCCTAGAAAACGCCAAGGAAGGCTACTTGGCCACTTCAAGCGAATGAGGGCATTCTGAAAGCCGAGCTGAAAATTCTCGAGCGCGGACCATCAACGAGAGATTTCGCGGAATCGCTGCATCTTCTTGACAACTGCCAAAGCTTGGCAATGATCATGCAACCGGATGGCAGGATTGTTGCTGTTCGGACCGACACTCGCTCCAAATACTGACCTTGCTAACATGGCATTGGCTCGATATCAGTAGAGAGCGATTTTGGTTAGGTTTCAGCGAAAGCACCGTTCAGCTTCGTCCCCCTATAATCGAAGAGTGGCAACGTACTTTGTTGAAAATTTCGGGTGTCGCGCGACGCAGGCGGACGGCGCGGCGATTGAGCGGCAACTGCTCAGCCGCGGATTGGCGCGTGCCGGATCTTCGGGTGAAGCTGAAGTCGTCATCCTGAACACCTGCACGGTCACTGCTTCGGCAGATCAGGACGTTCGCTCGGCGATTCGCCGGATTCATCGCAACAATCCTGCGACGAAAATCCTCGTGACCGGATGCTACGCGCAGCGCGCCCCGGACGAAGTTGCCGCTCTGCCCGGAGTAAGCGTGGTCGTAGGCAACTCCCACAAGCACCGCCTCGCGGATTACGCAGTGCCACTGGCCGGCGCAAACGGTTTCGTGCCTCTAGGTCAGATCGGCGCCGCCGATGACAAGAACATCTTCGTCGGCGACATCTTCGCCCATACCGAACTCCTAGGGGCTCCTGTTTTTGAAGGCGAAGACGGTTGGGAAAGGACCCGACCCAACCTGAAGGTGCAGGACGGCTGCAATAATCGCTGCTCCTTCTGCATCATACCGTCGGTCCGCGGCCGCAGCCGGTCATTGCGGCTGGATACGGTGATTCGGGAGACAAACGAGTTGGTGGCGCGGGGCTATCGCGAGGTCGTGCTTTCCGGCATCAATCTTGGCCGCTGGGGGCGCGATCTCAATTCTCGCCTAAACTTCGCCGGCCTGTTGCGCGCGATCCTCGACAACACTGCGATCGAAAAGCTGCGCATCAGCTCGGTTGAGCCCATGGACTGGAGCAGCGAGGTCATTGAGCTGGTGGCGTCATCGTCGCGCATTGCCAAACACGCGCATGTACCGCTGCAATCGGGAAGCGACAGAATTCTTCGGCGGATGCATCGCAGATATCGCCCATGGCACTATGCCGATCGCATTGAGCGCATTCGTCGCGCTATGCCGGATGCAGCCATCGGTGCCGACGTCATGGTCGGCTTTCCTGGCGAGACCGATGATGATTTCGAGGGGACACGCGCGCTGATCGAGCGTCTGCCGTTCACGTACCTGCACGTCTTTACCTACTCATCGCGACCGGGGACGCCGTCGGCCGCGATGTCGAATCAGGTGCCCGTGCAAATCGCGCGCGAGCGCAACCGGGTGCTGCGGGAGCTGGCGGCAAGCAAGAACCGGGCATTCCGGAAGTCGTTTGTCGGGCGCGAGATTGCAGCCCTGACGCTGCCGCGTTTCGACGGCGCATCGACTGAAGCCCTTTCGGACAACTACCTGAAAGTAATGATTCTCGGCTGTTACCAACCCAACCGACTTTTGCCGGTAGTGATCGATTGCACCAGCGGAAACGGATTAACAGGTCATGCTAACCTGAATGACTGAGATAACTAGTCGATAACTCATTCATAACTCGCATTTCCATTGAGGAATCGAGGACAACCCAGCCGGGCACGATGGTTCTGCTGGGGACAGGCCTGCTGGGCCTGGCGGTTTCGCTCGCCGCCGCAAGAACCGGTAATCGCATCATTCACTTCGCTTCTTCTTACAAAGGCCGCCATGAGAGGCGGCCTTTGTGCGGAATCTTCAGAAGTGCACGGGATGAAATTCCTCGGGATAATCAGGCGGCTACGCCAAGCACTTCTTGAAGCACTCACCGTGGCACGTCCACATCTGCCAAGCACCGGTTTTGTTCTCCGCCCGAAGGAAACGGGGGACGGTCGCGGTCTGTTCGATCTCGACGCAGCAGAGACTGCAGCGCGTGAATTTGATTTCGATTTTCGGTGAGTCTGGCGTTCATGCTGGCTCCCCTGGTCGTGAATTTGTCGGGCGATAGGTAGTTGCGAGGCGTGAAGTAGCGCGTTAAACCCATGTTATACTTCGGGCATACGGCAGTAAGTTTAGGAGGACCGTATCGACAAGCGTTTTATCCGCACTAACGAGCGCATCCGGGTACGCGAAGTTCGCGTGATTGACGACGCCGGAACCCAACTGGGTATCATGACCCCCTTCGAAGCGCTCAAAATCGCCCGCGAAAGAAACCTGGATCTGGTAGAAGTCTCGCCGACGGCGCAGCCGCCGGTGTGCCGCATCATGGACTTCGGCAAATACCAGTACCAGCAGGAAAAGCGCGAACGCGAAGCCAAGAAGCATCAGCACCAGATCACGGTCAAAGAAGTGAAGTTCCGCATTAACGTGGACGATCACGACTACGAGACCAAAAAGAACCACGTGCTGCGCTTCCTTGGCGAAGGCGACAAGGTGAAGGCAACCATCTTCTTTCGCGGCCGCGAAATGACCCGCCAGGGACTGGGACGCGGGATTCTCGAGCGGCTCATCAATGACATCGGCGAGAAAGGCGTGGTGGAGTTTCGTCCGCGACAGGAAGGCAACACGCTGCACTTGATTCTTGCTCCGCCGAAAGCACAGCCAGTCGGAAAGGGGCCAAAGCCGCCTAAACCGCAAGCGCCGCCGGCAGCACCGCAGGGGCCGGTGCAGTAGCAGTTGCCTCTTTCCAGCGAGATATGACTCGAGGTAAGTTGTAACCCAAAGGTAAGTCCCCTGTCTGCGCCCCTCGCCTCTTCCTGCGCTTTTGTTGTAAACTTAGAAGATTGCTATGCCTAAGTTGAAGACACATAGTGGAGCGGCGAAGCGCTTCAAGAAGACAGGTACGGGCAAGTTCAAGCGTGGACACGCTTTTAAGCGCCATATCCTGACTTCGAAAGGAACCAAGCGCAAACGCCATCTCGATATGGAAACCATGGTGGACAAGGCGGATCAGGCCAAAGTTAAGCGCATGATCCCCTACTAGGGCACGGCTTCATAAATTGACCGCGTCAGGGCACGGCTTCAGCCGTGCCGATCGGACCCAGAGACACAGGGTTTTGGCCCTGAGGGAGTTCGATTTCTGCTGCAGCAGTATTTTATGAAATAGCCTGAGTCCCCTGAAGTAAGGCCGCACGGTGCGGCACCCGGCACGAAAAATCCCAGTCGACGCACATCAGCGTTGTCCCGGGAGCCCCGAGTTCAAACCTATCCAGGGCAGTGACGGTTAGAGCGAGTGAAGAGGCTTTCCCGGCCCTCCGCTGCGGCGGAAGTGGTCGATATCCCTGCCTCCAGCCGCTAAAACGACGTAGAAAAGGAGACCAATGCAATGCCTCGCGTAAAACGTGGTACCAAGCGTCATGCCAAGCGCAAGAAGATCTTAGAGCGCGCAAGTGGCTATTACCTAACAAAATCGAAGCTTTACCGCTCGGCAAAAGAGTCGGTCGAGCGCGGATTAAAGTTTGCGTACAGCGGCCGCAAGCAGAAGAAGCGCCAGTTCCGCTCGATCTGGATCGTACGCATCGGCGCTGCCGCTCAACTGAACGGACTGAGCTACAGCAAATTCATCAGCGGACTGAAGAAGGCCGGCGTCGAGCTGGACCGCAAGATTCTCGCGGACCTGGCAGTGAAAGACGCAGCTGGATTTGCGGCGCTGTGCAAGCAGGCCAAAGACGCGCATGCCACAGCAGCAGCGTAAAGCCGTTCATCCCGGAACAATCTGTAATTGCGCGATGGGCGGCCGCCGGGGCCGCCCATTGTGGTTTAAGGGCAGTTTCCAGTTGAAGTCCCTCGTGGCGTGATTAACGAAGTCCCAGTCCCTGCAGGGACGGCACCAGCAGATTTCAACTCGGCAGACTGTCAGGCCCCGCGATAATGCAGTCCTGACTCGCGGAACGGAAGATGATAGCCCACCGCTTCAGCGGTAGGCAGGTGGGTTAGTTGATTCGAGTCCCTGTAGGGACGACAACTATCGAGCGGCTTCAGCCGCGAAGACTGGGCCATGTATACGGTTCCGAAACTCGAAGATTTCTCCGCTGAGGCGCTTGAAAAAGCCCGTGGCGATCTGCTGACCGAACTCAACACCGACATCTGCAACCACATTAAGACTGAACAAGAGTGGAAGGCTTACCGCGACAAGTGGATGGCGCGCAAGAACGGTCTTCTAACGCAGATCAATGACGTGTGGTTGAAGTCCGCGCCGCCCGAATCGCGGCGGCAAGTTGGCCAGCTGGTCAACGATATTAAACGAATTGTCACTTCTCAATTCGAGACGCCCGAAATAATCCTTCAAGACCGCGGTTTCCAGTCGCTGGAATTTGAGCGCCTCGACATCACGCTTCCTGGCATTCACCGGCCAATCGGCGTAAAGCATCCTGTCTTGCGCGTGATGGACGAGATTGTCGCCGTCTTCAAGGCGATGGGCTACTCGGTGGGAGAAGGCCCCGAGGTCGAAACCGACTACTACAACTTTGAGGCGCTGAATTTTCCGCCCAACCATCCGGCGCGCGATACGCAGGACACGATTTTCATCGCTGACCAGGAGCGCAAGCCCGCGAGCAACCGGCTGCTGCTGCGCACGCACACCTCGCCGGTGCAGATCCGCACCATGGAAAGGCTGGTGCCGCCGGTGCGCATCGTCATTCCCGGCAAGGTGCACCGCAACGATCCGCTCGATGCCACGCACTCGCCAGTATTTCACCAGGTCGAGGGGCTGGCGGTCGATACCAACATCACCTTTTGCGACCTGAAGGGCACGCTCGACCACGCTATGAAGGCGCTATTCGGCTCCTCGGTGAAGACGCGCTTCTATCCGTCTTTCTTCCCGTTCACCGAGCCGAGCGCCGACATGCAGGTGAGCTGCATCTTCTGCGGCGGCAAGGGCTGCCGCAAGTGCAAGTTCGGTGGCTGGATCGAGTTGCTGGGCTGTGGCATGGTCGATCCCAACGTATTCGAGTTCGTGAAGCACAACGGCTATGACCCCGCGAAGATTTCCGGCTTCGCCTTCGGCATGGGCGTGGAGCGCATCACCATGCTGAAGTACGAGGTCGAGGAGATCCAGTTGTTCTACGAAGGCGACTTGCGGTTTTTGGAGCAGTTCGCATGAGAATCCTACCTGCATGGCTGCGTGAGTTCGTCAACGTCGCAGCCGACGACCGCCAACTGGCCGAAGACCTGACCTCCGCCGGGATCGCTGTTGAGTCCATTAGCGAAGAGCACGGCGAAAGCGTGTATGAGATGGACCTGACCACTAACCGCGTGGACGCTATGAACCACTACGGCGTGGCGCGCGAGGCGTCGGCAATTTATGGAGTAGAGCTGAAGAAGTTTGAGCCTAAAGTGCGAGCGCAGGGCAGGGATCCTGCGACTTCGACCAAAAGCGGGTCGCCTTTGCTCGGGATGACAACAGAGGGGGTATTTCCGATCGTCATCGAAGATCGGGAAGGTTGTGCGCGATACACGGCGCGTATCGTTCGCGAGGTGAAGATCGGGCCGTCGCCCCAGTACATAACAAAGCGGCTGGAGCTGCTGGGCTCGCGCGGCATCAACAATGTCGCTGACGCCACAAATTACGCCATCAATGAGCTCGGGCATCCCACCCACGCCTTCGACCTCGATTTACTGGACGGCGGCAAGATCATTGTGCGGCGCGCTAAAGATGGCGAGTTTCTTAAGACACTCGACGGTGTCGGCCGCACCTTGACTTCGGACGATTTGGTAATCGCCGATGCGGAGAAACCAGTCGCGCTGGCCGGAGTCATGGGCGGCTTCGACTCGATGATCACCGAGAAGACCAAGAACGTGCTGATCGAGTCGGCATGGTTCAATCCGGCGACGGTACGCAGCATGGCGAAACGTCACAGCATGCATACCGACGCCTCGCATCGCTTCGAGCGCGGAGCGGACTGGGGCATCACGCCAGTGGCTTGCGATCGCGTAGCTGAACTGGTTCTCGAAACGGCAGGAGGAGAGCTAGGGGGTGGGCGCATCGATGCCGTTGCGCGCGTGATCGAGCGGGCGCCGATTGCGCTGCGGCGCTCCGAGGTGAAGCGTATTCTCGGCATAGAGATCAGCAACCCCGAGATCGATCGAATTCTCAGCCAGCTTGGCTTTGGTGTCGCGCGTGTCAACGGCGAGTGCAGCGTGACGATTCCCACGTGGCGGCTCGATGTCGAGCGCGAAGTTGATCTGCTGGAGGAGCTGGCGCGCATTTACGGTTACAACAAATTCCCCAACACGCTTCCAACCTTCACCGGCGCCGTGGTTGCCCTGCCCGATGAGGCCAAAGATGCGCGTGTCCGCCAGACGATGCTCTCACTCGGTTACGACGAGGCGATCTCGATTACGTTCATCTCAGCCGAAGACGCGAGGACATTTGGAGGCGGAGAGCCTTTAGCACTGGCCAATCCCCTGAGCGAAGAGGCTGGCTACATGCGCAATTCGCTTGTGCCTGGCTTGCTCAACATGGTCAGCTACAACCTGAACCGCGGCTCGAGCGACGTGTGCTTGTTCGAGGCTGGAGAAGTTTTTGAGCAACTCGGCGATCGTCACCACGAACATCGCCGGCTAGCTTTTGCTGCTATCGGCAATCTCGCGCCGCACAGCGTGCATAGTGGGGCGCAGCCTACAACCTTTTTCCACATTAAGGGCGACGTCGAGCAATTGCTATCGGGCTTCGAGCATAAGAGCCTGTACTTCGACGACAAAACACCGGGTTACTTCCATCCCGGACGCTCGGCGCGGGCGGTGCTCGACGGTGAAACAGTGGCGCGCTTCGGGCAGTTGCATCCCGAGGTCGCAGCCCAGCGCAAGCTGCGACAGGACGTCTTCCTCGCCGAAGTTATGCTGGAGCGGTTGTACCAGCGCCCGCTGCGCGAACCGAAGTATCAGCGCTTCTCAAAGTTCCCTGCTGTCGGGCGCGACTTCTCGTTCTTCTTCGAGGACTCGGTTACCTTCGAACGAATTCGGTTTACCGTCGACGCGCTGGGTATCGTGGAGCTGCAGTCTTTTGTTGCGGTCGAGATCTATCGCGGTGAAAGGGACCAACCGGGCAAAACCGGCCCCACCGGGGCAGCCGGCAAGTACTCAATCTTGCTCCGTGCCGAGTTCCAGTCGCAGGAGCGTACCCTGCGAGACGACGAAGTCGCGCAGTGGTCAACGCAGATCGTCGAGGCCCTGGGAGGACTGGGCGGGGTACTGCGAACGCAATAGAGTTTTGTCAAGGCAACGGATGCGGTGATTCAACTCCGTTAACGGTGTGATTATCATCGAATTATGTTCACCCCGGAAACCCCGCACGCTCCTTCACCCTCTCCGCCTGCCACAAGTGCCGACGGTTGTGCGCGCCGATGAGCAGCAGTCCGCTGCTAATGGTCATACGAATGCCCTTCAGGAAGGGATTGTGAAAGCGTACGCTCCCCAAGTCCATCTCGCGGCATTTCTCCACGAGTTCGGCTAGCTCCTTTTGTGCTGTCAGGAAGGGCGGCAAAACCTCGTCGTTCCGGTAGCCAGCTTGCGCGGGAATGATTTTTCGAAATGCGCGAAACCTTCGCCTGGGCGGCGGCTCCATCGACTCGATGAATTTACGTGACGGCCAGCCTGCCGGACGGTAGACACTCGAGCCCGGCGATATCTGATCTTCATTGCGCTCCACCGCTTCGCGTATTACCTCAAGGTAAAGCGAATTTGTCCTCGCCAGGTGATCAATGCATTGCGCAACGCTCCACGAACGCCCATCGGGACGCCAGTTCAGCGCAGATGTCTGCAGTCCGCCAACCAGCGCCTGGGCTTCTTCGCCTTGGCGTTGAAGTTCTGCGACGTATTCGTCCGTGGTGTATTCCAGCTTCATGGCTAGCAGCCGCATTGATTCTATACAGTGTGGGGCCAAGGCACTATGCATGTTGCACACTCCGGTTCCGGCCGGCAAATTCACACATCTGAGAAGTGGCAAGGCCGCGAGGATGCACAGGCATCTGATTTATACTGCTCTCAATTCTCTACCTCGAGGTCAATCTTTCGTATGTCAACGGATACTCTGGAAGCTCCTGCCATGCAGTCCAACGCCGATTTTCATTCTCTGGAAACGAAAATTCTCAAGACGATTGAGTTGCTGAAGGTCGAACGCGCCGCCAAGGCGACCGCCGAGAAGGCTGCTGCGCGCCTGCGCGAGCAATTGACCGAGCGCGAAGAGGAACTCGACGCACTCCGCACCGAACTCGTGGGGCTACGCCGGGAGCGGGAAGCGGTACGAACCAGAGTAGAAAAGATGCTTGATCAAATTGAGACTTTGACCGCCGAAGAGTAGGCGTGATAATCGCTGAAGCGGACTGCGAGTCAAGGGCGCCGTCCGCTTAACGCGCAAGTGCAGGAGGCTAGCTTGTCACAATCCAACGGCAGCGTGCGTGTCGAAATCTACGACCAGACGTATCAGCTTCGCGGTTCCGATCCGCAGTACATCAACCAGCTAGCCGACTATGTAGACACAAAGATGAGAATCGTCGCGCAGCAGGCATCTACCGTGGACTCGCTCCGCGTCGCAGTGCTGGCCGCACTGAACATCGCCGACGAATATCTTGTGCTGAAGCGCAAGTACGATTCAATCGCCAGCGACTATCGCTCCCGCGCCGAGCAGTTAGCGGGGGCGTTGGATGAAGTCCTGGAAGAAGCGCGCCTCGCTGGCTAACTTCTGCGCTTCGGCGAAGTTCCGCCCAAACACACCACTAAGGTGTCGGCAGTCGGGCGACCGGTTTGTCGACTGCGGTTTTGAAACGAGCGATTTCGCAGGAGATACGGAGTGGCAATACCGGACTTACAGGGTGGATGGATTTCCACAGTCGGGGAACTATGCTGCCTATCTGGGTCCCATCGGCAGCGATGCAAAGTACTGGGTGTACTGGAGCGAACGAGCTCGACTTCGCTTTCCGGCAGGATCCGTCATACAGGCATCCCATGAGTCTTTTGTCGGGTTCCCTGAGCCTGGCTCACTAATCTTGATGGGATCGGGCATTCTGGGACTCGCGGCCCTTGTTCGCCGCAAACTGAACATCTGATTCGAAATTCAGAATCCGAGCAGCCGGAGCGCACGTCGCTCCGGCTTTTTATTGTTTGGCAAGGTAGTTCTCGATATTTTTCACCTGCTCGCTCCGACCGCCTTGGTTTCTGCGATAGGCTTCTTCGCGATAGGCGTCGGGCACGCCGCTGAAGCCGGATTGGGTGATGCGCAGCAGCGTGCCTGCGGGTGTTGGTTCCAGCCGAAACTCTACAAGCGTTTTTGCATTATTGAAATGGTCCGGCGAGTAGGTTGCGCGATCCAGCGATTTGGGATACGCCCAGGTGAACGAGAGAAGCCGCTGGGGTTCCATCTTGTCCTTCCTGTACAGGGCGCTTTATTCGAATTTGATTCAAATTTTTTATTTTCCGAATTGCAATTTTGTTTGCGATTTTCCTCGCTGAGCGCTTGCTATCGTGCGCCGTTTCTCGTAGTATCCGCTCAGATAGCCGGCCTGCAAAGTTGGTGTTGGTGGTAACCGTTTTTTGAACCAACATTCAATGAACAGGGAGCCCGACTCGTTTACGGTTCGGTGAGCGATGCTCCGCCATGCGGAGATGCCTAAAGAGCCGCGGAGGGTTCCCACCGTGGAAACGGGTTCATTGACGGCCCACCAGGACACGGCCCCGCGGGTCGGCTCGTTTTTCCTTCCTTCTATTCTTCCTTACTGCGTGGTCGCCTAGTAAGTCGCCTTGGTTTCACGCAGCTTGTCGTCTATGTCGATGGTCATCGTCTTGCCAAGCGATGAGACGGTCATTTTGCTAACCGTGATCGGTTTACCGTCGCGGTAATCAGTCTCCTCGATCATTCTCCTATGCACTTGAGCGACACAGTCGTAATTCCAGGGTCGCCTACGTATGGAACTTCCATACCGTCGAGCTTCGCAGTGTAAGACTGGCCGGTCGGAGTCGTCATGTTCAGAGTGCTGCCGCCTGAGGTCTTGTAGCTGAAAATCAGCACTTTGTGGGGGTGACGTCTTGCTTGGCCTCCCGCCAGGAATCCGAAATCGCGTGTGCACCTGCTGGCGTTTTTCCCATTGGAGTCTGGCTGTCCGTGCCAGTGACTGGGCCGCCACTCGGACTCAAGTACGTCTAGTTGGTCGTCAGGGTGTTACCGTCGGCTGGAGACCCTCATTTTCGACTTGACGGGGTCCTTACCTCCCTTAGTTGGCGCCCACTCAACCGCCTTATCATCCACAACCTTAATCATAAGCATGTCGAAGTACCGCTCGCCGGTGACCGGCTGCATCTGCCCGTCCGCTTTCACCTTGATTTCCGGTTTACAGGTCTTGCACTCATACATGCCATCTTTCAACAAGTAGTTATCCGGCTTTTTTGGGGAGCTTCGTTTTGCTGAGAGCCACTTCCCAGGTTCCGTCAAAATTTTCGGCCGGGCGAAACTGTACTCCAAACTCATCTGCAAGCTACAAAGAACAGGCAACTAACCGTAAGCGAGGTAATTAGAATGGGAATTTTGGTTTACGAGCGCATCCTGGGTCTGTTCTACTGCTGTGTACACCGCATTTCAACTGCCGAAAACGTTGGTAGCTCTCGCCATGGCCGACACGACTTCCAGCGCGCGTCAACGACTGCTCGACCCCATCGAGCGCAGCATTTGGGCTGATCATGGTGCTCACGTTTACAGGATCGTTTCGCGCTCTAGGTGTGGACCACGATGACGTGAAGCGCATGCTCGTAGCTGCGCTCGGATGCAATCTCGCCTGGGGCATCATCGATGCGGTGATGTATCTGATGGGGACGCTCAGCCAGCGAGGGCACAACTTGATGCTGTTGCGCTCTATCCAAACCGCGTCGCCCGAAGAAGGGCGACGGTTCATCTTGGACGCCATGTCTGATGATGTAGCGAAACTACTCACAGATGCTGAAATCGAATCGCTTCGCCTACGGTTCTTGCAGTTGCCGAGAGGCCGAGCCCATCTCCGCCTGCATAGCGATGATTTAAAGGCCGCCGCCGGAGTATTTCTGCTGGTCTTTCTCTCGACTCTTCCGGTCGTGTTGCCGTTCGTCTTTATGGTTCATCCCACGCGTTCGTTGCGCGTTTCGAACTTGATTGCGGTCATCATGTTGTTTCTTAGTGGGATGGCTTACGGCAAGTTCGCAGGCGGTCGCCCGTGGCGTGTCGGCGCGCTCATGGTGGTCGTTGGGGCATGCAATGGTGGGCCTCACGATTGCACTGGGAGGATGACAGTGGGCCGCCGCTTCCTGCCCGCTGCGTTCCTTCTCATCGTGGCATGCGCTTACGGCCAGGCGCCGTCGAAGCCGCAGCCACACAGCCCAGTGGTGCAGGCAAACACACCCGACAAAGAACCGTGGGAGTATTCGCTTACTGTCGATGGCTACGTGATCGAGGGGGAGGACGGCTTCGCTCAACCCACCTTCACAGCAGACCATAATTGGCTGCACCTGGAGGCCCGCTATAACTACGAAAACCTTCGCACCGGTTCTTTGTGGGCAGGCTATAACTTCAGTTGGGGAAAAACCTGGCAATTCGAACTGACGCCGATGATTGGCGGCGTCTTCGGGCGAACCAATGGCATCGCTCCCGGCTGCGAAGCCTCGCTGAGTTGGAAGAAGCTGACGCTCTCCATCGATAACGAATACGTCTTCGATACTACATCCAAGTCGGGTAATTTTTATTACGCTTGGCCGCAACTCACCATCGCGCCGGTGGATTGGTTTCACTTCGGCGGCGTCGCCCAGCGTACAAAGGCTTTCCAAGCGGAGATCGACGTGCAACGGGGTTTCTTTGTGGGATTCCATAAGAAAGTGGGCCCTGATCACAAACAGAAAGTCGAATTCACCACCTATATCTTCGATCCGGGATCGGACAGCACGACCGTGACCCTCGAAGTCGGCTGGAGCTTCTGAAAATCCACCGGATCTCCTCCAGCATCTACAATAGGAGTGTGTTTCCCCGTCTGATTCATATAGGCAACTTCAATCTGGCCACGTACGGCGTCATGGCCGCCCTGGGCCTGATCTTCGGCTTGTTGCTGATCGTTAAGCTGGGCCGTGAACAGGGACTCGATCCCGACAAGCTGTGGAACCTGGGTATCGTAGCCATCGTATCGGGCGTCATCGGCTCCAAGCTGCTGATGATCCTGGTTGACTTCAGTTACTACGCAGATCATCCCAGCGAGATCTTCGCACTCTCTACGTTGCAGGCGGGGGGCGTCTGGTCCGGCGGGCTGGTGCTGGCACTGCTAATGTGTATTTGGTACATGCGACGCAACCAGATGCCGGTGCTGGCAAGCTGCGACGTCTTCGCTCCAGGTCTTGCCTTGGGACACGCCTTCGGCCGCATTGGCTGCTTCGCCGCGGGCTGTTGCTGGGGACGCGAAACTCATGTCCCATGGGCTGTAACCTTCCGCAACCCGCTGGCCGCTCAGATTGTCGGCACGCCTCTCGGTATACCTCTGCATCCCACGCAGCTTTACGAGTTCGTCTTAGAGCTGGCGAACTGCATCTTTCTGGTCTGGCTACTGCGTCGCAAAAAGTTCGAAGGGGAGATCATCGGCGCATACCTGATCATCTACGGCATTGGCCGCTACTTCATCGAGTTCTTCCGTGGCGACCCCGGACGCGGCGAGCTATTCGGCTTCATGACGGACACGCAGGGAATTGCGCTCTTGCTGGTTATAGCGGGAGGCCTGCTCTGGCTCCGCCGCATGCCGTTGCGGGAAACACCGAAACTGGCCTCAGCCCGGTAAAAGCTAGAAGAGGACACGGAGCGCCATAATCCATGTCCCTCTCTCTGTTTTATTACCCGGCCTTATTGCGGAGACTGCTGTTTGTCCTTTTCAGGCTGAGTCTGAGGCGTATCTGGCGCTTGTGCCTGCGGCTTGTCTTTGGGCTCTTCTTTCTTTTTGATGGACAGCAATTCGATATCAAAGATCAGCGCCGAATTCGGTCCGATCTCCGGACTTGGACTGCGCGGCCCGTAAGCCAGATCGGCGGGAATGAAGAGCTGCCACTTCGATCCTACTGGCATGAGCTGCAACGCTTCTGTCCAGCCCTTGATCACTTGATTCACCGGGAAAGTCGCTGGCTCGCCGCGCTTGTACGAACTGTCGAATTCGGTACCATTGATCAGGGTTCCCCGGTAATTCGTCTCCACGGTGTCGGTTGCCGTGGGCTTGGGACCGTCTCCCTGTTTGATGATCTTGTATTGCAGGCCGCTAGGCAGGGTGACCACGCCCTCCCTGGTTTTGTTCGTGGCAAGGAACTGCTCACCTGCCTGCTTGTTCGCGTCGCTGATCTTCTTTTCCTCCGCTTGTTTCTTGGCGATCATTTCGTTGCGGAAGGTGGTGATGACAGCCTTGGCTTCCTCCTCCGTCATCTGTGGCTTGCTGCCCGACAGAGCGTCCTTCAGAGCGCGCGTAAGAATGGCTGGGTCAATATCGAGTGCGTCTTTCTTCATGCTCTGGCCGATATTCATGCCGATGGCATAGCTTAGCTTCTCTTTTTGTGTGGTCAGCTTCAGGGGCTGCTGAGTCGCGCTCGAAGATGCTGTCTTGGGCTTGGAGGTGGTCGTCGGTGGCTTGGTGGTTGTAGCCGGTTTTGTCGTTGTGGATGGGGTCTGCTGAGCCATGCCGCTGCCCAGAGAAAGAACGCTTGCGGCGAGCACACAAATAGCCGCACGGAATTGATTTCGCATAGACATGATTTTCGCATTGAAGCCCGCCATCGGGCAAAATTGCTAAGACCGTTGGCAATCGGCGGCTCATCGGGGCAGATGTGCTGCCACTCTGTTTCCCACTTGAAACTCGAAACTTGAAACTAATTCTCCCATGCCGAAATCACGCTTCCCTATCACCATTGCGGTTCCTGCCGAAATTGCCGGACAGCGCCTGGATCAGTTCCTGACCGCGCAACTGCCCGACATCAGCCGCGGGCGGGTACAGCAATTGCTGAAAGAAGAGAAGGCACTGCTGAATGGCCTGGCCGCGAAGCCCTCGATGAAATTGCGTGGCGGTGAAACCATCACAGTGCTGGCTGACCCGCAGCTCCCCCCGCTCCGGGCTATGGCGGAAGACATTCCGCTCGAGGTACTTTACGAAGACGCAGATCTCGCTCTCATCGACAAGCCTGCCGGCATGATGGTGCACGCTGGCGCGGGCGCCACCGACTCCGAGCGCAATCGCGGCACTCTGGTGAATGCGCTCTTGCACCGGTTCCAACAACTCTCTGCTGTAGGGGGAGAAACTCGTCCGGGTATCGTACACCGGCTCGACAAGGAAACCAGCGGCATCATCCTTATTGCACGCAATGATGCCGCGCACCGCAACCTTGCGCGCCAGTTTGCCGGACGCGCGGTAAAAAAGCGCTACGTCGGGCTCGTTCACGGCTGGCCCTCGAAACAGCGTGGCACCATTAACGCGCCCATCAGCCGCGACACCATCCGCCGCACCCGCATGACCACTCGGGGCAGCGGTGGACGCACTGCAATCACACACTACGAGGTTCGTGAGCAGCTCGAAACCGCATACGGCAAGTTCACCCTGCTCGATGTAGACATCGAAACCGGGCGCACACACCAGATCCGCGTGCACTTGGCATCAATTGGCCATCCGGTTGTCGGAGACACGCTCTACGGCGCGCCAGCCATGCTGCAGCCCGCTGCTCCAGCAGGCAGAGCGGATCGCAAATCGCCCGCCCAGAAACAGACACCGGAGTTCAGCCTGAATCGCAACTTCCTTCATGCGGCACGCATCGAATTCCGGCATCCGCGCAGCGGCCACACCCTCTCATTCGAAACGCCGCTGCCTGCAGAACTGGAGGAATTTCTCGGTATGCTGCGGTTCAGGACGCGAAAATAGTCCTCAGGACGCGAAAAATGGCCCTACCCTTGCAAGCCGTACGCATATCGGCCAGGAAGTCAGAAATTCGAATTTGCCGCACAACACTCCAGCTATCCCCAGCACTCCACTGCTCAACAAAAGCAACGTTCCTGGCTTGGGAGAAACCCCGAAGTTCGGCCCCAATACCCATAACGCGACGTGATTGATTCGATAGTGTGCATGAAGTTGAGGCCGTGATCCAGGACCCAATTCTTGCCAAGAATAATAGGGACCCATGCCGCATAAACCTGGAAACCAGAATCGTTCCACGGGTACGGATCTGCGCCGCTTACGCCCTCGGGTACGTAGTCTGCCTGGCATGGAGTGCGATCGTTCGAATCCAGTTGAAGGCAAAGTGCTGCCCATTCCCAGGAGACCCGCTCGGTGGAAAGTGAGAAACGTGAGCGGAAAATGCCGCATAGCAGCCAAGGAAATTTACTCGGATGTCCTGGTTGGCAACAAAAACTTCACCAAATGTCCAATTACCCTTGGTCCATCGCGGAATTCCTCCCAGTGCTGCAAGGTTCCACGCCTCGATTCCACAGCCAAGAACTGTCATTGACAAAGAGAGAGCCAGCAGTAGCGCAAGAAAACCAATCGCGTATTTCGTCACAACTCGTTTCTCTTTTCCAGAGAACTTGGTGAGAATATTGCTCCATGACGGCCACTTCTTCCCAATTTCAAATACGTCGGATCCTGGCTAACGAAGCACGGACAGGCCATCGCAGTTGATCACCACGACCTGCCATAGAGCTCGTCCCTTTTCCAACAGCTATAATGAACGGACAGATGCGGATCGCTTCGGTTCTTTTCCTGACCTTCTCTCTTACGTTTGCCGGCCCTGCACAGGATGCCGGTCAGCAACCTTTACCTTCAGCACCCTCGGCCGGCAAGTACCCAGCCACTCAACCGACCTCTCCGAGCAATCCGGCACTCCCTCCGGCGCCGACCCCAATGCAATCCGCGCCTGCAGCGCAAACCGGCAACTCTCCTGCGCCTCAACAAACGCCTACCGCAGCGGCGCCGGCGGCACAGCCACAGCAGACGACTCCCGCCCAGCAGCAGACTGCGCCGCCACAGCAGACGCCGCCAGCCGGCGCCAAGCCGCCCAGCGATCAAGAGGAGAAGCTCACCACCATCGTCAAGCAGGTAGACGAAGTGAACGTCGTCTTCACTGTCACTGACAAGCGCGGGAAGTTCATCAACGACCTCACCAAGAGCGATTTCCAGGTGGTCGATGACAACAAACCGGCGCAGCAGATTCGCTCATTCCGCGCCGAAACCAACCTGCCCTTACGGGTCGGCTTGCTCATTGACGCCAGCAACTCGATTCGGGACCGCTTCAAGTTCGAGCAGGAATCGGCCATCGAGTTCCTGAACCAGATCATTCACCAGCAGGACCAGGCCTTCGTTCTCGGTTTTGACACTACGCCCGAAGTCACGCAGAATTTCACCAACAATACCGAAGCGCTGGCTAAGGGAGTGCGGAAGCTGCGGCCTGGCGGTGGCACGGCGATGTACGACGCCATCTATTACGCCTGCCGCGACGAAATCATGGCCAAGGACAAAGGCAATATCGAGACCCGCCGCGCCATCATCTTATTGAGCGACGGTGACGACAACCAGAGCCGGGTGTCGCGCGAAGAGGCGGTCGAAATGGCGCAGAAGGCCGAAGTCATCATCTATACGATTTCGACCAATACCAGTGGGCAGAAGCTGAAGGGTGACAAAGTGCTGGAGCACTTCGCCGACGAAACCGGCGGGCGAGCGTTCTTCCCCTTTAAGATTCAGGACGTATCCGACGCATTTTCGCAGATTCAAGACGAGCTGCGCAGTCAGTATGCGCTGTCCTACAAGCCGGCAGACCTACAGCCGAACGGTAAATATCACAGTATTCAGATTCTGGCTGATAATAAGAAGTACAAGGTACGCTATCGCAAGGGGTACTACGCACCTTTCCGATAACATAGCCAAACATCATGCGGCCGGTCGTTCGTGCTCAACTCGATTATTACGCGGTGCTGGAAATCACGCCTGCCGCCGGTACCGCAGAGGTAAATGCGGCTTTTCGCCGGCTCGCGTGGCGCTGTCATCCTGACCGCAATCACGCACCGGGCGCGACCCTACAGTTTCAGGACATCAATGAGGCCCATCAGGTCCTGAGTGATCCAATCCGTCGTGCCGAGTATGACGACAGGTGGCATCGGCGACCGACTCGTGTGCATGTCACTCCACCGCCTGCTCGCCACCGCTATCGCCGGCGCTGGCACAGGCATACGCACCTGCGGGTTGTCATGCTCAGTATTGCAGTTGTGCTGTTTGTTTCCAGCGCCTGGGCGATGATCTTCACAGCCATGACAGCGGCCCGCTCTTCAGGATGGAGCTATACGTATGACTACCCGGCCGGCGCGGTCTCGCATGTTGCTCCCGGTTGTGGATTCTCGATGGAGATTTTTCCGGTGTCTTATATCGATCAAAACGGCCAACTGGCCACAGCATGGGAAACGGAAGTGCGGAACTGCTACGGCGGAACAACCCGGCTATCGAGTTTGAGCAATTCCCCCGCACCGACGCGGTTCGCTTTAGATTCCACTACACAGAATTAAAGGTAAGTAATCTGAACCTATCTCCTGACTCAGCCTTGAAAAGGCTTGGCTTCAGGCTGGCCGTTATTTAGACCGTCCCAAAACTTGGCATCATCCTGAGCAGAGCGCCCGCCAACTCAGTATCAGTGTGACAGCGTCGGCAGATGAGCTACTCTGACTCCATCACCAGGTAACTGAGCCCGCCCTCGCGTTCGACCTGCAGAACGATGGCGTCTCCAGAATGCACGTTCTGAAGCGCCTGTTTCAGGCTTGCGATGTCTTTAATGGGAGTGGTGTTCACGGAGTGAATGACGTCGCCGGGCTCCGGCCCCTCGCCCAGCAGCGTAGCGCTGGGTGTGCGCGCTGCCACAATTACTCCTGAACGAATGCGCAGATCAGGCAGCGACTGCTTCAGCTCGTCGTTAATCGTAATGCCCACAATGCCAAGCCGTTCGACCACATTGCCCGGACCGGTCACCATATCGGCAAAGCGCTGCGGATCGTCAGGGCGTTCGGTCACCCTGACTTCGACGGTCTGTTCCTGGCCATCCCGCAGTACGGCGATGGGCGCCATCTGCCCGATCTTGTAGCTGAAGAGGATGGTGGCAAACTCTTTCACGTCCCCTACAGGTTTGCCTCCGATACTGGTGATGACCTCGCCAACCTTGAGACCCGCCTTCTCAGCCGAGGAATCCGGAATGACGTCCTCCAGCAGCACTCCATGATTTCGCGGCAGTTTCAGTCCCTCGGCGAGGTCGGGAGTAATGGTCTTCAGATACACACCGATCTGCCCGCGATGCACATGCCCTTCCGTCCGAAGCTGGTCGTAAATATTGCGCACCACGTTGCTGGGGATCGCGAAGCCCAGCCCCTCGCTTCCGCCCGATTCCGAAAGGATGAATGTATCGATGCCGACGACATGTCCGTCCACGTCTACCAACGGCCCGCCGCTGTTTCCCGGATTGATGGGGGCGTCAGTTTGAACGAACGTCGTCGGATTGTCTTCGCTGACCTGGCGCGCGGTAGCGCTCACCACACCCATAGTCACCGAATTCTCCAGCCCTTGCGGGCTGCCGAAGGCAAACACCACCTGGCCTTGCTTCAGCTTGTCTGAGTCGGCGAGTTCCAACGCCGGTAGATCCTTGGCGTCAATCTTCAACACCGCCAAATCAGATTGCCGATCAACACCTAGGACGGTCGCGCTGACTGGGCCTGCCGGCTGCGAACCGTCGCCGACATGCATCACCAGTCCTGGCAGTCTCACGCGGATCTTGCGCGCGCCTTGTACCACATGCGCATTGGTGACAATGTATCCATCGGAGGAAAGAATCACCCCCGCACCGATTGCCTCTTGTGGTTCGAATAGGGCCGTGTCGCTGGCCTGCTTCTCAGTCTTCAGCCCGTATCCCGTGGCCACAATCTGCACCACAGATTTCGTTACCTTGGCGGTCAGTTCCTGGATGGATTCGCTGAAAAGATGTAGCGGATCGGCGCGCAACGGTGTCGTGACCGGTGCCGATTGAGCAGGCTTTTCCTTCTGTGCTGATGCACTGGCTGGTACGCACACACTCACGGCGAGTGATAGCATCACAACCGGGAAACTGCGGAAGAAACAACTCATGGGGAAAGATTTCTCGCGCGAAAGGACTGTCACGATATTACCGCAGCTCAACCTCTTAATTTACAAGACCTTCCGTTAAATCGATTCGGGGAAGGTAAGCGTCAAAGCCTGCGGAAATACTCTTTGTACGATTACAAATGAGTCAGGCTACGACTTGACACCCTGCAAATAGGTCCTGCTTCCGCGACAACAACGAGTCAGGGGACGACTTCAGTCGCGCCGAGAGACGCTCCAAATACATCAGGACTTAGCCCCTGAGGCTAGTAATCGCATCGGCTTACCTCTATCTTCACTCCGCGCCATCCAAACGTTCCGGAATCCTTACTCATCGGTTAAGGTCGATATGACTCCGCAACCCGCTCCACGAGCTTTTTCGGTTGCAGGTCGTCTCGATTGCACAAAATGATTACGGTCAGCCCTTCTTCAGGAAACCGCTCGATCACCGTGCGAAAGCCGGTAGTCGACCCGGTGTGCCAGGTCCGCTGCCGGCCCTTGTAGGCATCGAGATACCATCCGAAGCCGTATTGCGTCGCATCGCCGACTTCGGTCTTGGCTCCACCCGGAACGTTCACCGGAGTGTAGGCCGCCTGCATCTCAGCAGCGCTCAGAAGTGTGTGCGCGCGAAGCGCGCTGTCCCACTTCGCCAGGTCTCGCAGATTGGAATAGATTCCGCCGTCGCCCAGCACCGCCGAGGTCAAGCTTTGGTCAGTTTCAACCCATTTGCCATCCTTGTAGGTATATCCAAACGCACGCTGCGGTACTTCATTCTTCCCTTTTTCGTAGGCGAGTGTATTCGACATTCCCAGCGGCTCGAAGATCCTTTCGTGGAGGAATTCGGCAAATGGCTTTCCCGACACCTTCTCGACGATCATCGCCAGCATCGCATAACCGGTATTGCTATAGCGCCATTGAGTACTCGGCTGAAAGTCTGTGGTGGTCTGCTGTTCCATCAGCGCGAGTATCTGCGCATCGTGGATCTGTGGAATCTTCTTCTCATCCGCGCCAGGAAATTGCGCTGCGTAAAGATCTTCGTAGTCCTTCAATCCGGAGGTGTGATTCAGCAGGTTGCCGACGGTAATCCCGCTGCCATACGCAGGAAACTCAGGAAAGACCTTTGTGAGCGTGTCGTCGTAACTCAGCTTGTGATCATGCACCAGCAGCATGATGCAGGTCGCCGTAAATTGCTTGGTGAACGATGCCAATCGAAAATCGGTGGTTGGCGTATTCACGGCGCCAGTTTCAAGATAGGCGAGACCGTACCCGCGCTCGAATACAGGCTTGCCGTTCTTGAGCACGACCACAGCTAAACCGGGCGATTTGCCGGCTACCAGAGGCTGAAAGATCGTATCCAACTGGGTTGCCGTGGGAGTTCTATTGATTGTTTGCGCAATCACCGAAGAAGATGTGGCGGCCAGAAAAACGATGACGACCAAGCTGTCGCGCCATGCCTTCGTTGCCAATGTCATGAAATCGGAACAAGCATCACGAGTAGCGGTCCGCGACTGCCGTGGACGTGGCCGCGACCTGAGACCCAACCAGGCTGCGCTCCAGGGTTGCGGCAACGTGCTCCGGCACCATGCGCCCGCAATTTGCCAGCCGATACCATTCGCCACGCCAGTTGATCCGTCGCCCCGCATAGCTGGCGCACCAGAACACGAATCCCATTAAGTCGCGCAGCGGATACAACCACGCCAGTCGAGCGGATTGCTTATCGCGGACCACACCCCAGCCGGCCACAAGCGACAGCAACAAGCGATTCAAACATGCCGCCGCAAACAGCCCAACGCCAAGCACCCAGTGATGCAATACCCCACCCGCGACCAGCGCCATCACACCGAAAGGCATCGCAAACGTCAGTCCGGTGCCGGCGTGTCCGGCGCGGCGAGAGCAGCGCGTACTCTTCATCCACCGAATCTGGTGTTGCACCGAGCAAGCAAACTCGCGATTGATGACCACGTGGTCGATCACGTGATGCGACATCACCACCTGTAGTCCGATGCTCGCTACTTCCCTGCCCAGAATGTAGTCATCGGAGCAAAAATCAGCCAGAGGTTGAAAGCCTCCAATCGCCTCGAGCGCATCGCGCCGGATCGCCATGGTGGGCCCAAGCGCGAATTTCATTCCTTCCAGCAGGTTTGCCACGATCGCACCGGCCGTCATCTCCACGCTCATGCCGAGCGCTTCCAGCTTCGACCAGACTCCTCCGGTGGACCTGCCGCGATACAGGCAGGTCACCAATCCATTGCGCGGATCGAGCAGCGGCTGCACGACCTCAGCGACGTAGTTGGGATCGACACTCACGTCGCTGTCGCTGATGATCAGGTAATCGTGCGAGGCGTACTCATACATTCTCACCAACGAACAGACCTTGGCATTCGCTCGCCATGGTTCTCCCACTGCCACGATTTCTACCGGCACGGAGGGATAGCGCGCGCTCACACGCCGCACGACGTCCAGAGCGGGGTCATCCAGATGTCGCGCGCCAAAAATAATCTCGTAGCTGGGATATTGCTGCTCGAAGAAGCTGGTGAGGTGCTCTTCTAGTCCGGGTTCCATCCCACAGACTGGCTTCAGCAACGTCACCGGCGGAAACGACGCGTCGTTGCCCCCTGCGCGTTTCCTCTCGCGACGCAACCGGGCAGCGGCGATCGCCACCAGCACCAGGTACCCCGTACTCGTCAATAACCCTGCTGCCCCGACCAGCAGCAGCAGCCACCAAACCGTCATCCCTCACTCCCGACGCCTAACTGCTGAAGGCAGGCAGGCGCGGCCTTCGCGCCCCCTGCATCCACTAAACCCGCGACCGCTGCGCTAGTTCTTCCTTCCGATAGCGCAGGGCCGTAACTATACTGTTTACGACATTATACGGGAGTGCCTATGTCTGCGATCCAGCAACACCCTACTCTTACTGCGGAAGAACTCAGCGTCCATCCCCCAAAAAGGCTATTGTTCGGCCCCGGCCCCACGCAGGTGCATCCTCGAGTATATGAGGCCATGGCGCAGCCCGTCGTCGGACACCTCGACCCTTACTTCTTCGAGATCAGCCAGGCCAACCAGCGCATGCTTCGCCACGTGTTTGGTACCGAGAATGAGTGGACCTTCGTCATCTCGGCTACTGGCAGCGGTGGCATGGAAACCGCCATCACCAACTTTGTCGAGCCTGGCATGAAGGTCGCCGTCTTTGCCAACGGCTTCTTCTGCGACCGCATGAGCGAGATGGCCAGGCGCAACGGCGCCGAGGTCGTCCGGTTCGAGAAGCCCTGGGGAGAGGCTTTCGACGACGCTGAAGCAGCCGAGTTCATCCACCGCGAGAAGCCCAAGGTCGTGATGTACGTCACCGCCGAAACTTCCACAGGCGTCTATCAGCGGGGCGAGGCGATCTGCCAGGCGGCGCACGAGGTTGGCGCGCTGGTCATCGCCGACTGCGTCACCTCGCTCGGCGCCGTGCCTGTTCACATAGACAAGACCGACATCGACATCGCCTACAGTTGCACCCAGAAGGGGCTGAGCTGCCCTCCGGGACTGTCGCCCGTGACCGTCTCTCCTCGCGCTGCGGAGTGGCTACAGGCACGCAAGTCGGCCAACCGCTCCTGGTACTTCGACATCAAGCTCATCTCCGATTACCTGCTGGTCTCGCACCGCTATCACCACACCGCCTCCGCAACGCTTTTCTACGCCCTTCATGAGGGCTTGAGCCTCATCGAAGAGGAAGGTCTCGCCCACCGTTGGGAACGGCATCGCCAGGCGCACTGTGAGTTCGTCAAGGGTATTGGAGACCTTGGTCTGACCATGCTCGTGCCTGAGGGGTACCGCATCTGGAACCTCAACACGCCGCGCGTGCCGGAAGGTGTGGATGACACCAAAGTGCGCGCCGCGCTGCTGCACGACCATGGCATCGAGATCGCAGGAGGCTTCGGCCCGCTGGCGGGCAAGGTCTTCCGCATCGGAATAATGGGACCGCTGGCCACGCGCGACCATGTGCAGGACTTCCTCTCCAAGTTCGCCGGCGCGCTGCGCGCCGCAGGTTACAAAAGTTGAGGCGTTTAGCAGGCGTGGCCTTGAGCTAGTTGGAGGGGGAGCCTGCTGCCGAGACCCTGAGCGAGCGCAGTGAGTCGAAGCACGCTGGACGCCGAGTGATATGGAACTTAGATTTTCACCACAGAGGCACCGAGACGCTGAGGTACTCAAATCTTTTCAGTGCCTCAGTGTCTCTGTGGTTCATCCATAACTTGATGGCCGCACATCCTCTCAACACCGGAATTGTTCCCCTGCTCGTCTACGACGGCAACTGCGGTTTCTGCGCGCGCTCGGTGCAGTTCATTCTGCGATACGAACGGCGGCACGACCTGAGGTTCGTCCCTCGCGATTCGGAGCTGGGCAAAGACTTGCGCCGCCGATTCCATCTCGAAGCCGTTGAATCGATGCTCTGGATTGCCGACGGCAAAGCCGAGACCGAATCCGGCGCAGTGCTGAACGCCGCAAAATACGTCGGCGGAATCTGGGCGCTGCTCGGAGGAATTGGCTCGATTGTTCCGTCTCCGCTGCGCAATTGGGCATATCGTCTGATCGCGCGCAATCGCCGTCGACTGTCGTCAGGAATGAAGAGCTGTTTCGTCCCAACTCTGGAACAGCGCGCGCGCTTCTTGAGCTGAGCGTTGTTTTTTAGTTAGTGAACCCGCTCCTGTCCCGGCGGAGAGGCGTTGTCAATGGAAGGCGGCAGTAGCCAGTTACCAGCAGCAAGCAGCAGCCATTCGCCAGTTGAGTGGGAAGAGGAGAAAGGAGTTTCGAGTTTCTCGAGGAGTTTCGATTGGGAAGCGAATGCCATCCCTGGAACCGCAACAGCGGCACTTCGTGGGGAACCCGACGCGCTGTCCTGGCTCACGATGGCACCAGGTGAGTTTTTCTTCGAAACGGACAGCGCGAGAATAGGTTAGTGCACCGGAGCCGTGGTTGGCGATTCGGGCATAAGGATAAATTCGATGACAATTTCGTCCTTCACGCGAACGGTTCCGCCGGCGATCTTGACCGGAGTAATGCCGAAGTCGGTTTGCTTCAGTGTGACTGTGCTGGTGTACTTACCCTCACGCCAAGCAACCGGCACGGTCAGCAAGCGGCTCACGCCATGCAGCTTCAGTGTTCCGGTGACCTGGATGTGATCGGCGGATGTGGTGACAGCACTGGAAGAGAACGCGATTGCCGGGAATTGCGCGACGTCGAGAACCTTCGGACCTTTCATGGTGGCGTCGATTTGCTGCCGCTCCGAGTCACTCGTGCCCGGATCGAGCACCTTCATTTCGGAGGCGTTGAAGCTCAGCTCGACGGATTTCGCTTCAGTATCGATGTTGCCGGAGACGGGCGCCTGTATGGTGTGGTCGTGCGCCATTGCTGAAAAGAGTCCTGACTTGTAAACCTTAATCGCAACCGTGGAATGAGCTTGGTCAATCGGCACGCGCTGGGCAACTGCAACTGATGAGGATAGGAGTGATGCCAAAACCGAGATCAGCAATCTTCCGAAAGCGCCGACGCATCGCCCGTGAGACCGCGACATGACTACCTCCCTGAATCGATACGTAACCGATGGGAACGGTACTCCAGTGGGCGTGCAGACCGCAACTGCACCTGGCTTGGTTAATTCTTTGGCGCTGGGGCAGCTTCTTTGTGCGGATAGTTCTCCATCATGGCTCCCAGGACAACTGCGGCTGCGGGCAGCTTGGCGTGCTCAGGGTGATCGGCGATGTACTTCAGCACGAGTTTAGAGACTTGTCCCACGGTGACGTTAGACGCATCGAAGAGCGGGATCGCCCTCAGGTTGGAGTTGTAGGCTTGCAGCCCATCCATGACGCCGGTCAGCCAGATATTGCAAGCAGCGGCGTATTGGCTCTGTTGCCCTTGCGGCGTGGGACCACAAATGCGAGCGTATTCGATCCCCGAAGTGCGGAGCTCAGCACCAGAGCTGGATTGCCCGAAGAGAAGAGATGGTAAGCAAACTAGAACGAGATACAGAGCTGGTTTCATGAACCGAGTGTAAATCGACAAGAACGCACGGACCAATACCAAACACTCACCCCAGAAAAAGACCCACACAACCAGGTGATCACCACCGAAGTCGAGCCTCGATAAGCGACAACCTGGCGCGCTGACTGCTGCAGCAGCAGCTGGAATTACGCTGCAGATGTGACGGGTCAGCCCTCGCGGAATAAAAGTCCGCGAGACACAACAAAAATGATTTGAGCAACACAACCGAAGTGCTACGGAGGGGTCATTTGCAACATTCGCAAAGATCACATTGGCTAAAGCCACAACATCTTTTCAGCGTCTTACGGCACGACTGAAGTCGTGCCCTGCTCGTCTTCGTCGCACAAAACAGTCTCTCGCGGCTTCTAAGGTCCGGCCCTGAAGCTAATCATCCCTAACTCGTGCGATATCCGTCAGGGTGAGATCTGTGCCAATCCCAGGCGCTGGCGATGATGCTCGCCAAATTGGAGTGCTCCGGGTTCCAGCCCAGTAGAGTTCGCGCTTTGTCGGAACTGGCAACGAGCACGGCAGGGTCTCCTGGACGGCGGGGACACTCGCGAATGGGGATGGGGTGACCGGTCACTCGACGGGCGATATCGATGACTTCGCGGACCGTGAATCCGCTGCCACTGCCCAGGTTGCAGATCACGGTTTCGTTGGTTTCTAAACCTTGCAAGGCAAGCAGGTGGGCGGAGGCGAGGTCTTCAATGTGGATGTAGTCGCGAACGCAGGTACCGTCTTTGGTGGGATAGTCGGTGCCGAAGATCGAGATCTCATTACGTTGACCGAGAGGAACACGCAGGACTAGCGGTATGAGATGGCTCTCGCTGCGATGCGCTTCGCCGCAAGCGGGCGTGGCTCCAGCGGCGTTGAAGTAGCGAAGGCTGGCGTAACGGAATCCGTGAGCACGGTGCAGCCAGGCGAGCATCTGCTCGACGATGAGCTTGGACTCGCCATAGGCGTTGGTTGGCGAGAGCGGGTGGTCCTCGGGAATGGGAATAGTTTTGGGCTCTCCATAAACGGCGGCGGTCGAGGAGAACACGAAGCGGGAAACGTTGTGCTTGAGCATCGTTCGTAATAACGTAAGAGTGTTCAGCGAATTGTTTTGGAAGTAGTGCTCGGGAATCTTACCCGACTCTCCGGCTTCAATAAGGGCGGCAAAGTGCATCACGGCGTCGAATTTGTGGGAGGCGAACAGCCGGTCGAGCGTGGCTTCGTCACCGGTATCGGCTTGGATGAATTCAGCGGCGCCAGGAACGGCTTCACGCCATCCCATGATGAGGTTATCGAGGACAGCTACAGTGTGTCCCGCGCGAAGAAGGTGGTCGGCGACGACACTGCCAATGTATCCGGCACCGCCGGTAACGAGAATGCGCATGAATCTCCCCTTTGTGTGATTCGCTCTCTTCAGTTGTAGCGAGATGAGCGCGGCGGTGCAAACTCTCAGTCGCCCCGGGAAGGATGCCTAAAGGAAGTTGAAAGAGGCGTTGAAGCTGAGGTAGCGAACAAGGTGGCCAGGACGATGCCGAGCGCCAAGCCGCCGAGAAAGTCGGGACTTAGGGAAAATGCCGCGTTGGGGGCTGACTGGGACAAAGAGAGCGTGCGATTGAACGACGGTGGTAGGGCAGAAAACACAGGTTGTCACAGATGCGCCCCCAGAACCGAGTGACGGTGGCGCTGACACAGCCGGAGCATTTCGTTCTCCCTTTAGAATGTGGCGCTTTACGTAGTAAGGAGCAGTGATAGGAGTCACGCAAGGAGGTGATGGCTCACGGGAAAAAGGCTAGGCTCAAGAGGTGATGCCAGCGACAATCGTCTGCATCACTTCGCCGTCGGGCGTGAACACAGTGATGTCGGCGTCGGCCCCAGCTGCAAGAATACCCTTGCGTCTTTCGATTCCGAGCACGCGCGCCGGGTTGAAGGTTGCCATGCGAATTGCGTGCTGAAGCGAGACAGTGGCGAAATCCATCGTGTTGCGAAGTGCGCGATCCAAGGTTAGGACGCTGCCCGCGAGGCGTCCGCCGGACTCGCAGCGGCTGTTGTGCACCTGGACTTCGAGTCTACCGAGCGAGTAAGTACCGTCGGGCATGCCGGTGGCACTAATAGCATCAGTGATGAGTACGGCACGCTCGACACCTTTTGCGCGGATAAAAAGGTCAACGACCGCAGGTGCGACATGAATGCCGTCCGCGATGATGTCGGCAGTGAGACTGTTGTCGGTCAGAACGGCGCCGAGAAGTCCGGGTTGGCGGTGGTCGAGAGCACGCATGGCATTGAAGGTGTGCGTGGCGTGGCGAGCCCCCGACTGAATGCCTTTAAGGGCTCGTGGAAGGTCGGCATCAGAATGACCGAGGCTCACGCAGATGTTGCGATTGGCAGCTGCCGTGATCAAATCGAGTGCACCGTCGATTTCGGGAGCGATGGTAAGCAGATTTACATGGCCACCCGCAGCGTTCCACATGCGATCGAAAAGATCGAGCGATGCTGGCTGTAGAAGCTGAGGCGGATGAACGCCGCGTTTGGTGTGGCTGAGAAAAGGGCCTTCGAGATGAATGCCGAGCGGGCGCGCGCGCATGCCGTCTGCCGTAGCCGAGTTATTGATGGCTTGGGCGAGCGCATCGAGGGAACGCAAGGTTACATCAATGGGCGCGGTGACAGTGGTCGGGCAGTAACTGGTTACACCATGGCTGGCCATGTGCCGCTCGATCGCGGCGAGGCTTGCGTTGGTGCCTTCCATGACGTCGTGCCCAGCGCCACCGTGGATGTGGATGTCGACGAGACCTGGGGCAAGTACGGCGTTGCCAAAATCGATGATCTTGGCATTAGCGGGAGCGGACACTTCGGCGCGCTTACCTGTGGCGACGATGAGACCGTGCTCGATGAGGAGTGCGGCATCTTCGATAGTTTCGAGTGGCGTGAATAAATACCGAGCTTGAAGGAGTGTTTTCAATTGACGTCCGTTGGGCGCGAGTGCTTGTGCGGTTTTTATTGCAAGAAGAGTGTACGTCGTTGGAGGGAATTGGCCCAATATCGGATAGCAGGCGACTGTGCAGGATACATCGCAATTAGCAGCCGAGCGCTAACAATTCAAAGACGCTCCACAGCCTAATGGGGGGTGCTCCTAATGAAGGGCGTGTCATAACGGTGCAAGTTTTGGGCTACGACCCAGTATCAAGTGAACTCCTGGTTCGTATGACTCTGCTATACTGATGGTTGGCGCGATCCCGCGAAGCTCGAGCCTGCGAGCTGTGCGCTGTGCCGTCGTGAGTGCCAGACGGCCTTTCTTCAGTCGGGGAGTGGCTCAGCCTGGTAGAGCACCTGGTTCGGGACCAGGGGGTCGGAGGTTCAAATCCTCTCTCCCCGACCAATCTTTCCAACAATTTGCATCGACCTCACCCACCGCAGGATCTCGTTTTGTGTCGTAGTTTGTGTCGTAACCGGCAGATTTGTTGCCCGAACTGATACTCCCAGTCGAGAGGGCCTCCAAGGCCGCTCGTTTGACCTCAAGGCGAACATGAGAGTAATGCTCCAGCATTTCACGTGACACGTGGCCAGCAATTGCCATGATCGTAGCGTCGCTTGCTTGCGATTCCGCCAGTTCCGTGATCGCATGGTGGCGGAGATCGTGAAAACGCAGTCCCGGAACTCCGGCGGCCTTCCGCAGGCTTCTCCACGCCGACCGCCAGCTCTTCTGCGGAGTCGCAGGATCGAACCGCCCGTGCTCACAGGCAGGAAATACGTAATGATCTGGGGCTGATCCTCCTATCACCGATGCTCGACTGTATAACTCCCGCAACGCCATCAAGGCATCTGCATTAATTGGAATTACACGCTGTCCAGCTCGAGTCTTGCTCTTGCGAACGGTGATCGTTTTCGAGAGAAGGTCCACGTCGTGCCAGCGCAGAGCCTTGATCTCGCACGCTCGCATGGTGGTATTGAGCGCCAGCACCAGGGCCCACCGTGCATTCTGCCACTCCGGCTTCATAGCAGCAGTCTTTGCAAGCCGTAATTTTTCATCCAAGGTCATTGCCCGACCAATCTGCGTGTGGACTGGCAAAGGCTTTATTTCGTCCGCCAACAGGTGCCAGAGCTTCGCGCGCTTGATCACGCCTCGCAGAACCCCAAGCTCCAGGTTGATCGTCTTGTTCGCCACATTCGCCGCTTTCCTATCGGCCATGTAGGTCCTCACCATCTCCGCGGTGATGCGACTTAACTTGGTCGAGCAAAACACGGCCATGAGTGGCTTAAGGCGTTCACGCTCCGTCTGCACACTTCGAGGAGCAAGCCGAGCGATGCGTTCCGCCAAGTTCTTGGCAGCGGCCTCCTCAAAAGTCAGTTTGGAGAACTGCTGACTCACCGGGGCAAGCTTCCCTTGCGATGCCTGCGCGATTAGCGCCTTCTCCTTGGCCTGCGCCTCGCGCCAATCGGTGGTGTAGAGCGATTGGCGGAATTGCTGACCATCAACGAAGAAATGCGTGTGCCATCTCTTACCGCGTTTTACGAGCGCCATCTCTCCCCTCCTTGCCTTGATTTTTCATTTCACCTTCCCTGACTTTTTCAGGCGGTAGAGCTTCCGCATATAAGTGCGGCGCTTCGCTCTGAATTCCTCTGACGATTGGTTAAAGCGGACACGACACTTAGTGCTGCAATAGCGTTGGTCGATCCTGTGTGCAAAAAAGAACTTCCCACAATCGCAGCCCCTTACACGGTCGAGTTCATCTCGCAGCGCCAGTTGTAGTACGCACATCACAGCTTCGGTTTCGGCTATCCGTGCGCTAGTGTTGCCCTTCGACTTCCGCACCCTGTACGCAACTCGCACTGCCCCGCTGTACGGGATGATGAGCGGGGAAACCCAGTAACGTGATAACAGGCCCTCAAGATCCAGCCCGTCGCCGTGAATCGCTGACGCTAAAGCGATCAGACGTTCTCGTTCGGCTTGCGTCTTGGCTTTTCTCCACATTCCCGAACCGCCCACCGATGCGAGAAATGCTTGGTACTTTTGAAGCAACTCGATGATGCGCTTCACGCGCGACTTGCTTGGCATGTCGAGGCTGCTGCCATTCAGAACTCGCACTAGCTCTTCTGCCGTCGTTGGCGGGTAAACAGCCGCCATCGCTGTCTTGTTCATTTCAAGCGCCCGGTCGAAAGCTGTTCTCGGAGGATAGAACTCCGACATACGTCTTTTTGCCATTATTGCCGCATAGATTGCTGAGCGGTCGCGGTCGCACACAATCTATACTAATCTTACGACATACGTGTAAGTCTTACAAGCGTGGTCGTACTTAAAGTGAGGTGAAGAGAATGGGGCCAAAAGCTTTGGAGACACTTTACTCAGTCGAGGCGGCATCCCAGAAGCTTGGGGGCGTGTCCAGGTTCACGATTTACGCATGGCTCAGCAAGGGCATTCTGGAGCGCACCCGAGTGGGCGGGCGAGTCATGATCCGTGAGTCTTCGCTTTTGAAGCTGCTTGAACAAAGCAGCAAGCAGGAAGCAGGTCGCGGAAAGAGTAGGGACCCTCATGCAAAATGAGCCGCAAAGGACAAACCCTATTCCTAAGCTATTGAATCTTAGCGAAGTTGCGGAGGTCATGTCTCTGTCTCCCCACACGATTCGGGCGTTCGTGAGGAAAGGCAGGCTGCGGCCTATTAGACTGTGCCGCCGCTTGCTCTTCCACCCGGATGAGATCAGTCGGTTTCTCTCGGAGTCGAAGTGAAGGTGATCGATGCGACGCTTGCCCGCCGAGATAAGGCGATGGCCGCGATGCGTTCCCTTCAAGAATCGTTGCAAGAGCTGCTGTTCATGAAGGCGCTAGTTTGGCTTGTTTCTGCCAACGGTAAAGATGAGAAATGCGAAAATGCGTACCATTTCGCGGGTTGCAGCGTCCGCTACAAATGGCGAAGGCTGAGAGGGCAGCAAGAGATGCCACTCACAAATCTCGGTGAACGCCAGCCCGCCACACTTGAATTTGGCAAGGTGCTGGGAGAAGACGGCATCCACGCCGTCGCAGGCGAGCCGCTGGTTTGGGCCGGATTCCAACATTGGAATCGGTGAGTTTCCAACGTGAATGGGCACCCAGATCTCGAGTACATCAAGACGAGAATACCCATCACAACGATTGCTCGCGACCTGGGCTTGTGCGTGAAGGGCTACAAGGCGCGATGCTGGCGACCAGAGAACCATCGAAACAGCGATTTCAACCCCTCTGTCGGCTTCCAGAAGGCAGAGAACCGATACCGCTGTTTTGTGTGTGACGCCCACTCGGGATCAAACATCGACCTTGTGATGGCGGTACTCGACGTAGACATGCGCGAGGCAGTGCGTTGGATTTGCGGGCGATGTGACGTTCCTTCAGTGTCCACAGGTCGCCACCAATCCAGTTCTGAGCGATGGAGTCCGCACTTTCGTGTCGGCGTGTCGGGTTTTGACCTGATGGAGACAATCATCCGAAGCGGCCTTTGGAAAGATTTCAGCCCTTCGGAAAGGGCGATTCTTCCAGTCCTGCTCGATTACGCGGACCGTTCAAACGGACTCGCGACAATCTCTTACCGGGGGATCATGCGATACGCGGGAATTGGCAGTCCAACCACAGTCTCCAAAGCGCTAAGACGGTTTGAGAACATTTACATCCTGAAGATCTTTCGCGGGAAAGACTCGGGGCTTCGCGCCATTAACGCCTATTGCGTCTCAGCGGACGATCCGCGATTCCAGGAAATCGTGACCGAGATTTGCAGGAAGCAGCGAGAAGAGATTGAGATTGAACGGCAGTTGAGAGAAGAAGCAAGAAACGCGCGGAAGAGCTACCTGTATAGGTAATACTCTGTCCAATCAGTGTAGTGCTGTCTCTGATGTCGCTACACGTTAAGGTGTATCGTGCAAACTCGCTCGTTGCATTTCTCAGAATGAATATTTCCAACGTTGGAAACAAGCCCGTCGCCGCCCGCACGCAAACGTATATAGGACAATTCCGGAAAATCCCCGAACAATTCCCGCGCGAGAGAATTTCCTCGAAATATCCCCCCGAGAAAATCGGCCGCGAATCGCCCGCGAATCGCCCGCGAATATTTTTCGAGGATCCGGAATAAACGAATACCGCGGATAATCTGGATAATCCCCCTCGCCAGGACCGCGGCCGCGAATTGCGCGCGAATCTGGGGCGAATATTTTTCGAGAGGAATATTTTTAATTGCGAGGTGCGCGGGGCGGGTGAAGCCGGGCATCCTACCATTCCCGGACAATTCTGGTATTTCGGATCACCGGAGCGTTGCGGAGTCGCTCTTACAGTGCAGATAAGTTGTCTTGAAATTCCAACGTTGGAAGCGGATTGTCATAGCCTTGCGTTCTAACAGTCCCGAGGCGCGCTATAACTCGCGAAAGCAATAAGTAGTTCGCCCTGTAAGCAGTACACTGGCGCATTCACACACCGTCAGCCGAGCTTGCCGGGAAGGGTACGGAGCCAGGGCTGGTTCAACACTCTGGGCGACCCGGCGGGGCGGGCCTCTGGTTGTGCCTCCGTCTTCCGCGCCATAGTCGTAGGGGGCACGGCAACGGAGCCCCTGGGGTGTGGGGTCGGCAAAAAACCGGTAATTTGGAAGAATAGCCGACGGTCGCGAATCCCCTTGTCGGCGAGCGCGTTCTTGACCAGCGCCCCGGTCACTCTGGGCAAGCTGCCATAAAGTTGGATCTGCGTCTTCATCACAGAAATCTTCACCATCCAGTCCACGGCGAGCGTGAGCAGCCGCTTGGGGTCCACTCCAGCGGCGACAACGATTTCGTCAATGGAAAGGTATTCCAGATCGGCAAACGGAACTGAGTCGTACTTCTGGAGGAAGGCGCGGGCGGACTCGTCCTCCTGCGAGAAACGAAGGGCTTCGATGACGCTTTCGACCCCACCCTCGACGCACTCGAGAATTGGAGCGATTCTCGGCACGCCCCGCATCTGCTCAGAAGTGATTCCAAGGCGCTTACGGGCATCCTCAGCGGGATCCTTTGCGATTTCAAGCGTCAAATGAACCTTTTGCCGTTTCGCCATAGCTTGATTGAACTCCACCAGCGGATGGCAGCCCTGTTTCCGGTATTTCCGCTGACAATGCACTCCACCTTTGATGCGCCGCATCCGCTTGCCCCAGGCAGAGCTGGGCGGGTGGAGAGTCAATCGGCGGGCAACTCCCACCAAGACGGCGCGCCGCCATGCGGGAAGATTTCCGGTCCACCTTTCGCAAAGCCGCCTAAACTCTGCCTCCGCCTTCAGGCGCTGAGGCAGCGGCAAATCCTCGAAGGGGTTAGTTCCTCTGGGCTTGCGCGGGCCGCGCCGGCGGAACATGCCAGGGTTACACTCTTGGGGCTCAAGCTGGGAGATCAGCAGCGGGACGAGGTTGCCTTCTGCGGCGCAGCGTTGCTTGAAGGACTGCCACAGCCGATCACTGAGCAGCGGCGCTCCAGAATCGGGCAGATCTCCGAGCACGTGCTGCTTAATGGGTGCGCCCCTGTATTTCAGGCGCTCCCAAAACCTCTCGTCGATACCCAACGGCTCGGTATTCACGAGGCCATCGTAGCATCACGCTCCATATTCTTGACTTCTTCGCGTCCGTTAGACTCAAACTGCACCCATGCGAGTCGGCGTCATTTCCGACACTCACCGGCTTCTTCGCCCCGAAGCTATCGTCGCCATGCGCGGCTTCGATCACATCCTCCACGCGGGCGACATCGGCGATCCTGCCATACTTGACCTGCTTCGCCGGTTGGCTCCGCTGACGGCGATTCGCGGCAATATAGATCGCAGCGGCCGGTGCGCTCAGCTACCAGCCACTGAGTGGATCGAACTAGCGGGACACAAGCTCTACATGCTTCACGACATCAACGAACTCGACCTCAACCCCGTCGCCGCTGGGATTGCAGCCATCATTAGCGGACACTCTCATAGACCAAGCATCCGCTGGCGCGAGGGAGTTCTCTACTTCAATCCTGGTAGCGCGGGGCCACGCCGATTCAAGCTGCCCATCTCGGTCGGAAGTCTTGAGATAGATGGCAGAGGAATAGAACCCAGGATAGTGAACATCGGCTGAGGAGCGTCGAAACCGCGCGTCCAACCATTTCCGGACAATTCTTGCAGCATTTCGAGGACTGGAGCGTTGCGGGCTCGCTCCAACACTGCGGATGAGTTGTTTTTCCAATGTTGGAAAAAGAACCACATGGCCCGGCGCTCTAAGAGTGCCCGAAATGCCGCATCCGACTGATCCCGGGCAATTCCGAGGCTGCGCCGTTCGAAGTTCCGGAGGGCCTTAACGGCCAGCCACTTCTACGCGTAGCCGACTATGCGTCAAAGTGGGTTTGTAAACACTGCCCCGTTAATGGCAGGTAATCGACGCGGACTGGTTCAGCTCCTTGGATTCTGTGAGGTTACACGGCACTGACGAAGGTTGCCATGGCACGGCGACTGGCGGTTTGTCTGTACTGGATGATGCGCCAAGGATGGGATTATCAGCAGTGGGTCGAGTTCGGTTCGCACGTGGAACAGCCCGGAAATCGCCATGGTGTGCGGTAAACATCGAGAATCATTGAGTGGGCGTTCCGCTCCTCCTCAGCGAGGAGTTCGAACTGGTAATCATGATCGGAGTAGCGAAGCGAAGAGATGCTCGGGTCGGACCGAGTCTGACCTGAGAGGATTAAAGGCGAGCCGTCTGAACAGTGTGACTATCGTCAAAGTGAAAGCTGTTCTGGAAATGGTTGGAATGGGTGGCAAAGAGGCCAATCAGAAGAATCGTCCACAACAACGCGATCCAGCGCGGCGAGATTCGCGCGGTTGCCGGGTTCCGTGGCGGACGCAATTTCACCATTGTTGCGGCAGCTTTCATGAAAGTTAGGTTATACACCAGCAGTCGGATGAGGGAAGAATCTGATAAGGCCAGGCAATTTGAATGTGCATGCAGTCACACCTGCTATGCGAGAAAAGTAATCGGTTGAGCCGCCCCCGTACCCGAAAGCGGTAAGGGCAACTCGCGCTTACTTGCGATAAATCAGTGTCACTCGTGATCTGAACAGATATCGGGTTGTGAGTGAAATGGGGATTTGTACGCCCTAATCGGACAAGCGTCCACTCCAAGTCTAAGGAGGGCTTTGTTACAGGCTCTTATTTTCCCCGAATTTATTTTTCCCGATTTTTCCATTTTCCTATTTTTTGCTATTTCCATTTTTTGCGCACAGCCGAGTTTTGGGGTGCCTTATGGCATAACGTCGCCGCAACTGCGGAGAGGCTCTCCGTGCCACTCACCGACTGCGGCTATGTCTGCGATCTTTGAAGGTAACGCCTTTAACATCGAGGAGTTTGTGTGGGCATATACCTTGAGAGATTGGCCACAATGACTTAGATGACCGGGTCGCGAATGACCAGCGTGCTCCGCCAGTCGGCGGTTTACTGTTGCGCTGCCACCGATGAAAGATGAGTAAGAAGCGCCCTCGCCTGCTCCGAATCGCCGGTTTTCAAGTCCGCCGACTGCTGCAGATACTTCTCAGCCGTCACTCGATCGCCAAGCTTAAGCGCAATCTCACCCGCGTGTCGGATGAGCTTGGCATCGCGAATACCCACCGCTAGGGCTGCCTGAATCTGTTTGCGCGCCTCTTGATCCTGGCCGTTCGCGTGAAGCGCCCAGGCGTAGGAATCCAGCGTATAGACGTCGTGCCGGCGGGCGACCTCTCTCTCCGCGACCTCAAGCGCCTTGAGCGGTTGGTGCGCGTGGTCCGCATAGTAAAAGGTCAGCTCCCGATTCGAATTGTCCGCGCGATTGGTCTCGAGTAGCGATTTCTGCTCGAACTCGGCGAACGCCTTCTTCGCCTCTTCGCCCCGCCCCGCCCACTGTAGCGCTTCCGCAACGTCAAAGAGATTTTCGGCATGGGGCGCAGCTTGATAGCGCTGCTGCAGCAATTGAACGGCTTCGTCATAGCGCTTCTGCGCGATTCTCACTTTAGCCAGATTTCCCAGCGCGTAGTGATAGCCGGGGAACAGCGCAAGCGCTTGCTGGAGGTTCTGTTCCGCGTCGGCAAGTCTTCCGACCGAGAACTGAAGATGCGCCATCTGCGTAAGAATCCATCCGGCATCTTCCACCTCGCTGGGGCTAATGGATGCAAGGGCCATGTTCATCAGTTCGAGAGCGCCATCCACGTCTCCGAACAACTCGCGCAGGTATGCGGCACGAGTGACGCCGGGTGAATTCCCCGGGCGGAGGTTCAGCATGAGTTGGGCTGATTTTTCGGCGTCGTCATAGTTCCCCAGTTCAACATTTGCGTCAGTGAGGAATCCGTACACCATCACGTCATCCGGCATTCTCTTGTTGAGCTTGAGCGCTTCTTCGCGGGCTGCGGCGAACTCATGTCTGCCCAAGAGGAGCCAGACTTGGATCCTTCTTCCGTCGAAATTGTCGGGTGAGATCTCAAACGCCTTCTTCAACGTGTCTTCGGCGTCAGCATAGAACTTGACATCCGAGGTCTCGCGCGCACGGCGAGACAGCGCCAGTGCTAGTGCGTTGTAGGCTTCGTAGTTCTTTGGATTCGTCTCGATCAGCCGCCGTGCCTGCACCATGCTCTGTTCCGCGGGAGAAGATTTTGATTCAGTAGATGGGCTGCTCGTTTGCGCAAATATCGGCGTGACAGCCGAGAGCAGGAGAAGCAACAGGACCAGTCTTTTCATCGTTTCCTCGATTCTGGAATTTAGTAGTGGCCGCCTCACTAAAGAAGCGGCCACAAGCATGTGCACTACTTCACCGGGCAGATACCGCTCGGCTGCCCCGAGCAGCCCAGTTGGCCTGGACCGGTGTGGTGACTGTTGCGCCCGCTGTTGGCGGGGTTAACGTAGGGAAACGTTGTTCTAACCCCGTCTCCCTTGGTGTTGACGCCGTCGCCAAGGGCAGCGCCAAACTTGTTGGGATCGACCAGGATGCCGGCTACTGCGCGCGAAGCAATGTCCACGACGTCGTCGATCGGCCTGCGTCCTTGCGGGAATCCGGCCAGGTCACCAGCCAGGAAGCCGAGCCGCTTCTGGCTGCCGACCGGAGTCGGGGGAATCCCGGTGTTTAGGCGCAGCAGGTCAGCAATCGGACCGGCATCCTTCGGACCGCATCCGGGGCAGATGGGCGCCATGTACTGCACCAGCGGGAGCAGGTCGGTACGCGGCGCCGGAGGAATCGGAATGTTCAGGATCGAAGAGTAGAGATGCGCCAGCAGTGGATCGAGGAAGAAGCTGGCGAACTGGCTATCGTTCGCGGGATCGGAGACGCTGAACAGATCCTTGGAGCCGGTCCCAATGATCAGTTCGTTGATCAGCGAATTCCCTTCGCGGTTCACTTGCTGCCACGAACCTTCTCCGCTGACTCCTCCATTGCTCCGGCGGACTGTGATCCTTTGGCGATCGGTTTCACCGTAAGTTCCGATCACCGCCTGTTTCTCACCGGCGCTATGAATCTGCCCATCTACGGTCAGCATGGTGATGGGAACTTCCAGCACGATCGAGTTAACGTTGAAGCCCGCTACTGCGTCCGGGGCGTAGTTGTGCGTGTCGTCCGCATCTTCGGCTGGGCTGAGAATTCCTCCCACGTTCATACGGAAGTTGAGGGAATCAAAGGCCGCGCCAAGATCGATGTAGAAGGGGTCGTCGACCGTTCCGGCAAACACCCGAACACCGTTGCCGAGATCGTAAATACCCTGATGAAACAGGTCCTGATATTTGGGCATGGTGAGCGGTCCAACATTGGAAGGCACCGCGAACAGCGTTCTTCCACCCGTTAGGTCTGTGGCGACGCCATTCTTGATCATGGTGACGGTGTAGGTCTGCCGCAGGCTCAAGCCTTCCGAGCCAGGGCCATCCAGAGACGTAATCTGAGGAACCCCTCCGATACCTCCCACAAATCCGGTGAAGACTCCCGGTTGGCGGATTTCCGTCTTAAAGCGAAAAACGAACTGGATGTCGGCTTTTCCGCTCTGATTGTTATCCACGTTCATGACGTAGCGAACGTTGGGATCGAGAGGAAAATAGTTGGGACCGTTCGACGGCTCAAGAAATCCGTCGACATTCAGAATCATGGTGACGCGATCAGGGTGGTCGTAGCTGACGAACGCGTACCAGTCCGTGACGTCTGCGCTGTGATCGAGCGCTGAGATTGGCGCTTCACGGTGGCTGGATGCAAACATGCTGGAAGGAACCAGCATGCTGATCAACATCAGCATCAGCCATGCAAAGCGCGCGTGTACTCTGTGTAGCAGCATGGTGCTCCTTAAGAAGTGAAATTTGCCCGGCTGTAATCCGAGTTCGATGGTTACTACGCTCTGGACCGAGGTTTTGGATTTTCCGTTCGCCCTCGTTCGCTGTTGCTCTGGCAGAAGGAGCGTTGTGGGACTAAATGTTCCGATCAACAAATCCAACTAGACACGTCGTCTCGTAGTTCTTGGTGGAGCAGACCGAATGCATGAGGCAAGTGACGCGAATGAGATACACATCCCGTGCGGTATCCATCCTCAGCACGAGCATCGGCGCGAACATTTGATTGAATGTCTCTTTCAATGGCTTGCGATTCCTCGTTGTGAGGACATTGGAGTGGCTTATTGCACTTCACTCGCCGGTGAGGAAGACTCCTCAGGATCTCCAGATCCGGATCAGGCCTTCAGCCGTAGCACTTTAAAAGAGCACAAGGGTCGCAGTCCGGGAAGTCAGGAATCTGCCTAAGATCCGAAGTGATCGTCTCTCACGGGAAATTAGAGGTCGCGCGCCAGAGGCAGTCTTCACCGACAGAACTCAAGGCGTAGAATCCCTGGACTCCAAAGCAGCGTGCTTGCCGACAGAACCCGCGGTTACGCGTAAACTTGGTCGCGCTGCGAAGTGAGTAATAACAGTAGGCAACCGGACTCTGAAAATGTCTCTTGGTGAACGGTGTCAGGTTCGGCGCGGCAATAGTCGCCAGCGCGCATCAAGACTCCGTGGACATTGAGGTCTCCCTCCAACACCATCAATTCCTCCACATCGGCGTGACGATGACTGGGGTATCGCGTACCCGCCTCGACGCGAACCAATGCGGTGTTGTAGTGGCGCTCCTCGTCCACGAACAGCAACTTGCGCCAGATTCCCGGTATGACTTCTTCCCAAGACATATCGAATGGCCGCGCGATTAGCAGTCCTGGCTCCCGGAGCAGCACTCCTTGAGGCATCAAGGTGGAAAGGGACGTACTGTTAGTCGCCGATCCTGTTTCCCGATCCAATGATGCCAAGAGGCGTTCACGCGTCCCGGACGAAGGCTCTGCGGGAGCGGCGGAAAGCGAAAGTTCTTCAACGACGCCGCTCAGCTTGCGGACTTCCTCCTCACAAACCGTGCAGCCGTCCTGCAAGTGCTGTTCGAACCGGGCCTTCTCGTCGCCGTCCAGTGAACCAAGAGCGTAAAGTGCCGCCAAAGCCTGAGTTTCTTCAGAATGTTCCATCTGCTTCCACGTCATAGTTCCTCCTGATAACGGAGCAACGACTTGCGCAGGCGGATCATACCCAAACGCACGCGCGTCTTGATCGTGCCCAGCGGTTGCCCAAGCGAATTCGCCATCTCCTGTTGGGACAAACCAGAGAAGAATGCCAGTTCAATGACTTCGCGCTGGTCGGGCGGGAGATCTTGCAAACATCGTTGAACAAAGACGCGGCGTTGAGAAATCGCGCTGTTTCTCTCCGGGTCCGGTGACGGATCGGCAATCACGTCGGTGGTTTCAAGCGGATCCTGTTGTAGACTCGCACGGGTTGTCCGTGAGCGAAGGGCGTCGATGGCGCGGCTGCGCGCTATGGTGAGCAACCATCCCAGCGGAGTTCCTTTGTTCATTGAGTACGTCGCGCCCTTACGCCATACGTGCAGATACACATCCAGCAGGACATCTTCTGCGATGGCCCGGTCCTGGAGAATTCGCAGAATCAGGCCAAATACCACGCGGCTCGTGCCGTCATACAACCGGGCTAAAGCCGTCTGGTCGCCGTTTGCGGCGAGATGAATCCATTCCCCCCAGTCGGCGTTTGGCGGATGAACGGGCAGCCGAAAGTTAGGAGCAGCCACGGAATACACCCTACTCAAAACAATACGAGTCTCAGCTCTCCTTCGGATTCATGAGCGCAGTGATCTTGCCAAAAAAGATATGTCTTTGCAATTCGAACACTTGCGGAATCCGGCCAAGTCACTTCCCTCGTATTTAGCAACAAGGGGCAAATCCTCTTGACGACTGCACATGCAACGGCGCTTCCCTCCGATACCGCATTGGTGTCGGCGCTGGGCGATGGGGATCAGCACGCCATGGGATTGCTCTACGACCGCTACTCGCCGATCGTCTATTCCGTCGCTTTACGCGTATTGGGGGACGCAGCCGCGGCAGAAGATGTGCTCCAGGAGGTGTTCATGCAGTTATGGCGTAACCCTCGAGCCTTCAATTCCAGTCGCGGCGCCCTCGGCGCCTGGCTGGGTGTCATCACGCGCAATCGCGCCATTGACTGCCTTCGTAGGCGTCGCCCCGAAACGCACATCGATGACGTAGTGGTTTCCGTTGAACCAGATCTCGCGTCGGAAGCCGAGCGCGCGCGAACAATCGCGAAGATACGCACCACGCTCAGCAGTATGCCAGTCGGTCAGAGAATCGCCTTGGAGATGGCGTATTTTGAAGGCTTGACCCACAGCGAGATTGCCAGCAAAACCGGAGAGTCGCTGGGGACCATCAAAACTCGAATTCGTTCTGGACTACTAGCCCTGAGGGGCGCCTTGGCTCAATGACTGGGCATGAACAATACGCTGAGGATTTGACTCTTCACGCTTTAGGTGTGCTTGATAAGGAGGACATCCACACCCTCGAAGAGCACATTAGCAGCTGTTCCTCCTGCCGGCGTGAGCTGTTGCGGTTGCAAGATGATGCGGCGTGGTTGGCACTGTCAACCGTCGGACCTGTGCCTCCCGCCAGAGCACGCAAGAGGCTGCTCGAATCCATCGCTCGCGAGCCGCGAATCCCACGCATTGTTCAGAAGAGGGCGTTCTGGGCGATGGCTATACCGTACGGTTTGGCCGCTGCACTGGCGCTCTTGACGGTGTTCTTCCGGAGCGAAATCGTCGATCTGCGGCGCAGGATGACTAATCTCCAGAGTAGTTATTCAGCACAACAACATGAACTCACGCAGGCGAGAGACCTAGTCAATACGTTTACGTCTGCCGAAGCGAAGCACATCACGCTCGTAGCAGCGAATGCATCCCCACAACCTCAGGCCAAAGCTTTCTACTTGTGGACGACAGGCCGCCTCGTCTTCCTAGCAAGCAACATGGCACCCGTTTCTACAGCTCGGGCTTATGAGCTGTGGCTAATTCCAGAAACAGGGGCTCCCATTCCCGCTGGCACGTTCAAGCCGGACGCACACGGCAGCGCAGTCATCGTGAACCCGCCTTTACCGAGAGGCGTGGAGGCCAAGGCATTCGCCGTAACCATCGAACCGGAAGCTGGATCAGCCGCGCCCACGACCCAGCCCATCATGATCGGCGCTGGCGAATAGCCTTCCTGGGGAAACTGCGCCTTCTTACCAGCTATGCGCGCTGGTGTCAGACACCGGCGCGCACACAGCAATATCGACGGGTACGACGACAGCTTACTCTGATGCTGTGCAGGGCCGCCTCCCCAGATGCCAGCCAAAAGTCGACTTTGAGAAGTTCAGACTCACAGACCCCGAATTTGGAAACATTGTCCTAGGAGTGTCTGGCTCATGTTTCCTGCCATCCCGGTACATCAGTGATCGATAGATGAGCGGCACGTATGGGTATCCGCGGCGGGGACCGAATCCGCCATCGGTGTCGCTGAATTCGCCAAACGCTATTACGGACAATTATCGGAAAACCCTGAAAACCCCTCCCACGACGGCGGCACGGCGCTAAATATCCCCTCGGCGGATCGTAGGCCGATGGTCCGCGAATCCCAGCGAAGGTATTTTTAGTCGCGTGGAAAAATGCCTGGGAAGATTCGCTGGGACAAACCAGTGTCAGACTACCGGGAAGGTTATCGGCGCGTGGCTCCTAGGTCAGCGTGGCGCGATTGCTGCGCCGATGATTTGCGAATTGCCTGGAAATTGCGCGCGAATTTATTTTCTCGCGGAGGGCTCTAACGTGTGTCGACGCAATCGCGAGCGGTATTACGGACAATTCCTGCCAATGGCTAGGACATCGCTGGCGCGGAGCTCGTAGCGCGTGCCGACGCCGCGAGGCTGCGCGGGTGGGGGTCGTCCGCTATTCCCCAGCGAATCGGTTGCGAGTGTCCGAATAACGGATTATCGCCAATCACGCGACAAGGCTCGGAGAATTTTACGCACATCGCCGGGTAGTGGTAGACAGACGCCCAAGGGCACAGACGCGTCCTAGGGCATCCTGGCGCGATTTTCGCGGATGAATTGCGCGAAGAGGATGTGGGGCCTTGGAAGCCGCCCGCCTCACCATTCCCGGACAATTCTGGGGAATTTCGGGGCACCGGAGCCGTGCGGAGGCCCCCTAACACTGCGGATGAGTTGTTTTGAAATTCCAACGTTGGAAAGGCAGTACATTGCAACGCCGTCGAAGCTATGCATATGGCGATTGCCGAACAATTCCAAGCATCGTGGAGCGCGGTTCGAAGTTTCGGTGCCAACCGGTTC
>Ga0306921_10000045_pt1 | contig 83275 bp, 67 predicted proteins | sample sta12Cox44000080_FD_203760 | JGI IMG/M metagenome (GOLD analysis project Ga0306921, IMG submission 203760) | Lab enrichment of tropical soil microbial communities from Luquillo Experimental Forest, Puerto Rico - statoxic.12C.oxic.44.000.080 (v2)... | ecosystem: Environmental > Terrestrial >... | reverse complement strand
GACGACCATTCTGGAGGGGAAGAAGTTGTTTGAATAGGAAAATCCATTGAGCGGCAAGTGTGCCAATCGAAGATTGTCTCAACAGAGGGGTTCACCCCAAGACACTGTGCCCAGAATGTGCCCATCCGATTCGCAAGCCGCGTGATTTTCTTCATGTGAGTTGTAGGATTGTAAGCGATTTGTCACTCATCCGAAATGTGTCTGTTGCGGCTTGGGGGGATTTCCCGCCTGTGCCGAATTGTTGGGCGCAGCGGGAGTCGTGCTCAAGGTTGCACGATCGACGGAGAATTGAACCCGACTGCCTTCTAGAAAATGTGTGCGGGTGACCAGATGCAGACGGAAATCACAAACCTAAAGCAAAGAGAAACTCGCTCGGCGGGGCAAGCCAGTTTCTACCGTCCTGAACTGGACACCTGCGTTTTTTTGCCTTCCTTGCCGTTTACTTGAGTCATTCGTTAAGACACGATCCAGCGCAGTTGATGAAGTCGCATATAACTGAGAAGGCCGCGCTGCTGTTAGCGGCAATCGCATCGTCGGGACGCTTCGGTGTTCAATTGTTCTTCCTGTTAAGCGGCTACCTGATCACATCGCTGTTGCTGCGGGAGAAGGAAGTTACCGGACACATCAATGTGCGCGCATTTTACGTTCGACGCATTTTGCGTATCTGGCCGCTTTACTTTTTTGTTTTGACCCTTGCCGCCCTCTGGCCATGGTCCGGGCGGCTGCCACTGAGCTATTTCGCCGGATTCCTTCTGCTTGCCGGGAACTGGATCGTGGTTCTATTCGGTGTGGCGGACTCCTGGGCTATCATTCTCTGGAGTGTGTCCATTGAGGAACAGTTCTATCTGCTGTGGCCACTCGGAATGAAGTTTTTTTTCTCGACGCGGCTGGCTGTACACGGCTCTCGGGCTCATCGCGACCGCCAATTTGGTGCGTGCGTATCTTGCGCTAGGATTGGGGCCCAGCGACCAGGTTTGGTTCAATAGCTTTGCCCAACTTGACTGCATAGGTGCCGGCGTTCTCTGCGCTGTGCTGTTGAGGGGATCTGTGCCGCTATTGTCCATTCCTGCGCGCCTGCTGATGGCGAGCTTCGGCATAACGGTTCTGGTTACCTGCGGATACTACGCTGAAGTCTTTGGCCCTAAGTTCGCGTTCTTTGGCTTGGCCTGCGTCACAGGCGGGTGTTTGGCTTTCTTTCTCTCGGTTTGCGGGTCTTCGCTCTCGCTATCGCCGCTGGTCTACCCCGGTAAGATCTCATACGGCCTGTACGTCTATCACCTGTTCGCTTTGAGTCTGGTCGGACGCGCGCTAGGCACGACCACGGGGAGGCCTTTGCGCTATGGCGCTTTCTGGTGGGGAGGTCTGTTGCTCACCATTGCCATGGCAAGCGTCTCCTATCGCTGCCTGGAAACGCCGTTCTTGCGCCTGAAGGAACGATTCACTTGCGTGCAATCACGACCCGTCTGAGAACATTTCGAGTTACGGCCCGACAGTGAGTGCGTGCCCAGCAAATTCGCGAATGACGCGTTGTGTTGATAAAACCCCCATATCGCAAGTAACCCGCTGATGGGTCAGTTGACGGCTTGGGATGATGGATGATCTTTGACCTCGAACCCTTGCTCCCGTCGTTTAGCTTCAGCGAGTGCGCTTTCATGCTCTGCTCGCTTCTCCGATTCCTGCAACTTGAGAATCGCGTGGCTCATCCGAACGGCTCATTATAGCGTACCGCTCGAATACGCTCCGCGTGCGCCAGTCGGCGATTTTCATAATGATGCCCTCAGCTACTCCCCCTCTGCGAAGGTTCCGCGCTCCGGTTCTCCGTAGATCGTGGAAGAGAAGATCGGGGACTCCGGCATGAGCACAAGCGTTCTGCCATTTCACCCGGAAATCCCGCACTGGCTTCCCATTCGCACGGGTGAAAACGAAATCATCAGCCGCCTTGCGGTGAACGAGAGCTGAGAGCTTGGCAAATGGCTTCCGTATCATTACCTCTCTGCCGTCGCGGTTCTTTGTCGTGCCAGGTTCGAGGCGAATCACACGTTGTGACACATCCACCTGCGAAACGCGCATTGTGAGCAGTTCCGAAACGCGCCAGCCGTATATGCGGCCCCATTCCGCCAGTGCACGGAACCATGGCAATGCTCAATCAGTTTGCGATACTGAATGCTCCCTTGTTCACGACCCGAGCGCTGGCTATAACTGACTACTGAGGTCTTTGGATTTGCGGCAAGATGCGGAGGGTAGGCGGACAGTTCCGTCTAATCGACTGGATGCCAACAAGTAGTTACAACCGCACATCGGGTTGCTAACCGAATGTACCGCATTCGTGGCTGGGTCGGGAGCAGTCCTGCTGGGGAAGAATGCGGCACCAATTGACGCCACTCTGGGGTTTTGAGTGTAATGGGCTGTTCTTGGAGGTAACCCAGAGACTTAACGTGGCTCAGTGAGTTCTAAGTTTAGTCTAGACAACAGATTGCTTCAGGCAGGAGTACGCCCGGATTGGCAATGATGGTTTCCGGCTCCTCCCGCTGCCCTGGTTGGGGCGATGGTCCGCAACCCATTCGGGCTTGCACAAGGCGGAAGTGTAAACGAAAATGCGCTCCAATCGAACTGTGCAGCGAACGACTTTGATCATGACGCTGCTGTGGCTCGCGTTCGTGATTCGCGGTTTTTGGTATTGTGCGCTACTTCCTCCCTGGGAAGGCTACGACGAGCCGTTTCATTTTGCAGCGCTACAGCGTGTGGCCAGTGGACAGGGGTTGCCGCACGCCGATAGTCCAATTTCGCTTGAAGTACAGAAATCGCTGCACCTGCTTCCGTTGCCTTGGGAGCTGCGATTCCATATGATCCCACCTCCGCTCACGTCTCACGACGAGTACTGGAAGCTACCGCTTGTCGAACGCGAGCAGCGCGTAGATGCCGTTCGAGAGCTGGCTCCGCAGGAGGGAACCCAGCCCGCCGCCGAGCCGATTCTTAATTACGAGTCTCAGCAGGCCCCACTGTACTACTGGGTTCTTGCCATTCCCCTTCGCCGGATCGCTGTACTTCCGCTTTTGTCACGCGTGTACTTGCTGCGAATCCTAACCATGCTGCTGGCATCGCTTGCCATACCAGTTGGTTACGGAATTGCTCGACGAGTGCTGCGAACTGAACCTCAGGCGCTGGGAGTGACCGCGATCATCGTGCTGCTGCCGGAATTGATGATTAGCGTGACACGGGTGTCCAACGAAAGTCCGGCCTTGGTTTGCTATACCGTGATGCTGGCAGCAGCCGTCGCAGCTGTGCACAAGCCGCTGTCGTGGAGTGCCTGGTTACTGCTGGGTGCGGCGCTGGGGTGCGGACTACTTTCCAAGGCCTACGTGATGTCGGCTTTACCGGCGGTACTGGTGGTAGGCGTTTTGGCAATGTGGCGTCCAAGTGACACTGGTCAGCAGCGTGCGAGTCCCGTTTCCATCATCCCTCGCCTTGCCGCTGCATTCGCGGCTACCGCGGTCGTCGCGGGCAAGTGGTACGCCGGCGTCCACAGAACCACCGGGTCTTGGACTGGTGTGATCGACGATGTCGCAATCAGCCACCTGTCGGTGGTGCAAAAGCTGGGGCAGGTTCCGCACGTGAACTGGAAGAGCGGCGTGCTCTCGATCTTGATTTCACATGTTTGGTTTGGCGCATGGAGTTTCCTGCGAGTCCCGAATGCGATATACGTGCTGGGCTTCAGTGTGATTGGTATGGCCATAGTGGGCGTTGTGGTCCGTTTGAGACGCGGTCGTGGTACAAGCGCCCAGATGGACGATATCCTTGTCTTGTCGGCTTTCTACATTTTCTTTTGGGCTGGGCTGGCGTACAGCGTCTTGGTGACATTCATGAATCAGAGGGTGTCCTCTTCCACCGGATGGTATCTGTACACGGCTGTTGCCGCTGAAGTGATCCTGCTGGTATGGGGATTGCAGGCTTTCGCTCCCGCGCGCCTTGTGTTTCTGGGTCTGGCAGTGTGCGCAGCCACGTTGGATCTTTACGGCACGCACGCCCTGCTGATGCCGTACTACACCGGACTCACGTCTCACATCGGCAAGTCGGTTCCCGGTGCGTTCTGGGCGACGGCGACCGAACTGCCAATAGTGTTTCGCCGACTGGCCGAGCTTCGCCCCCCACGGCTGAACGCAACAGCTCTGGTTTTTTTTTGGTGCGGTTACTGGATTGCGACGTTGGCAATGCTGACAGCGATTTTTATGAGCTTCCGAGGATCCGCAATTGAAAGGGACCAGACATAAGGCGCTTTTGCTGGATCGCTAGCTTGAAGGCCTGTCCGAGTAACTAAGTGCAGTAACCCAGAAACAACCTGCGAACATCTCCGTGATCCAGCACCGGATACAAGAGAATCGCCAATAGGAGAGACAACAAGAGCGATAAATCCGGCCGGGATTTCACCGGTGCGCACATACGCGATCCAATAGTAATTCTCAGCACCGTGATGCTACCGGTCGATACCCAAAGGCTGAGCAATAGAGTTTTTCAACAGGGGTCGAAAATCCAAGTTAACCCATTGAAAATACGTGGTCGTCTCTTAGTCGGATTTTCATGAACTTTCGTGGGCCGTAGCCCTGTCTGACGGCCACGGCTGTTATCGCCAATAATGGCAACTTTTATGTCAATCGCGGGTCGCAAAAATAAAACCGCGCTGATTTGAGCGCCACCAATAGAGGACGTTCGGTATCCCACGAACTGAAAAGGGGAGTTCGATAGCCCACACACTCCACACAAGAAAAACCGCGGGCATGAGCCAGCGGTCTGTACTTTGCGAGGTGCCTGAAGGTTACATGAGCTTGCGACGCGCGACACCGAGCAGACCGAGAATCCCGCTGCCGAGCATGAGCAGGCTGGAAGGCTCCGGTACAGCTTGGGTTGTCAGATTGGTAATACCGATGTACGCATCGCTTAGTGTGAAGTACTTGATTGGAGTGGTTTCCTGGAACCCGAGGAACATACCCGTATTCTGTCCGCCACCGGTCAGGAAGGTTAGCACATAGGACTCAATCAGAGTGTTGCTGGCGTCGTACACAGCGATCGTTGGTGTACCGTAGCCAGGTGCATAGTTGAGGAAACCTCCGACAGCACCAACTGGTGTGGAGAAGGCGAATGTCATGGTGTCAACTACACCGAACGTCAAGAAAGAGTCGTTCAAGCCGGCCATGTCATTGTTCACCCAGGATCCGTTTGCGGCAAAGCCATAGCCGTTGTTGTAGCCGAAGACCGAGCCGCCCTGGTTAACGGCGTTGGTGGAAGACCAGGTGATCCCGGCTCCAAAGGTCTGCGGACCAGGACCAAAAACATTGAGAACTGGCATGGGAGTGACGATGCCGCCAGGAATACTGGTGACGACAGTGGCTCCCGCCGAGGCGAAAAGAATGATCATGGCGGCTACCACGATCATCAATTTTTTCATTTGGGACCCCTAGGCACGAGTTGTGCCTGACAGTTAAGCGCATTTCCTCCACCAATCTTTATCGTTTATTATGTGAAGGTTACGCATGGCTCTCGTTAGCAAAGATGCAAGCTGTTGCACGTGCTGGATAGCAAAGTTACTAATACTTATGGGCTAATCCATTTATGGATTAGCCCATAAATTTGGCGATGGCCGCTAAGCGAGATCGATCTTATGTGATTGCCGGTGACCAATTGCGTGGGTGTTGAAAAACTCTTATCCGCCCGAAACGGCAGAAATCACATCGCGTCAGGATGCCCTATAAAAGATCTTCTCGAATTTCGAGATATTTCTGGTCACCCGATTTCATCCGAATAACCGACTAAAAAGAGTTTTTCAACACCCACTTGCTATCTCACAAGTAAGGTACCGTCCAGTGACCTATGACCATGATGCGATAATCGCGGAACGCATCTTCTATCAACTCCGCAACTATCGTCCCCTCAAACTGAGACCTGTTAAAGGTGCCTGTCTGAACCTCTGCTAGGCGTTGGTTCAACTTGTTCTGTGCCTGTTTCTTGTTGGTGCATCCGGTCGACTCCTGTTCTACGTTGCGATTGACCCGATACGCCATCTGCCAACACGAACTGCCGGGACGTTCGTAGATGCTGCCCGTCCCATTAGCCCGCTCCTTCTTGCCTCTTGGCATCTTCTAACCTTCTTTCGAGCCGATCCAATTTGACTTGTATCGTGTCGTATATCCATGCGTACAAAACCGCTACATGCGATGTCACGGCGACGATAGTTAGGAAGGAGTGACGTTCATGTAGCTCTATCGCAGCATAGAGCAGCGATGCGGAAAGGAGGAACATCCATTCCCATCGGGTTATCATCGTGTTCACCATCCTTTCTCAATTGACGTTACAACTGACATAGGTTCTAACGTGTTGATGCTTGCTACCTTACAAGGCCATGGCGGATTGAGATTCCGGCGCGGCACCTCTGCCCTGTTCATGTCGCGTGCTCCTTGATCTTGCAGGCACGGGGTGAGCTACGTTGTATCCAGCGCCCCTGCTCGGAGGCGTCGTAGCGCCTATGTGATGGGAGCAACTCGCCTGTTTTGGTCGCGGGATGATGGCACCAAGAACAACAACGGCGTCCGTCGTAAACGAACTGGGAATGTAGACACCGACGATCAAGATGCTTAGAACACGGGATGAACTCCGAATCCCATCTCGCCGCACGTGCCTCGCTTCTAGCTAGTGCTGTCGTTCTCATGCCTCACCTGTAACGGGGTATCCAAACAACTCATTGAGTTCCACGACTGTGAGAATGACAGGTTCTTCGCCGGGATAGGACACGCGCAAACGTCCCTCTGAGAGCTTCTGGATTAGTAGGCTTTGATTGCGGACTTCGTTGGTGACTTCGTGTGGCTTCAATACTGGGAAATTCACTGCTTGTCCTCCTTCCTGCCGAACGCGGGGTGCGCATCCAAGATTTTCCAGATCAATTCGGCAACGCTGATGCCGGTGCGCTCTGCCTGCTTGTTCAACTCCTTCCAATGGCGTTCTGCGAAGTAAATGTTTGTTCTATGCATGGTGCGCCTTTCTAACTTTCCAGTACCAGAGATGACCTCCGTGTGAACCCGCGGTAGATCTGTATCTGGTTCAGAACTCGCGCTGCTTTGTCTTGACCAAGGAACTGTTTATTTGTCGGCATGAGCAAATCCAACCTCCAATCTGCTGCATAAGCGACAGGAGATTTCCGACCCAGTGGTCGGTGATCCGGCCGTTTTGGGCACACATGAGGTCGACCGTCTCGAAATGGACCTTGCAGGGAGTTGGAGCGACACCAAGAAACGCCCTTCGTGTTAAAACGACCATTAGGCGGAAACCACAAAATTGCACAGACTGGACCATCTCAAGGGATTCACCGGCCCAATTCGGCTCCCAGATCCAAGCTGACGCGGGTGCGACAGATGGCATTGACATCTGCTTGGCTGCGTCTTTTGGACTGAAAATCGAGTCACGACATGACTGCCCCGATGACCCGTAGCCAGTTCTCTCCGGAGACCTTGCGAAGGTTGTCTGCCGTCGTTACCCGCTGAATAGCCGCGACCAGCTCCGGGTAACCGCTCGCGTCCTTGACGACACAGCTGCGCCCGCCGGTGAGATCGAGACCGATTCCTACGTGGTCGGCCCCGACAACCTTGATCACGTGGGCGACGTGGTCGCCCCATTCGTCCGGCGTTGGGACGAGTGGTACCGTTTCCGGGTCGTCGGTCCATGGCTTGAAGGCACTAAGGTGAAGCGCTCGCATCTCGTTATCCAACCAGGCGCCAAATTCGCCATGATCGAGCGCGCCCCGCATGAGTGGCGCGGTGAACTCGACCATGTTGAGCACCGGGGCGCCGAACGCAGCCGCCTTCGTCGGGTGGGTAGCTAGCCATGCCCTATATCGCCGACCGATCGATGCGGAGACACCGATGATCCCGACCATTCCGCCCTTGTCCGCCAAGGCGGTCAACGTGGTATCGGACATCCCGGCACCCGACACGGCTGCCATAGCAACCTGGCTGGCGACCCGCTTGCGTGATGTCAATGAGCACGCCGAGGCCGTTCATCAGACGCGATAAGGTCACGGCCTTGGTCGTTTATGCCATTCTAATGCGATGCACCAATCTCCGCGTCGGCGAACGCGTTGAAGGATGTTTGTGTAGAGAATTGCACCAGCCGGACCCCGAGCCTATAGAGTGCCCGCAAGACGTCTAGGTCGCCTTCGTGGTCGAAGTCCGCCTCGATTCCTAGAAAGACTGCCAACCGCCCGCTGGCAACGATCTGTCGGGCATCGGCCACTGTTAGGGCTAAATCCATCTTGTCACGGTAGCGTTCGACTGTGCGGTGGAAAACTTCGACAAGTCTCAGTGTCTGTTTCGGAGTGTAGTTGAAGTTGCTGTAACCGTACGGGGCTACGTTCTCAATGACTACGTTCACCCCGGATGCCGCCGCTCGCGCGTAGTCAAAGCCGAAAGACTGCGGTTCCCATGGATCCACGCCCTCCCAATACACGCGGTTAATGATGTGAACGTGACCGTCGACGAGAATTGATATCTCCCGTTCGGCTTCCGCGCTCACAAGATATCTTTCTGCGTCCAGGTTTCCCCAAACTCAAGCGTCACCACCTCGACGCGACTCCCACGAGCCGCTAGTTCGCGGCGCAAGTCCTCGGGTGCGCTATCCCCGGGCGGGTAGTGCAGCGGAATCACATGCGAGACGCCGAGCCATTCGGCGGCGATGGCGGCATCCGCTGTGGGCAACTCGGTCGTGTTGACCGGGCCGAGCTGAAAGTCCCCCGATCGCCAGGATGCCAACCTCCGGCGAAAACAGCTCTCCCCAGGTCCTGAGGTCTCCCAAGATCGAAAAGTCGCCGCCGCAAAAGATCCGGCTTCCCGGGTCCGTCGTCAGCATGAAGCTCATCGGCTCATCGGCGATGAACTGCCCGCGCCAGACCATGTTCGAGGTGTGAAGGCCGTCGAGCGTCTTGATCGTGACGTCGGCGTGGCGGAAGGTGACCCCAGAGACCGCACCGGCAAGTCGCTCCGGCGGTACGCCCGCCTCTTTAGCCACTCCATACAAGGCAGTGCCGCAAAGGAGAATGGCCGATCCCGCCAGCACGACATCGATTGCCTGGGCTCGGTGATCGTAGCCGGCATGAGTTACCGCGACAACGTCGACGCCCGCCAGGTCCGCGACGGTAAATGGGCTCTCCGGGAACCGAGCGCCCTCGTGAACGGTGTCCGCGCTCTCTGAGCCACCGTGATAGGGGTCGACTAGGACCTTCGTGCCCGTTTCGACTACTTGTTTCGCTGCGATATGCGTACCTTCTGCTGACTGTCCTTAGGAATGATAGGCTGATTCCGCACAAAAGGAAGGTTATCTCTTTAGGTGCACTCTATTATCGAGTCTTGTGCTTACCAGATGAGCCAAGCGAATTTATTCTGGCCACGAGATCTAGGTCGGGCGCTCCTCGTATTTCTTAGGAGTGGTTTCGATTCCCCGACCGTCTCGCAGAGACAAATGAAGCGAGCGTGGCTGCGCCACGGAGTTGGGAGTGAAACCTGCGTGTGCTACTTTCTCTGACGCTAGGTCTGCTTCCAAGAATCCTTCGAACGCCGTGAGCTCGTCGCGATTGGGTATGGCCAATATTTTGTCGGCCGGAAACTGGATTGCGGCTAAAAAGATGGTGCCCCCCAACCTGTCCGGGCAAGCCGACCCCACAAATTGACCGCCGGGCGATTCCATGCTGCATTTCGTGGTGATCTGCCGGCACGTTACTCGGGACGAAGCCAGCCATGCTTCGGCGTGACGGCGGCGTCATCCTACCTGAGTAAACCAATACCATCGTCCAATTGTCTCGAAGAAGAATTGATGGCCTAATCGACACGTGTGAATTTCGATTGATCATGTAACACACGGCCAATTCATGGTCACGAAGAACGAACTATGGCCCAACAGATGACACAGGCGAGTTCTCACGGGCTTCGGAAAGGCACGCTTCGCCTCTGTGGTCTCAATGATGCCGGAGGTCTTCATGTTCAGAATGGCAAGCGGCCTTGTGCAACTAACTCACAGCTCACAAAGGACGTAGGAACTCATGGGAGGAACGCTCGCACATCGCACACCGCGGCGATGACCACGCGATCGGAACTATGGCTCCCTACCTTACTCAGCGTTATCGCCGGCATGGTTGACGTGATCGGATTCCTGAGCCTTGGCATCTTCACCGCACATATAACCGGTAACGTCGTGGTTGTCGGCGCTCTCATAGTTCGTCACCACCGGGTAAACCCGGCACAGATCCTGGCTATTCCCGTTTTTGTCCTCGCCGTTGCTCTCACTTGGCTGATTGCCAAGGCGTCGGGCAGGCGCGGTACCGTTTTGATGCGGCCGCTTCTCCTCATTCAGTTTCTACTGATTGCTTGCGTTTTGATTTTCAGTGTGATCACCAAACCATCCGCTGATCCGCACGGGCTGATGGCCACGATCGCCGCTATGATTGCGGTCAGCGCGATGGCCTGTCAATTTGCTCTCTTGCGCTTGACCCTGTCGGTCGTACCCTCAACCGCCGTCATGACGGGTAACTTAACCAATGCTGTACTGGGGCTTGTTGATTTGAGTTCGCGAACCCGGCCGCTAATCGAGAGTGACCGCAGGCGACTTACAGGGGCTCTGCATCCCCTTGTTGGCTTCTTCGTAGGCTGCGTCCTGGCCACAGCAGCTCTTACGTATCTGGCTGATTGGGCTTGGTCACTCCCCGCTGCGCTGGCCGCCGTGGCCGTCGCGCTAGGCTGAGCCGGATGCTGCTCGCCGGCCGAAACCTGGCAAACGTACTCATTACCGCAGGACGAACCGAGGAAGGCGAGCTGTGCGAACTAAGATCGTTGGAATATTAGCTCTCCCCTCTGAAGTCATCGTGAACCCTTACGTCGCAACACCTTGACAGAAGGAGAAAATAGTATGGCGACCGATAACCCGACAAACCAACCCGACGTCATTCTGGTTGGCGCAGGCATTATGAGCGCCACCTTGGCGGTGTTCCTGAAGGAACTTGATGCCAACCTGAGAGTTGAGATCCACGAGGTACTGGGCGCTCCGGCCCAAGAAAGCTCAAACGCCTGGAACAACGCCGGGACCGGTCACGCTGCGCTTTGCGAACTGAACTATACACCGGAAGAAGCTGACGGCAGCATCGATATCTCCAAGGCTCTGCAGGTCAACACCGAGTTCGATCTCTCCCGCCAATTCTGGGCCTATCTCGTTAAGAAGGGCATTATCCAAGACCCGCAGTCCTTCCTGCATTCTGTGCCGCACATGAGCTTCGTGCGTGGGGACGATAACCGTCGCTTCCTGAAAAAGCGCTTCGAGGCGCTTACCGCTCATCCTCTTTATGAGGGCATGGAATATTCCGAAGACAAAAAACAGATTGACGAATGGATTCCGCTAGTCATGGAAGGGCGCGATCCCCTCGACGTCGTCACAGCTACCCGCATGGTGACGGGTACGGACGTGGACTATGGCGCAATTACGGAGGAGTTGCTCGCTTACCTGGACGGCAAGGAAGGATTCGCAATGCGCTTTCATAGCCGAGTGCAGAATCTGCGCCGTGATGGGGACCTGTGGAGTGTGCGAATCAGGGATGAGAAAACCGGAGACCAGCGAGAGATTCAAACCAAGTACGTGTTTCTCGGAGCCGGTGGCGGAGCCTTGCCACTACTTCAAAGATCTGGCATTCCCGAAGGTCACGGCTATGCCGGATTTCCGGTGAGCGGAATCTGGCTTCGCTGCGACCGACCCGAAATTGCTTCTCGTCACCGTGCCAAGGTATATGGCAAGGCCGCGTCGGGATCACCCCCGATGTCCGTGCCTCATCTTGACCTCCGGCACATCCGAGGCAACATCTCGCTCCTATTCGGGCCCTATGCAGGATTTTCAACCAAGTTTCTCAAGCACGGTTCGTATCTCGATTTTTTCGGGTCCATCGATCCTGAAAATCTCCTGCCGCTGATGGCTGTCGGCAGAGACAACCTGTCTCTCGAAAAGTACCTGATAGGCCAGGTCCTTGAGACCACCGACGAGCGATTGGCGCTGCTACGCGAGTTCTTTCCCGACGCAAAGCAGGAGGATTGGCGGCTCGAGGTTGCGGGACAACGGGTGCAGATCATCAAGAAAGATGCAATAGCGGACGGCATTCTGGAGTTTGGCACCGAGCTCGTCATCGCATCCGATCGTTCAATTGTTGCAATGCTGGGCGCCTCACCTGGTGCTTCGACTGCGGTTTGGATCATGGTGCAAGTCCTCGAGCGCGGTTTCCCGGAAGAGATGAAAACCCGAGGGTGGCCCGCCAAACTCAAGCAGATGATTCCGTCCTTCGGTCAATCCCTCATCGACAATCCGGCGCTATGCCTAAGGATACGGGCCGAAACGGCGGAAGTATTGCACCTCACCAATATTGCCCAGCCAGCAATAGCGGCGAAGCTTTAAGAGACTGGCTGGTTAGGTTTGCCAAGGAGATTGAAGAATGATCCGAGCTTACCGTCTCTACACCGGCCCGGATGGAAACTCGCACGTCGTAAACGGCAGCGTGAGCGGCGACAAAATCGTCCAAGCCGAATCCATCCACTTCAAGGAGACCCCGCCTTACTCGTCGTTGGAGTGGCACGACGCTCCGGTTCCGCAGTACGTCATCACCCTGGCCGGTGTGCTGGAGTTCACGACCGTGGACGGCGAAACCTTCACCGTCCATCCCGGTGAGGTGCTGCTGGCCGAGGATAACGTCGGCTCGGGTCACAAATGGCGCCTCATCAACGATGAACCATGGAAGCGGGCATACGTTGTCTTTAAGAAAGGTGCGGATACTCAGTTTGTGCCAAATCACACCTGACCTGCCTGTGCGCGCGACAGCCTTTTCACATTGGGGAATTAGCTCCTGACAGAAAAAGCGTCCGTCGGGGAACTCTACCGCAGTGGCTTCGTACGTGTGATCGATAGAAGCACCTGTGTAGCCGCGGCTCTTCCAGATGACTAAGCCTCCAAGGATCTCTTCCAAAGGGTGCGCATTGGTTCGCATTGGTTGTCTTGCTGTTGCTCAAATCTGCGTCAGAACCGTTCGTCCGTTTAGATCGTCATCTTATCTCGCCATCCATAAGGGATCGAGATCCGGCAAGTGTCCGGCACGTTCTTGCGCCAACCACTTGCCTTGCGGCTTGGTAGTCAGGAGTTCTCGCGAACGGTTGTGAATCAAATCCTCAAGTAGCGCTGGTGTGCCTCGCAAGCGGATGCAGATGTTTGGATACGGCTCCGCTGGAATCAAACGTTGGCGAGCAAGCTAATGACCTCATCAGAATCGGATGGTTTGGCTGCCACGTAACTTACCGTCATATGTGCCACGGCAATCACCTGATCTACTGGTGTGTCTGGCCTGCGCTTTCACCACTCGCCAACGCTGTCTTCTCTACGTCGGAATCGAGCACCCTGTACATGGTTTGCATGCCGCCCTTCATGTGGTCGTCCACGTGACAATGGAACATCCACGTGCCGGCCATATCTGGAACCATGTCAGCAGTCACGAACTGAGCAGGCCCGATGGTGGGGATTACGTCCATATATTGACCACGAACGCTCACCAGGTTTCCATGCCAGTGCGGAGTATGAAAATTAAACCCCATGCCCATGGTCATCACGTACCAACGCACGTGCTGGCCCTTGCGCATGGTCATGATGGGACCGTTGCTGTACATGTAACCGTTGATGGTGTATTTGAGATTGCTCATTGCGAAGCCATGCCCGAGGGGCAGATCGGCATTGCCATCCGGGTCCGCCGGTACGAGTTCGAGGCGATTGAGCTTGACAGGATCGGGGACATGGGCACGGACATTCTGATCGAAATAGTGGCTCTGGTTTTCGTCCACGATCATGAAAAGGGCGAAGAACTCGTGATCAATGTCCTTCGGAGAACCGTCAGGGCGGCCCATCCCGCGTCGGGTGATTACAATGGGCCCGACGAGCCCGGCATTCACGTCTTTCGGCTCGTAGTTATGCGAGTGGTAGATCCACACCACTGAACTGCCATCCTGCGGGCCCGGTCCGGCTTGTTCGCGCGCGACCCAGGTGTACACGTGCGTTTTGCCGGGCGGGACCAGGCCATCCGCTTCTGGATGATCCATCCCGTCGCCGTACATCGCACCTTCTGAATCACGCGTATAGGCCACGCCGTGCGGGTGCAAGCTGAATGGGAAGCTGGCTTTGTTACGGAACACAACCTTGATTGTGTCGCCGACCTCGGCACGAATAACCGGGCCGAGCAGGCCCATGTGTTCCAGCTCCGGAGGCCGTGGCCTCAGAGTTCGAAATGTGTCGTCTTTGTACTCGCGGAAAACCGCCTTGTGATACGTGCAGCCGATGCGGTCGGCTGCGTGCTCTGTAAACACACTTGCATACGAATCGAAGGCACGGGTCATCATCATGTCCTTGCCGTCAGGAATGTAATTCCATTCAATCTCTTCGGCAGCGATGTAGTATGTGCGCGTTGTGCTGGCTGGCGTTGCGGTGTGAACGTCTGGTGCAGCCATTCCCTCAATTGGCAAAAGCAAACAAACCAGGAACAGCAGTACAAGCACACCATCGCATCGGCGGAGAGAAGCCCGCATGTGTCCTCCTACGAGAAAACTGAGTGTCGGAATTCTGCAACATGGATCGGCACAGCACAAGAAATTTCTACCGCTCCACCTGCGTCAATGAGAGCCAGAATGCGCGCCATCAACCGAACGATTCTTAAGGGTGGTTTCATTCACTGCGCAGTACCGAGCAGGCATAGCTCACTTTTTGGGGTGGAGCGGTACCCACCTTCGCGACTTTAAAATTCGACGTTCGAGCCAGACCGGGTGGTACCCACCTCGTTGTTCCCCGATGGATGCAATTCCCATTTAGGCTCGGTACACGGGACAGGGGCAAAGGAAAGTTGGCGAGAAACGTTAGCGCTGTATCGGATGCGCTGCACAGTCAAGAGTGCAGGGGCTGGCTGAGTGCTGGGCGCGTCCGATACAACCGTTTGAAGAGAGCCGCCTCTGTGGATACTTCACACGCGATCCGTTCCTACCGAAAGACTTTGTCTCCGCGCTCACCTATTGTGTCTTCTCGAATCCCCGATGCGCAAAATCTGGGTGGATACTTAAGATAAGACTGCTTTAGAGAAGGCTGAAACGGACAGCAGAAATAGCACCGCAACGAACGATAGTGTTTTCTTCACAGTTTTTGTAGGCCAAATACGTTATCGCAGGGTAAAGCAAGAATCAAGGGCAGCGGATGCAGATTCACGAACCGGAGCATCTACGCTGAGTGGTTGTAAATTATGAAGAATAAACGGCTAGAGAAAAGCGTGCCTTTGAGATTCTAAGACGCAGCGGATTGTTTATCCGCTGAGCAGACGGGGTGGCGCACGCCGAGGACCTAACGTGTAGCCGCGAGTAGGCCGGTTGGGCCGGTCTCACGATGGACGGGAAACAGAATGCCCAATCCGTCGGTGAGCTCTCGGATTTCGCGACGTCGAATTAGTGGGCGTCGGTCATGGAGAGCCCAATCCCATAAGGTGGGAATGAGGTTCTGAAAAAGCTAAGGGATCAGAAAGTTTGATCAAGGAATTTGCTTGTACGGGAAGTGCGTCATGTTCATGAAAACTCTCCTCTCCGTTCTCCTGTTCGGGATATTGCTCTTCCCGCTGCCGTCCATCAGCCAGACCCGCGATAAAGCGTCCGCGGTCAGTTCTGCTAACCAGGAGCCAAATCCGAAGAAGGAGGAAGCTGCCGAATTGCGGGCCTGTGCTCAAATGGTACTTGGAGGCTTTCTTCAGGTCTCGAACATGCGGGATCAGCGATTTGAGGGCAAGGTGACCGAACCTACAGCCCGTTGCCGCGGAGGCCAGTACGCTGTTCAATTTCGCACGACGCCATGGGTGGACTGGCCGCGTTATTGGGGAGCTGGGGATTCATCTTCTCTGCCGACAGGTTTTCTTTCGGTGAAAGGAGCGCAACTGCGTGGAGTGGCAGGTGCGCTGCTGGATCTCGAATACCAGCGGGTCGAGCTGATTAAGTTCAATCTGTTCGATAATTCCGGTACCTACCAAACCTACATTAGCGGTAGCGGCGGCGTTACCGGACCTGCGGTGAAGACCTGGCCAGACATGCGCCTGCCCAAAGACAATCCTTACTACCTGGTTGTCGGCGGCGACAAAGAGCAGGTGTGCACGGGTGACCTGATTCGCGCCCGCACTCTTACGGGGATCTGCAACGACATTCGTAATCCATTGATGGGTTCGGCGGGCATGCCGTTTGCACGCAACGTGGAATTTGAGACTACGTTTCCTGACGTTGGGCAGACGACCCTTACCCAAAACCGTCACGGCGGCCGTATAGGGTTGTTAACTCCCGACCCACAGGTAATCAGCCGTAAGCTGTTCACCCGCCGGCAGTCGAATCCAGCCTCATGCAATGCCGGCTTTGGGCTGCCCGATAACTCTCTTGATGCCAACTGCGACTACCAAAAGGCACCGTTCTTTAACGTGCTCGCCGCTTATTGGATCCAATTCATGACCCATGATTGGTTTTCTCACATGAATGAGGGGCATAACGCTCCCGGCGGATACATGGAGGTGGGATGCAAGAGCAAGTTGGTGAACAACGTTCAGACCTCCCTCACCCCAGATGAGATACAGAAGCTCGGATGCCGTCCAGGTGATGAGGTGGACAAAACCTACGTGCTGAGCGATTCGCCGCCGGGGCAATTTACCTCTGGCGGGCGTGCCTACCTAATGCGCGCACCGAAAACTTTTGCCAACAACAATACGGCGTGGTGGGATGCCTCACAGCTTTATGGCTATGATGAGACCTCGCTCAAGCGCGTCAAACACGATCCCCAAGATCCTGCAAAGATGCTGCTGGAACTGGTTCCGGGAATGTCGGGTCCCGGTTATTTGCCGATTTTGCTGCCCACCGACCCTGTCCAGCCGCAGTGGATTGGACAGGAGTCGGTGGCATTTCCGGATAACTGGTCCATCGGGTTGAGTTTCCTGCACAACCTGTTTGCCCGCGAGCACAATTCGTTCGTTGATGAATTCCGCAGGCAGACGGCGCAAAATCCAAACGCGGATAGCGGCCTGCGCAACCCCTCCGACCCCAAGCGCGTAATTCGCAACAAGGACGTCATCCCAGACGAACTCTTTAACGTAGCCCGGCTTGTGGTGGCCGCCGAAATCGCTAAAATCCACACCATCGAATGGACGCCGCAGCTTCTTTATAATGAGCCGCTCTACAAAGGTACGAACGCGAACTGGAATGGATTTCTGGGCCCGGACGATCCCGACGTTCCCAAGGCACTCTCCGATGTTATGGCCCACGGTCTCGCCACCTCCAAGAATGGCGAGAAAGAAACTCAGTGGTACTCAGTATTCACCTCCGGCCCAGGCATCTTCGGCCTCGGCAGTACGGTTTCCCGCTACGACATCACCAACCCTAACGATGTCAATGGGGGCATAAATCTCTTCGGGTCGCCATTCAACTTCCCCGAAGAGTTCGTCACGGTTTACCGTCTCCACCCGCTCGTTCCCGATCTGATCGAGTACCGTGACGTTAGCAAAGATCCCAACCAGATCGTTGAGAAAGTCCCGGTGGTCCAAACCTTTGAAGGCAAGGCAACGGATGCCATGCGCTCGCGTGGGCTCGCCAACTGGGGTCTAAGCATGGGCCGCCAGCGCCTGGGCCTGCTCACGCTGCACAATGATCCGCAATTCCTGCAGAACATTCGTCTGCCGCGGTTGGATACGCCGACACAGCAGATTGATGTCGCAGCGCTCGACCTAATTCGTGACCGGGAGCACGGTGTGCCGCGTTTCAATGAGTTCCGGCGCCAATACGGCCTGCGCCAGTTGACGAGTTATGACGATTTTGTAGATGAGACACTGCCCGCCGACTCGCCTGCCCGCAGGCAGCAGATGGAGACGGTTGCCCAGATACGCGAGATCTATGGCACCCACATTTGCGATTCATCGAAGATCATCACTGACGCACAACGGAACCCCGACGGTACGCCGATCAACGACTGTTTGGGGCACCCCAATGGATCGATCGTTGACAACATCGAAGATGTGGACACTGTGGTCGGCTGGCTGGGCGAAAACACGCGCCCTCATGGCTTTGCCATCTCCGAAACGCAGTTTGTCGTATTCATTCTGAATGCGTCGCGCCGGCTATATAGCGACCGGTTCTTTACCTCTAGCTTCCGACCCGAGTTCTACACCCAGCTCGGTGTTGACTGGGTCACTCATAACGGGCCGGGGCCGCAGATGATGGAGGTAGGAGAACCGAACGGCCATAGGCAGCCTGTTTCGCCCCTCAAGCGCGTGCTGATGCGGAATATTCCGGAACTGACTACCGAGCTCCAGCACGTAGTCAACGCGTTTGATCCCTGGGCGCGTGATCGCGGCCAATACTATTCTCTAGGATGGAAGCCCCGGCCCGATGCCGTGTCTGATCCCGCATTTAAGCCATAACAGTTTAGATCATTTTACTGGTGGCTTCGTCTAGGTAAAACCGAGGTGCGGGGAGCGTCTGTGTAATCCTCGCCTTTTGCTCTTCGTTACTGGTGCTTACCAGGGTGATGGACAAGTCGAAACAAGAGAGCCATCGAGGAGCTGGAGCCAAACGGTCCGACTTCGCACTTTCCATCACGTGCTGCCCTTAACGTCGGCTGCCTCGACCCGCGGCCACCTTCTTCGCTGCCGTCTTGCCAGTCGCGATAGCGCTCTTGGGTGGCTTTTTCTCGCCGATGCTCGGCTTCTTCTCTCCCAAGCTCTGGCGTAAAGCTTCGGTCAGGCTGATCACCTTGCCCTTACGTGTAGGAGCTTCTGGCGGCAGCTCGCGATGGTGCATCTTGGCGTCGATCAATTCGCGCAGAGCCGCTTCGTAGTCGTCTTTGAACTCCTCGGGATTGAACTTCGCTGTGTTGCGGCGAATCAGTTCTTTAGCCAGATCAAGCTGATCGGATTCGATTTTCCCGTTCTTGATTTCGCCAAAGAGCTTTCCGGCGTCCCGAAGCTCTTCGGCATAGCGCAGCGCGTAGAGCATCATGCCCTTGGAGCCGTTGCCGTCGAATGGTATCAGGGCAACCAAGTGTTCGCGTCCGCTGAAGGCAATCTCGCCCAATCCAGCTCTGTTCGTCTCAGCCATGGCTTCGCGAATGACGGCGTAGATTTGCGCTTGCTGGTCATCTTCTGGCATAACAAAGTAGGGCTTCTCGAAGTAGGAGAGATCGATCGATTTTGGATCGACGAACTTGGTTATGGGAATCGTCTTCTTTGTGGGAATGCGGACCTGTTTCAGTTCCTCAGGATCAATGATGACGTATTCGCCCTTGCTGTACTCGTAGCCCTTCACGATATCGGATCGGTCCACCGGTTGCTCGCTCTCGTTTACAAGGCGATGATGGACGCGTTCATGGGTGCGGCGATCGATTTCGCGAAAAGAGACCTGGCTCTTGGACTCGGTAGCGGTATAAAGCTGAACCCCAAAGGAGACCAGCGAGATCTGAATGTTTCCCGACCAATAGGGACGGGCCATGCCGTATCCTCCGGCGCCAAACGGTCGCATGCGCGCCTGCCAGCTCGATTGAAATGCAGCTCGCGCAAGTGACTATGGCGCGAGGCTGCACGATATACGGGAAATACCTTAAAAGTCAAGATGATAAGACTGTACTGCAGGCTGTGGACGTTGTGGAAAACATGCACAAGATGTTGTGCAGTCGTGTAGATAGAAAAGACCCGCCGCGCGATCGCGCTTGGCGGGTCTTTCCGGTCAGCTGTTGGGATTGGCTTGAGGCAGTCCACTCTCGTGGCCCCAGCGAATCAACTCGACAGCGTTTCGAGTGATGCGAGATCTAGAGCGGAAGCCCTAAGCCTCAGCCACCTCACTTGAGATACTACTATGACCGTCACATTTCATAAATTTTTTGGATCAACCTCCTTTCCAGTGTGTGGAGACAATAGCATCCTGACTCGTCGATTGCAACCGCACGTACCCGCAAAATTGTTAAGAATTGTCGTTATTTTTTCGCGAGACTGCTGTTTAGGGCAGCAAGTTTGCCGTTAGTCGTCTACACCCAGCGAGTTGGAAATCCGGCGCGACCGTTTGCGCCAGCTCCAGCGCTTTCTGGTAGGAGCGCTGCGACAATTTCGCTTGTTTCCGTTTTGGGAAACCGTACAATGAGCACCCATGAGCGGCATAGTCAACCCGTGGGATGTCAAAGATGATCCAAACATTGGTCGCATCGAAGAGCAGATCAACTGGTACGACACGAAGAGTGGCAGCTACCAGAAAAAATATAAGCGCATCAAGCTGCTTGAAATTGTTGCGGCCGCATTTATTCCTTTTTTTTCGGCGTTACACTTCTCCGATCCGAACCTACTCTTCCCCTTCACCAATGTGCGCTTTGCCACCGTCGTAGGAACCGTCACGGCGCTGCTCGGTGTTCTCATCACCATTCTTGAAGGTGTCCTGCAGCTACAGCAGTATCAGCAGAACTGGATTACCTATCGCGCCACTTGCGAGGCTCTGAAACGCGAGAAGTTCGCCTATATTGCCGGCGCCGGAGTCTACGCCACTGCAGCCAATCCGCATGTGCTGCTGACGGAACGGGCCGAGACTATCGGCTCCCAGGAAAACACCAAGTGGGCTTCGCTGCAGCAGCCGCAAAAGAAAGAGCAAGGTAGCGGCTAAATCTCTCGCGGCTTAGAATTGCACTCATGTGGCGTGATTTTCTCCGCTCGATGAAGTCTCCTGAGGAACGCCTGGCCTGGCTGATCGCTCTAGGCGCAGACGCCGTGCAGCTCGCCGTGTTGCCTTTGTTTGTGGAGGGTGCTTTATCTCCAGTCGATACCATCCTCGACGCAATGGTCGCAGTAACGCTCGTCCGGCTCCTTGGCTGGCACTGGGCTTTCCTGCCGACTCTCTTAATCGAAGCACTTCCAGGTGCCGACCTGTTTCCCACATGGACAGCCGCAGTGTACTTCGTGACACGGCAAATGCACGCTCCGGGTGAGCCGGTCATTCTGCCGCCGGAAGGAAAGAAGATCTAGTACCCTGCCAGCTCCACCAGTGCTTTATACACGTCATTTACCTGCGGCAGAATCTCGTCCTCGACTTGCGGCTGATAGGCGACAAACGTGTCCTTTGCGGCTACGCGTTTCACCGGAGCATCCAGCTCGTCGAACAGATCTCCTGCAATGCGCGCAGCGATTTCTGCACCGTAACCCCAGCTTAGCGTGTCTTCATGAGCCACCAGCACGCGGTGGGTCTTGGACACAGAGTTCGCGATGGCTTCCCAGTCGTACGGGTTCAGGGTGCGCAGGTCGATGAGCTCGACGCTGGCGTTGTGTTCGCGCTCCATGCGTTGCGCGGCTTGCAAGGCCCGCGGTACCAGTGCCCCGTATGTGATCACTGTGATGTCGTGCCCAGCGCGCACTACCTTGGCCTTGCCGAACGGAATCATGTAATCCGGCCCGGGATAAGGCGCGCGCCCGAAGGTCTCACGATAGAGCCGCTTATGCTCCAGGAACATCACCGGATCGTCGCAGCGAATCGCCGTGCGCAGCAGCCCGTTGGCGTCGAGCGCGTTGGACGGGAACACCACGCGCATTCCCGGCGTGTGTGTAAAGATGCTTTCGCCACACTGCGAGTGATAGATTGCGCCGCCCGTCAGGTACCCGCCGATGGCGACACGAATTACCGTCGGGCACGAAAAACCATTATTCGATCTCCAACGGATCGTCGGCAGCTCGTTGCGCAACTGGTGCATCGCGGGCCAGATGTAGTCGAAGAACTGGATTTCAACCACCGGCTTAAGGCCTCGAGTAGCCATTCCGGTCGCCCTTCCGACAATGCTGGCTTCCGCCAGCGGCGAGTTGAATACGCGGTCAGCGCCGAAAGCGCTCTGCAAGCCGGTAGTCAGCTTGAAGACCCCACCCTTGCCCTTCACCTGCTTTTCGCGCAGATATTCTTCGCGACTGCAATCGGCCACATCCTCGCCGAAGATAACGATGCGCTGGTCGCGCTTCATCTCGTCTTTCAGGCAGGCATTGATGAGGTCGGCCATGGTCTTTTCCCCGCCAGCAGACCGGTTAGGCAGTGAAGGTCGGATGGGCTCGGTCTCGAATTTTGCCGATGTGGGATCGAGCTTGGGCGAGTACAGGTACCGCATGTACGTGTCGGGTTTAGGAAACGGCGCTGCAACTGCCTTGTCGGCTGCGTCCTGCACCTGGTCGGTGAGGTCGAGCGCCATTTCGTTGAGCCTGGCTTCGTCGATGATGCCTTCGCTCAGCAGGAACTTGCGAAAGCGCGTGATCGGGTCGCGCTCAGTTTCGAGCTTGCGTTCAGCCTCGGGCCGGTACAGCTTCTCGTCGTCCGAAAGCGAGTGCGAATACGGGCGTATCACGTGCCCATGTACGAACGCCGGTCCGTGGCCGCCGCGGACATACTCGATTGCGGTTTTGAAGATGGCATAGCTGGCAAGCACGTCGGTTCCGTCTACCTCGGCCAAATGGAAATTCGGAAAGTCCTGCACCAACTTGCTGATATTGCCGCCGGCGGTGTTTACCTCCACAGGAACCGATATCGCGTATTCGTTGTCTTCAACGACGAACAGGATCGGCAGCTTCAGATTTGACGCAGAGTTCAGCGACTCCCAGAACTCGCCTTGGCTGGTAGTGCCATCGCCGCAAGACACATACACCACTTCGTCGCCGTGGAAATTTACGTCTTTGAATTGCCGGTAATCGCCCTCTACCTTCGTCGCCGCTCCAGGATAATGGTTGAAGTAGCGGCTTGCCTCAGCGCAGCCTACTGCCTGAAGGAACTGTGTCCCGGTCGGAGACGAACCGGTAACGATGTTCAGCTTGGGGTGGCTCCAGTGCGACGGCATCTGCCGGCCGCCCGAAGCAACATCGTCCGCCGCTCCCACCGCCTGCAGCAGCATCTCGAGCGGCGTATAGCCCAGCGCCAGGCATAAACCCCGGTCGCGATAGTAGGGGTAAAACCAGTCATAGCCAGGTCGCAGCAGAATGCCCGCCGCCACTAGCAGCGCCTCGTGCCCAGCTCCTGAGATTTGGAAGAAAATCTTCTGCTGCCGCTTGAGCATGATTTCGCGGTCATCGATCTTTCGCGACTGATACATCAGCCGGTAAATCTCGATGAGGTGCTGGGGCGTGAGCCCGCAGTATTTCTCCTGGGGCTTGACCGGCACAGCGGCAGTAATCTCTGGCTCAGTTTTGGTGGTTGCCATCCATAACCTCGGGCATATACTCAGCCCACACGGCGCAAACTTTCTTATTGTAAATCCCAAATTGTCCGCACGGAGTGCTCCCCTCTAACGGCCTGCTTTTGTCCGGCAGGGCGGGAGCGGGGACTGGCCGTCCCAACACCGTCGATTCAGCCTCTCTATACTGGACGTGCCATGATACGCACTTTTCGCCCCATTCCGCTCAACAAACTAAAGCTCGTTTTATTTGATCTTGATGGCACTCTAATCGACTCGGAGAGAGACCTGGCTGCCTCGGTCAATGCCATGTTGCGCCACTTCGGACGTAAAGAGTTGCCGCTCGAGGTCATCGACACCTACATCGGTGACGGCGCACCGATGCTCATTCGCCGAGCTCTGGGCGATCCGGCACACGCCAGCATCGTGCAGGAGGCGCTGAACTTCTTCTTACTCCACTACCGCGAGCATAAGCTCGACACCACGCAGCCTTATGCCGGGATTCCTGAGGCACTGCGGCAGGTCGCAGAATTAGATGACCTGCACCGTAAGCTGGCTGTCCTGACCAACAAGCCGGTACGGGCCTCGCGTGACATCCTTGCCGGACTCAGCCTGTCGCAGTACTTCTTTCAAACATATGGCGGCAACAGTTTCGAGACGAAAAAGCCCGATCCCTTCGGCGCACAGATGCTCATGACGGAAGCTGGTACCACGCCGGAAGAGACCGTTATGGTTGGCGACTCCGCAGTGGACGTTCTCACTGCTCGCAATGCGAACCTCTGGAGCGTCGGTGTCACTTACGGCTTCGCCCCGCACACATTGGAGCGGACCCACCCTGACATCTTGGTGGACAGCGTCGAGGAACTCGCGCAAGCACTCACGGCTCCCTCGAAATGATGAAGATGTTGGTGCCCCACCTTTATCGCCCTCTTTTTGGCGATAGGGTGGGAACAGGCTATTCTCTACCCATGTCGCCCGCCCATCAGCGCTCGCCCTTTCGCGATGGCTTCGCCGCTTTACGCGAGGAGCCTTTGCTGCTGGCCGCCGAGTTGACCTGGCGTTGGTGTTTCGGTCTCGCGGCATGGCTCATCGCGCTGCTGGCTGTGACCCTGTTCCTTGATAGCCTGACGATCTCTGCGCTCGACCGCTTCCTTCTGGGTACCATGAGCCCCCTGCTCGAGCACTCTGCCGCGAAACACATCTTCCATGGCGCGCTGCTTCGCGTTCTATGGATGAAGTTCATTGTGCTTGTCGGTCTTTCGGTCCTGTGGGCTTCTGCTGCGGCTGTTGGCCGCGCGGCGTCTCTACGGTGTCTGGTTTCTCTTACCAATGGCGACGACCGCGACGAAGAAGCCGGCTGGCAATTCCGGCCAATGTTCCAGCTCCACCTTGTGCGCGCGCTTTGGATGTGGATCGCCTTCGGCTGCCTTACCGCTTCGCTTCTCCTCGGTCATGACATGATGCAGCAAGGCCGCGCCGCCCGCGGCGCATTCTTCTACGTTTTCGGATTCTCGCTCTCAGCTGTGTTTGGGGTAACGCTGAATTGGATCTTCGGACTGGCGCCGCTGTTTTGCATCCGCAATCAGGCCACCACGCACGATGCGCTCGCCCTCACCATCGATTTCTGTGTGCGCCAGACAAGGCGGCTCCTGGGATTGAGTATCGCTTTTCTAGCTGTGCGGATCGTCTGGTTTGGCTCGATGTTTTTCGTCGTGCTGGCACCCACCGGCCTGGGAAAACACATCGCCTTAGGGTGGCAATTAATCCTGATGGGGTTGCTTGCCCTGATTTACTTCGCGGGAGCAGATGCGCTCTACATCGCTCGCCTCGGAGCTTTCACAGCCCTTGCAGACATCGACTCGCAGCCAGTGCCGGAGCCGGAGTCAGTTCTGGATCCAAAACCGTGGACGCCTTACGTTCCACCCCAAAACACCACCGGCATTGAGCCCCTCTAGAACTTCAACTTAGCTTGGAAAGTGTTACGAAATTAGTGTCGCCGCGACACGGCTCCAACATTTATCCACTTGCTCCCGCGGCTTGCGCGCCCGAGCTAACGTTGAAGCCCGCCGCTGTGCGGCTCGTTGATCTGTCCTTGATTGCGTAGTGTCCTAAGTGCTGCGACTAAATACGAATTGCTAGGAGCGAATTGTCAATTGCTAGTCGCTTTACCGCGCCATCTCCAAGTTCTCGTCCTCTCGTTTCACCTTTGCCAGCGCAATCAGCTCCGCGGCTTTCTGTCCGATATGCTCGGCGCTGACCTCAAATTCCTTGATCAGCTCCCATGGTGCGCCGGAATCGCCGAAGCGATCTTTAACTCCAATGGCGCCGGTAATTAGTGGCACACTATAGAGCTCAGGACTTTCGGTGAGAATTCCGCTTACCCGCCAGGCAAGCGCGCCGATCTGATGCTCTTCGGCCGTCACCACTACGCCAGTATCCCTCGCCGCTCGGATGATCGCCTCAGTATCGATTGGCTTCATGGTGTGAATGTTTACAATGCGCGTCTCGTAGCCGAATTCCTGCTTTAGGATCCACGCCGCGCGCATCGCCTCCGCTACCATCGGCCCGCAGGCGATGATAGCGAGGTCTTCGTGCTCGTTGTTGTACTCCGAGGCGAGCACCGTGTCGAACGCATCCACCATCTTTTCGGCCTTGCGCCGCAGGCGAATCACGTTTGCCGCGCCAAACACGAACGGGGTGTCTTCTTCGGTGACGATCGGCGTCGCCTCGCGCGCGAAGCGGATGTACTTCGGGCCAACGTGCTCCAGCAGCAGGTAGTCCGTCGCCTTGCGCGTCTCAAGCGCGTCGCAAGGTACGCACACCACCATGTTCGGCAGGCCGCACATCGCAAACAGGTCTTCAAGCGCCTGGTGCGTCGCGCCGTCCGGTCCGACCGACACACCTCCGTGAGCGCCGGCAATCAGCACATTGAAGTTGCCATAGCAGACGGATACGCGAATCTGGTCCAGATTTCGAGCTGCAGCAAATGTCGCATAGGTACCGAGTACTGGAATTTTTCCCTCCCTCGCCAGTCCCGCCGCCGCCGCCGTTGCCGACTGCTCCGCGATTCCCATGCTGATCCAGCGATTCTTGCGTTCTGGTTTGCCTGTGTAGAAGTCGCTGATGGTGATCGAGCCCGAGATGTCGAGCCCCAGACACACGATGCGCTCATCGTCGCCGTGGTTCGCCAACGATCTGCCAAATCCCTTCCGCGTCGGCTCCATCTCCACTTTTGGAACCGGCACCGCATTCCAGCAGTAGTCCTGCGAGAAGTGCGGCATCTTTGCGTCCAGCTTGGTTTCCACTTCTTTCTGATACTCTGCCGCCTTCTTCAGCAGCGCATCATAGGCAATTGTCTGCTTGAGCCCAAGCTCGTCCAGTCCCTTCACCATCTCGTTGTAGCTGGGAGCCTTGCCATGCCAGCCGGCCTGGTTCTCCATGAAGCTGACGCCCTTGCCCTTCACAGTGTTGCAGATAACCACCGTCGGCTTGCCGTCCACGGGCTCGCTTTTTGCCTTCTCCAGAGCGTCGACGACTTGCATGATGTCGTGGCCATCTACCTCGATGACCTCCCAGCCAAATGCACGATAACGGTCCTCGAGCGGCTCGACATTCATCACGTCCTTCACCCAGCCGTCGATCTGCAAGCGGTTGCGGTCGATGACACCGACGAGGTTGTCGAGCTTGTAGTGCGAACCTTCCATCACGGCTTCCCAAATGCTGCCTTCCTGCTGCTCGCCATCGCCCATGATGCAGAACACTGAGTGCTTCTTGCCCTCGATCTTTCCCGTGATTGCCATACCTACCGCGATGCTCAGCCCTTGCCCGAGCGATCCACTCGATACCTCCACGCCCGGCAGCTTCAAACGATGCGGATGCCCCTGAAACGGTGAATACAGCTTGCGCAGCGTGACGACACTCTCCAACGGGTAGTAGCCCGCCATGCCTAAACCGAGATAGAGCGCCGGGGCCTTGTGTCCGCCTGACCAAACGATGCGGTCGCGGTCCGTCCACTCGGGCATGTTGGGATCGTGGTTAGCGACTCTCAGATACAGAGCTGCCACGATTTCCATCATCGATAGTGTTCCGCCGGCGTGGCCGGAGCCGGCGGCACACAGCGCCACCAGATCGTAACCACGCATCAGGCGGGCGGCCTGTTGCAGCTCTCCCAGGGAAAACTCCCGCACAACGGCTTTCGAGAAGGCATTCATCAGAGGCATAGCGTTTCCTTTTGGCGGGCAGGGCAAATTCTCCGACTAAAATGCGACAAGGCAGGAAACTGCGCGATTCGTCGGGGTTCAGTTCCTGGCAAGGACGTCACCCGCACTTCGGACCGATACCCAAGACTAGGGCGACAGGCTTCGCGCCCGCAGTGCCATTAATCACCGGCAAATGTGACGTTGGTTACAAGAGCAATTAGCATCTAGCAATTGGCAATTAGCTAAAACGGTTCTGGGTGCCGCTAGGATGCGAGAATTCCATAGTTCAGCACGCCTTTGGACTCCGGGGTGACGAGGCAGGTAGTCGAAGGACTTGGTTGTGTGTACTGCCGAACGAACGTCGCCAGAAACCGGGGCTGATCTAGCTAACGGCTAATCGCTAGTTGCTAGTCGCTTCACTTCGCTTACGGCAGATGCAAGTCCCCCCGCATCCGCTCACTTACTTCCAACTCAAGCGCCGCCAGCGACACCGTAATATCGCGGATCGAGAAATACATGGAGACCACAAGCGAGATGAGGCACAACGCGAAGCAGGGAAGAGCGAGGAAGTCCCGCTGCAGCCCGAGTAGTTGTTCGGCAAACAGCGACAGGATCGTGAGCGATACGAAGAAGATGCAGACCGAGGAATACAGCATGGAGCGCTTCAGGATATGCGCGCGATCGTTCGTCAGTCTAAGCTGTTCCGCCAGATGCCGACGACGCGCGCTTTCGCCATCGCTCTCGCCCATGTCGCGTGCTAGCAGGCGCGCACGGTCAATGGCTCGACCGTAACGATTGCTGATGCTTAACAGCAGCAACCCCACACCTGAGATCACAATCACCGGTGCAATTGAAGCCGTCAAGATCTGCACCACAGAAAATGTCGGCATGGGAGCACTCCGTCTCTATATGCACCACGGCTGGAACCAGGTGCTAAATGCTAGGTGCTAACAGCCAATCATCACATCCTCCTTGGCATCCTGCCAATTACAATGTCCCCGACTATGGAAACCGCAGAAGCTGCCATCGTCGGCGGAGGCATCGTCGGCGCCAGCATTGCCTGGCATCTGACCGAGGCCGGATGCAAGAACGTACTTATTGTTGAGCGCGAAACCCATCAGGGCAAAGGTTCCACCGGCAAGAGCATGGGCGGAGTGCGCGCTCAATTTGCCACCGCACCCAACATCCAGATGTCGATGTACTCCATTCGCTTCTACTCCGAATTCGACGAACGTCTGGGTCAGCCCGGCGGATACCGCCCGCAAGGCTACCTCTTCCTCGCCACCGCGCAAAAACATCTCGAATATCTCCGCACCAACCAGACGCTACAACACTCGCTCGGGCTCACGCAGGCGCAAATGGTGAGCCGCGACGACATCGTCGTCCGCGTCCCACAACTTCGCAATGACGACATTCTTGGCGGCAGTTTCTGCCCCACCGATGGCTTCGTTGACCCCTACAGCGTGATGACCGGCTTTACCAGCTGCGCGGTGGAGCGCGGCGTCCGTGTGTGGCGCGCCGCCGAAGTCACGGCCATCCGCCGTGACGGCACAGGCATTTTCGGCGTCGAAACTCCCCGGGGCTGCATCAGTACACGCACCGTCGTCAACGCCGCTGGAGCCTGGGCGGCGCAGGTGGCCAGACTTGCCGGTGTTGATCTTCCCGTCGAACCGCTGCGCCGCCAGCTTGTTCCGACTGAGCCCTTCGACGGCGTGTCGCACGAGATCCCAATGGTCATCGACATGACAAATGGTTTCCACTTCCGTCCGGAGGGCCTCGGTTTTCTGTTGGCCTGGAACGATCCGGAAGAAACCGCTGGCTACAAGACTGATTTCGAGCCGTCATTCATCGAGAAGATTCTCGACCGCGCCGCCGACCGCGTGCCCTGTTTCGAGAATCTGGCTGTCAATCCCAAGCGCGTTTGGGCAGGACTCTACGAGATGTCACCCGATCACCACTGCATTCTCGGTCCTGTAGAAAGCGTGCCCGGCTTCTTCTGCGCCAATGGCTTCAGCGGACACGGTGTGATGCACGCGCCTGCCACCGGCAGAATCCTTGCCGACCTAATCACGACGGGCAGGACCGATGTAGTGAGCAACGTTAGTGCCCTCAGTCCCGCCCGCTTCGCCAAAGGCGAACTGCTGCATGAAACCGCGGTCCTCTAAGCGTAAAGAGTAGAGTTCGGTGTCCCACCCTGATCGCGGGTGGTCCCATCCTTTACGCCTGTCTTTGGCGCAAAGAGTGGGCTTCACATCAGCAGGGATAACGAACTCCATCGTCCGGCCCTATGCCAAAATGAACCATGGCCTTCGCACCCCACAAAGATGTGCGCACGGCGACCAATTCCGATGTCAAGGCGATTGTCGATCTCGTCAATCGTGCTTTCTCGGTCGAGCGCTTCTTTGTGACCGGCGATCGAACTGACGAGACCCAAGTTCGTGAGCTGTTGCAGAGCGGATTATTTCTGCTCCACAGTGATGGTTCAACCCTGACCTCGTGCGTTTACGTCAAGCTCAACGGCGATCGCTGCTACATTGGTTTACTAGCGGTCGATCCCGCAAAACAAAAGTCCGGTATTGGCGCCCGCATGATGCGCGAAGCAGAAGCTTTTGGCCGCCACGCCGGATGCAGCTTCGCTGACATCCGCATCGTGAGCGTTCGCCCGGAGTTGCCCGTGATCTACCACAAGCTCGGCTACGTAGAGACCGGAGTTGAATCCGCCGCCGTGATCAAAACCGCAACCATCCCTGTGCACTTCAGAACCATGTCGAAACTGTTATAGTTCGGGTTAGTGAGGGCCGCCTTCAATTGATCCGAACACGAGATCCCAAAAACCGCTTAGGTCAGCACGCGCTTGATGAAGCCCCTGATCCCAGCTGTACCGATCACCGACAACCCGACGACCAGGGCGATCAACGACACCCATGCGGGCATGTGCGGAATGTTAGGGGTCAGGGCGGTCCGTAATCCCTCGCTCATGTACACCAGCGGATTGATGAGCACGAGTATTTGCAACCAGCGAACGTTGTGCATGGCTGCCCAGGGATAATACACACAACCAAAGAACGTGATTGGCACGACCACGATGCCGAACATAAGGGCAATATGTTCCGGCTTGACTACGGTCCCAATGAAAAGCCCCACTGCACCCGATACCAGGGATGCGATCAGCAGGATGCCAATCAGGGCAACCCAGTTTGAGATGTGTACCTGCACCGGTGTCGCCGGAATGAAGTACACCAGCGGGAAGATCACCAGTGCGGCAAGCACGCTCTGCACCGCGCTGAAGACGATCTTCTCAATGGCAACCCACGTGACTGGCAAGGGAGACATGACACGATCGTGAATCTCGCGCGTCGCGCCAATCTCCATGGAAAGCGGGAGCGCCGTCGCCATGATGCCCTGGATAAAGATGCCGACCGCCAGCAGGCCAGGCAGAATCAGCGTGCCGAATCCCCCGGCGGCGCTGCTCTGGAAACCCTGACCCATCTTGGGGAACAGGTAGGTGAAGACGAAGACGAACAGCAGCGGGTTCATCACGGTGCGGATGAGGAAGGGAATGAGTTCACGGCGCAGGACGCTGATGTCGCGCAGCAGAAGTCCGCGAAACGATCCCCAATACAGACTGTACTTAGTCACGCAAGTCCCTTCCCGTCAGCTTGATGAATACGGACTCCAGCGTGGTCTCGCTGACCGAAATGTCGCGCAGGTTATCGCCAGTGGCGCCCACCAGCTCGGGCAGCAGCCCGCCGCGGCCGTCGGTAAACACCACCAGCCCATTCTCGGCAGCCTCGACAGAGGTTACCCCGGGCAGAGCGGCCAAGCGTCCGCGCAACCCGTCAATAGTGGCATTCTGCAGTTGCAGCTGGAAGACCCGCTGCGCGCCGACGCTGTTCTTCAGCTCTTCCGGGGTGCCGCCTACCAGAATCTTGCCGTGATCGATGATGGCGACACGCTGGCACAACTGGTCGGCCTCTTCCATATAGTGCGTAGTCAGAACGATAGTGATCCCACGCTGTCGGAGTTCTCGGATGATGTCCCACAATGCCAGACGTGTCTGCGGATCGAGCCCGGCGCTGGGCTCATCCAGAAAGAGCACTTCGGGATTGTGAGCGATAGCGCGCGCGATCTGCACTCTTTGCGCCAGCCCGCCGGAGAGCGTCTTCACGAAGGTTTTGGCACGCTCCGTCAACTTGAAAAGGTCCAGCAACTCCTCAGTCTTCTTGGCCGCTGCGGCATGCGGGATTCCGAAATACCGGCAATGGAAGTACAGGTTCTCCCAAACAGTGCACTGCCGATCCAGCGTGTTGAACTGGGTGACGACGCCCATATAACGGCGCGCCTCCGCAGGGTGTTGGACGACATCGATACCGGAGATGGTGACTCTTCCGGCAGTGGGAAGCGAGCGGGTAGTGCAAACACTGATGGTAGTACTTTTTCCCGCGCCATTCGGGCCCAACAGTCCAAACAACTCGCCGCGCTCGACGGCTAGGTCGATGCCTTTCACGGCTTCGACCGGAGTCTTGCCAGGATAGGTCTTTACCAATTTCTGAATGCTAACTATCGCATCTGCCGACACTATTACGACTCTCCGCCAGTTTTTATGAACCCAGGGGAACGTTGCTCCAGTTTATCAATCTGCCTTGTGGATTGTGTTACTGCACTCGTTCTTCCCAGACCTGCGAGCATGTTCAGCAGTGAATGTGCACGGTCTAGCGCACGGCAACCAGCACAAGGGTGGCGTCGTCTGCCAGCTTGCCGCCGGAATGCTGACTGACTGCTTGCAGCATGCGGCCATGTTGCACCTGCAAGTCTTGGGTAGATGAGATCAACGGTTTCAGTCGCTCCTCGCCAAATTCCTCGCCCCTACCATCATTCGCCTCGGTAATCCCGTCCGTATAAAGCAGCAGGCAATCGCCGGCACGTAGAGGAATGCGTTCGGGATGCGTCCCCTGGCTGGTAACCAGACCCAACACCGGACGCGAGGCGCCGAGCATCTCTGCCATCCCGCCTTCGTGCTTCAGGATCGGCGGGCAGTGTCCAGCGTTCACATATTCCAGGACGCGGGTGTTAAGGTCGAGCGCGCCATAAAACATAGTGACGTAGTGACCTTCGCCGAGCTGGTTCTGCAGGATCGACTCCACTTCTGCGACTACGAACCTGGCATCGCGCCCCGACGTAGCCAGCGTGCTTACCGAAGCGTGCAGCATTGCGGCAATGAGAGCACCGGGAGTTCCTTTGCCAGAGACGTCGGCGATGCAGAAATGAAGTGATTCCGCAGCCGGTTGCCAGGCGCCGAAATAATCGCCGCCTACAGTGCCCAACGGCACGCTTTCGCCGAACAGTTCCACGCTGCCGGCGATAATGTGGCGGCGCGGAACGATTCGCATCTGCACCTGCTGCGCATCCTGCTTCTCGTAGTCGGAAACCCGCTGCTGCGAGCGTACCTCGCGGCCGCGGCGCACCAGCGACTCGACCTTCTCCAGCAGCGCATCATTGCGCCAGGGCTTCTCAATGAAGTCGGAAGCGCCTGACTTCATCGCATTTACCGCAAGATCCACATTTCCCCATGCCGTGAGCGCAACAATGGGCAAAGTGCCGTCCATCTGGCGCAGTGACTCGATCAGGTTTAGACCCTCGACCCCGGAGGTGCTGTCACGGCGATAGTTCATATCGACCAACGCCAACTCGATGGACTCCTGCTCGGCTGCGCGCAGAGCTTCCTGCGGGGAAGAACTCTGACGCACCGAATAGCCTCTGGACCGCAACAGCATTGCCAGCGCCTCGCGGACGTGTTCCTGATCGTCAGCCACGAGGATCTCGGAGGTATTAACTGCATAATTCATATGGATTCTGAAGTAGCATCCGGGATGCCACGGGAGTAACCAACAACTGCAGCAGAATCAGCAGATTAGGAACCGATGAAGCAAGCGCGTTTGCCCGCCCGCGAACCGTTTTGTCCAAAAACGGACAATGGGCAGTTGTCGGCTATCTGTCCTCACCCTGAGCTATCAGACATCACATCTCGATGAAGCAGGACCTGATACCTGAGGCCTGATGGTTCTAATCTGCGAACACCGGCACTTCTTCTTTCTCCTCCAACTCTTTGCGCCGCCACGGGAGCAACGAGAGGAACCACACCTGGAAGCGATCCATGTACAGATATACGACCGGAGTGGTGAAGATGGTCAGCATCTGGCTGACGATGAGGCCACCGACAATCGCGATGCCGAGCGGGCGACGGAGTTCCGAGCCCACACCGCGCCCGAAGGCCAGCGGTACAGCACCTAAAAGCGCCGCCGCTGTGGTCATCATGATAGGACGGAAGCGCAGCAGCGCGGCTTCGTGAATGGCCTCCAATGGGCTCTTTCCCGTGCGCTCGCGCTCCAGCGCGAAGTCGATCATCATGATGGCATTCTTCTTCACGATTCCGATCAGCAACAAAATGCCGACCAGGCCGATCACGTTCAGTTCCAGCTTGAACAACAGAAGCCCCAGCAACGCGCCCGTTCCAGCCGAAGGGATGGTCGACAGAATGGTGATCGGATGGATATAGCTCTCATACAGCATGCCAAGCACGATATACACGGCTACGAGCGCAGCGAGCACCAGGAGCGGCATGGACGATAAAGAATCCTGGAAGGCTGCGGCGGTACCCTGAAATGTGCCGTGGATGGTTCCGGGCATCCGCAGTTCTAATCGCGCCAAATCGATGGCGCGGGTGGCGTCGCCCAGCGACGAGCCGGGCGCCAGGTTGAAGGAGATCGTTACAGCCGGGAATTGTCCCTGGTGGGCAACCGCCAGGGATGTCGTCGACGGTCCGAAATGCGCAAACGATGACAGCGGCACCTGCGCGCCACTCGAAGTGATGACGTAGACACTGTTGAGGGCATCGGGTGTCATCTGATATTTGGGATCAACTTCCAGCACCACCCAATACTGATTCAGCGTGCGGTAGATGGGGGAGATCTCGCGCTGTCCAAAAGCGTCGTATAAAACCTGGTCGATCTGCTGCGGTGTGATGCCGAGGCGCGCAGCAGTGTCGCGGTCGATGACAATGTTCTGCGCGAGTCCGCGAACCTGCTGGTCGCTGCTGACGTCTTTGAGCATGGGCAGTGTGCGAAGCTTCTCTACCAGCTTGGGGGCCCAGGTATAGAGCTCATCCAGATTGTCGCCCGAAAGGGTGTACTGGTACTGCGCGTTCGCAAAGCGTGCACCGATCTGAAGGTCCTGAACAGCCTGAAAGTACAGGGTGGCTCCGGGAATGTGCGAGAGCTTGGGACGCAGGCGATTGATCACCTGGTCAACGCTGACCTTGCGCTCTTTCAGAGGCTTCAAGGTGGCGAAGATGCGCGCCTGGTTCTGCGGTCCGCCGCCGCCCACCGACGCGATCACGTTATCAATTGCAGGATCCTGCTTTACGATATGCACGAACTGATTGACTTTCTGGTTCATGGCGTCGAACGAGACGTCCTGGTCGCCCATAACAACGCCCATCAGGCGACCAGTGTCCTGCTGGGGGAAGAAGCCCTTGGGGACGATGACGTAAAGGTATCCATTGACCGCAACCGTGATGAGGACGATTGCGAGGATCAACGCTTGGTGGCGCAGCACCCAGCCCAGCGCATGCTGATAGCCGCGATTCATGTGCCGGAAACCGCCTTCGCTGAAACGATAGATAACCCCATGGCGCGTGCCGTGAGGACGCAAGAAGTGCCCGCACAACATCGGCGTCGTGGTAAGCGATACCACCATCGAGATCGCGATAGCCGAAGTCATGGTCATCGCAAATTCGTGAAACAGGCGGCCAATCATGCCGCTCATCAGCAGGATCGGAATAAACACCGCCACCAGCGAGATGCTCATGGAGACGATGGTAAAGCCGATCTCGCGCGACCCGAGCAATGCCGCCTCGAACGGCTTCATACCGGCTTCGATGTGGCGCATGATGTTTTCCAGCACCACGATGGCGTCGTCAACAACAAATCCGGTCGAGATGGTCAGTGCCATCAATGAGAGATTGTTGAGCGAGTAGTCCATCAGGTACATGGTTCCGAACGTACCCACGATGGCCAGGGGCACGGCCACGCTGGGAATCAGCGTGGCGCGCACTTCCCGCAGAAACACGAACACCACTAGGACTACCAGCACGACGGAAATCATCAGCGTTCGCTGCACATCTGCCACGGAAGCGCGAACGGTAAGGGTGCGGTCCAGACCAACGACGAGGTTAACGCCTTGCGGCATTGAGGCCTTAAGGAACGGCACCGCCGCAATGACGCGGTCCGCCGTTGCGATGATGTTGGCGCCCGGCTGGCGGAAGATAACCGCCAGCACACTGGGTTTCCCATTGAAGCTGCCGGCGTTATAGATGTTGGAGTACGAATCCTGGACCGTGGCTACATCACCCAAACGAACCGGGGCGCCGTTGCGGTAGGCAATGATCAGTGGCCGGTACAAGTCGGCTTTCTTCATCTGATCGTTGGCCGAAACCATCCAAGCCTTCTCATCGCCTTGCAGCGAGCCCTTGGCCAAATTGATATTCTGGCCGACAATGGCCTGCCTAACGGCTTCGAGACCGATGTTCATCTTGTTCAGGATGAGCGGATTCGCCTCGATGCGGACGGCTGGTTGTGACGACCCCCAGATGAAGACCTGTCCCACACCTTCGATCTGTGCCAGCTTCTGACCAAGGATGGAGTCGGCTGCGTCGTACATCTGGTCCTTGGTCATGGTGTCGGAGGTCAACATAAGGATCAGGATGGGAGCGTCGGCAGGATTCACCTTGCGATAGGTAGGATTGCCGGGGAGATCGGCAGGCAAATAGCCGCGCGCGGCATTAATGGCTGCCTGGACGTCCCGCGCCGCCGCGTCGATGTTGCGGTTCAGATCAAACTGCATGGTGATGGCGGTCGATCCCAACTGGCTGGACGACGTCATCTGGTTGATGGCGGCGATGCGGCCGAACTGGCGTTCCAAAGGAGTAGCGACCGCCGAGGCCATCGTTTCCGGGCTCGCGCCGGGCAATGCAGCGCCAACAGAAATCACCGGGAAATCGATCTGCGGCAGCGGCGAGACCGGCAGAACCGTATAGGCCAGCCCACCAGCGAGCAACAACGCGATTGTCAGCAGCGTGGTTGCTACGGGATGATGGATTGCCGGCCCGGAAATGTTCACATCAATCTCCCATTGCTTCCGCAGTTTTCGGTGCGCGCAGGTGCGCCAAGGCACGCGCTAACCGGTCAAACCAGAGGTACACAACCGGCGTCGTGTACAGCGTCAGGAGCTGGCTGAACAGAAGGCCGCCAACAATGGTTACGCCCAGCGGACGCCGCAACTCGGAACCCGTACCGGAGCCCAACGCCAACGGAAGGGCGCCGAACAGAGCGGCGAAAGTGGTCATCATGATGGGCCGGAAGCGCAGCAGAGATGCCTCGTAGATCGCTTCGTGCGGCGGCTTGCCTTCCCTGCGCTCGGCCTCAAGTGCGAAGTCGATCATCATGATGGCATTCTTCTTTACGATGCCGATCAGCAGAATGATGCCGATCAGGGCCATGACACCCAATGGCATGCGGAACAGGTTCAGAGCCAGAATCGCCCCTACCCCGGCCGACGGCAGTGTGGAGAGAATCGTGATGGGATGGATGTAGCTCTCGTAGAGCACGCCCAGCACGATGTACACGGTGATGATGGCAGCCAGAATCAGCCAGCCTTCGTTGGCTTGCGAGGCTTCGAAGGCGCGCGCCGTGCCCTGGAAGCGCACCTGAATGCTGGGCGGCATGCCGATCTCAGCCACTGCGTTGTTGATCGCCTTAACCGCCTCACCCAGCGAGTAGTTCCCGCCCAGGTTGAACGAGAACGTCACCGCCGGGAATTGCCCCTGGTGATTGATCGCCAGCGGCCCGGCTGTGGTTTCGAAATGTGCAATCGCGCTAAGCGGCACCTGACCGGTGCTTGCCGCAGTCGGCTGGGTTGCTCTCGTTGCCGTTGTTCCGCTGCTTGTCGGCGAGGTTGTCAATGTGCTGGGTGTCGAGGGTGCGCCGGTTCCCGGGGTTCCGCCGGTGGTTGCATTGGTTGCCGTAGCTCCTATGTTTCCCGGCACGTAAATGTCTTTCAGCGAATCAGGATCGTTGCGGAAAGACGGGTCCACCTCCAGCACCACGTGGTACTGGTTAAGCTGTGTGAACATGATGGACACGAGCCGCTGGCCGAAAGCGTCGTAGAGAGTGTTGTCCACTGCCGACATGTTGACACCCATCCGTGATGCCGTATTGCGGTCGATGACCAGATTGGCCATGGCGGCCTGGTTCTGCTGATCAGTGGCGATATCGCGCAATTCGGGAAGGGTCTTCAGTTTGGCCAGCAATTTGTTGGTCCAGACCGCCAGCTCTTTGGGATCGGCGTCCTCCAGGCTGAACTGGTACTGGGTGCGGCTGATGCGGTCTTCGACTGTGAGATCCTGTACCGGCTGCATGTACAACGTGATACCTTCGACTCCTGCAATTTCGCGCTGCAGCCGCTTGATGATCTCAGACGCGTCGTCTGAACGCTCATCCTTGGGTTTGAGATTGATCTGAATGCGGCCGCTGTTCGGAGTGGTATTCGTGCCGTCCACACCGATAAACGACGACAGGCTGGCAACGTCAGGGTCCTTCAGGATGGCCGCAGCGAGACGCTGTTGGCGCTCGGACATCGACGCAAACGACACGCTCTCGGGCGCGTCGGAAATGCCCATGATCACGCCCGTATCCTGCACCGGGAAGAAGCCTTTGGGCACAATGATGTAAAGCCAGACGGTCGCCACCAGCGTGCCGATGGTGACCAGCAGCGTTGTCCTCTGGTGCCGTAGGACGAACTGCAGGGTACGGCCGTAGAAGGCAATCGTCTTGTTGAACACGCGTTCCGAGGCTTCGTAGAAGCGTCCGCGATGCTGTTCATTGTGCGGCCGCAGCAACAACGCGCACATCATTGGTGTTAGGGTCAGGGAAATTACAGCCGATAGCAGAATGGTCACGCTCAACGTGACGGCGAACTCGCGGAACAGCCGGCCCACAATGTCGCCCATAAACAGCAGCGGTATCAGCACAGCGATCAGCGAGACAGTCAGCGACACGATGGTGAAGCCGATCTGACCGGAGCCCTGCAGCGCCGCCTCCAGGGGCGTGTGCCCCTCTTCAATGTAGCGCGAGATATTTTCGATCATCACTATGGCGTCATCCACCACGAATCCCGTGGAGATGGTCAACGCCATCAGAGAGAGGTTGTCGAGCGAATAATTCAGCAGGTACATCACGCCGAATGTGCCGATGAGCGACAACGGTACAGCGATACTGGGAATGATGGTCGCCGAGAGCGTCCGCAGGAACAGAAAGATCACCAACACCACCAGTACGACGGTGAGCATCAGCTCGAACTGCACGTCTTTAACACTGGCGCGGATAGTGTTCGTGCGGTCAGTCAGTACCTCGACTTTCACCGAGGCGGGCAGGTTCGCCTGCAATTGCTTCAGTCGCAGCTTGATGCTGTCGACCACCTTGATAATGTTGGCACCCGGCTGCCGCTGGATATTGAGAATGACCGCTGGCGTGGTGTTCATCCACGCCGCCTGATAAGCATTCTCCGGGCCCTCAATAACGGTGGCGACGTCCGACAGCCGTACTGGGTTCCCATTCCTGTACGCGATGATGGTGCCTGCGTAGTCCTCGGGTTTGAACAATTGGTCGTTGGCGTTGATGGTGTAAGACTGGCGGTTGTCCTGGAGCTGGCCCTTTGCCTGATCGACGTTGACTTGCGCAATTACGTTGCGCAGCTGCTCCAGACTTATGCCGTAGGAAGCCAGCACCGTTGGGTTGGCCTGAATCCGTACAGATGGCTTCTGGCCGCCGCTGATGGTCACCAGGCCGACGCCCGGCAACTGCGAGATCTTCTGAGCGAAGGTCGTGTCGGCCAGGTCCTGGACTTTCGGCAGCGGCATGCTGTCGGAGGTCATGGCCAAGGTCATGATGGGAGCGTCAGCCGGATTGACCTTGCTGTAGATCGGCGGATTGGGCAGGTCGAGCGGCAGGAAGGTTTGCGCACTGTTGATTGCGGCCTGAACTTCCTGCTCGGCGACGTCAATGTTTTCCTGCAGCTCAAACTGCAGGGTAATGACGGACGCGCCGAACGAGCTGCTCGACGTCATCTGATTCAGGCCGGGTAACTGTCCGAACTGGCGCTCTAGGGGCGAAGTGATCGAGGATGCGGTCACCTCTGGGCTGGCCCCCGGGTAAAACGTCATGACCTGAATGGTGGGGTAATCGACCTGAGGCAGCGCCGAAATGGGCAACTGCGTGTACGCCGCCAGACCAACCAGCAATAACGCCGCCATCAACAGCGAAGTTGCGATGGGCCGTAAGATGAATGGCCGCGAAATGCTCATGATTGGGGTACGCCACCTTCTGACGCAAGCGTATTCTTCGACTGATTGGCAGGTCCCTGCGGGGCCACCCGGCTGCCGGCCTGTAATTTCTCCTGGCCGTCGGTAACCACCCGTTCGCCCGGCTGCAAGCCGGTCGCTACCACCGCTACGTTGCCTTGCGTCAGCGACAACTGCACCGGCCTGACCTGCACCGTATTCTTGTCGTCCACCAGGTAAACGAACGTGCCCTGCGGCCCACGTTGGACCGCACTCACCGGCATGGTGATTGCGTCTTTGCGGGTTTCCAGCAGAAGGTGCACATTCACGAACTGGTTCGGCCAGAGACTGTTGTCCGGATTCTCGAAAACGGCCTTGAGGCGTGCCGTTCCGGTGCTTTGATCAATCTGGTTGTCGATGGTGAGCAGCTTGCCAGTGGAAAGCTTTGTCTGGTCATCACGACTGTAGACGTCCACCGCCAACGCTCCCTGCTGCATGCGCTGCCGCACTTCCTGCAACTGATCTTCCGGAAGCGTAAAGATGATGGCGATGGGATGCATCTGAGTGATCACCGCCATCGACGAACCGGAGGCGGCCGTCACGTAATTTCCGATGTCGACCTGGCGCAAACCGATGCGGCCGTTGATCGGTGAGGTGATCTTGGTATAGAAAAGGTTCAGTTTAGCGTTGTCGATGGCTGCCTTGTCGGCTGCAATCGTACCCTCGTACTGGCCGAACGACGCCTCCTGGGTATCCAGGTCCTGCTTTGCAATCACTCCACCGGCGTAGAGAGCTTTCATGCGGGCATACTGCACCTGAGCATTCTTAAGCTGCGCTTCGTCCCGTTGCAGGTTAGCTTCTGCGGTCTGCAATGCGACCTCGTAAGGACGAGGATCGATCTGAATCAGAAGTTCGCCCTGCTTTACGTCCTGACCCTCCTGGAAATTGACCTGGAGAATTTGACCATCGATGCGGGTCTTCAGAGAAACTGTGTTGAATGCCGTAACCGATCCCAGGCCGGTGAGGTAAACAGGGAAGTCGCGCTGCTGCACGCTTGCCACTCCCACGGGCACAGGTGGCATGGGCGCGCTCGCTTTAGCATTCTTTTGATCGCGGCTGCAGCTCGCCAGGAACCCGACCACCAACAGGGCCGCCACCAGCCCACCGATAACGCGAATTCTCAAGATTCCCTCCAGGCTTGGCGCACGGCTCGTCGCGGGGAAATGGATGATGATTGACTCGTGCGCTAGAGTAGGCACGACGATCGCGCCATTTAGAATATATGAAACCCTATCTATTAGACGGAATGCGCTTTTTTTGTGCCGTTAAGAGAGGGTGAAGGAAGGTTAAGTTTTGTGAAGGGTCCCTCGCCAAAGCGAAACAATTCTTCACTACCCGCGCTTTCTGGAAAAGGCACAATGAATTCTGTGAACCAACTGCTTATCATCGATGACGACCGTGGGCTCGTCAATCTTCTCAAGCGTTTTCTGGAAGCCGAGGGGTTTCAGGTTGAGGCCGCCTTTGATCACAATTCAGGGCTGGCTGCCGCCCGCACTCGTCAGCATGAACTCATCATTCTAGACGTAATGCTCCCCGGCGGCTCCGGTTTTGAGTTGCTCAAAGCGCTGCGCCACGACTCCGACGTCCCTGTGTTGCTGCTCACAGCGCGCGGAGAAGCAGTCGATCGCATTCTCGGGCTGGAAATCGGCGCAGACGACTATCTCGCCAAGCCTTTCGATCCTCGCGAACTGGTAGCACGCATTCGCGCCGTACTGCGGCGGACTCGCGAGGCCGCTTCGGATCTCACCCATTCTGACGAGGTCCTGCATGTCGGCGACATTGAGCTCTCCACCGGCACCCGCACGGTTACCTGCGGCGGAGTAACGGTTGATCTCACTTCCGTTGAGTTCAACGTGCTGGAGCTACTGCTGCGCAATGCCGGCAGCGTTGTCACACGCGAGCAGATTGCCGAAGTTGCTCTCGGACGGCCACTGAATGCATTCGATCGCAGCGTGGATGTCCACGTAAGCCGTCTGCGAAAGAAGCTGGGGGGATTTCCCGGCACGGAAGATCTCATTCGGCCGATTCGTGGCGTTGGTTATTTCCTGGCTGCCGCGTCCACTCCGGAGAAGGCGAAAGCATGAGCCGCCGGCTGTTCTGGAAGATCTTTCTGCCGTTTTGGGTCGCGCAGGCCCTGTTGCTGGGACTGCTCTACTTGCGTTTGCACTATCGCCTCCACGCTGAAAATCCCTGGTGGGTGCAGCCTGAGCGCCGTCTGGTACCGAATTTAGCCGACCTCGCCGTACAGCGGTACCAACAAGGCGGCCAGCCCGCGCTCCGCGCTCTGCTGGATCAATCAACCATTCCCCATCGTGTGAGCTATTGGCTGCTTGACGGCCAGGGGCACGAACTTAGCGGTCGCGCCATGCCCGTCGAGATCCCAGATTTCGCCCAACGGGCATTGCGCCACGAAGGCATCGTCCGACCTGACGAAGGTGTGGTCATTGTTGCTCCTGTTTTCACTCCTCGCGGCAGTTATCTGCTCGTCGGCGAATTCATTCCTCCGCCGCTTTCCGAGCGCGTGCCCGGCGACCTCCTCTGGGTGTTGAAGCTCGGAACCATCATCTCGGCTTTAATGTGCCTGGTGATCGCGCACTATCTGAGTAAGCCCATCGAGCGTCTGCGCAAAGCTACTAACGAACTTGCTCACGGCAATCTTGACATTCGCGTCGGCGCCACGATCGGCAATCGGCGTGACGAAATTGCCGATCTCGTCCGCGACTTCGACTCGATGGCCGGCGAGCTTCGCAATCAGATCCAGAGCGAACGCAACCTTCTCAGCGGAGTCTCGCATGAGCTGCGGTCGCCAATCGCGCGGATGCGCATTGCGCTTGCGCTGGCGCGCAGTGCCGACTCTCGCGAACGTAACGAAATGCTCGACCGCATCGAGCAGGATTCTGTCCAGCTTGATTCCATGCTGGAGCGAATTCTCGCCGTGGCTCGACTAGAAAGCGGACAATATCGCCCTAAGTTCGAGGTTCTTTCGCTCAATGAGGTCATCGACGAAGTTCTTGATGATGCCCGTTTCGAGGCGGCTGCCAGCGACGCCAATGTTTCCTATGCGGACGATGCCATCGTCAGCATTCAGGGCGACCCGGGCCTGCTGCGCAGCGCCATTGAAAACATTGTGCGCAACGCGCTGTTCTACTCAGGCCATGGTGGCCAGGTTGCGGTTCGCCTGCATGTTGAGGATGGGATGGCCGTTCTCACCGTTCGCGATAACGGCCCCGGGGTGCCGGAGCAAACCTTGCCTCTGCTGTTCAAGCCGTTCTACCGCGTTGACGACTCCCGCGGCACTAACACCGGCGGAATGGGTCTTGGCTTGGCGATTGTGCGCAATGCCGCCGCGGCACACGGCGGAACGGTTTCCGCGAGGAATGCCTCTCCACATGGGCTGGAGGTCGAGTTGCGCCTGCCCGTTTCTACCTCTCCCGATACCGAAGGATCGATTCGCGTGGCGACCGCGACCACGTCTTCGTAGGAAGGATGCCTCGTTCTACGTCCGCTGTGGGGGAGCCTAGGGCGGACTTTCTCTTCAGACCCGAATTAATCCGGTGTAGATTCCCATTCCCACCACGGCATCCACACCCATCGAGTCCAGTTCGTCGATTTCAGTCTGGCCGCGGATTCCGCCGGCTGCGATCAGCTTTCGCTTAGTCAAGGCCTTAAGCGTGCGTATTACATCCATCGGAATCCCCTGCAGCATGCCCTCGGTATCGACGTGCGTGTACAGGAACGCGGCGCAAGAGGGTTCCAGGGCCGAAATCATCGCGGCAGGCATGATCTCCGTCACCGTTTTCCAGCCGTGAATCGCCACGCGTCCACCGCGCGAGTCGATCGCCGCCACGATTCGCTCTGGGCCGAGCTCACCTTTCAACGCCGCGGAGAATTCCATATTGACCACGCCGTCTTTCACTAACGACGAGCCAAAGATAACCCGCTTGGCTCCTGCTTCAAGCATCCGCCGCGCATCTTCTGCTCCCCTGATCCCACCTCCAACTTGGCACGGAAGCTGCTCGCAGAACTCTGCAATCAGAGCGCGATTTTCGCCTGCGCCCATTGCTGCGTCCAGGTCAATCAATTGCACCAGCGGATACTTCGCAAACCGCTCCACCCATTCCTCAAAGTTCTCGAACTCCAGCGCCTTCTTTTCGCCCTGCACAAGCTGGACGATTTTGCCGCCCATCAAATCGATCGACGGAATCAGCACGCCAGCCTCACTGGAATGCCCGCTTCCCGCAGCATCTGCTTGATCGCTTCTACCGATTTCAATCCGAAGTGAAAGACCGACGCTGCTAGTGCCGCATCCGCTGCACCTTCTTGGAAGACTTCGACGAAGTGTTGCGGTTGACCTGCTCCACCAGAGGCAATCACCGGAATTCGCACGCTGGTGGCGATCGTGCGTGTCAGAGCACAATCGAATCCGGTCTGTGCTCCGTCGCGGTCCATCGAAGTTAAGAGAATCTCCCCGGCCCCGAGCTGCTCGGCCTGGATAGCCCATTGCTGCGCATCGATACCGGTGGGCTTGCGTCCGCCCCACACATAGACCTCCCACGACATGGGAGTGTGCTGCCGTGCATCGATAGCCACTACCACGGCCTGGGAGCCATAGCGCTCAGCCACTCTGGAAATCACCTCCGGCTTAGCGATTGCCGCCGAGTTCATCGCGACTTTGTCAGCACCGCAGTCGAGTACAGCCGCGGCGTCCTCGAGTGAGCGGATGCCGCCGCCTACAGCAAAAGGGATGAATAGCTTATTTGCGGTGCGCCGTACCGTGTCCAGCAGCGTGTTGCGCGACTCAGCCGTAGCCGTGATGTCGAGCAGAACGATCTCATCTGCACCCGCCGCGCTGTGGGCGGCGGCCAGTTCCGCTGGATCGCCAGCGTCGCGCAATTGCTCGAACTGAATACCTTTGACTACTCTTCCGGCATTCACGTCGAGACAGGCGATGATGCGCTTGGCCAGCGTTTCACAAGGCACAGAAGTTCTCCAATATCTGCATCCCCACGTCGCCCGACTTCTCGGGATGGAATTGCACGCCAAACAAATTACTTCGTTCAGCTACCGCGGTAAACGGAGCTTCATACCGGCAAGTCGCAACTGTTTCCGCACATACCGGCGCACGGTACGAGTGGGTGAAGTAGACGTACGCCCCCGAGGGAATCCCGGCAAGTAGCCGCGAGGGACCCGCGATCGCCAGGCTATTCCAGCCCACATGCGGCGATTTCACTCGGTCAGAGAACCGCTCGCACCGCCCGGGAAAGGCTCCCAGGCCGCTCAACTCCGGGGCTTCCGCGCTGCCCTCGAACATCCATTGCAAACCCAGGCAGATTCCCAACAACGGTTTGCCTGCGCTGACGCCATTCCGTAGTGTATGGCTAAGTTGTCCATTGGCTAACGGAGCTGTGGCCTTAAAATTCCCTACTCCTGGAATGATCCACTTGGTCGCCTGTCCCACAATGTCAGGGTCGTTCGTAACGGTGCATTGGCGCCCAAGATGCTTTAGCGCCTTCACCACCGACGCCAGATTCCCCGCCCCGTAGTCCACGATCGCCATCATCGCAAGCCTTCTCGGATAACTGACAACTGATCCCTGACAACGGTCACAACAGTCCCTTCGTACTTGGCAGCATCCGTCCCAACTGCTTGTCCTTTGAACACGCCACCCGCAACGAGCGGGCGAACGCTTTAAACAGCGCCTCAATCTTGTGGTGGTTCGATCGTCCATAGATGGTCTTGGCGTGAACGTTGGCCTTCGCCCCGCGCGAAAATCCGTCGAAGAAGTCCGCCACCAGCTCTGTTTGCAAGTCCCCCACCATCCGAATGCGCACCTTGGTATCCACTACGGCCGAACTTCGCCCGCCAAAATCAACGGCCACCACGCTCAGGGTCTCATCCATTGGCATCACAAAGTAGCCTGCCCGCAGAATCCCGCGCTTCGACCCAAGGGCGGCTGTAAAGGCTTCTCCGAGCGCAATCCCCACATCCTCCACCGTGTGGTGTTGGTCCACATCCAGATCCCCCGTGGCATACAGGGCGAGGTCAAACGCTCCGTGCCGCGCCACCAACTCCATCATGTGGTCGAGAAGGCGAATGCCGGTACTCACCTTTGCGCGACCGTGCCCTTCAATGGTGAGTGCGACGCGGACGTCGGTTTCGTTCGTCTTGCGCTGGATCTTCGCCCGCCTCACGCGCGCACCTCAGCATTCAGCTTCAGTTCGGTGAAGACTGCGCGTAGTGCTGCTAGGCATTGGGCCATTTGCTCGGTAGTGCCGATAGTGACCCGCACACAACCGTCGCAACCGGGATCAGCCGACCGGTCTCGTACCAATATCCCATGTTGTCGCATAGCCGATACGAATGCTCGATGACCCTCACCAACTCTAAACAGGATGAAATTCGCCTCGCTCGGCCACCACTGGATGTGCGCCCGCGATAACTCTTGCTCTAGTCGTTCGCGCCCGGCCCTTACTTGGGCCACATAGCTGGCTACATAAGCTTTATCTGCCAACGCGACTGGCAGTGCCGCTAGCGCGATCGCATTTACGCTGTAGGGCGACGACACGCGTCGCACCATCGGCATCTGCTTAGCAGGTCCAGCCAAAATGCCAATACGCAACCCGGCCAATCCATAGGCCTTCGAGAACGTCCGTGCCACAAACAGGTTAGGCTGTGCCACAACGTCAGACATGACAGTCTTGCCGTGGAACTCGAAGTACGCCTCATCCACGAACACCGCCGCTTGGGGTGCCGCCGCGGCGATCATCAGCAGCTCTCCACCTGACGCTGTTCCTCCGGTCGGATTGTTCGGACTCGCAATCGCGATGAGCCTCGTAACCGGGGTGATCGTCGCCAGAACCTTGTCGAATGGAAAGCGGAGATCCGCCCCGCATTGCACGCGCACAACCTTCGCACCCGTTGCCTCGGCGAAGATCTCATACATGCTAAAGGTCGGCGTTACCACCATCACTTCGTGGGCGCGTTCCAGATAGGCTTCGCACAGCAGGTGAATCGCTTCATCCACGCCGTTGGTCAGCAGCACCTGCTCCGGCGGCAAGCCCAAATGCGCCGCGACAATCCCTTCCACCGGTTCACGTTCGGGATAGCGCGCCAATTCGTCTGCCGTAATCTGCCGAATCCGCTCCAGCACACACGCCGAACACCCTTCGGTGTTTTCGTTGAAGTCGAGCCGCAGTCCGTTTCGACCGGCCAGAGGGGGATGATATTCATGCATTTCGCGTACTGTTTCGCGCGCCCTAAGCATCGCCACACCTCAGGCGGACTGCCTGCGCATGCGCCTGCAGTCCCTCGGCGTCGGCCAGCGTGGTAATCACCGGAGCAATCTCCCGCAGTCCTTCAGGGAAAAATTTTTGGACGGTAATGACCTTCACAAAATCAGCCGCGCTCAGACCGCCACGAAAACGCGCCGCGCCCGCGGTAGGCAGCACGTGGTTCGGCCCCGATGCATAATCACCCGCCGGCTGCGGCGAGTAATTTCCCACGAAGATCGATCCCGCACTGCGTACGGCAGGCACTTCTGCTTCGCTGTCTACAGTAAGATGCTCCGGCGCGATGCGATTCACCCACTCCAGAGCTTGCTCGCGGGAAGAAGCCACCAGAGCATATCCGCGCGCCCTCATAGCCTGCGAAGCTATGCGGTTTTGCTTAGCCATATTCTTCGCGGCCGCAGCCACGCTTTTTGCCAGCGTAGCGTCGGTTGAAATGAACGCCACCACGGCGTCGGGGTCGTGCTCCGCCTGCGCCACTAGGTCCGAAGCCAGAAACTCGGGATTGCCGCTCTCGCTATAGACTACGGCCTCGGTCGGTCCAGCCAGCATGTCGATGGCGCAATCCGAACTCACCCGCTTTTTCGCGGCTGTGACGTAAGCGTTCCCTGGTCCGACAATTTTGTCTACCGGCGCAATGGTCTCCGTTCCATATGCCAACGCCGCAACGCCTTGCGCTCCGCCGCAGCGATATACTTCGCTGATCCCCAACAGATATGCGGCTGCCAGCGTTGATGGCTGGGGCCTGGGCGAAATCACCACAATCCTCCTGACGCCGGCTACCTGCGCCGGAATCGCGGTCATCAGCAGCGTCGAGGGCAGAGGATATCTGCCTCCAGGCACATAACAACCGACAGAGTCGAGCGGCCGCACAATTTGCCCGAGCTCTCCTCCGGAAATTTTTCTGCTCCACGATCGCGGCACCTGCCAGTTCGCAAAGCGGCGAATGTTCGCCGCGGCCAGCTTCAGAGCATGGCGGATTTCAGCAGGCGTTGCTTTCCAACCAAGCGCGATTTCACCGGCTAAAACCCGCAGGCCCTGCTGCTTCGGTAGGCTATCCCACAATGTGGCATATCGAAGTAAAGCCCTGTCGCCGCCCTTGCGAACGGCCTGCACAATCTTGCGCACTGCAGGTCCTACTGCATCCAGTTGCGACTGCCGCTGCGCGAGCTGTGCGACAGCCCGCTCCGCTGCCCGACCCTCCAGCACCCGCATCACATCACCACCTTGTTCAGCGGGTACTCCACAATGCCGGTGGCATTCGCCGCTTTCAGCTTTGGGATTACCTCCCAACACCGGCTTTCCTCCAGTATGGTGTTCACGGCAACCCAAGCCTTATCACTCAAGGTGGAGACGGTAGGGCTGTTGAGCGCCGGTAGCTCCGCCAATACGGCCGGGAGATCGTCGACCCGTACGTTGAGCATCAACCCCACGCGTCCTTGAGCTTCCATAGCTCCTCGCAGCATGAGCGCCAGATTCTCGATCTTTCGCCGTTTGCACCCGTCCGCCCAGGCATTCCTGTTGGCGATGATTTGTGTGTTCGATTCGAGGACGGTTTCTAAGATCCGTAACCGGTTCGCCTTAAGCGAGCTGCCGGTCTCGGTTACTTCAACAATGGCATCTGCCAATATGGGAGGCTTCACTTCAGTGGCTCCCCACGAGAACTCGACTTTTGCATCAATCCCACGTTGTAGGAAGTACTTGCTCGTAACGTTTACCAGCTCCGTGGCGATTGTTGCGCCCTTCAGGTCCTCAGGTCGCTGCACCTTCGAGTCCTCGGGGACGGCCAGCACCCATCGCACCTTGGCTCGACTCTGCTTGGCGTAAATGAGATCCGTAACGGTGACTACTTTCAGTCCGCTCTCCATCACCCAGTCGTAGCCAGTTAAACCGGCGTCCAGAGCGCCATGCTCGACGTAACGCGCCATCTCCTGTGCACGGATCAGCATGCACTCAATTTCCAGGTCGTTGGTGGCGGCGAAATACGAGCGCGGACTCACATAGACCTGCAATCCAGCGCGCGTCAATAGCGCCAGTGTCGCTTCCTGCAGACTGCCCTTGGGTAGTCCCAGCCGCAACTTCATTGCGCACCTCCCGACAACGGCAGCTCGGTGTTGAAGCAAGTGCGCGTACCCGTGTGGCAAACGACTCCCTGACCCTCAATGGTCACGCGGAACAGAATCGTATCCAGATCGCAATCCGCTTGTGCGCTCACCACCCTGAGCCTATTGCCCGAGGTCTCACCCTTGGTCCAAAGCTCGTTACGGGTACGGCTGAAGAATGTGACGTACTCAGTGGCCAGCGTTTTTTCGTAGGCTTCGCGATTCATGAATCCCAGCATCAACACTTCGCCCGTTCTGGCATCCTGCACAATCGCGGGCGCTAGACCCAGCATCTTTTCGAAGTCAATTTCCACCGCCATCTCGATTCCTTTCGCAAAAAACAAAAACCCGCTGAGCTTGCGCCAGCGGGTCGGGAGCTAAGAGTGCTTATTATTTATGCAATGCTCTCCGCCGACACGCTCGCCTCGTGCGAATGGTGATAATGGCGATGGATCAGCGAAGTCATCTGCCTTCAACTTACAGAATGCCTGGTATCCTCGTCAAACAAAATCGCTCTGGCTGATCGCAAATCTAGCGCTTGCACTGCGTGCCAATCCCAAATATCTTCACCCTCAGTTCCCGCCAGACAGGCCTGACCGGGAGGCCGCATTTCCTTTGTACTGCTTATACTTAGCACTTTTGTATCTCACTCAAACCATTGCGAATCCGGGCTGAGTCGTGAAATGAATCCTCATCCGGCACAACAAGATCACTGCAGTAAGCAAGATGCGGCTGCATCCGCAATAAGTGAAATCTCCCTTAAAATTTCAGGACATTCGTTGCCTAACCAGTTTCGCGCAGTTGACCGTGAAGGCAATGATAGCTATTCTCTATGACAAGATGTTCAGCAACCAGAATCCCGGAGCAGGCTGCGTGTGTTGTTGTCGCCCATTCGCCTGTTCTGGCGCGGGGGTGTTGCTGAGCTAAAGTTTTCGGCCTAAGACTCGACTTCCATAACCCACCGCCAGAGCAAATCTGGCGGTGGGTTTTTTTTGAACTGTGCGACCTAGGTGATGGACAAGGAAGCAAAAAGCGAATTGGAAATCACGCAAGCAAGCTTGTGGGGATTCCGACCAGACGGGCTCGAGACTCGAGAGGAGACCTTTATGAGACACACAGCATTGAAAGATGAATTCAGAGAGCAGATCGCGAAGCTGCAACCTGAGATCGAAAATTGGAGTCCTCAACAGGTCTTGACCTGGGCTTTCGATTCTTTTGGTGGCGACGTGGCCATCTCGTCAGCCTTCGGTGCTTCCGGCATGGCACTGATCGATATGGCTGCGCGTCTCAGGGGGGGCGATTTCCGTCTATTCACCATCGACACTGCATTTTTATTTCCCGAAACCTACCACCTGATGCAACGAATTGAGCAAAAGTATGGCATCGCAATCGAGCGGGTGTATGCCGCACAATCGCCGCAGGAGCAGGAACGCGAGTATGGCGGGGCCCTCTGGTCGCGCGATCCCGATCTGTGCTGCAAGTTGCGAAAAGTTGAGCCGCTCCGAAGAAAACTCAGCGAACTGGCAGCCTGGATTACCAGCATTCGGCGCGACCAGACCGAAAACCGCTCCAGCGCGCGCAAAATTGAGTGGGACCTCAAGTTCGGTCTGGTGAAGGTCAACCCCATCGCAGACTGGTCGGAAATAGAGGTATGGCGTTACATACACGACTATGGTGTCCCGTACAATCCACTTCACGATCAGGACTACCCTAGTATCGGTTGCACGCATTGCACACGCCCGGTTTTGCCCAGCGAAGACCAACGCGCCGGGCGCTGGGCTGGATTCGCCAAAACCGAATGCGGGCTGCATGTAATCGGCAATGCGTCGAATGACTCGCCGGCGGATTTCGAAGCTGGCGATTACCTGCCGGAGGCGTTAACGAAATGACCATCTACCTGCGTCACAAGCCAATCACTCACGTGGTCTTCGCAACATTGCTTCTGGCCGGCACTTATGCCACCGCGCAGAACAACCCATCCACGCCCCAGAAGCCTGCTCTCGACGCCTTCCATGCTGGCTCGTGGGAGCAGACTATCGGATACTCGCAGGCCGTGCGCTCTGGCAACATGCTGTACATTTCAGGGACCGTGGGCGCCAACGCCAAAGGCGAACCGGCCGATCTGGATTCGCAGATGAAGAAAGCCTATGAGGGAATTCAGAAGACCCTGGCGCACTACCACACAGACTTCTCGCACATCGTGATGGAGCGCATTTACACGACTGACATCGACGCGCTGATCCGCAGTCAGGAAACTCGCAAGCAGTTCTACGGCCAGTCCGCGCCCGCGGCAACTTGGGTGGAAGTCAATCGTCTTTACAGTCCCGGCGACAAGATCGAAATCGAAGTGCAGGTCGCGCTCGACGATTAAGGGCGAAAGCAAAAAGCTAAGAGCTAATTGCTAGCTGTTCGCTGCTTGTTGCTTCCTCTCTCTATCACTGCTGCCTGAGCTCCGCCTATGTTACGGTTGTCGGTCGCACCCAGGGGGCTTCATGTTCACTACCGATCTGCTCAAGAACAAGCGCATCCTCGTCACCGGCGGAGGCACCGGTATCGGCCGCGCGCTTGCCCAACGCTTTCTCCAACTCGGCGCTTCACTCTACCTCTGCGGACGCCGTGCTGACGTCGTCGAACAAACAGCCAAAGAGCTTGCTGCCTCGACCGGCGGCCAATGTGAGGCTTTCGCTTGTGACGTTCGCTACGACGACGACGTGGAGACGGCGGTGGAGCAGATCTGGGCGAAGGGTCCGCTCGACATCCTGGTAAACAATGCGGCCGGCAATTTTCTCGCGAAAACCGAGACGCTTTCTACGCACGCCTTCGATGCCGTTGTCGGAATTGTGCTCAAGGGCACTATCAACGTGACTATGTCGTGCGGACGCCGCTGGCTCGCCGCGAAGCATCCCGCTGTAGTACTCAACATCACCACCACCTACGCTGAGAACGGCTCGGCCTATGTCGTGCCCAGCGCCGTCGCCAAGGCTGGCGTGCTTGCCCTTACTCGCAGCCTTGCCGTGGAGTGGGGAGGCCGAGGTGTCCGCTTCGTGGCCATCGCTCCCGGAGCCATTCGCACCGAAGGCGCGTTCTCTCGTCTGCTTCCCACCGAGGCGATGGAAAAAGCCCTGCTTGAACACAATCCGCTGCATCGCCTCGGCACCCTGCAAGAGATTTCCAATCTCGCCTCGTTCTTAGTGAGCGATCACGCCGGCTACATTAACGGCGAAATGGTGTACATGGATGGCGGCGAAATGCTGGCCGGCTCGAGCTCTTTCAGCTTACTCGGTCGCAAGGTCCCGGATGCCGCTTGGGAACTGCTGAAGCCGAAGAAGAAATAACTCACAAACTGGCGAATCATCTTATCCGAGGGCCGATGGGCTGATGCCTGAAAACCGCATTCCACCCATCAATAATCTGAAAACAGCACACCTTTCTCACAGTGCGCCGGTAATGCAAAACTTGCAAGTTGCAGCCAGAAACCGGAAACTAGGAATTCGCAAAGGATGCCTTTATGCCTGATCAGCCCACGATTGGTGTTTTCGGTCTCGGATACGTTGGTTGCGTCACCGCCGCCTGTTTTGCTGAGCTCGGTTTTCGCGTTATCGGAGTCGATGTCGATGCTCGCAAGGTAAAGGCAGTTCTCGATGGTCACTCGCCTTTCTTCGAGCCGGGACTGCAGCCCTTGGTCGCCAAGCAACTCGCCATTGGACGCCTCTCCGCCACCCAGTCCACCGAAGAAGCTCTGCGCCACGCCGACTTCGCATTTCTTTGCGTCGGCACACCGTCTGCTGCCAACGGCAACCTCAACCTCGACTTCTTGCGTCGCGTGTCATCGGAAATCGGCAATTTTCTCGATGGCCGTTCTAAGCCGCTTACGGTCGTGGTACGCAGTACCGTATTTCCCGGAAGCTGCGATGAAGTCGTCGCACCGCATATTGAGCCGAGAGCTGCGGTGGTAGCAAATCCCGAATTTCTCCGCGAAGGCACCGCAGTGAAGGATTTCATGGAGCCCTCGCTGGTCGTGGTCGGCAGCCATGATCGCGCCGCCGCCGAGCGCGTCGCCGCTCTTTACTCCGCGTTGCCCGTCCAGACCTCGGTCGTCGCAATACGCACCGCCGAGCTTATCAAGTACACCTGCAACACCTTTCACGCGCTGAAAATTGCTTTCGCCAACGAAATCGGCACCCTCTCAGCCGCGCTTGGGCTCGACGGCGCCGAAGTCATGGAAACCGTTTGCCGTGACACCAAGCTCAATATCTCGAAGGCTTATATGAAGCCGGGCTTTGCCTTCGGCGGCTCCTGTTTGCCCAAAGATCTTCGCGGCCTCACCTATCGAGCTCGCCAGCTCGATCTTGAATTGCCGCTGCTCAACTCCGTGCTGCCCAGCAACGAGGCGCACATCACCCGCGCCTTTCGCCGCATCATGGAAACCGGCAGCCGCAAAATCGGTGTCTACGGATTATCCTTCAAGCCCAACACCGACGACCTGCGCGAGAGCCCGGGCGTCACCCTCATTGAGCACCTAATCGGCAAGGGCTGTGACGTTAAGGTCTACGACCCCCAAATTCAGCTCGACTCCATCTACGGCCAAAACCTGGCGTTCCTCTTGAGTTCGCTGCCCCACATCGGGCGCTCTATGGAGAAATCGCTCGATGCTATTCTCGGCTGGGCCGAACTGATCGTAGTGACACAGCAGCCGAACGCCGAGTCGCGCCTCATCCTCGAGCAGTCTCCCGTGCCGGTTATCAACGTCTCGAGCGCACAACCCGCCGCTTCCCAGTCCAATCTGGAGTCCGTCCGCTAGCGGGCGAAGAGTTAGCGGCGAAGAGCGAAAGGCCAACAAGCAGTGTTCTGCTCGTAGCTCCAGTTGCCGACTGTTCTTAACTGACAACCGACGCCTCGGTCACCGCCCCTTCGCCATCCAGCTATTAAACAACCAGAATAGCGACGCCGACAGGCCAATCGACGCTGGTAGCGTCAGCACCCAGGCCATCAGAAGGTTGCGAATCGTGCTCATCTGCAAGCCCGACTTGTTGGCCCACATGGTCCCGGCCACGCCCGACGATAACACGTGAGTGGTGCTTACCGGCAGTCCCATGTAGTCGGCGGCAAGAATCGTTCCCATGGCGGTGATTTCCGCCGCCGCCCCCTGCCCGTAGGTCAGGTGGTCCTTGCCAATCTTCTCGCCCACGGTGACGACAATGCGCTTCCAGCCCACCATCGTTCCCAGTCCCAGCGCCAGGGCGACGGCCGACTTTCACCCACGTAGGGATGAACTTCGTCGCGTGGTCAATGTGTCTCTTGTAGTTGTTAAGAATGGTCCAGTCGGCAGCTGAAATATTGCCCGCATTGCTCTTTTTCATAAGCCGCAGCGACTCGCTGGTCAAGTACATGTCATTGCGGAAGTTCCGCACCTGGCCCTCCGGAACTTTTGCCAGCTCCTTGAAATTGGCGGTCTCGGTTCCGATGTCGTTAATCAAGTTGCGCAGCGCCAGCATGGTATTGGGAGTCCACTCGCGCGTTCGAACGTAATCCTTCACCTCGTCGCGCGGGTCGCCTACCACCGCATTTGGGTTCACGTACTTGTACAGGCGTTAGCAGCCTGCCGCGATACCGCAATGAAATCGAGTGAGTCCCTGGGCGTCAAAGCATGGTTCAAGGCGTAAGCGGTCGGCACCGTGCCGATCAGGATCAGCATGATCAGCCCCATGCCCTTTTGCCCATCATTGGAGCCGTGCGCGAAGCTCACGCCGGTACATGTCAAGATCAGCAGCGCGCGAATCCAGAACCGTGGCGGCGCATCCCCTTCCGGCGCACGATACAGCCGCGGGTCATGGATCAGCATCTTGGAGATCTGCAATAGCAACGCTGCCAGCGCGAAGCCGATAATCGGCGAAAACAGCAGCGATTTCGCGATTTTCGCCGCCTGCTCCCAATCTACGCCGCTGGTCGCAGTGCGCGCGTTCATCAACTGATTGGCGATACCAACCCCAATAATTGAACCAATCAGCGTGTGCGAGCTCGATGCCGGCAGTCCCAGCCACCATGTACCCAGGTTCCAAATAATGGCCGCCGCCAGCAGGGCAAAGACCATCGCAAATCCGGCTCCACTGCCGACTTGCAGGATCAACTCCACCGGCAGCAGGGAGACAATCGCGAACGCCACTGCACCCGACGACAGCACGACGCCCAGGAAGTTGAACATCCCCGACCAGGCCACGGCAATGTGCGGATCCAGCGAGTGTGTGTAAATCACGGTTGCGACGGCGTTTGCCGTATCGTGGAATCCGTTGACGAACTCGAATCCCAAGGCCACCAGCAACGCCACTCCCAGCAACAGGAAGGCGAATGTGGAAGGATGGTGGATGTGGCTGACATCCGCTATCAGATTCCACAGCGCATAAACAAATCCTATGGTCAGCAAGACCGCAAAAATCAGCACACCGATTTTGTGCGGACCCTTGTTGAGTTTGTCGTGAACAGCGGTCGTTAGCGCCGCCTCCGCAGTTCCGGCAGGCAAGGTCGCTTCACTAGCCATGACAACGTCCTTTATTGGAACGAGATTGGAACCTCTACCCCAGTCGATGTGCTCGCACGATACACCCCGCTCCTTTCTCCATCATCATTAAAGCTTTTTGACAGGAGAATGAATGTTGTGCAGCATGCAGGCGGGTCCGGGGATGTCAGTGATCGGTTTTCGGTTTTCGTTCCCGCCAGTTTGCCCAGTGCCAGTGACCCACTCAAGCTTCGTGGCCCCGGGTTCGTGCCCTTGTGTTGGGCGCTAACCTGGGAATAGCCCGGTTGCCCCACCCGCGGGTCGCCAACGAGCGGCGCGTGGCGTTTGCTCCGTGGTTTATCGCCTGTCATTGGCGACAGGGTGGGATCAAAACCTCTCTGTGCCTCTGCGTCCGCCTGACCAATGCCCGGCTGGGGCCGCTCGAATCCTCCTCCTCTCCTTCCGCATCCACATTGCACGAGAACTTATGAATAACCTGGAATTACTTGCCGAAGACACTTACCCATCCTCTCCGGTCTCTAGCATCGGCCATCCCGATGATGAACTGCTCGACGCGTACTCGCGGACAGTGACCAGCGCGGTCGCTCGCGTCAGTCCCGCCGTCGTCCACATCCAGATGGAGCAGAAAAATGGCCGTGGAGGCGGTTCCGGCTCAGGGTTCGTCTTCACCCCCGACGGATTCATGCTGACCAACAGCCATGTCGTTCACGGAGCATCGCAGATCTTTGTGACCACCGTCGAAGGTGATCACTTTCCGGCTGAGCTTGTCGGCGATGACCCTGATACCGACCTCGCTGTCATTCGCGGACGGACCTCTGCGCCTTCAGTGCCGCTTGGCAGCTCGCGCAAACTCGCCGTGGGGCAGCTCGTCATCGCAATCGGTAACCCTCTCGGCTTTCAGCACACGGTGACTGCCGGCGTGGTAAGCGCGCTCGGGCGTACCATGCGTTCGCGTTCCGGACGACTGATTGATGGCGTCGTGCAGACCGACGCCGCGCTCAACCCCGGCAACTCAGGGGGCCCGCTGGTCGATTCGCAAGGACGCGTAGTGGGAGTCAACACCGCCACCATCATGGGCGCGCAGGGAATCTGTTTCGCGATCGGCGCCGATACCGCCGAGTTCGTGGCCTCGCGTCTGATTCGTGATGGGCGCATCCGCCGCAGCTACGTTGGCCTGATGGGCCAAAGCGTGCCACTGCATCGCCGTATCGTGCGTTACTACGATCTGCCGGTGGAGAGCGGACTGCTAGTAGAAGGCGTCGTTTCCGGCTCAGCCGCGCAGCGCGCCGGCCTGCGCGAGCGCGATATCATTGTACGTTTCGCCGGTCAGCCGGTCTCCGGTGTGGATGACTTGCATCGCCTGCTCACTGCCGAACGCAGCAGCGTGCCCGCTGAAGTCTCTCTAGTGCGGGGCACCGAGTTGCGTACGTTGCTAGTTGTGCCTGAACCTCAGCGCGACTAGCCCATCCGCCCTTGCTGGAACGGCACCGAGGGCAGAACGAAAAGCGAAAAAGCTAGTGGTCACTAGCTGCTGGTTGCTTTTTCCCCCGCTCATAATGTCTCTTCGCTTTCTCCCGATTGCCACAGACCTTCATGTCGCACCAGCGCCGGCTGTGATTACGGCTTTCGTCGAGAAACAGCCACGCGCATGTCGGCGCTTCACACTCACGCACCTTCTTCAGCCGATCGGAGGTTAACAGGTCCGCCGCCGACTGTGCGATAGGCCACAACGTGTACATGATCATTTCGTCCTTATCGCGCCTCCACTCCCAGCGGTACTCCCGGCCCGAGGCGGACAACTTGCGGTGCTTCGTTGCCTCGGTAGCAAATTCCTCGATCATTTTCACGTCCTTTGGTTTGGCAACCTGAGACTTAGTCGCTGCGGCGAAGACTCGATAGATCGCCTCTCTCAGGGCAATGGCAGTCCGATGCACTGCCGACGCCGCTTGGGCGTTACTCCGGGCAATCTCTATCGCCCTGCGAGCCTCCGGTGACGAGAGGATGCCTGAGTCCTGAGCGAAAAATATTAAGTCGTCATAACCCTGCAGGTGATCGCGCGAACCGGCGAGCGCACCACGGTCACTGACCGTGTTGGCAAAATCAAGACACAGAACCCCGCCGCTCAAGTCGAATTCCCACTCGCGCTCGGCTTTGTTCTTGGTCATCTATCGTCTGCGCTTACGCCTGAGATGATTCTCATGGGACTTCGGCTTCTTCCACCAGCTTTTCGACCGGAGCCGCTTTGCCCGTTCCGCGGCTGATCATGAACACCGCTAAAAGCGTCAAAAGGCCGGCCAGCAAGACTTGCAGGTTGATAGCTTCCCCCGCCCACCACCACCCCATCACCACAGCGATTACCGGATTCACGTAGGTGTGGGTTGAGACAAGCGTTGGCGACACGTGGTCGAGCAGCCAAGTGTAGGCCGTAAAGGTAATGATCGATCCGAACGTTATGAGGTAGACCAGCGACGTGGCCGATCGCATTGTTACCGCGGCCACATGCAGCCGTGAAAACTCGCCCGTTGCGCCGGCTAAAGCAAACAAAATCAACGAGCCAACGATCTCCGGCATGCCGGCACGTGCCATAGCGTTGCGCGGCAAAGGTGCTTTCAGGGCATACATCACGCCGACCGACCATGCTAAAGTGCCGAAAAGAATAGCGATCGAGCCAATCAACTCGGTCCGTTGCCCGGAGATGGTCTCCTCGCCGACGAGCAAACCAACGGCGGCGATTCCGAGCAGCAACCCCACGGCAGTCTTTCCGGTAAGTCGTTCGTCATGAGTCACTAACCCGGCCATCACGGCAATCCAGATGGGTTCGCCGGCGATGAGCAGTGCCGCCCATCCGGAGGGCACCACGGTTTCGGCCCAATGCAGGCTGCCGTGGCCTAAGACGAAGTAAAGAAAGCCCAGAACCGCGCTGGCCCGCCACTCCTTCCAGGTCGGACGGTAACCCCGTGCGCAGGCCCAGATGAGCAGCACAACCCCGGCAGTACTGTGACGGGTTGCGGCAACTATCAGGGGAGGGATCGTCTCGACCGCGTAACGTATTGCAAGGTAAGTAGATCCCCAAACGACATAAATACACAAAAACGCCAACAGGAGCGCGATTCGGTTGTGTCTTGCCGCGTGGTTGGCTTCGACCGCGGCGACAGTATCAGAACTGAAATCTCGAGATACCATGCGCAGCTTAATCCACCAGTATATTCACCATTAGATTGCCGATTCCCACTTCGGGAATCGCGTGCAGACGTGCCAAGCACGCCTTCCCGCCTACAACCGTCCAGTACAATTTGCGGTTGCCGCATCGCGAACTATCCAGTGTCAGGAGAAAGACTCATGGGAAATATCACCACGGAGTTGAAAGCCGCTGTACTACGCATCACGATTAACCGTCCGGAAAAGAAGAATGCGCTGACGATGGCCATGTACACCGCGCTGGCCGAAGCGATCGAGCAAGGAGATATGAATCCCGATGTGAGGGTGGTGCTGCTCCACGGTGATGGCGATTCGTTCACCGCAGGCAACGATCTGCTGGACTTTATGGCGAATCCCTGGACGGGAAATGAGCTTCCTCCCGCGTGCCGCTTTATGTTCGCGGTAGCGCGCGCGACGAAACCGGTGATTGCGGCGGTTCATGGCTTGGCGGTCGGAATCGGGGTCACGATTCTGCTGCACTGCGATCTTGTCTACGCCGCTGGAGACGCCAAACTGATGATGCCCTTCGTGAACCTCGGCATTGTGCCAGAGGCTGGTTCCACCGTGTTGGTTCCTCTGCTGATCGGTCATCAACGCGCAGCCGAACTGTTCATGCTGAGCGCGCCTATGACGGCCCAGCGCGCCTACGAGTTGGGGTTCGTTAATGCCGTAGTCCCGCTCGACAAGCTTTTGGAGACTGCGCTGGGAGCCGCGCAAGCGGTGGCAGAGAAGCCCCTCGCAGCATTGCGCGCGACCAAAGCGCTCATGAAGAAGCCGTGGGCGGCAGCGGTGGAGCAGGCCATGCAGGAAGAATTGAAAGTTCTGTCCGAGCGACTCACTTCGCCGGAATGTCGCGAGGCCTTGATGGCCTTCTGGCAGAAGCGCAAGCCCGATTTTCGCTAGTTCAGATAGTTTGCGCTAGCGTACGCCCGTGACGGTGTACAGATCTGACAGGCGCACGCGGTAGTCGAAGCCGTAGGTGTTGCCGTCGGGCGTGATGACGGGTGGGTCAGGCAGAATTCCTCCGATGGGGGCGGTGGGAAGATCGCGCCAGGGTGTTCGCGCGCCGGTGTGAGGGTTGAGTTTGTCCACGTGGAGGGCGGTGCGCCGGTTGTCGTAAGTGGCGACGTAGAGCTGCCCGTCGGTGGTCCATCCGAGTGGAAACTCGTTTGGGCGCAAGCCGGCAATTTCGACCGTCTTTCCGTCGTCCATCGAAAGCAATTCACGATGAACCTTGCCGGTACCCGTTTCCCTGCGCTGGACGAGGACCCACTTTTCATCGGGAGAAGAATGCCAGCCGGTTACTCCTTCCGCTGAAATGGGCCGCGGTGCGCCGCCGTTAGGATCCTGAAGCCACATGCGCGCCGGATGATCGCCCTCCCGGGCGGGGTAGATCACGCTCTTGCCATCGGACAGAAAATCGGCGAGGCCGATCGGGGTAAGCGATGGTGGACTCAGCCGGCGTGGCTCGCCGGGGCCTACCGGCCATAGCCAAACTTCATGCACGGGCTCGGTCAGTTTGATGGCCAGCGCCCATTTCTTATCAGGCGAAAGGGCAGCACCATATCCCTCGCCGACGGGCAGTGCCGGAGAACCATCCACATCGCGGACGTAGACGGTGTAATTGGTTGTCTCGTTGCCCTCTTCTTCAAAAAGGATCGTCTTTCCGTCCTCACTGATGGCACGAAGCAAGCTGAAATCGAGCCAGGAGAGATCACGCTGGGTTTCGCCATCGCTGCTGGAAATAACCATGCCGCGGCGAGCAATGCCCTGCCCTACCAGCAATTGCCCGTTGAGACCGATGTCGCGCAGGTGAAGGCGACCCGGCATGGCCAGGGGCTCGCGCACTTTGCCCGAAAGCGATAATGCATGTACCTCACCGGATTCCAGGGGAGACGTGGACCAGACTTCGTTTCCGGACGCATTCCAGGCCAGCCCCTGCGAACTCTCGTATAGCGGGCTGGTAGCAACCTTCTCACCTGTGGCACGCAGAATAACGACGTTGCCGCGATCGTCGGAGGAGTTGGTGTGAGCGTTGAAGGCGAGGTATTTGCCATCGCGCGAAAAGCGAAGATCATCGATGAGCCGTTCACGATAGAGCACATGGCCAATCGGGTACTCAAGCTGGCACATGAGGTCGGCGGGAACATAGCGCACGATAGCAAGAGCTGAGCCGTCGGGGGTGAAATCGGCCGCTTGTACGTTTTCGATTTCCGGCTTGGGTGCGCTGTCGCCGGTGGTGCGCGCGAGATTACCGGGAGCGAGAAAGTTTGCGATTTCCGTCGGAGCCAGCGCGACCGCCAGTTCACCACGGCTGGAAACGGCCAGCAAGCGGGCGTTCTTGATGCCGACAGGATGACCAGCCACCCCGTCGGACGGTACGGTATAAAGCTCAGGCTCGGCACCTTCCCAGGTGGCAGAGTAAATTACGTTCTTCCCGTCCGGCGTGAACCGGGCAGTACCCGGAGCTCCACGACGGTAGGTGAGTTGATGGAAATGGGCGCCGGTAGAGAGCCGCAATGCCGATGCCAGCAGCCATCCCGCCAGTCCGGCGAGCACGACAAGTGCAGCAGCCGCGCCAAACATGTAGGTACGCGTCTTGCTCGCTTTTTCCTTGACGGCCACAAGGCCGCCCGAAGAAGTCATCGAGGTGATGGACTCGAGATCGAAGGCCAGGTCACGCGCGGACTGGAAGCGCTGCTCGGGCGACTTCTCCAGGCAATGGTGCACGATGCGATCGAACGCCGGCGGCAGCGGACGGCCATCAGGCGGGTTCTCGGGCGGATCGTCGTGCAGGATGGCGGTCATGGTTTCAGCCGTGGTGTCGCGCTTGAAAGCGCGCACGCCGGTGAGCATCTCGTAGAGCACGGTGCCGAAGCTGAAGATGTCAGTGCGGCAATCGACGGCCGCGCCGCGCACTTGCTCGGGGGACATGTAACCGGCGGTGCCGACGACCGTGCCGACTCCTGTAGCCGGGATATCGGACGTCATGGTTGCCAGGCCGGTATTGAGATCAGCCGGCCGGTTGACGTTCTTGGCGAGGCCGAAGTCCAGGATTTTGATGCGGCCGTCGCGAGTGACGAAGATGTTGTCGGGCTTAAGGTCCCGATGTGCGATGTCTTTGGAATGCGCGGCGGCCAGACCATGTGCGATCTGGATTGAATAGTCGATGGCTTTGCGATGGGAGAGCGGGCCGCGAGCCAGAATGGCGCGCAGACCCTCACCTTCGAGCAGCTCCGAAACGATGTAAGGCGTGCTGTCCTGCTGGCCGATGTCATGAACCGCGAGAATATTAGGGTGGTTAAGAGCGGCGACAGAACGCGCTTCCTGCTCGAAGCGGCGAAGGCGGTCGGCATCAGCGGCGAAAGAAGCGGGAAGGACCTTGACGGCAACATCGCGACCCAGGCGGTGGTCGCGGGCGCGATAGACTTCGCCCATTCCGCCTGAGCCGATCAAGGCAATAATCTCGTAAGGTCCAAGCTTGCTAGCTGTCGCGAGAGACATGAGGGTTGCCGCATTATAGCCTGAGTTAGCTATCAGCCGTCAGCTATCAGCTGGTTCCTTAAACAGTGCTTTCTCTCATCTTTCGGTCCCGTCTCTCCCGCGCAGAAGATGCTTTGAAACCGTGTGTTAAAATCATGTTTTCACACGACACGATGCTCTTCTCCAAAGACTATGTGGGCTATCTGGCCCGCGAAATTACTAAAAAGCTGATCGCACGTGAGTTCATCGAGACTTCGAATGAGCGGCAGGTGCGCGACCGCCTGAACGCAGCCCTGCTCGAAGAACTCGCGCTCGAAGACCGCATTAACGACGAAGTGCGCATGATTCTCGAAACCTATTCCGACGAGATGCGGCAGAGCGGAGCCAATTACCAGGAGATGTTCAAGAAGATCAAGAACGAACTGGTGCGCAAGTACAAGGCGGTGCTATGAGAATCAGCCGGGAGAAGGTCAACAAGCTGGCGCATGCCGTGGCCGACACCCTGGCCGAGATGGAAAGCGTGGACTTTATCGAAGACCGCAATACCATTCGCTTGGAAGCCCGCCGCATTCTCGAAGGCTTAATGGCCGAAGAGGCCAAGATTGACGCTGCTGCCCGGCAGAAGATCGAGAGCCAGCGCAGGACGATCCTCGAAGGCTCGCAGGAATGGGACATCCTCTACCGCAAGTACTACAACGAGGAAGTGAAGAAGCTGGGGATCTAAAATAGTTGCTGCTAGTCTTCAGGCATCAGTTATCAGGCTTCAGTTGTTTGTAGCCACCATTAGCTCCGCTATTTAGCCGGCAGCCGATAACCGAAAACCTGATTCCTCAAAACTGAAACCTCTGAAACCTGATGCCCTGAAACCGGAAGCAGGATTACTGGTAACTGTTTCACTGCACTGGCACGCTCTGCGGCCTTACGTTCCATCCACTGATTTCGTAGTGCGCTGACTGCCTCCCCCGATCAGCCCTGCGATACCGTACGCCAATTACGCGCGACTCCCCCGGCAATAACGAGACGAAGTTGTCCTCGAAGAATGCCGGGATCACGTCTTCGCCGTCGCCCTTCACCAGCCGCAAGTGGGTCATGAAAGCCAGAGACTTGGCCGGATTGCTGACGGTCAACAGCTGGTATAGAAATCCGCCGTCGCACTCGGCTGCCGTGACCGGCGGGGTTGTGGGCGCTGCTTGGGGGTGAACGGCGTACGGCACCGCGCAGGGCGATGCCGCAGGCTTTGCTTGCACGCGCAGGGTGACACTGGGCAGAGACTGCAAGTCGGTCATGTCAGCGTAGGCGCTCTGTGGAGTAACGACAGTGTCGTGGGTCTTCGCCCAATCCAGCTTGTCGGGTTTGGTGGAGAGCCAATAGAAGTTGTCGCTCTCGACCTTGCTGAAGCGGTCGGTTGCATAGAGCTTCAGGAAGAAGGTGGTCGAGATGTCGGGAAACTGTGGCACCGTAAATGCAACCGACGCTTTATTAGGGGAGACATTGACCATGGCATCCTGTGTCCACTTTTGCATACCATTGATGTCATACAATGTGGCAGTCACTTTTACGACAGACGAAGTGCTGAGCGAGGAGACAACAGCAATCGTATGGTCGTTGTAGGAGTACATCACGTGCATCGGTTCGGTCGCTTTCTTGGTGCCGTAGTAGCCGCCGGCGGGCACGAGGTAGTAGTCATACAGGTGCCAAATGAGCGACGGCCAGGCGTTGTTGAGCATCCACTGGATAACGCCTGTGGAATTGAATTTGTTGCGGGCATAGGCCTCGAACATGGCACGCTCGCTTTCATAATCCATGGCGTAGGCTTTGCGTACGAAGTCGTTGAGGTCGCGCGGCGCGCCGTAGCGGTGCTCAAGTGAAGTGTTGTAGAAGTCGAGCGTCTGGAAGTGCTCGCCGCCTTGGTGGAACCCCCAGACTTCGTTCTGCGGCCAGAGTTTGTCGGGCGGCAGAAACCGGCGCAGGGTTGCAGGAATCGGAATCGCCGGGCCGGGGCCGGTTTCGGTATTGAATCCCCAGGCGCCACCGAGTTTGGAATCCAACAGCCAGTAGTTCGGGGGAACGTAATCATACGGTCCGGTCATCTTCACGCCCGAAGGCCCACTGACGGTAGTCGGCGTGGCTGACGCAGACGAGAGCGTCGGATTCGGCCAGAGTTCCTCCTTCTCGATGTGCAAGTACATGGACTCGACGGCCGGGATAGGCGGATTATCGCTGCCGTTCAGCCACACAAGCAGCGATGGATGATTGCGCAGCAGGCGCACCTGGTCGCGCTGCGAGGCCTGCGCGATGCGATATTGCTCGTTACTCCATTCGTTCCATCGCTCCCACATATCGCAACAGCACCAGCCCGCCATAATCAGAACGCCGTACTTGTCGGCGAGATCGTAGAAGGCTTGCGACTCCAGCTTGCCTTCGAGCCGAATAGTGTTAAGCCCGAGATCGCGCACGTAGCGGAATTCGGTTTCCATGCGCTGGGGCGAGGAGCGCAGCAACAGATCGGGCGCCCAGCCCCCGCCGCGCACCAGAATGGGTCTGCCATTGATCTTGAACAGCGTGTGGCCATTGTTCAACTCGGAGGTGATCTGGCGGATCCCAAATGTCACCTCTTGCGCGTCGGAGGGTCTGCCGTCGGCTGTAACACTCACACGCGCTTTGTAGAGAGCGGGAGTGCCCATCTCGCGCGGCCACCACAGCTTCGGATCCTTGATGGTCAGCTCGCGAAACTGCGCTGGGTCGAAGCTGACCGTCTTCTTCTGTTCGCCTTCCAGTGTGAACTGCTGGTGGACCGCTCGTCCTTCAATCTCCCATGTGACCTCGGCGTTTACGGTATGCCCAGTGGCGTTCCAGGCCTCGACCAGAGGTGTCAGTTCCGCAGAAGAGAAATCGTCGCTGAGCTTGTTGCTGACATAGGGAAAGCGCAACTGTACCGGACCACTAGCGGTGAGATAGACATCGCGAAAGAGTCCGGTGTTCTTGTCGGGCGGCGACGGCGCCCAATCGACCCACGTGATCGCCAAGTCGTCGGGGGTCGGTGGAAACACCTCAATAGCCACCACATTCTCGCTGAAATACAGCAGCCCGCTGGAGAGGTTCACTTCGAACACCCGCCAGGTGCCGGCGATGCCATCCTTGCTGGCAATCTGCTTCCCGTTCAGCCACACGTCGGCGCGATAGTTCACGCCATCGAGATGCAACGCAACCGAATGGTTCGCGAAGCTTGCGGGCAGCCGGAACTGCGTCCGATACCACCATCCGCATTTGTAAGGACTGCTATCAAGCATCGCCAAGTTGGAGAACAGGCTGCCCAGCGGGTAATCCATACCGGGCAAATTGCGCAGATTCATACCGTAGTAGGGATTCTTGATGAGCCCGGCGGCCACCTGGGCCGCCACAACGGTAGTCGGTACGGTTGTCGGAATCCAGCCCAGAGGACGATAGATCGGCGAAGAGAGTATTTCGCCGTCCATTCCAGGGTGATTGGTGTCCTTCAGGCCTGCTGGCCCAGTCGTGGAGCCCTGAAGCACGCACGCCGATTGAAGCTGCCAGCCCGTATGCAGATCGAGACGAGTCACCGGTGCGGGAGGATTGACGGCGAAGAGAGAAGCGAACCTAAGCAAGACGAAAGCGCAGAGCGCAAATCGGGACATGAATGTTCCTCGAACGACTCCTCGAAAAGCATGGTACATGAGGACACTTCAGACTCATATCAAGCGCGGCCTTAGTGGTAGGGTGCAGAGGTCGGATTGCTCCGGAGAAGAGCGGGAGTATCATCACTGTTGCAATCCCATGAAACCGCAAGCCGAGCAGTACGCCACACGTGAACAACGCCGTAGCGCCGGGCGCGCGCTGCGCAATAAGCTGCGGCGAGTCGACCAGGGGAAGTTCGATCTGCAAGCGCGCAAGTTCGACCCAGTGGAACTGATGAACGCGGCCCACAAGTTCCGTCTGCCGGAACTGATGCCGCTGAAGAACGCGCGCATGTCGCTGAACCCGTTTTCCTTCTACCGCGGCGCCGCGCCCCTCATGGCGGCCGACTTCGCCCATATGCCCAATACCGGAATGCTGGTGCAAATCTGCGGCGACGCTCACGTGCAGAATCTGGGAGCATTCGGCGGCGGGCCCGACGGACACCTCATCTTCGACATCAACGATTTCGACGAAACCATTCGAGCTCCGTGGGAGTGGGACGTCAAACGCATGGCTACCAGCCTGGTGTTGGCCGGCCGCGAAGCGCAAAACACCGAAGTTGAGTGCAAGAACGCCGTGCTCGAATTCGCAGGAACCTACCGCGAGTTTATGTGGAAATTCTCCGAGCTGCCGGTGCTCGAGCTCGCCCGCTATCTGGTGTTGCGCGAGCTGAAGGTTTCGCCGGTGCGTGCCATCTTAAAGAAAGCCGAGCGCGCTACCCCGCTCGATAGCCTCGCCAAATTGACCGAGCACAAGAAAGGTCAGTACGCCATCAAGGAGTCGACGGACCCGATGTTCGACGCGACCGTGCAGAGACCAGTCGAAAGTGCGGAAGCGAAAAAAGTACTGGCCGCGCTGCCGGGATACACGAATACTCTTCAACCGGAGCGGCGCCACTTCTTCCACCAGTACACTCCGGTGGATGTGGGTTTTCGCATCGTCGGAACGGGAAGCGTCGGCACCCGCGACTACATTGTGCTCATGTTCGGCGGAGCAGAGAGTGATCCCATGTTCCTGCAATTGAAGCAGGAGCTGCCCTCGGCCTATGCGCCCTACGTGCCCAAGAACTTGCCCCCGAAACATCATGGTCAGCGTGTGGTGGAAGGCGTACGACGCATGCTGGTGCAGTTCGATCCCTTTCTCGGCTGGGCAACCATCGAGGGCCTACCCTACCTTGTGCGCCAGTTACGTGACCACAAGGGGGGAGTCGAGACCACCGATCTCGTCGGTAAGGCCCTCGTCGAATATGCTAGCGTCTGCGGCGAATTGCTGGCCAAGGGACACGCGCGTTCCGGCGATCCCTGCATGCTGGCGGGCTATCTGGGTAAGTCCGACCGCTTCGACACGGCGCTGGTGAACTTCGCCGTCGATTATGCCGATCAAACGGACCGCGACCACGAAGCCTGGCAACACGCCGTTGCCGAAGGTCGGGTGGAAGCGCTGAAGGAGGTTCCGCAAGAATCGGCCAAGCAAAAAGGGAGGAGGTCGAAGAAGAAGTCGGCAAAGAAGAAACATTAAGGCCCGTCCTCGATAGCGTGGAACTCCTTTTTCCGGGTCATCCTGAGCGAGAACCGCCGTTTGAATCGAAGGACTCGCTGTTTATATCCTCGCTTGCATAGCGCTCTGTCAACGAGTGCTTCGACTTCTCGCATGAGAAAATATTATCGTTCGCGCCTCACCACTCCCCAATGTCGACCTCCTTGGACAGCACCACTGCCGCCCCTGGCCTGAAGCGCTCTCTCGGTCTCTGGGACCTCGTTCTTTACGGCATCATCGTCATCCAGCCGACCGCCCCCATGCCCGCCTATGGCGCCTTTTCCAACGCCGGCAAGGGCCATGTCGTTACGGCCGTACTCATCGCCATGGTGGCCATGATCTTCACCGCCATCAGCTACGGACGCATGGCGCAGGTGTATCCCAGTGCGGGCTCGGCCTACACCTACGTTGGCCGCGAGCTGCATCCCTCCCTCGGCTTCGTCACCGGCTGGTCCATGACCATGGACTACATGCTCAACCCACTCATCTGCACCATCTGGTGCGGGAAGGCCATGGCTGATCTTATACCTGAAGTCCCGCTGCCCATCTGGTTCGTCGCGTTTGCGCTGCTGTTCACGCTATTGAACCTGCGCGGCGTCGAAACCTCGGCGCGCATCAACAGGGCACTCTGCGCGGTCATGGGGCTGGTCATCCTCGTCTTCTTCGTGGCAACGATCCGCTACATCTTTCATCTACCGCCGCAGGGAGCGCAGTTCTTCGCCTTGCCGTTCTACAATCCCAAAACCTTCACGCCCGGCGTGGTCTTGCACGGAACATCGCTTGCCGTGCTCACCTACATTGGCTTCGACGCCATCTCTACACTCTCGGAAGAAGTCCACAATCCCAAGCGGAACATCCTGCTTGCGACGGTGCTCGTCTGCCTCATCACCGGCCTGCTCGCCTCCGCCGAGGTGTACGGCGCGCAACTGCTGCGACCCGACTGGCAATTCCCCGAGTCGGAAGTCGAAACGGCCTTTATCCACGTAACCGCCATCGCCGGAGGCATCTTCCTCTCGAAGGCCATCAGCCTGACCCTCATCATTGCCACCATCGGCTCAGGCATGGGGGCGCAACTCGGCGCGGCTCGCCTGCTCTATGGCATGGGACGCAGCGAGGCCATTCCCAAGTCGTTCTTCGGAGCCGTCGATCCACGCACCCGCATTCCGCGCAACAACGTCATTCTCGTCGGCGCTATCGCGCTCGCCGGAGCCTTCCTCATGAGCTACGAGCGTGGCGCCGAGCTACTCAATTTCGGAGCGCTCATCGCCTTCATGGGCGTGAACCTCGCCTCGCTCACCCACTACTACATTCGCGGCAACAATCGGACGCTCTCCAACCTCTGGCCGCCCATCGTAGGCTTCATTATTTGTGCATTGATCTGGTGGAATCTTTCTCCCATGGCCAAGCTCGCCGGTTCCATCTGGATGGCCGCCGGCGTCGCCTACGGCGCCTGGAAGACCCGCGGCTTCCAAGCCGACCTGGTCAACTTCGACCTGCCGAATGATTGAGGTGGAGCTTGGGGAACCGAAGGGAACCACTCGTGGCGCGGACGGGTACATACGGCGACGGTACAAAGTCAAAACCGCTGATGGTACTCGAAGCTGCTCTGGGTGACCCGAGGTTACGGGAGCGCCGAGTGACTGTATTTAACGATCCGGCCAAAACAACGTGATTCTCGCGCTCCCTAACATTGATTTCTACGCTCTGAACCAGAGTCGGAGTTTTCGACGTTGAGAATGATCTCGCCATCCAGCTCTCAGGGGTGGCTTTGGTACCGACATTCCTCTTATCGATCGGTGGGGCTTTGAGTACAGCCAGGCCGCTTCACCTTCTAGGTACACCAAGTTGCGCGAAAATGCGTGTATCCCACTGAAAACGAACAATCTGCACGATGGAGGCGAGGGCATCTACCTTGCTGGGTCCCCAAAATGGAACATCGGCTACTGCTTGAAAACCACCATTGCTAGTGGTGGCAGGTTGAGCAATAACGACTGCGCGTGGCCGTGGCATTCGATGGCCTCGGTCTTGACCCCGCCATAGTTGCCTTCGTCGGTGCCGCCGTAGATGGCGGCGTTGCTGTTGAGGAGTTCCTTCCAGTGACCCGGCTTGGGGACTCCCACCCGATAGCCCCGGCGCGGCACAGGCGTGAAATTGCCGGCGATGACAAGAGGCGCGTGCCCTTCCTTACCGAAGCGCATGTAGGTGAGCACGCTGTCGTCGGAGTCGTCGGCGTCGATCCAGCGCCAGCCGTCAGGATGGAAGTCAAGCTCGTGCATGGCGGGCTCGGCGCGATAGAAAGCGTTCAGGTCGCTGACCCAGCGCTTGATGCCCTGATGCGACGGGAAGCTCAGCAGGACCCAATCAACTGCGCGCTCATGGTTCCATTCGTTCCATTGTCCGATTTCGCCACCCATAAAGATGAGCTTCTTGCCCGGCTGCGTGAACATGTACCCGAAGAGCAATCGCAGGTTGGCGAACTTCTGCCAATAATCGCCGGCCATTTTGTTCAGTAGCGAACCCTTGCCGTGTACGACTTCATCGTGCGAGAGCGGCAGCACGTAATTTTCGGTGAATGCGTACAGACCGCGAAAGGTGAGCTGGTTGTGATGGTACTTGCGGTGAATGGGATCGTGCGCCATGTACTTCAGCGTGTCGTGCATCCAGCCCATGTCCCACTTCATGCCGAAGCCGAGGCCACCGATGTACGTGGGGCGCGAGACCATGGGCCAGGCGGTGGAATCTTCGGCGATGGTCTGAATGCTGGGGAATTCGTGGTAGGCGTCGTGGTTGACGCGCTGTAGCAGTGAGACAGCTTCGAGGTTCTCGCGGCCGCCGAACTGGTTGGGGATCCATTCGCCTTGCTTGCGCGAGTAGTCGAGGTAAAGCATCGAGGCGATGGCATCCATACGGAGTCCGTCAATGTGGTACATGTCGAGCCAGAACATGGCGTTGCTGACGAGGAACGAGCGGACCTCGTTGCGGCCGTAGTTGAAGATGGCGGACTTCCAGTCGGGATGGAAGCCTTTGCGCGGATCGGCGTGCTCATAGAGATGCGTGCCGTCAAAGTAAGCGAGGCCATGCTGGTCGTTCGGGAAGTGCGAGGGCACCCAGTCGAGGATGACTCCGATGTTGCGCTGGTGGAGGTAGTCGACGAGGTACATGAAGTCTTGCGGCGTGCCGAAGCGCGAGGTGGGCGCGAAGTATCCAGTGATTTGATAACCCCAGGAGCCGTAGAACGGGTGCTCCATCACGGGCAGGAATTCGACGTGGGTGAAGCCGAGCTCGTTGACGTAGTCTGCAAGACGCGGCGCGATTTCGCGGTAGGTGTACCAGCGATTGGCGCCGAACTCGTGACGAATCCAGGAACCGAGGTGGACTTCGTAGATCGACATGGGTGCGTCGAAGGCGTTGCGCTTGTGGCGGAGACGCATCCACTCGTAATCGGTCCACTCGTAGTCGAGGTCCCACACGACAGAGCCGGTGCGCGGCGGCGTCTCGTGATGGAAGCCGTAGGGGTCGGCCTTGTTGACGCGATACATATGAAAGCTGGAACGGATGTGGAACTTGTAAATAGCGCCCTGACCGAGGCCGGCGACGAAGCACTCCCAGATGCCAGAGCTGCCGCGTGGGGTCATGGGGGTGGAGTCGGGGTTCCAGCCATTGAAATCGCCAACCACGGAGATGCGCTCGGCATCGGGCGCCCAGACGGAGAACCAGGTGCCGGCGCGGCCGTCGAGGGTGACGAGGTGGGCACCCATCTTCTGATAGAGGCGGTTGTGGCTGCCCTCGTTGAAAAGATGGAGGTCCACGTCGGTGAGCAGGGTGGAACCTTCGAGAGCCAGTGGAGGCATGGTGGGAGTCTCCTGATCGCAGAGAAACCATAACAGGGTAACACTGAGCAACTAGCAATTAGCAGTTTCTATTCGCTTTATCCCCTTCGCTCTCTCTACCGCACCCTTACCAATTGTCACTCCATCTGAAATGACACAGTTATCTCCGATGACTACGCCTCGGCAAGCGTCACCTGGTCTCCAATTCCGGTGCTCGTGCCAACTTGCACCCAACACATCAGTTTCACTCGCTTCCCGACCTTGACCGAGGCCCCAAGCAGCGTTTCGGTGGAGATGAGGTATCGTTGCCGACCGCCACTTCCGTGAAAAGCAGAGACCAGTTACCGACAAATACGTTGTCTCCTAAAACGACTCCGTTCATCGATGAGTGTTTCACGGTCGCATTCGTACTCATCGCTCGTGCCTAGGGTCATGCCGTTGCCGACAACGTCCAACCGAAGGATTTTAGGCACACCTACTCCAACCCCTATTCACATTGGGGCCTAGGTGGCGGCAGACCTTCTGCGGCCAACCACCGTCATAAGAGACGATGACGCAGATTGTCCCGTTCCCCAACTTCAAACTCTTGCAGCCCGGCGGCAGACCATACATTCTGGGACGAAGCAAAAAGGGAATCGTGTCTAAGTCACGAGCCGATATAATGCGTGGGATCCCCGAGGGCAGCTGGGCTCTCGCAACGAATCGGCAAACCGCCTGCACGCACACACACTCTCATGTCTCTGACTACACGCGTCATTGTTGCGCTCGTTCTCGGATTCGCTGCCGGTCTCTTGGTTCTTGCCTATCCCATACCCGCACTCCTAAAGCTCGTCCGTGTGGTCGAGCCGATTGGGGTTCTTTGGGTGAACGCAATTCGCATGACAGTTATCCCTCTGGTTGTTTCGCTCCTCATCACGGGAGTCGCATCTTGCTCCAACATGCGAGCCGTTCGTGAGATTGGCTGGGGAGCCCTCGCCTCCTTTTTGGGGCTGCTTGTGTTTGTTGCAGCAGCGGGACTGCTGATTGTTCCACCGCTCTTTGCGTGGTTTCACATCGACCCAGCCACGATTGCTACGCTACGCGGCAACGCGGCAGGTGGAGCGACCACGACTCCGAATATCCCAAGTTTTGGAGACTGGGTGGTAAGCTTGGTGCCTACCAACCCCGTCAAAGCAGCGAGCGATGGAGCAATGCTTCCGCTCGTTATATTCGCTTTGGCGTTCGCTCTTGCGCTCCTCAACGTAACGGCGAAACGACGTGATGCCGTCCTTCTGTTCTTCCACGGTGTAGGCGATGCCATGCTCGCCATCGTTCGCGTCATCATTGACTTGGCGCCGGTTGGTGTATTCGCGCTGATGCTACCTGTGGCAAGCCGGACTGGAATTGCGGCTGCTGGTGCATTGGGCTACTACGTGGCTGTAACCGCTATCGCTCAAGTGCTTATCGTACTATTCCTTTATCCCGTCGCAGCCCTTGGTGGACGCATTCCAGTGCTACGGTTTGCTCAGGCGGTCTTTCCCGCACAAGCTGTTGCTTTCAGTTCAAGTTCCTCGCTCGCCTCGCTCCCCACACTTATAGATAGCAGCGAGAGGAAACTGCGGCTTCCGTCGAGTGTGACGGACCTCGTGCTTCCGCTTGCAGTATCGACCTTTAAGGTCGGCACGCCAGCGCTCTGGCTTGTGGCGGCGATCTTCCTCGGGCACATGTATGGCGTGCGGCTTGCGCCGACACAGCTTTTGGTCATCGCTTTGACTGGCATCCTGACCAGTTTCAGTATTCCAGGTGTTCCGCACGGGTGGTTGCTCGTCATTTCTCCCCTGATGGTCACAATGGGGATTCCAGCGGAGGCGATAGGACTGCTGATTGCCGTCGATGCCATCCCAGATATGTTCGCGACCACGCTGAACGTCACTGGCGACATGGTTGCGGCTGCGCTTGTGTCGCGCCGGCCAGTGATCGCGCCGAGCGTTACTCTTGAACCAGTCGCGCAATAGTATGAGCGGTTCCCTTGTTCACTAGAGACGAGCGGGATCACCATAACCTGATGGACGGCAGACGCTATTGCAGAATCAATCGGTGAATATCGGAATGCTCTCTTCCTTTTGCGACGGAATAACCAATGACCATTCCGTAGGTTCGGGTGTGGCGGAGTTCTCGGCAGCTTCAGGCCGACCAAGCTGTTGTCGTAACTTCCTATCCGCCCTCCCTCTGGTTTAGTACTCTAGAATCTCTACTTCGATCTGTATGTCCGGTTGTGCAGTGTCCCTGGGTACGGGAGCCACTGATGGGGTATGAGCTGGAAGGGCACAAGGCACTTCGGCGGCCGGCAGTCCAACCGGCTTGCTGGGTGGAGGTCCATCACTTGGTCATCGTAATGCCTCAGGCGTCCTGGGGCACCAGTTTTCTGTAGATAAGAGGCACGTATGGCTGGGCTGGCTCCGCGGCTGGGGCTACATCTGCCTCATACGGTCTCGGCCAGCCGTCTCACGTCAGCCGCCGATTCAGGTGGGGCAATTTGCACGCTTATCCGAAGAGGCAGAATGCAATCATTTCGGGAACAACTAACCCTACCCTTTCACATTTGGGGCATTAGGGCCCGACAGAGGTAATTTAATTACCGGTCGCAAGCTCCCGACGGCGTCCAATCCGACGGTATGATCGCCGCCTGAGCGGAATCATGGATTATCAAGACGAGCGACCGCCGCACGGTCGTGCCAACGATGCTCAACTGCATCGGAACGTTCGGGGCCACTGTCATCGTCTCCCCGGTTCGAGCCTTCTTCGTCGTTCCTGCCTGAGTCTCCAGACATTGCTCGCCAGCGAGCATATACCAGGCTTCTGGTCCCGGGGGAGTGTGCACGAGCGAGCGATCACCCGGTCGCATGACGGCATACGAAATAACGGCATCGTAGGTCTTCGCTGGAGGGAGATCCAGAGGCCCGATCACAACAACGCCTTCCCCTCTTTGTGGAGCGATGTCTTGCTGCCCAATTCCAAGAGCCATACTCGCCCATCTTCTACAGTCGCGCGGTGGCCCGAGGTAGTCCCGCTTTGATTGGTGGCCGCCGGCGGATTCCCGCCTTGCCCGAATGCGAGCGGTGCGACCACCAAGCAGACGGCCACAAGCGCAAAAATGGTGACGTTCACTTTTCGCATGAGAGTGCTCCTCTCAGTTAGATTGGGAGCGAGTTGAATCGTCAATGATTGTGTACTCCGATTTTGCGCAGTGTCAAAGAAGCAGAATGGGGTCGTACGGCTACAGTTTCATGTTTGGAGAGTTTATTTCACTAGGGTAGCGCAAGGGAACTTTTCGCTTTCGTCTGCGTATTTACTCTCCAGGGCGTCTTTAACCGGTTCCCTTATCCGCCCGAGAACCCTCTGGATAACCGAGACTATGAACCAAGAAAAGAAGGACTTGCTTTGTTTCGCTCTGGTGGTTGTCCTCGCCACCACGCTCATCGTTGCCTGTTTTCCGCTGTTTCACATTACGAGCAATTGGGCTGCAAACGTGTTGATGTTTGTACCAGGATTGGTTGCAGCGGCCTTGTTGCTTCGGCGCAGGGAGGCCTTCGGCTCGGTCGGTTGGGGTTTCGGCCCTTGGCGCTATTGGCTCGCAGCTATTGTGCTGCCCACCCTCGCGATACTCATTGCGGTCACGATCTCTCTACGTTTGGGATATGCCGCGCCTGCACCGCTTTCTACGCCTGCCGGTAGCCTCATCGTGCACCCTGCGAAGCTGCTCAACAACATGTTCATTTACCTCGTGATTTCGCTGCCTCTAGCCTTCGGAGAAGAGTTCGGTTGGCGAGGTTATGCGCAGCCACGGCTGATACGGCAGTTCGGACTGATCCCTGGTTTGCTCGGGCTCGGTTTGATCTGGGGCCTCTGGCACACGCCGATCTACTACGCCATGCACGTATATCCCGATCATCCATTCCTCGGCCCGTTCGTAATGACCCCTATAGATAACATCCTGGTGGTTGTCCCGATGGCATGGCTCTACATCAGGTCCAGGAGCATCTGGGTTCCGACCTTCACGCACGCCTTTGCAGATATCTTGTGGGGATTCTCAGGACTGATGTTCCCCGCAACCCACGAAATCCAGAACTGGGCAGTGTTGCAGGTCGTCCAGGTGATTATTTCCGCAGTACTGTTAATCGACTTGATGTCGAAACGACAAGACTCCTCCGAACCCAAACTGCAACAGTCGTCCGTGTCTGCCTGATCGGCCGGGCTGCGGTCACGGGGAAAGAACGGTAGCGTCTTGGTCTGGCCGCACTTCCGGCATCCGTATTCTACAACCCACTGACCTCGTGGCTTGTGAGCATTTCAAAGAAGCAGAACGAAAACTGATGCCACGCAAGAGGCGCAAATCTTTGGAGCTTCTTTTGGGCATGGAATCATTTGGCGGTCATGGAACGCTAATGGAGAGAGTGAGAGAGGGAGGCGTTTCTGGAGCTAAAGAAGATTCAGGATGGTCTTGTTAGCTAACGGCCATGTTAGGCGACAAAATCTTGTTTGTGGCAAGAGCTGAGGTCGTTGAAACAAAGGTTGGACCGGCTGTCGGATCGACTGTTAATCCGAGAGTTAGTTTTTGGGCACACCTAACTCTTACCCTTTTAAGATTTGGGACCATAGGTTGCGGCAGACTCGCTCCCGAGCCAGCGAAAACAATCAAACCAAGTGACTCCATAAAGTGAAGGCCCATAGGATGCTGGAGACAACAATCACACTCACCGCAACAGCTTTCATGCCTAGCATCAACCGCTTGGTCCGACCGAAGCCAAAAGATTTTAAATGCGCCGAGCTATCGGTTGTCGCCGGTATGCACGGTGCTTTGAAGAGCGAGAAAGATTGCGTCGGCAGCAATTTGATTGCCTTTCACAGAAGGGTGCGTGGGATCGGCGGGAATCATCTGGTTATGTAGATATAGCTCGTTAGGATCGTATCTGCGATATGCCGGAAGTAAGTCAACGAGTGTTAAGCCCGTTGTGCTGGCGTATTCCTGCAATCTCCGTTGAGGGTCACCTGAGAGGGCGTTGTCGCTGAGTCGCAAGTGATATTTCTCACGGTAGAACTGAAGGTTAGACATGGACAACTGCATTTGCATCGGAAAGGCGGCAACGACAAGCTGGTACTCGTGCTCCCTGCAAAAGATAGCAATTTGAGTGAGCATCCCGAGGCTAGATTCCCATGCCTTCTTCTGGTAGTCCGACGGAGGCGACAATACCAGAAAGTTCAAGTCCTGGACCTTGTTAATGTCGAGAATGCCCGAACCGTAGAGGAAGGACTTAAGGCGCGAATACATCAGCGTGTACAAGTGGGAATGTTGCAGCACGAAACGATTGAGGTGCCGAGCCCACAATATTTCATTATCGCGCACATCCTCTTCAGGACGCGAAATTGGGCCCGCCTGGGTGTAAACAAGAATGTCATTGAGGCATAAACCGATGAGCACGATGTCAGGCTGGACCAGACTCGCTTTTTCGTAAAGAAAATGCAAATAATCGACGAGCGACCCACCGAGTGTTCCACCATTGAGGACTTCGTAGCGAACCCCGGCCAGAGGGTGCTCATTGAGACGCCGTTCGAGAGCCTTGGCGTAAGTATCCTCGATCGGCACACCATAACCGAATGTAATGGAGTCACCGACTGCCATGATGCGGATCGTGTTTGGCGGCTTGGGAATGGTGATCTCAGCGCCTCGAAAACCGAGGCTATTGATTGCGACGGGGACACCGGTGAAACGTGCCTGGCCGCCGGGGATGTTTTCGATGAAATGTGGCGGACCTATCTGAATTCGCCGGAACGAATGGCTGTCCCAAAAGCCGAGATCCTGAGGACTGACGATCCGGACGCCGAATTCGAGCGACAACAGTGCTACAAATACGGCGATCCCTGCAATGGTGAGCTTCTTCAATAGGCGATGCATCGTCAACCTGATCTGCGGCGAGCACATAATATGTCCGCTCGTCAACAGCTCATCCGAGTGGTTCCCGGCAACGCTGCAGACTATCCTTCTTCACCACAAACGTTCCCATAAGAAGTATATCCATGTCACTTCGCAAGAAGGTGCGGAAGGCATCTTCAGGCGTGTTGACGATTGGCTCACCCTTGAGATTAAAAGAGGTATTGAGCAATACCGGTACGCCAGTAGCTTGACCGAATCTTGCGATCAGTCGATAAAATCTGGAGTTCGAGTCGGGGAACACGGTCTGTATCCTTGCTGTTCCATCCACATGAGTTGTCGCTGGTAACACGCCCCGTTTGTTTTCCCTGACGGGCACGACGTACAACATGTAGCGCGCCGGATAGTGCTTCTCGGCATTGGGCAAATCGAAATAGGTCTCGGCCGATTCCGCAAGGACCGACGGAGCAAAGGGCCGAAACGGTTCGCGAAACTTGATCTTGGCATTGACGATATTCTTCATCGCGGGGTTTTTTGGATCAGCCAGGATACTTCGATTGCCCAACGCGCGCGGTCCCCACTCAAAACGGTCTTGAAACCAACCGATGACGTTCCCCCGCTGCAATTGTTCGGTTGCTATGTCAAGAACTCGGTCCTCGTCTTCAATGTTCTGATACGGGATGTTGTGGGCTTCAAGAAAACTTTGCACAACCGAGGCACGATAGCCTTTTCCCCAATACGCGTGATCCATGCGAAATCGCCGAGGGTTCCCGAGCAGCATGCTGTCGGCCCACAACGCAGCTCCCAAAGCACCTCCACCATCGCCCGCCGAAGGCTGGATAAACAATTCCTCGAAAGGAGTTTCGACAAGAATACGCCGATTAACAACGCTGTTAAGCGCAACGCCGCCGGCGATACATAGTCGCCTTAATCCCGTTTCTTTGTAGACACTTCGCGCCATCTCCAACAAAACCTCTTCTGTAACTTGTTGGATACTGGCGGCAACGTCTGCATAGTACTGGTTTTGTTTGCACAGCGCAGGAAAGTTTGGCGGGGCCGATCCAAAATAAGAAGGAAAACCCGAATCGGCAGTAAAGAACAACATATCGGGAGAGCGAGGCTCACCAAACAGAGTTACGAAGCGATCATTGAAGGTGCGATCAATCGAATGATGAAAACTAAAATAGTCCATGTCGAGGGAGATCGAACCATCCGACTCCTGCCGGACGATCTTCCATATTCTATCGACATAGCGAGGCTGGCCATATGGTGCCATCCCCATGACCTTGTACTCTCCATCATTTATTTCAAAGCCTAAAAATGCTGTAAATGCGCTATAGAGTAGTCCAATAGAATGTGGAAACAGAGTCTGTTTTCGCAGTTCGATACGATTGCCGCGTCCAACCCCCCAAGTACCAGTAGCCCATTCACCAACGCCATCGGCGGTGAGGATTGCAGCTTCTTCGAACGGTGAGCACAGAAATGCGCTTGCAGCATGGGACAGGTGGTGCTCGCAATAAAGAATACGGTCTTTAGGAACCCCCAATTCCGCAGCCATTCTTGCTCCAACCCATAGCTTGTCCTGCATCCAGCTAAGCATTGCTTCGCAGAAGACCTTGTACGACTTGGGGTAGGACTGCAGGACGGTCATCAATATTCGGTCGAACTTCCGGAAAGGCTTTTCAAAAAATGCGACATAATCAACGTCACCGGCCTTCATGGCTGCGCTGTCCAGGCAGAACTGAATGGCAGCCTTTGGAAAATTGAAGTCGTGTTTTCTGCGCGAAAACCGTTCCTCTTCGGCAGCGGCAACCAGGTGGCCGTCGCACAGCAGCGCGGCCGCTGCGTCATGGTAGTAGCAAGAAATTCCTATGATATTCACATCAACCTTGCTGCCGCGCCTGTCGCAAGTCGTTTTCTGCTGGGGAACAATCCGTCCACCCAGTTGGACGAACTTTGATATGCAGAGGGTCTGAAAAGCAGCGCACAGCTACGCCAAACGGCAACATGACAACGGCGTAAGTGAAAGCTAAGATTATGTGCGCCTGAAGATTGCCGATCGTACGCACGATTTGCTTCCAAAATGCCCACGCGACTTTAATATGTTTCACATGACGTGCCTAAAAAAAGGTATAGACGAATGGGGCAATTGCAGAGGTTTGTGCTAAGGCCAACAATGCTATAAAGAGAAACAAAATCACCAGAATAGGTGTTATCCACCAACGCTTGTTGCTCCAGAAATAAGTGAATAGTTCTCCAATGATCCCACAATAATAGCCAGCGGTGTTAAATAAACTCATCACAACTCCGTTTCTGCGAGCGAAGGCACAACGCTAGCGTGGAACTCATACGCCGTCAGTATTGGCAGCAGCCAAAACAGTAGCCCGGCAAGGCACCAGATCACTAACACAGTTGCAGATGCAACCGACAGCGTCAATCCGACCAGGAATAACTCTTTTAGATGTTGCGGGTATGCGGCGCCGCCAGGAGGGACAAAGTAAACAAACTCGATTCGCTTTCGTTCAAAGAGTCCGTATTGGTATCCATCAAAAATGGCATTTGTAGATGCAAAAAATAGATGCTGAAACAAGCCTCGATAGTAGTCAGTAGAAGGCAGACGGTAATGAGACCCATGTTGATCTAAGAAAATGTGCTGCTGCGATCCCGATACTTCCGCGCGATAGACCTCGAGTAGCGACGCCGGGTGTCCATCGACCAAGACAAAAGCATCGAACGTGGGGTCGAGCAATACCCACTTGTTTAGGGCGGGAACCCATGCTTCGACGAGATCATGCGTTTCGCTCGGAGCGTTCAGGCTGCTCGTGACCGCGACTACTCGGGCATTGATTCCTACGGACAGCAAGGCACCGGTCAAAATGAACGAGAATCGACGGCAGGCACCAGGAACACCTCGTTGTTGCTGATTCAAATATTCTTCTGGCTCTTCAGTGTTGTCTACAAAACGATCTGGTCTTCTCCCGGGTTGTCGATAGGGTTGCTTGTCGCTCTGCTGCGCTCTTACCCAATGCTGGATCAGTATTATCTGTGCAAGTGGGTCGCTCGTGCGAACAATCAGCGGCGCCGTGTATTGCTGGAAATGGCGGAGTTTGGGTGCATCCGGACTCTGCCGTATGAAACCCGGCAACGCCGGCGCTGAGAAGGCTTGCGGGTCTGCCAAATTGGAGACGACCGTTCTGACCAACTGAAAGTCTTGGAGGCGAGTGAAAAAGAAGACCGCGATTAGGGCCATTAGTGCGGCCGAGGGAACCCTAACTAACTGCTTCATCTTGTTTTCCTGCATTTAGACCAGCGAAGTCAGGGCGGGCACGAGAAGCACATTACGTTACCGCGGCGCGCGGAGGAAGTGTATCACGCATTGTCGTTTGACTTACGGCATGCGGGTCGACATGCCTGCTCTGCTAGCAAAGAGAATCGGTTGTTGGCGGAGTTTGAGACCGCTGTGGAGCTGAGGGACGCTGCCAGCAAAGCCGAGCCGGGCGTGTCCACGGAAGGGTGTCACCCTTACAGCTTAAGCCATCGGTAGCCACTAGAAGGCTGTGCAAGGGCACAGCGAACGGCGAGAATCCGCAGATTGTCCAAGCCATGCTGCGTTGGACGAATCTGAACATGCTGGCTCACTACACCCCACGGCTTCAAAACCGACAAGCTGAGGTTCAGGGTGCGGTGCTGAAAAGACTGGTGCGTTCCGGCAACAAGCAATCGAGAGTCGGAACGGGAGTTGGAAGAGACCGAACCGGGTAAGTGATGGTGGGCGCTATAGGATTCGAATCCGTGTGAAAACGTAAACACAACAACTTAGAACGCGGCAGACGGCACGATTTACCCTCTTTTCAATGTAACGCAGTGCGAACGGCATGTAAACGGCATGGAAGATTAAGCGACTTTGCTCAAGTTCCGTGGGCGCTTAAAGGAATTTTCACTCAGCGCCAAGAAAGGTCTTGACAAAATGTCAATTATTGTATTACAATAAGTATAAATAGTGAGCTTAGAACTGGCAATGCCTGCGCGACTCGGAAGTCGTGACCCAGAAGACTCAGCCCCAGGGGAAGGGTTCGTGCCCGCAGGATGGGTGTTGCCGATGCCCACATTCCCGCCCGCCTGGTAGATCATGGAGTTCCCCAGAGTGGTGCTGTTGGCCCAGATGGGAATGTAGTTAGTCGTGCCACTGCCTCCCACGGACGAAACATTCAAGCTGAGGTTTAGGCCAGAGGACGACTGGGCCGATGAAGCGGATTGGAAGGGCGTGGTCCGCACGAAGGCTGCCGCTGGCAGCCTCGGACGACTTCCAGCAAGGCCCAAAATGTTTTACACCTCTGTGAAACGCAAGCCCGGAAGGCCAAAACTGCCCCTGTAAGGGTGAAGTCTCTTCCGCGGCCACGCCTCTCTCAGTAGGTGCGCTGACCCGCCTATTACAACTTAAGCGGTAGTCATTGCTTTGAAGCAATGCCGAAGTCGCACACAACCGGTAACATTAAGATATTGCCTGTCTCAGGGCCACTTCGAGACTTGGGCTAGGCAATTCGAGCCGCCGTTTACCTTTCACGGCGGCTTCTCTCACGCTGCCCATGAAGATAACCCGATGCAGAAAGAGAATCCTTGCTTCATGAGCCGCTGAGTTTGTCAAGTGGCGCAATTTCAATGAGGCGCTCAGATTTCGGGCACACTTCACCCTTGCCTGTGCTGATGTGGCTAATTACCACTTCCCATGGGGCTCCATCCCTATCAATTTGAGCAATACGCGGGGGACGAAAATACTGGCGGGCTGGAGCACATGACGAAGAATCTCGAAATGCGAAGGTCAATGGCCGACAAGACATTTACAAATCGGTCAGGACGCCTCATCGGTATTCGCTTCATCCGGCCCTCGGAGCAAAAAAAAACATTTCATCGCAAGTTGGTCACAAGATCAGGCCACGGCTGAGAGCAGGAAGCGGACGTCGCCGCATGGCGTTGCATTGGGTGCCGCTCGAAGGTGAGCCAAAGGTTACCCGACTGGATATTCCGACTGATTGTGTGCGCTGGACGAGGGATGGCCGGTCGCTTCTCTACTCCAGTGCTCAAGGCGGTGCATCGAACATCTGGGAGCGGCCAATCGTTGGGGGAGCAGCAAAACAGCTCACCCACTTTACAAGTGAGATGATCTCGGTTTTCGATGTGTTAAAAGATGGCAAGCAATTGGCGATACAACGCGGCACCTCCAGTTCTCATGTGGTACTGATTCGTGACGTGAAGTAACACGAAGGGCGAGACGTTAAATCTACACCGCGCATAATGCGCTCTGCTACTGAACAGAGACGCAACCAGTGATTCCGTCCCCGACTAGGCTTGGTATCAAGCAGGTCTTCGATTCGTTCGAAGGTAGACTTCTCTCATCCCAAATGGCCAGGATTCTGATATTCGTCGATTGATTCTGAAATAGCGGCAGTGCCAGTCTAAGGGACACTGTCCCACGGGAGGGGATCCCGGATTATGGAACTCCGAGGAAGTTGCGGATGGCCGACGAAGGACGAACCTTGGATAAGGGAGTGGATCAATAGCGTGGCGGACGACATGATGCGCGAGCACTCCTACATGGAAGTGCGTCTACGAGGTAGCGAGCTGGTAAGTGTGAGTCTTACGGAAATTGGCGCGTCCTGTGCGTGCTTGTTGGACGAGAACACAGAAACATCACCTGGGAAGTGACTAAAGATTTGGTGGCCGACCGTTTCGGTTGTCGGCCACCAGGCCACCAAGGTTTACCTTCCTTCAGGAAGTGATCTTATGCGTCAAGTTTTTGT
>Ga0306921_10000043_pt1 | contig 86043 bp, 68 predicted proteins | sample sta12Cox44000080_FD_203760 | JGI IMG/M metagenome (GOLD analysis project Ga0306921, IMG submission 203760) | Lab enrichment of tropical soil microbial communities from Luquillo Experimental Forest, Puerto Rico - statoxic.12C.oxic.44.000.080 (v2)... | ecosystem: Environmental > Terrestrial >... | reverse complement strand
GACTCCACCCAAAACAAGTGCTTGACCACGGGCGAATCTTGGTCGTAATTGATGAGAGTCGCGGAGGGGTACTCCCGTGACTGTTCGGCGCCGGACTTGGTCGATCGTGCTCGCGCTCGGGCTTCTACCGTCCGGCGGCGTGTTTGGGTCCGATTCCGGCACGGTGGCCCAGTCGCCGAGCTATCGCCTGCAACCCAGCGTGATCGACGCGGCCGGAGGCCACGCCTCTTCCACGAGTTATCGGGCCGACGGTTCGGCGGCTCAGTTGGCCACCGTCGGTGCATCGTCGGCGATGCACTTCGTTCTTCAATCAGGGTTTTGGGGATTCCTCGGGAGTGCCCCTGTACCCCTCGTCCTCGCGGCGGACAAGACGCCGTCTCAGCCCGGGTCGGTCGACCTGAGTTGGTCGGGGAACTCCCCGCCGTACACGCTCTACCGGGCGGCGGACTGCGCGACCGTTCTCTCGAGCGTGCTCGCGCAAACTTCGAACAACAACTACACCGATGGCTCCACCCCGACGAGCGGGTTGGCTTGCTACAGCGTGCTGACCGCTCAGCCGGCACCCGCACCGCCTCCGGGATCGCCTCCATGAACTGGATCGAGGGCACGGACATGAGAAACATGATCAAGCGGACCCTGGCCATCGTCGGCGTCGCGGTGCTCGCGGCGACCACATATGCCGCGGTTCCGAACCAGATCAACTATCAAGGACGCCTGACCGACAACACGCCGGCGCAGGCTCCGATCGATGCCACGGTCACGATGGGATTCTCGATATGGGATTCGGCGACCGGAGGCACTTCGCTGTGGAACGAGACGCAGTCGGTTTCGGTCGCCAATGGGCTATTCAACGTCCTGCTCGGATCGAGCACCCCGATTCCTTCGACCGTTTTCACGTCCGGCGCCACCCGGTATCTCGAGATCAGCGTTTCGGGGGAGACGTTGTCCCCCCGCCAGCAGATCGCCGCGGCGCCCTTCGCCAGCTCGGCGGCGAGCGCCGACGACGCCGGAACGCTCGGTGGTGTCGGCGCGGCCGGATACCAGCAACGGGTCGCTTCGCCTTGCCCCGCCGGGTATGCGATCAACTCCATTGCCGCCGACGGCACCGCGACGTGCGTTCAGGGGCCGCAAGGACCCCCCGGGCCTCCGGGGCCTCCCGGGCCGGGGCTGGGCACCGGCTCGATTTCGGGAACCGTCAACGTGTGCGGACCGCCGACGGCAGGCGTCGTCGCCTACGTGCCCGGGCAATCCTTCGTTGCCTACACCGCCCCCGATGGGTCGTATCTCCTCGGCAACCTGCCCGCGGGAACCTACGACGTCCAGATCGGGACGTTGGGTACCTCCAACTCGAAGTTGTTGAGCGGTCTCGTCGTCGCGAACGGCCAGACGACCGCTGCTGGTACGACGAACGTTCCCGACGTGGCGAACGACCCCAACAACTGTGGCGCCTGCGGGGTCGTCTGCTCTCCGAATCATGCGAACCCCGCGTGCGCTTCCGGCTCCTGCTCGGCTGGAACGTGCCAAGCGGGATTCGCCAATTGTGACGGCAACATGAAAACGAACGGATGCGAGGTGGACATAACGACCACCACCAACTGCGGCGGTTGCGGGGTCGTGTGCCAGGGGAATCAGAACATGTTCCCCGCGTGCGTCGCCGGCTCCTGTTCGGGTACTTGCGCCTCCGGATACGGAGACTGCAACAACAACAAGCAGCTCGACGGGTGTGAGACGAACATCCGCACGTCGCCGACGAACTGCGGCGCTTGCGGGAACGACTGCGCGCAGTTGCACTTCACGAACTGCAACGGCGGGGTTTGCGGAGGGAGCTGCACGACCGGCTGGGCCGATTGCGACAACAACACGGCGAACGGCTGCGAGCGAGACGTCTCCAGCGATCCGAACAATTGCGGCGGGTGCGGCACGTACTGCTCCCCGAACCACATCACGCGGGTGTGCGCGTCCTCGTCGTGCCAGGCCGGCACTTGCGACGCCGGCTGGGGAGACTGCAACAACGACAAGTTCTTGGACGGCTGCGAGGTCAACTTGAACACGAGCGCCGCCAATTGCGGCTCGTGCGGTTACGCCTGTGGCGGCAGCACTCCCAACTGCAGCGGAGGTGTCTGCGTGCCCTAGACCAGGTGCGCGATGCGGCTCGCCGCCCTCGACATCGGCGTTTCGATCGGGATCATCACCTCCCCCTGGGCTTGCGCCGCCTCACCTCCGCCGGCGGGGGCAGACGCTTTCGAGGGCCAGCGTGAGGCGATGGTCGCCGAGCAGATCGAGAGCCGGGGCGTCCACGATCCCGCGATCCTAGCGGCGATGCGGCGCGTCCCGCGGCACCGGTTCGTCCCGCAAGCGCTCCGCGACCTCGCGTATGAAGACCGCCCGCTCCCGATCGGACTCGACCAGACGATCTCCCAGCCCTACATCGTCGCCCTCATGACCGAGCTGTGCCGTCCGCGACCGGGGATGAAAGTCCTCGAGGTCGGGACAGGATCCGGATATCAGGCGGCCGTGCTGGCCGAGATCGTGGGCATGGTTCACACGATCGAGATCCTTCCTGAGCTCGGCCGCCGCGCGGGCGCGACACTTCGCGAGCTGGGGTACCGCAATATCGAGGTCCTTGTGGGCGACGGGTTCGAAGGGTGGCCCTCAGCGGCTCCCTACGATGCGATCGTCGTGACGGCGGCCCCGAGCGCGATTCCCCCGCCCCTGCTCGATCAGCTTGCCGTCGGAGGCCGGCTCATCATTCCGGTCGGAGCGATGGAACAGGAGCTCCTCGTCGTGACGAAGACCGAGCACGGATTGGAGCGCGAGTCGGTCGTTCCCGTGCGCTTCGTGCCAATGACCGGGAGGGTGCAGGGGCGGTAGAACAAGTCCTTGACGTCCCCCTAGTTCTCCCGCGCGTCCCGCAGCATCCGCGCCATGCCCTGGAGAAGCTTCCAGCCGATCAGGCCGTTCTGTTCGACCACGGGCCGGAAATCCCAGTACGTCAACCCGTAGCAGAGCATCTCGGTCGACGCGGTGATCGTCGCCATGCGCGTGCGCTCGTCGATGAGCGCGATCTCGCCGAAATAGTCTCCGGGCTTCAGGGTCGCCTTTCGCTTGCCCTTGATGAAGACCACGGCCTCGCCGGACTGGATCACGAAGAACGCGGCGCCTCCGGAGCCCTCCTTGACGACCGTTTCCCCTTCCTCGAAGCGGCGCTCCTTGAACAGCCGCGCGATCTCCCGGAGGTGCTCCTTCGACAGACCGGCGAAGATTGGGACGCGCTGCAGGGACTTGACGGAAACGCCTCGACGCGTCATTTCGCCCCTTCGCTCCCCGCCGTCGTGATTGACCGGCACTGGAGCAAGTAGAGCGATCCTCCGGCGATCGCCCACTCGATGTCGCGACCGGGACCGTACACGTGCTCGCACCGGCCGGCGAGCGCGTTGAGCTTGCCGACCTGCTCGTCGTCGAGGCAGAGGCGCTCGACCCGGTCCGGAGACACCTGCTCCTCGACCGTGCCGCCGCCGGGGACGCCGCGGATCGCGATCTGCTTGTATCCCGGCGTCCGCTCGAGAATGCCGCCGGACCGGTCGACGCGGAAGTGATCGGGAATCACGAGGCCCGCGACGACGGCCTCGCCGAGTCCCCAGCTCGCCTCGATCACCCGCTCGTCGTCGCCGGTCACGGGGTTTCTCGTGAACATCACGCCTGCGGTCTCGGGCTCGAGCAGGAGCTGGACGACGACGCCGACGCTCGGCCGGGTGAACAGGCCGACGCGCTGACGGTACGTGATCGCCGAGTCCGAATTCGCGGACCACCAGATCTTGCTCAAGGCCGCGCAGACGTCGTCCGCGGACCGGACATTGAGCAACGTCAGGTGCTGACCCGCGAAGCTCGCCTCGGCACCGTCCTCGTCCATCGCGGAGGAGCGCACGGCGAGCGGCCCTCCGAGGGGCCGGACCCACTTGTCCACTTCGTGGATGGCAGGTTTCTCCCCGGCCGCGACGGCTTCGACGATCGCGCCCGACAGCGCGACCCCCGGCGGGACCGGAAGACCGTCACGGATCGCCTGCCCCAGCCCGACGGCTTTCGAGCCGAAGCTCGCTTCGTCGAGCGCCTTCTCGAGAGGAACGACCCGGCTCACGCGAGTACCGTGACCTCCCCTTTGTTTCCGTCGACCTGGACGCGCGCGCCGTCCGCGATGCGTCGCGTCGCTTCCCGCGTCCCGACCACGCCCGGAATGCCGTACTCCCGCGCCACGATCGCCGAGTGGGAGAGGAGCCCGCCGCTGTCCGTCACGATCGCGCCGAGCAGCGGGAGGAGGATGTTGAACGCCTCGGTGGTCGACTCGGTGACCAGCACGTCGCCCTTCACGATACGGTCGAACTCGGAGGCGTGCGAGACGCGGCGCGCCGGTCCCTCGTAGAAGCCTCGGCTCGCCGCCAGGCCTCGCAACTTGCGCCCTTCGTGCTGCGCCTGGGAGCTTCCGAACAACGCGTTTAGCGCGACGCCGGTGGCACGCATGAGCCGGGCGGCCCCCGGAGGCAGTCCCGAGGGATCGGGCGGAGGCGGGGGCTGCGGGCCCAGCGTCGGAGGGGCGTCCTTGGCCGAATGCTTGGCACGATACGCCGCCCGCGCCTCCAGCTCGTCCGCGGACGGCCCGCCGCCCGACAGCAGGGACCGCATCTCCTCGAGTCCGGCGTCGACGAAGTGTGCGGCGTCGCGGATCCGCCCCTTGCTGGCGAGGCGCCGCCCGGCGGCGAGCGCGGCGCGCCGCATGAGGCCGGAGGCCCAGATGTCGCTGAACACGCCGCGCTCGTCGCGGATCGGGTACGTGAGGCGCGCCTCTTCGAGGAGCTGGTCGAACTCGGCGCGATGCGACTCCGGCACCTTTCCGCGGACCTCCGCGATGCGGCCCTCGACGTCGGAAGTCTCCGGCCCCGTGCCGGCCGCCGCGGCCCGGATCGAGCGACGCAGCACGTCCGGCAGCTCGAGCGCGAAAGGATTCGAGATGTCGAACCCGTCGAGGAGCCGGTAGCCGACGAGGTCGAGGTACGCGGATGCCGCGGCGCCGGTGCCGCCGTCGAGAGCGCGCAGCGCTTCGAGCGCCCGGCCCGGATCCTCGTCCGATTCGAGGATCTTTCCCGCGCGAGGATCCTTCCGGATCGCCGCGATGAGCGCGGCGAGCTCCGCGGAGGCTCCCGCCGACGTCGGCGACGTGCCGCGCATGAGGCCGAGGAGGTCGGCCGGCGGCAACCCCGTCCATTCCCCCACGTGCGCGAGGAAGTCGCCGATGGGCACGATCGCCGTCGCCGTGAAGCGCATGTGCTGGTAGATCATCCCGGCGTGGTGGTCGCGACACCGCGTCAGGTACGCGGCCAGCGCGTCGTCGGAGAGCGCGTCGGGATCGACCGCCTGGATCTCCCGGTGGGCCTTGAGCGAGGCGGGCTTGAACGTCTCTCTCCAGTCGCGGACCTGCTCTCGCCAGAACTTCTTCTGGACGACCTCGTCCGCGCGCTGGAGGCGCGCGGGGATCTCAGCCTCCGGCACGGGCGACACTTGCTTGTAGCCGAACCCGTTGAGGTACGCCATCTCGAGCCCGCCGATGAGCATCCCGAACGAGCGGGCGAACTCGCTCGTGCCGCGTTTGAACGCGGCCGGGTGCATCTCGGACCAGTAGCGCGTCGCCGGGCGAGGGAAGTGAACGGGGTCGAGCTCCCAGAATCCGGGACCGGGTGGGTCGAAGCGAAGCTCGGTCGATCCGCCTGCGCTCATGGGGAAGCTCCTCTCCGGGCCGGCTCGACCGGCGCTCGATCTCTCGACCCAGCGCTCGGGATCATACGACGGACGGCGAGCCTGGCCGCCGGGGCGAAGAGTAGATCGTCATCCCGAAAGGACACGGCAGCGGTCGATTGCCCGCGCCATGAGACGGGCTCCCGCGGTTGCCCCGCGAGAATCGGGACGAATGTCGCCCCTTTTCTCGTGGCATCTCCCTCGCATTGTGTCGAAGTCGAAGGAGAACGGTCATGTCGAAACGGGCCCTACGCGTTGTTCTCGTGCTCGGTGCCTTCCTGGCGGCTCCGATCCTCAGCTCGGCCGCGATGGCCGGGGTGCAGGTGGGTATCTCGCTGAACGTGCCGCTGCCCGCGGGCGTGCACCTCACCGTCGGCAACGTCGCGCCGTACTACGTCGGCCGCGTGTACTACCCGCCGCTCGCCGTGTGGAGACCCGTGTACTCGTTCCCCGTGCAAACGCCCTACGGCATGATCTACCGGCCCTACGTCTACGACGGCGCCGGGTACGTCACCCATGGCTACATCCCGGGACCCGCGGTCGGTTACGGCGCGTTTGTCGTCGACGGCCACGGCTACTACAACCCGGGGTGGTACCACGGGCACGGGCACGCGCATCGGCACTGGCACTGATCAGTACCCCTCGCCGTCCGCCGCGGCGACCGCCTTCCCCCGGTGCATCCGGAAGACGATCGTCGTGTAGGCGATCGCCAGGGGCATGCCGACCAGGAACCACGAGAGGGCCACGCGCAGGCTCCCGGCTTCGTTCGCGGCGGCATACGCCGTGATCGAAGCGACCCCCGCCGGATCGCGCAGGAGCACCGGGAACATCCCGGCGGCGGTCGCCGCGAGCACGCCGGCCAGAAACGCACAGGAGCCGAGGAACGCGGCCAGCTCGCGCCCACGCCGGACGGCGATGTTGGCGGCGACGAGGCCGCCGAGTGCTAAGAGACCGGACAGCCACGCGAGCGGGCGCCCGACGAACCCGGCGAAGAACGCGGGGTCGACGCTGCGCGTCGCGATCGTCACGACGGGCCAGCCCGCGGCCACCGCGAGGAGGAGCCTGCGGGCGAGAAGGCGCGCGCGGTCGCGGACGGGGCCTCCCGTCTTCCAGGAGAGAAACGTGGCACCGTGCGCGGCGAGTGCCGTGGCCGTGAAGACGGCGACGAGCAGCGTGTACCAGTCGAGGATCCCGACGGGCATCCGCGCGGTGAAGTCGGTGAACAGCGGCAGCGAGAACCATCCGTCGGGGCCGAGCGGCAGGCCGCGCAGGATGTTGCCGAGCGCCGCCCCGAGGAGGATGCACAGCAGCGCGCTCGAGCCGGAGAACGCCGCGTCCCAGAACGCCCTCCACAGCGGCGAGCGCACGTGGCTGCGGAACTCGATCGAGATCCCGCGCGCGAGCAGCGCCCAGAGAACGAGGAAGATCGCGAGGTAGAACCCGGACAGACCCGAAGCGAGCACCTTGGGGAAGGCAACGAGCAGCGCGCCGCCCGAGGCGAGAAGCCAGACCTCGTTCCCGTCCCAGAACGGGCCAATCGCGGCGAGCACCTGGCGCCTCTCGCCGTCGTCCCGTGCGAGGATCAGGTGCAGGGCGCCCGCCCCGAGATCGAACCCGTCGAGCACGACGTAGACGGCGAGCATCACCGCCACGATGCCGAACCACAGCTCAACCATGGAGCGCCGCCGGTCCGTGCTCCAGCTCGCGGAACACGAGGAAGAGGAAGAGCAGCCCCAGAACGAAGTAGATTCCGGCGAAGCCGATCAGGGTGAACAGCGCGGTCCCCGCGTGGACGGCGGGGCTGGCCGCATCCCGCGTCCGCAGGATTCCGTAGACGATCCAGGGCTGGCGTCCCAGCTCGGCCGTCATCCACCCCGCGGTGTTGGCGATGTACGGGAACGGGAAGGCGAGCATCAGGATCCACAGCACGGGACGCGTCCGCGTCAGCGCCCCGCGCCAGGAGAGGACGGAGGCGACGGCCATCAGCGCGATGAAGATCGTCCCGAGCCCGGCCATGACGTGAAACGCGTAATAGAGCAGCTCGATGTTGTCCGGCCACTCGTCCTCGGGGAAGGCATCGAGCCCGGCCACTCCGCTGTGGAACGTGCCGTACGCGAGGAAGCTCAGCATGCCGGGAACCGCGATCGGATTGTCGAGCCGCTTCTCCTTGACGTTGGGCTGGCCGATCAGCGTGATCCCGGCCTTGGGGCCGCTCTCGAAGCGGCCCTCCATCGCCGCGAGTGCTGTCGGCTGGTGCTTTGCCACGAGCTTGGCCTGGTGATCCCCCGTGGGAAACGCGACGAGGACGGATGCAACGAGGCCAGCGGTCGTCCCGACCCGGAGGAAGCGCGAGGCCGCGTCCTCGTGCACGCCGCGCAGCGCGTAGTAGGCACCCACCGCGACGACGACGAACGACGCCGTGACGACCGCCGCGATCATCGTGTGCACGTACTCGGCGATCGCCCACGGGTTGAGGAGAAACGCCCAGAAGCTCGCGAGCCGCAGCACGCCGTCGGCGCCGACCGCGTGCCCGGACGGGTGCTGCATGAAGGCGTTCGTGCAGACGATAAACCAGCCGGACAGCCAGCTCCCCGCGAAGAGCGCCAGCGCCGCGAGGAAGTGCCGCGTGCGCCCCAGCCGTTTTTCCCCCCAGACGAGCAGGCTCAGGAAGCTCGACTCGAGAAAGAAGGCGAACAGCCCCTCCATCGCGAGCGTGTGGCCGACGACGGGACCGGCGATCTCCGCGAAGCGTGCCCAGTTGGTTCCGAACTGGAACTCCATCGGAATGCCGGTGACCACGCCGACGGCGAAGTTGAGACCGAAGATCCGGATCCAGAATCGCGCCGCGTTGTCCCACCGTACGTCCCCGGACCGAAGCCCGAGGCCCTTCATCACGACGATGAGGAGGGCCAGACCCATCGTGAGCTGCGGGAAGAGGTAGTGGTAAACGAGCGTGAACGCGAACTGGAGGCGATGCCAGAAGACCGGGTCGCCGGCCGACATGTGCCGAGTATAGGCCTGGGGAGACCCTGTGGCCGCGCGAGCCGACCCGCCGTACTCTTGAAATCATCAACGGGAGGTGAGCCATGCGCGCGATGTCCCTGATGACGTGTCTGGTCGCGACGGCCCTCGTGACCCCCGCTCTCGCCGCTCCGTCGACGACCTTTGCGGAGACCTTCGACGGAACACTCGATCAGGCGACCTGGCGCCTCGGAACGCTCGACGTGATCGCGCAGGCCGGAGGCAATCCGGGGCCCTATCTGCGCAACCCGCAGCTCGACAGCGCCGTCCCCAGCCCGAACTACGTCGGTCCCCTTCCGTCGCCGTTCTTCGGAGACTACCGCGCCGCGAACGTGACCTCGCTCGGCCTCGACGTGGCCGTGTTCGCCGCCAGCATCGGAGTCGACAACAAGCGGCCGATCTCCCTCGTCCTCACGAGCGACATGGGGACGCCCGACGACCCGTCGGACGACTGCGACGTCTACACGGTGGGCTCGAAGAACGTCCCGCGTCCCGGCGCTTCTTGGCGCGCGTTCGATTTCAAGGTCCCTTCGGGGTCCGCGACGCTCCCGAGCGGCTGGATCGTGCGGGGTGCGTGCGCCGGTCTGTCGGAAGACGACGCCTGGAACGCGGTCATCACGAACGTCACGCGGGTGACGTTTCCCTTCTCCGATCCCGACACGTTCTGGTACTTCCAGATCTGGGACCTCGGCATCGACAACGTGCGGATCACTTTCGCGCCGCAGCACTAGCGGACGCGAAGCTCACCTTGACCGTCGTGACGGCGTGGGCACGCGTCGGCACGTGCACGACCGCGCCGTCGACCGGCAGGGCGGCCCCGTCCTCCTCGAGGAAGCTCGTCGCTCGGGCGCGAGCCGGGGGCCGGTCGAGCGTCAGCGCCGCGGTCGCGGCGTCGCCCTTCGCGTCGTACCACTGCACCACCCAGGCGTCCGAGTCCTCCGCCTTCTTGATCGAGGTCAGCACCAGGGAGTCCGGGGACAGGCGCGCGAACGACCTCTCGCGCGGCAGCGGCCCGTGGTGCGCCGTCTCGAGCACCGCGATCAGCGGGTTGTTCATCTCGTACCCGCGCCGCACGGTCGCGGCGTCGCGGACGCGCCCGGAATGCGGATAGAGCGCGTAGTCGATCGAGTGCTTGCCGCGGTCCGCGGTCGGATCGGGCCAGATGGGGGAACGCAGCAGCGATAGCCGCATCGTGTTGCCCTTGACGTCGTACCCGTACTTCGACGTGTTCAGGAGGCTGACGCCGAAGGCGTCCTGCGAGAGGTCCGCCCACCGCTGCGCCGGCACCTCGACCTTAGCCTTCTGCCAGTCGTCGTCCATCCGCGTCGAGCGCTCGATCGTTCCGTAGGGGATCTCGTAGGTCGCCGCGTCGGCGGTGACGGCGACGGGAAAGGCCACCTTGAGCATCGTCTTCTCCTCCCACCAGTCGACCGTGGTCGTGAAGTCGACGCGGTCGGAGCCGGCGTCGAGGATCACGTCCTGCGTGAAGAACGAGGACGGAAAGTCCTCGGTCGGGAAATCCTTCTTGGTGCCCGGCTTGAGATAGTCGCGGCGCAGGCGCACTACCGCGCGCACCGGCCCGCGCTCGATCACCTCGGCGCCCCGGAAGGTCGAGGGGAACTCGGTACCGGTCAGGCCGATGTTCCACGCGTCCCACGCGTCGGGCTTGTCCTCGAGGAGCTGGAGCCGGTTTCCGGGGCCCGCCAACGCTTCGCGGTCCGTCCGTTTCTCCACGATGCTCGACACCCAGCCGGTCTTGGGGTCGATGCGCACGCGCAGCGCCTCGTTCTCGAGCGTGTCGGGAGACGCCGAGAGCGGCGTGGCCGTCGCGGCCTTCTGCGGGCGGAGGTCGTAGACCGCATAGCCCAGCGACGGCGCGCGGGGGGCCCGGAACAGCACCTCGCGCTCGTAGCGCCCCGCCGGAACGACCTGGGAGGGAATCTCGGTCTCCCCGTCGAACACCGCCACGTCGCCGCCCGCGCCCTCGGGAAGCCTCACGCGCACGACGTCGCTCCGGTCCCACCCGAGCCCGTTGAACACCACGATGGGCGTCCCCTTCGACCGGGAGGTGTCCACCCTCGACGCGATCGCGCGGAGCGCTTGGTCGAGCACGTGAGTGCCGATCGACTCGGCGTCGCGGTAGCGCTCGGCGGCGTCGATGTAGTTCTCGCGGATGCCCGATCCTGGGAGCAGGTCGTGGAACTGATTGAAGAGGACGCTCCGCCAAGCCTCCTCGAGGTCGGGAGCAGGAGTGCCCGCGAACGTCGAGAACTTCTCGGCGTTCGTGAGCAGCACCTCGTTCCTGCGATTCGCGAGCTTCATCTTCGCCTGCGTCGTGTAGGTGCCCTGGTGGTATTCGAGGTACAGCTCGTCCTTCCAGACCGGCACTTTCGAGAGGTCCTGTGCCTTCAGCCACGCGACGTACTGGCCCGCCGTTCCGTACTCGATGGCCGGGTAGAGGTCGAGCTTCCGGAGCCGGTCGATCCGGTCGAGCATCTCCAGCGAGGGGCCCCCGCCGTGGTCTCCCACCCCGAACAGGACGAGCATGTTGCGGAACCCCGTGTTCGCGTCGTGCTGACGGAGCCAGTCGACGAGGCGGAACGGGTCGTCCACCTCGTTCACGTAGTCGAACGGGAAGTACGAGAGCACCCGCGACCCGTCGGACGCTTCCCACCAGAACAGGCGATGCGGGAACACGTTCTTCTCGTTCCAGCCGATCTTCTGCGTGATGAACGCGTCGATACCGGCGTTCGCGTAGAACTCCGGGATGTTCGCGTTGTATCCGAACGAATCGGGGTTCCACCCGAGCGTCACCTCGGCGCCGAGCGTGCGCCGGAAGTAGCGCTTCGCGTAGAGGAGATGGCGCGCCCACGACTCTCCCGAGGGGAGATTGCAGTCGGGCTCGATCCACATCCCGCCCACCACCTCCCAGCGCCCGTCCGCGACACGCGCGCGGATCTTCCGGAACAGCTCGGGGTCGAAGCGCTCCATCCAGTCGTAGTAGGCGGCGGCGCTCTGCGTGTAGGTGAATCCGGGCCGCGCGTCGAACATCTTGATCACCGAGGCGAACGTGTTGCGGCAGACCTCGACCGTCTCCTTGTCGCGCCAGAGCCAGGCGGCGTCGATGTGGGCGTTCGCAGTGAAGTGGAGGGTGTAGGAGCGCACGAAAGCCGCGATCGGCGGGAGCTCGGCGCGCACCGCCGCGAGCGACGCGTGGAAGGCGGGGAGGTCGCCCCTCTCGAGGGCCACGGTGTCGACCCGCTTCGCGAGCCGCTGCAGGAGCTCGTTCAGCCGGCGCTTTTCCGCGGGATCGGCGGTCGAGCGATCGGTCCCGGGGTCGACCCTGTTCCGGGCGGATGTCTGGTACGTGTCGAAGCCGAGCAGCTTCTGCGCGACGCGCAGGCTCAGCGCGAACCCCTCGATCTCCTCCCGTTCCGCGGACGGCTGCTCGAGCGCGAAGTCGGCCCGCAGGAGCCGCAGCGGCCCGCCCGTGTTGATGGCGTGGATCGCGAGGTGGAGCACGTCCCCGGGTTTCGCGTCCGGGGTCAGCGTGAAGGTCCCGCTCCAGTCGAAGCGGCCGAGATCCTTCCCGTTCACGAACAGGAACCCGTAATCGTCGACCGTGACGTGGAGCTTCAAGGGTCCGCGCGGCGGTCGCCCCGCGACCGTGCGCGGCACGACCACGGTCTTCCGCATCCAGCAAGAATCGAGATGGAGGTGCTCGTCGATTCCGACCGGCTTCCACGCCGCGTCGTCGTAGTCGGGGCGGGCCGGCTCCGTCCCGTCGATCGGCCCCGGGCTGACCTTCCATCCGCCGACATGCGTCATCGTCAGCTCGTCGAACCGCGCGACGAGCCGGTCGACGTCGGTCTCGGCGCGCGCCCCGGCGGTGCACACGAGCAGGGCGATCCCGGCGATGCAGGAACGAGCGAGCATGGTCATCTCCCGCGCAGGTGGTCGAGGAGGACGGCCATCAGGATCACCGCGCCCACCACGACCTGCTGGATGTACGAGTTCACGTTCAAGAGGTTGAGCCCGTTCCGGAGAATCGCGATCAGCATCGTTCCCAGGAACGTGCCCAGGACGGAGCCGCGCCCGCCGGCGAGGCTCGTGCCGCCGACGACGACCGCGGCGATCACGTCGAGCTCGAGCATCAGCCCCGCATTCGGCTGCCCGGAGTTCATCCGCGAAGCGAGCAGGATGCCGCCGGCGGCCGCGAGCGCGCCGCACAGCACGTACGCGGACGCGATCACCCGCCGTACCCTGATCCCGGCGAGCCGGGCGGCCTCCGGGTTGCCGCCGACCGCGTAGAGGTGGCGGCCCCAGCGCGTGTGCCGGAGCGCGACATGGGCGGCCGCGAAGACGAGCAGCATCAGGATCGACGGCAGGGGCACCCCGGCAAGGCGAGCGCCGCCCAGGCTTGCGAACCCGGCCGGCAAGCTCCACACGGGGCGCCCTTCGGTGGTGACGAACGCGAGACCGCGCCAGACCGTCATGAGCGCGAGCGTCACGATGAACGGCGCGATGCGCAGCACGCTCACCAGCGCGCCCGCCGCGGCACCGGACAGCACGCCGACGCCGATCCCGGCCGCGAGGGACGCGGCGTACGACCGCCCGCTCTGCAGCGCCGAGGTCGTGGCGATCCCCGCCACGGCGACGACGGATCCGACCGACAGGTCGATCCCGCCCGTCAGGATCACGAACGTCATGCCCACCGCGATGATCGCGGTGATCGAGGCCTGGAGGGAGACGTTCAGCAGGTTCTCGGTGGTGAAGAAGTGGGGCGACAGCAGCGCGAGAACCGCGCACTCGAGCACGACCGCGAGCGCGATCGCCGCCTCGCTGCCCCGCGGCCTCACGCCGCGGTGCCCGGCGACGCGAGTGCCAGGAGAGTCTCCTGCGTCGCCTCGCCCGCGAGGACCGAGCCCGCGATCTTCCCCTCCCGCAGGACGATCACGCGGTCGCAGATCCCGAGGATTTCCGGCAGGTCGGAGGATACGATCAGCACGCCGATCCCCTTCTCGACGAGCCGCCGGATCAACAGGTAGATCTCGTACCGCGCGCCGACGTCGACGCCCGCCGTCGGCTCGTCGAAGATCAGAACCCGGCAGTCGGTATGGAGCCAGCGCGCGAGCACGACCTTCTGCCGGTTCCCGCCCGACAGCTCGGAGACCTGCCGGTCGATGCCGTCCGGCCGGATCCGGAGCTCGTCCACGAGCCGAAGGACAGCCGCGCGCTCGCGCGGCTTCGACAGGAACGGGCCCCGCGCGACAACGCGCAGGTTGGCGAGCGTGATGTTCTCACGCACGTCGAGCGAGCCGATCAGCCCGAGCCGGTCGCGATCCTCCGTCAGGAGCCCGATCCCGAGCGCGATCGCCTCGCGCGGCGAGCGCGGGTCGACGGGGCGGCCGCACAGGCGCATCCGGCCCGCGCCGCGCGGATCGGCGCCGAAGACGGCGCGCACGACCTCGCTCCGTCCCGCGCCGACGAGCCCCGCCATCCCGAGCACCTCGCCGCGGCGCAGCGTGAGGCTCACCGGTCCGACCCTCCCGGAGACGAGACCCTCGACCTCGAGGATCGCCTCGCCCGGTTGCGAGCGGCTCTCCGGGTACTCGCCCGCGAGGTCGCGCCCGACCATCGACCGGATCAGCGCGTTGCGGTCGATCTCCGCCGTGAGCGCGGTCAGGACGTTCTTCCCGTCGCGGAGCACCGTGACGCGGTCCGACAGCGCGAAGACCTCGTCCAGGCGGTGCGAGATGTGGATGACGCCGACCCCCTCGCCGCGCAGCCGCCGCACGACGGCAAAGAGCCGCTCGGCCTCGTGCGAGGTGAGAGGGGCCGTCGGCTCGTCGAGCACCAGGATGCGCATTCGCCGCGAGAGCGCGCGGGCGATCGCCACGAGCTGCCGCCGAGCGACGTCGAGGGTCTCGAGTCGGGCCGACGGGTCGATCGTCTCCCCGAGCTGTGCCAGGAGCGCCTTCGTCTCGCGCGCGAGCGCCGCGCGGTCGAGCAGCGGCCCGCGTCGAAGCGTCGGCTCGTGGCCCAGGAACACGTTCTCCGCGACGCTCAGGTGCGGCACGAGCTGGAGCCCCTGGTGGAGGATGCCGATCCCGAGCGCCAGCGCGTCCGCCGGCGAACGCACCTCGGCGGGCGCGCCTTCGAGGCTCACCGTGCCCCCCTCGCGCGGCGTGGCACCCGAGAGCACCTTCACCAGCGTCGACTTCCCCGCCCCGTTCTCGCCGACGAGCGCGTGAACCTCCCCACGGTCGAGCGCGAAGTCGACGCGATCGAGCGCGCGCGTCCCGCCGTAGGTCTTCGTGACGCCCCGCATCTCGAGGAGCGGGGAGGGGCTCATCGCGACGGAGCGCCTTCGAGCGCCGCGCGGTCCACGATCCCGACCTCGACCGGCACCACCTTCGGCGGTGCCGAGCCCGCGAAGTAGTCGCGGATTTTCTCGATCGTCGTCGCCCCGATCTTCTTCGGGTACTGGATCACGTCCGCCTCGAGCGCCTCGCCTTTCTTGATCGCGTCGACGGCGGGCTCCGTCGCGTCGTACCCGACGAGCACGATCTTCTCGCGCTTGAACTGCCGCACCGCGTCGAGCGCGCCCAGCGCCGAGTCGTCGTTGATCCCGAAGATCCCGCGCAGGTCCGGGTGCGCCTGGAGCACGTCGGAGGTCGCCTCGAGGGCCCGGTCGCGCACGCCTTGCCCGTCCACGTCGGCCACCACCGTGATGCCCGGGTGCTGCGCGATCGCCTCGCGGAAGCCCTTCACCCGGTCGAGCACGGACGTCACGACCGGCTGGTTGATGATCGCGACCGCGCCCGAGCCACCGATCGCCTTTGCGAGGTACTCCCCGGCCAGCCGGCCCCCCGCGACGTTGTCGGAGGCGACGTGGCAGACGACGTCGCCCTCCTTGGCCGCGATGTCGGCGGTGAACACCGGGATCCCCGCGGCGTTCGCCTTGCGGATCGCCGGCCCGACGCCGCTGGAGTCGACCGGGCAGACGACGATCGCGTCCACCTTCCGCGCCAGGAAGTCCTCGATCTGCGACGTCTGCTTGCCGAGATCGAAGTCGGCCGTGGTCACGACGAGCTCGTACCCCGCCGCCGCGGCGCCCGCGCGCAACCCGTCCTCGAGGTCGCGGTAGAACAGATGACCGCGGGTGAGCAACGTCACGCCGATCGTCTTGGTCGCCTTCGCCGGACGGGACGGAGTGGTCGACTTGCCCCCGCAGGAAAGAAGACCGAGGAGCAGGAGCGAGGCAACGAGGCGACTCATGGCGCGTCTCTCCAGCGCGGGACGGTGCGCGCGGCGCTCAGTCTGCCATGCCTGGTGTTGGCGGGCGTAAGATCGCCCGCGCGGAGGCCGCCGGATGTGTCGTTTGGTCCCATCTAAAGCTCTCTTCCCGCTTCTCTTGGCCTCGGGTGCGGTCCTTGGCGGCTGCGCCGCGCGCCCCGTCGCGGATCTCGTTCTCCTCGGCGGAAAGATCGTCACGCTCGACCCGGCGCGCCCCGAGGTGTCGGCGCTTGCGGCGCGCGCGGGGAAGATCGTCGCGATCGGGACGGACGGGGAGATCAAGCGGTACGCCGGCGAGGACACTGCGGTCATCGAGCTCGGCGGGCGGTGCGCCGTCCCGGGCTTCATCGAGGCGCACGGACACATCCGCAACCTCGGCGAGCAGCGCCTTTCCGTCGATCTCACCAAGACGCGCTCCTGGGACGAGATCGTCGCGAAGGTGCACGACGCCGCGGCCGCGGCAACTCCCGGGAGCTGGATCTTCGGCCGGGGCTGGCACCAAGAGAAGTGGGACCGCCCTCCGGCGCCGAGCGTCGAGGGGTATCCGGTCCACGGCGCGCTCAACGACGCGGCGCCGAACAACCCGGTCGTTCTCCGGCATGCCTCCGGACACGGATCGATCGCGAACGCCGCAGCCCTTGCGGCAGCGGGGATCGACCGCAAGACGGCCGACCCGGCGGGCGGACGGATCGTGCGGGACGCCCGCGGTGATCCGACCGGCGTGCTCCTCGAGAACGCCGAGGATCTCGTCCTGGACGCGATGTACAAGGCGAACGGAAAGAGGCCAGGACCGGAGCTCGACGCCGAGATGTTCCGGATCGTCGAGATCGTCCAGGACGAGTGTCTCTCGAAGGGCATCACGACCTTCGAGGACGCGGGGCTCCCGTTCGTCGACACCGACCGCATCAAGGCGATGGCCGACTCGGGCCGACTCAAGGCGCGGCTCTGGGTGATGGTCCGCGACACCAACGAGCGCCTCGCGGAGCGGATCCCCACTTACCGGCTCGTCGGCGCGGCCGGCGGCTTCCTCACCATCCGCGCGATCAAGAAGCAGATGGACGGCGCCTTGGGGTCGCGAGGGGCGTGGATGCTCGAGCCGTACGCCGACGATCCTGCAACGACAGGGCTGAACACGGAGCCGGTGGCCGAGATCGAGGAGACCGCGCGGATCGCGATCGAGAACGGGTTCCAGCTCTGCGTCCACGCGATCGGAGATCGCGCGAACCGGGAGACGCTCGACCTCTTCGAGCGGACGTTCCGCGCGCACCCGGACAAGAAGGACCTGCGCTGGCGGGTCGAGCACGCGCAGCTCGTCAGCCGGGCCGACCTGCCGCGGTTCGCGAAGCTCGGCGTGATCGCCTCGATGCAGGGGGTGCACTGCACGTCGGACGGCCCCTGGGTGCCCGCGAGGATCGGCCCGAAGCGGGCGGCCGAGGAGGCGTACCTCTGGCGCGACCTGATCGACAGCGGCGCCGTCGTCTGCAATGGGACCGACACGCCGGTCGAGGATGTCGATCCGATCGCGAACTTCTACGCGTCGGTGACGCGCCGGCTGGCGAACGGGGCGACCTTCTACCCGGAACAGAAGATGACCCGGATGGAGGCCTTGCGCTCCTACACGACCAACGCCGCCTACGCGGCGTTCGAAGAAGGGGTCAAGGGGTCGCTCACCGTGGGCAAGCTCGCCGACGTGACGGTGCTGACGCAGGACATTCTGACCGTCCCGGACGAGGACATCCCGAAGACGAAGGTCGCGATGACGATCGTGGGCGGGAAGGTGGTTTATCGGGGCGGCTGGCCTACCGGACGCGGTTGACGGTCAGAATGATGGAATCTTGCCAGCCCGCCTAGAACTCTTCCGCGGCGGACCGCCACAAGCAAGAGGCGCTGTGAGCGATCGAGGAGATTCAATGTCGCAACTCAAATGGACGGCCGCACTTTGTCTTGTTGTCGCAGCCGCCACGGTCGCACCCGCGGCAGCGGCCGAACCCGGGGTCGGGTTCCGGGGCTGGGGCCCGCGGGTTGGAGTATCCAGTGATCCCGATCAAGTGCTGGTCGGCGCGCAATTCGACCTGGGAGAGTTCACGAAAAACGTCCGGTGGCAGCCGAGCTTCGAGCTGGGGTTCGGTGACGACAAGACGTCACTCTACGGGAACTTCATGGCCGCCTACTATTTCCCGGTGAAAGCCCCTGTCACACCGTACGCCGGCGCGCAGGTGACGGCTTGGCTGTTCGACCAGCACGGGCACGACAGCCACAACGACTTCGACGAAGGCTTCAACGCCGAGATCGGGTTGTTCGCGCTCGGCGGGGTCGAGACGAAACTCAAGGGCGGGAATCGGTTCCTCGCCGAGCTCCAGCTCGGCATCGGAGACGTCCCCAACATTCGGGTGCTCGTCGGCTGGACCTTCAAGTAGGAGCAGTCGGCGCGCCATTGGCGCCCCGAAAAGCTCCGGAACCCCACGCCCCCAGGCGGCGTCTTGTGGCATGCTCCGACGAGATCAACGAGGGTTGTCATGCGAGCATTCCTCTCGGCGCTCGTCGCCGCCCCGCTGCTTCTCGGGACGGCCTCGGCTCAGCCACCCGTGGCGCTGGTGGACAAGGCACGCGTCGCGACCGACGGGTATGAGCGCGAGATACGCGCGCGCGATCCCGCCGCCGCCGACGCGTTTCATTCCGCCGTCCAGGCCGAGCTGAAACGCGACCCTGCGACCGCCGCGGCTCAGTACAAGAAATGTCTCGACTCTTTCCCGGACTACGTACCCGCCATGCGGCATCTCGGCATGAGCCTGGTGGAATCCGGACACGCGAGCGAAGGCGTCGCGTGGTGCCGGCGCGCGCTCGCCGCGGTCGATTCGGCGGACACACGGTGCTCCCTCGCGCGCGCGCTCGCGCACGCTCACCCCAAGGAGACCGGAGAAAGCTCGGACGTGAAGGAGGCCAAGCAGCTCGTCAACTCGGCGCTCGAGGAGTGGCCGGAGGACCCCTGGCCGGGCGTGACGGCGTGCGAGATCGCGCTGGCGACCGGCGACCTGCCGCTGCTGGACGCCGGGGCAAAGCGGCTCATGGCGACCGCTCCCGGCGACGTCGCGACGCTCATGTTCGAATCGATCTCCCAGGCGTCGCACGGCCGGTTCGACGACGCGCAGACCACGCTCGCCGCGGCGCGGGCTGCGGGGCTTCCGAAGGAGCAGTACGAGGAGATGTCGAAGCGCTATGCGGCCGCCGTTCCCTGGACGACCCGGATCCAGCGCCCGGCGCTCATCGTGCTCGCCGCCTGGGTCGCCGGGGCACTGGCGCTCGTGTTCATCGGGATGCTTCTGAGCCGGGCGACTCTGCGCTCCGCGGAGGCGATGCCGCCGACGATCGAAGGCAGCGCGCAGGGCGCGAGACTCCGGGCCGTCTACCGGGGCGTGCTCGCCGCATGCTGCGCGTATTACTACGTCTCGCTGCCCCTGGTGCTCGTCCTTGTCGTCGTCGTGGGTGGTGCCTCGGTTTACGGGCTGCTCGAAGTGGGCTACATCCCGATCAAGCTCGTCATGATCATCGTCATCTCCGTCGGCGTCACGGTTTTCGCGGCCATCAAGAGCGTGTTCATCCGTCGTCGCGACGAGGATCCGGGGCGGAAGCTCGATCTGACCGCGCACCCCGCGATCCGCCGCACCCTCGACGAGGTCGCCGCGCGCATCGGCACGAGGCCCGTCGATGCGGTGTACCTCACGCCCGGAACCGACGTCGCGGTCATGGAGCGCGGCGGTCTGTCGAAGCGATTGACCGGGCATACGGAGCGCTGCCTGATCCTCGGTGTCGGCGTCCTCGACGGATTCCGGCTCGGGGCCTTCAAGGCCGTACTCGCCCACGAGTACGGCCACTTCTCGAACAAGGACACGGCGGGCGGATCGCTCGCGCTCGCCGTGCGCAACTCCGTTCATGGGATGGCCTACGCGCTCGCGCGCGGTGGCGCGGCGCGCTGGTACAACCCCGCATGGCTCTTCCTCCATGGGTTTCATCGCATCTTCATGCGAATCTCGCAGGGCGCTTCGCGGCTGCAGGAGATCCTCGCCGACCGCTGGGCGGCGTTCGGTTACGGATCCGCGGCTTTCGAGGAGGGACTGCGTCACGTGATCTCGAAATCCGTGCGCTTTCCCGACCAGGTCGATGCCACAGTCAACGAGGCGATCCACCGAGGAGGAATCCTCACGAACGTCTACGTCCCGCAGCCGCGCCAGCCGCGCGACGAGAGCACCCTCGAGCGAAAGGTCCGAGAGGCCCTCGATCGGGAACCGACGGTGTACGACAGCCACCCTTCGCCGAAAGACCGGTTTCGGTGGGTCAGTGCGCTGGGAGCGCCGGGAGCCGAGCCCGAATCGGGCGCCGATGCGTGGAGCCTGTTTTCGGACCGAGATCAGATCGAGCTGTCGATGACGGAGGAGATCCGGAAGATCGTCAACGCCCGGCACGGGATTCCGCTCAAGGGTTAGCCGACCCTTGCGGGCCTACTTGGGATGCTCGGGGTGCTCGGACTTCTTCTTGTGCGACGTTTCCGGTCCGGCCGTACCCTTGAACCAGTACGTTGTCTCGCCACCGGCCGTCTTGTTGACCGCCGTCGCGTCCAGCGTGCCGTTCCGGATCGTGCCCGTCCAGCTCATCGTCTCGCCTTTGGCGTTCTTCGGCGATGCCGTGAAGGTGACGACACCGTCTTTCTCCTCGGTCGTGTACGGCGCTTCCTTGAAACCGTACCGAACACAGGCGGCCGAGAGGAACGTGCCCTTCTTGAAGGTCAATTGGTCCTGGTCGCCCGTGGGGGCGCCGGCCTTCCCCATCGAGCCCACGAACACCTTCCCGTCGAGCGCCGCCTTGCCCGTCGTCGCCGCCGCGTCGGCCTTGGGGTGCTCCGGATGCTCACTCGCCCACACCGGGCCAGCGACGACCAGACCGACGATGGATGCCGCGATGATCGTTGTCCTCATGAGTGTTCTCCTGTCTCGATCCCACACCCGGACAATATCCGACAACTCGCTGGGATTGCCCACCCGGGCTCGCGCGGTTGGGGATTTCGCCCGGCCGATCAGCCGCGCCCCGAATCGGCACGCCGTTCGTCCCCGCTCAGAGCATCGAGCAGGCGCTCGGCCGATTCACGCCCCGCGATCGTGGCCAGCGTCTGATACAAGGCGGTCGTCGCCTCGTGCGCTTTTCCGCGGAGCGCGAAATCCTCGACCATCCGTAGCGCGTCCGCGAGGCAGCCCGGCTCCAGCGCGTCATTCAGGTTGGCGCCGGTCTTCGTGCGGATGAGCGGGTACCGCAATTGCACGCTCGCGGTCGCGCCGAGCGAGCGCTTGTACGGCTCGTCGCCGCGGAGAAGATCGTAGGTCCGGATGCCGTGCTCGATCGCCCAGCGAATGCTGCTCGCATGAAGAACGAGGCCTACCGGGACCTCGTCAAAGGCCTCGTCCCTGCCCGCGACGAAGAAGAGCAGCCGCGATTTGTCCCAGTCGACGAAGCTGGCGAGCACCCCCACCGGGGTCTCGCGGTGCCAGAGCATCGGCATGTGGACGCTCTCGTCCAAGAGGCCGCGGGCCACGATGTTCCTGTACATCGTCGCCAGGCGATCGGTCTGGGATCCCTTCAGCCATCCCCACATCGCGCGCCACTGGTCTTCGAGTACCTTCAGATCGCGGGCGTGGGTCTCCGGAGTCGAGAGCGTGAGGCGGTAGTCCGGTGACGATTCGACCTTCCGCAGGTACCGGCGGACCTTCTGCCGCGTGTTGCTGCTGAGCGTCTCCACGAGATACCGCTCGAACGTGTCGGGGAGCTCGATGTAGGGGCTCACGAGCTCGTCGGTCTCGCCCTCGTTGATCTTGTCGGTCAGCGGCTCGATGATCAGCCGGTCGTCGGCGAATGGGCCCATGAACAGCTCGTACCGGCGATCGGAGACCCGGAATCCCTTCAGATAGAGGTGGGACCAGTTCATCTGCTTGAGGTGGGACGCGAACGCGTGAAGGACGTCCTCCTCGCGGTCCGGCCGGCAGAGAACGCCCCCGTAGTCCGCCCAGAACAACCGTCCCGCGAACTCGAGCTCGTTGCGGATCCGCTTGCGGCTCTTGCTCCAGACCGTCTTCCGGTGCAGCGGCAGGAACCCGAGATACTCGCCGCCGGGATCCCGCGCGACCAGCACGAGCCACGCTCCCGGGTAGGCCTCCAGCACCCCGGCCAGCCAGCTCCACGAAAGGAAGTACTGGGCCTCCGGGTCGATCCGGTAGATCGCGTCCCACGCGGTTCTCAGGCACCGAAACGCTTCGATGCGATCGATCCGCTCGATGGTCGTCACGTGCCGGGCTAGGGCACCGGCCGCGGTCATCCGATGGATTCCCAGGCGCGGGTCGCTCTCGGGCCTGGTCCGTGTGCTTCCGTCACGAGGCTCGGCCGCGTCACCCCGAGCGTGATGACCCGGTCGGCGGTCGCGATCGTCTCCGGCCGGTGCGCGACGATGATGCGCGTCATCGGCAAGTGGCGGACCGCCTCGCTGACCTGCTTCTCGTGCGTGAGATCGAGATGGCTCGTCGCCTCGTCGAGGAGCAGGATCTTGGGCCGCCTGTAGAGCGCGCGTGCGAGCAGCACCCGCTGCTTCTGGCCCCCCGAGAGCACGGTCCCCATGTCCCCGACCAGCGTGCTGTATCCCATCGGCATCGCCACGATGTCGTCGTGGATCGCGGCCATCCGCGCGCACTCCTCCACGTGACCTTGATCGGCGGCCGGGTCGAAGAAGGCGATGTTGTCGGCGATCGATCCGCCGAAGAGCCTGTCGTCCTGCATCACAGTTCCGAAGAGGCTCCGGAAGCCGGATGCGCCGGTGGCGGGAACGCACACGCCGCCGATGAAGACGTCGCCCTCCGCGGGCAGCAGGCCGAGGATCACGCGGAGGAGCGTCGTCTTGCCGCACCCCGACGGGCCGACGATCGCCACCGACTCTCCCTCCCGGATGTTCAGGCTGACATTGCGGAGGACGTACGGTTCCGCATCCGCGTAGCGAGCGCTGACGTGTTGCAGCACGATATCGAATCGATCCGGCGGCGCCGCGGATTCTCCGGTGCGGTAGTGCGGCTCCGATTCGGCCAGCGCGATGTCCGCGACGCGCCCGGTGTGCAGCTCGAGCATGCGCAGGTCGATGATGTTGTCGATGAGCCCCGCCATGCGTCCCGAGAACTGCGACTTGTACGAGATGAAGGCGAACAGCATGCCGACCGAGAACCCGCCGTCGAGCACGAGAAGGGCGCCCATCCACACGACACCGATGTCCGCCAGGCCGAACAGCGCCCCGCTCAGCGCGGTGAAGATCATCCGGAGCTGCTGCACCCGCACGCCCGCGTTGAACGCGTCGACGGCGAGGTTCTGGTACATCAGACCCCGCTGCGCCTCGCGGCCGAACAGCTTCACCGCCTGCATCCCGCGAACGGTCTCGAGGAAGTTCGTCTGCTGCTTGGCCGAGCGGATGATCTGATCCTGTGAAGCCTCGCGGAGCGGCCGATAGCGGATCGCGCGCAGAACGCCGTAGGCCAGTGTCACCCCGAGCACGACGAGGCCGAGCCGGACGCTGTACAGGAGCATCATCGAGGCGGTCGCGACCGCCATGAGGCCGTCGATGAGGACCTCGAGAGCCGTCGTCGTCATCGTCCTCCGGATCGCGCTCAAGGACTCGAACCGGGAGACGAGATCGCCCAGGTGACGGCGCGCGAAGAACGGCATCGGGAGGGTGAGCAGGTGGCTGAACAGACGGGTCAACAGGTGCAGGTTGAGCTTCGTCCCCAGATAGAGGGTGACCCACGAGCGTAGGGCCGACACCGCGACCCGGATGAGCGTGATCAGCGCGAATCCGAGCGCCAGGACCGTCAGGAGGTCCCGGTCGGCCGCCACGACGACCTGGTCGAGGATGAGCTGCATCAACAGGGGTCCGACGATCGAGAACACCTCGATCGCGGCGCTGAGCAGAAGGAGCTGCACGAGCACGCGACCGAGGCCGGGCATGCTCCCGACGAGGTCGCGCAGACCGATTCGCCGGGTTTCCTCGCGCGGCTCGAAGCGCGCGCCGGGCGCCAGCTCGAGGGCGACCCCCGTGAAGTGCGACGAGACCTCGTCGAGCGTCAGCCGCACGCGGCCTCGCGAGGGGTCGATGATCGTCACGGACTGCCGACGCACCTCGTCGAGGACCACGAAGTGGTTCATGTCCCAGTGGAGAATCGCCGGCAGCTGAAGATTCCCGAGCGCGCCCATCTCCAGGCGCACCGGCCGGGAGGTCAGCTCCAGCCGCCCCGCGAGGGTCACGAGGTGCGCGAGCGTCGTGCCTTTCAGGGAGATCGAGTGCTGCGCGCGCAGCGTCGAGAGGTCGCTCCGGTAGCCGTGGAAGCCGGCGACCATGGTCAGGCACGCGAGGCCGCACTCCGCGGCCTCGGACTGGAGGATCACCGGGGTCGAGCGCCGGCCCGAAAATGACAGCGCGCTGGCGACGTGATCGTTCATGCCGCTCACACCCTGCCGACCACGCTGTAGAGCGGATCCAGGATCCACTGGTACAGCTTGCGGCGCTCGAGGGAGATGTCGGCATCGACGATCATGCCGGCCGCCAGCGGGAACTTCTCGCCGTAGGCGGTGACGACCTGGCTGTCGAGCGCGGCGACGACGCGGTAGGCCGGCTCCTTGAGCGAGACCGGCAGCGCGGTGTCGTCCGGCATGATCAGCGTCTTCGAGATCGCGGCCACGCGTGCCCGGTAGCTCCCGAACTGCTGGTACGGAAACGCCTGGTAACGGACCGCGACCTTCTGATTGAGCGCCAGGAAACCGATCGAGGACGACGGCACGATGAGGTGGACGGTCAGCTCGGCGTTCTCGGGAAGGATCGACACCAGCGGTTGCGAGGGATTCGTGACCTGGCCGCGCTCCGCGAGCACCGCGGTCGCGGTACCGTTCGCCGGCGCCTCGACGACGAGCGTGCGGCGCGACTCGTATTCCGTCAGCTCCTGCGTCAGCTGCGACACGTCGCGGCCGATCGCCGCGCGCTGGGATTGCGCTTTGAGCGCGGCCGACCGGAGCTGGGAGCCCAGGTCGTCGATCTCGCCGCTCACGGTGATGCGGTTGCGCTGCAGCTCGAGGAGCTTCCCCTGCTGCTCGAGCAGGTCCTTGCGCTTTTCCTCGACCATCTCCTGCGATGCGAGAGTCTCCACGAGCATCTGGCGGTAGCGTTCGACGCTGGCGCGCGCGACGTCCACGCGCTGCTGCTGCGTCTCCATCTCCAGGGTCAGCTTCTCCCGTTCCGCCGACAGCGACGCCACCCGCGCGCGAAGGGCGCGCTCCTCGATCTCCGCGATGTTCTCCTGATGCTCCATGTCGGAGCTCAAGCTCGCGCGGCGCTGCTCGAGCTGCGCCATCGCCGTCGCCTGCGTGTCGACGCTCCCGCTGGAGCGGCGCTCCATCGAGATGACGTACAGGACGTCTCCCTTGGAGACGCGCTGCCCCTCCGCGACCCGCTTCTCCACGATGGTCCCGGTCTCGCGGGGGTAGAGCTTGATCAGCCCGGCGGTCGGAACGAGGTACCCCGTGACATGAGCCTTGCGCGTGTACTGCCCCCAGAAGACCAACGCGAGGAGCGCCGCCGCCAGGCTCAGCGCGACGGCCGTCAACACGCGGGTCGGAAGCGGAGCGACGAGGAGAACGTCGCCCAGGGCCTTGTCGCGCCGCGCCTTCAAGACCTCGTGACGGAACAACGGGATCGCCACACGGAGACTCGTCGGGCGTCGAGACCGGACGGCGGCTCCCAAATCGCTCTCGTCCGTCATCGGTTTCTCACCTCGCCCCGCGGCGGCTCGAGCGCCAGGACCGACGGCACGAGCTCGGGTCGCGCGGCTCTCAGCAAGCCGAACCCGATGCCGGCGAGCCCCGACAGGAGTCCCGGGGTTTCCACGCCGAGGGGTGTCCCGCAACGGAATCCATGTGCCTCGATGTCGCCGAGCACGAGAGCCATGCGTCGCACTGTCGACTCGGCCAGCTCCGCGTCTTGAAGCTGGTCCGCGGCTCGCGCCAGGGTGTCCAGTCGTCCCAGCTCCCCGCCCCCCAGCGAGTGGTCGGCCGCCAGGTCGGCTTCTCTCATGGCCGCGGCTACATCCGCCGGGCTCGCGGCGGCCACCGAGTCTGCCGCCGAGCGATAGTGGGCAATCCCCGTCCACTCGGAGAGCTCCGCCAGCGCGTACGCGATCCCGGCGGGACCGAATATCGGGTGACTCCGCCGGGAGACGTCGCGGACGTCGCGTCGCAGTCGCTCGAGCAGGTGATCTCCGCATCGAGTCGCGATCGCGGTGAGGCGTTCCGACGAACGCTTCGGTCTGAGGCTTCGGAGCGCGAGGATGCACCCGGCCGCGCCGCCGTAGACGTCGAGCGCGTCGTCGGCTTCTATCCAGGGGGACAGCCGAGTCGCGAGCTCGTCCGCCTCGTCGAGGAGGTCCGGGCGATCCCACAGCGAGCCGAGGTGGCTCAGGACGTAGATGACTCCGCTCCGGCCGTCGAAGCACCCGATTCCGTCGAGCGTCGATCCGTTCTCGCGCACGAGGTCGCGCATCGTGCCGAGCGCGGCGCGCGCGAGGCCGGTGAACCTCTCGTCCCCGGTGGCCGCGCCGAGGTAGGCGAGAAAGTGAGCGATGCCGGGCACGCCCGCGTCAAGATCCAGTCCCGTGCTGTGGATCGACCACACGTCTGGTCGCCTCGCCTCGAGACCGATCCACGAAGCATCACCGGTTCCGCGGAGCGCCCATCGGTCGAGCCGCTCGCCGGCGGCGACGGCCGCCGCGAGCAGTCGGCCGCGGCTCGGCGGAGCGGCCGGGAGCTTGCCGCGGGGTAGCGCCGGCGGCCTGCGCTCCGCGGAGATCAAGGCGAGGGAGGCTTCGATGAGCCACGATTGCCGATCGCAATCCTGCTCGCCCAATCGATCGACCAGACGCCGCGCGGCCTCCGCGGCCGGCTCACGGAAGAACCGCTCGAGGGTCGCTTGCCCGTCGAGCTTCAGATCGCTCGTCTCGGGAGTCGCGGTGAACGAGGGAATGTCGCCGTTCCACAGGGCACCGCGCTCGTAGCAGATGACGGGGGCCAGGCCGTCGTCGTCCTGGGCTTCGATCCACAGGAGATCGAACAGCCGGTCACGATCGAGGGCGTCGCGCAGCACGTCGGGGTGGTAGCTTTCGCGGAGCAAGCGGCGGTAGGTCCGCGACGAGCGCAGGAAGACCGCCACGTCGTCCCGCAGGAAGCGCCCGAGGGGTCCCTCCGGAGCGAGCAACGCGCCCCGCCGTTCGACGAGGACCCGATACGCGGAACGGAAGCCCCGCACGATCGCGTCCCGGTGCGCCACCGCGTCGACCGGTTTGCCGTCGAGAACGGGCCGATTCCGTTCCGTGGGCATCGCCCGGCGCTTTCTCACGAAGCGCATGGTGTCGCTGCCCGATTCTTCCCATCCCTCGACCGCATGCGGCGTCGTTTGTCCTTCCGCGGCGCCGAGGCCGCTGATGTCGACGCCGGCGTGCTCCGCATTCCCCCACACGCGCTCCGGGAGCAGGCCGATCTCCAGGACCGATTCGCGAACGCAGCGACGGGCGAGGCGAGAGGCGGTGGTGCTCACCCGCTGCTCGCGCTTCGCGCGGTGCGGATGGAACAGCGCCTCGAGATCGACGAGCACCGGATGCGCTCCGCACGCCAAGAGGTTTCCCGCGTGAAAGTCGGTCGCACGGGTCACGTACAGGAGCGCGAGCAGGGCCCCGGTCCGCTCGTAGAATTGGTCCACCTCCTCGCTCGCGCGGCAAGGAAGGGGCGTCGCGAACTCCGACCAGCCGTAGCGGCCGCGATCCAGGATCGTCAGCGTCCTGAAATCGCGGGGAAAGCCGTTCGCCGTCAGCCAGCGCAGGAGGTCCTGGAAGTGGAGGTCGGTCGACAGCGACTTGGGCTTGTAAACGACACGGATGCCGGACGCGAAGCGAAGAATGGCGACGGAACGGCCGCCCGCGTGCGGATCCGCCACGTCCGCGGTGACGTCGGCGAGCGCGCCGAGCGGCCGGGAGGCGGCGAACCTCTCTTCGAGCAGGTCGAAGTCCGTGACGAGGCGGCCGAGAAGCTCAAGCGTGACCTCGAGCCAGCGGGTCGTCTGCTCCGCGATCAAGCGCGCGAGGACCGGATACTCTTCGAAGATCGTGCGAAGGCGGTCACGTTCGTGGATCTGCGCGATGAACTCGACGAACCGCTCCTCGGGCGACGATCCCGGAAGCTTTCCCTCGAGCCGCGCCACGTTGAGCTCGAGGACCATCGTTCGTCCGACGATGCGCTTGAGCACCACCGCCAGGGACGGGAAGAACAGCGCGGCGACCCTGGTCGGGTCGAACGGGCGTTCGGTCCGCTCTCGAACGAGCGCCTCGGCGGAAGCCGTCAGCTTCCGGAGCGCGCATTCGATGAACGGCGCCGCGACGTCGAGGAAGGGAATCGTCGGATCCCGCTTCAGATGCTCCGGCAAGAGCTCGTGGAACTCGAACGTGGGGGTCGAGGAGAGGGCCGCCTCTATGGTCGCGATCCAGGGAAGCAAGGCGCCCACGCGGCCACGAATTGTTTCCGGTTGCTCCGCGATGAGGGCGCTCAACGTTTCCTCGCTGAGCCCGTCCAGGTCGAGACGCCTGCGGAACGCTTCGGAGTCGTCGAACGGGTGCTGAGTCTTCCAGCTGGCCATGCGGTACTCGAGCGCGGCGACGTCCTCGGGTGCCAGCGATTCCGTCGCGTCCCCGGCTCCCAGGGAATTCCGGCCGGCGAGCCGCTCGGCCAGCGTCACGGCCCGATACCAGGAGAGACTCACTTCGGCCAAGAACACCTCGCCGCAGGCTCGAGCCTGCGCTCGCCCCCCCGTAGCATCGCGTTGCGGCTGCGGCCGACCGCGAGACCGTCGACGGTCTCGCGGCCGGAACTATCGAATCAGTGGCACTTGCCGGAACCCTTGCCGGAGCCCTTGCCGGAGCCGCCGCCGTTGCCCGAGCCGTGGTTCTTGCCCGAGCCGCCACCCTTGCCCGAGCCGCCGCCCTTCCCCGAGCCGCCACCCTTGCCGGAGCCGCCGCCCTTGCCCGAGCCGCCGCCGCCGCCCCAGCCGCCGCCGACCTGATCGAGATCCGTTCCCGTCAGCTCGATCATGCCGGCCGGGTTCTCCAGCGCTTGATCCGAAACTCCCAAGGTGGCTCGGTAGATCGGATCTTTCCACGCTTTGATGAAATTCATGACGCGTTCTCCTTGTGCCCACTCACTGAGCGAGTTTCGAATTCGGCACCATGCCGAACTTCAAGACAAACGAATCCATACCGCGCAGATTCTGTAAATGTCGAGGAAGATTTGGTATTACAGGAAATCCCCGAGGACAGCCCTAACGTCGTTACTGTAGGCTCAGTTCGGGGTAACTATCCGCAACTAAAGGTGAGGCACGATACCCATTTCAACGAGCCGCGCGAGATCTCGTCTCATCGACTCGCGCTCGGTCGGGACGGCGTCCCTGTTCGCACGCGTTCGGGAGGGTCGCGTCAAGCAGATCTCGCGGATCCGGGACGAGACTCGAGTCGCCGAACGTGCCGGTGCCGCAGCCGTTGGCGGCGCGAAGGAGGTAGTAGAAGCCATCCCCGGCGGGCGGGGCCCCGCGCGCGTCGTCGAACGCGGGGGACGCGAGCGACGCGCCGAGCGTGCAGGTCGCGCCGAATCCGCCGGAGCTGTGAAGATCCGAGAGCCTGCCGGTGACGAGGTCGTACCCGACTGCGCTTCCGAGATCCGGGCGGCGGTCGTTCCATCCGAGGTGCGTCGGCCCCGCGCCCGAGAGCCGGATCCGCGCCATCTCGTCGGGCATCGAGAACGAGCCCGCATCCCCCGGCGCGCAATCGCAGGCATCCTCCACGCCGTCTCCGTCGGCGTCCTCCGTGGCGGGGCGGTTGGGCACGATGCGGTAGAGCACGCCCTGGTCGGCCGAGAGGACGTAGACCAGCGCGTCGGGACCCGTTTCGAGGTCGGTGATGATGCCGAAGTCGGTCCCGAAGATGATCTCCTCCTGCTCTCCCCCGCACTGATCGTTGCCGTTGTCGGCGACCAAGTCCGCGAGCTCGGGCGAAGTGAGCGCGAATCCCGTCCGGGAAGCGTTCATGGGGAAGTGATACAGGAGACCGCAGTTCGTCCCGGTCGTCAGCACGTCGTGGAGGCGGCCGCAGCCGAGCTTCGCGTTCCGGAGGAACGTGATCGATGTCGGCGCGACGGGCGTCTGCCACGAGAACGTCGGGTCGGCGTAGTGGGCGCCGGCGGCCATCCACAAATCCGCCGGGGTGTGAGGGCTGCGCGACACGGGTCCCTGGATCTGGACCCACCCGCTGTTGAACCCAGGGTCGACCCGGTTGATCTCGTCGTAGATCGCCTGGCCGTTCTCGGTGTCCCAGAGCGCGCCGGTGACGGGGTCGAACGCCATCCCGAAGGAGTTGCGGAGGCCGTAGGCGTAGTACCGGCTCATCGGCGCCAGCGATCCCGTCGAGCCGTAGAACGGGTTGTCAGAGGGAACGAAACCGTTGCCGGACGTTCGCATGATCACGGACGTGTCGTTCGGGTCGATCCCATTGACGACGTTCTGCAGTTTTCCGAAGAACTGCTGGTCGCCGAACACCGTGTAAAGCAAGTCGTCGGCGCCGAACCGGACGATGCCGCCGATGCGGAAGACGTTCGGCCGGATGGGGAGAGCGATCACGATGAACGGCTCGACCAGCGACGCACCGTCCCACCGGAACCGCGTGACCCGGATTCCGAGCGGGGTGCCGCCGTCGCTCGTCGCCTCGCAGTAGAACAGGTAGACGAAGCCATTGTGGGCGAAGTCAGGATCGAGCGTGATGCCGAGCAATCCACGGTCGAGGAGGCTGGTGTCGACCGGCAGGTCGAGCACGGCGTTCGGCTGCAGCACGCCGCCGATGATCCTGAGCACGCGCCCGTCGAGCTGCTGGATGACCAGTATGTCGTCGTCGCCGATGAAGGCAATTCCCGTCGGGGCCACCAGGCCGGTCGTGACGGTTTCGACGGTGAGAGCGGGGTCGTTCACCGCGGCGGCGAACGCCTGCGAACCCAACGAAAGCATCGCAAGGGCAGCGAAAATTCGCATGGTCATCCTCTCCGGGTCCCGTTGTTGTCACTGATACGTCGCGCTTGCGGCGCGGGCAAGGCGTATTCTTGAAGTCTCGCCGCTCAGCACCGCATCGCGGGCACCGTGCCGGCTTCGACGAGCCGCGCGAGCTCGCGCCGGATCGACTCGCGCTCGTCGCTCGACGCCGGCAGGAGCGGCGGTCGCGGCGCGCCTCCCCGCATCCCGCGCGCATCCATCGCCGCCTTGATCCCCGGGACTCCCGCGGCGTCCACGATGAGGCGGCCTGCTTCCGTCAAGGCTGCCTGCAGCTGCCGCGCGCGGGACTCGTCTCTCGCTACGTGCGCGCGGTGAAGCGCGATGAGGGGCTCGGGGAAGACGTCCGCGGCGGCGAGCACTCCCCCCATCGCCCCGGCCGCGAGCGCGGACTCGAAGATCGAGACGCTTCCGCACAGGACGCGGAAGCTCGCGGGCACGTGATCCAGCACGTCCAGCATCCACGCGAGATCCGACCCGCTGTCCTTGAGTCCGGCCACGTTCGGGTGCATCGAGAGCGCGGCCGCGACGGAAGCGGGGAGGACGAGGCCCGTGAACTTCGGGACGTTGTAAAGAAGGATCGGGATGGGCGACGCGTCGGCCACCGTCTCGTAGTGACGCGTCAGCGCCGCCTCGCTCATACCGGACCGGAAGTAGAACGGGGTGATCACGAGCGCCAGGTCGGCGCCGCAATCGCGGGCGAGCGCTGCCAGCCGGATGGTGGCGGCGGTGCTCTCGAGGCCGACGCCGGCGAGGAGAAGCCGGCCGTCGGGCACGGCCCGCCGCGCGGCGCGCAGCACCTCGAGCTTCTCTTCCTCTTCCAGATAGGCGGCCTCACCGGTCGAACCGAGGAGGAGATAGCCGGCCACGCCATGGCTCTCGTAGCGCGCCAGATTCTCGGCGAGCGCACCGGCATCGACGCCGCCGCGGTCGTCGAACGGCGTCGTGACCGGAGCGAACACGCCGGAGAGGCTCATAGGACCATCGCCTCGTGAATCGTCTCGCCCCGGGCGAAACGCTCGAGGGTGAGCGGCGAGATGTCGACCGCCACCGAGCGCCCGCCCGCGATGCGCTCGGCCACGGCTTCCCCGGCGGCGGGCGCGTGCATGATGCCGTGACCTGAAAAACCGGTGGCGAGGAAGAACCCGGGAGCGGATGCCGCCTCTCCCAGGACCGCGTGGTGATCGGGGGTCACCTCGTAGAGTCCGGCCCAGCTTCGCCGCAGGTCGAGGCCTGCGGCGGCCGCTCGCGGGAATCGCCGCTCGAGCGGCTCGACGATCCGCTCCGGGAAGGACGGATCAAACGCGGTGACGAACCCCGCCGGCTCATCGGGATTCGAGTAGGCGACGAGGACGCAGCTCCCTTCCTTCCGGATCAGGACTCCGGTGTCCGCGTCGATGGTCATCGGAATCACCGCGGGAAGCTCGCGGCACGGTCCGGTCATCAGGAGATGGCGCCGCACGGGCTCGACGGGCAGCTCGACACCGGCCAGCGCGGCGATGCCGGCCGACCACGCTCCGGCCGCGTTCACGACGATCCCGGCCTCACGCTTCCCTTGCGCCGTCGTCACGACGAACGTGCCCGCCTGCGTCCAATCGATCGCGAGGACCTCGGCGCCGCAGGCGAGCTCGACCCCGGCGCCGGTGGCCTCTCGCAGGAAGAACGCGGACAGCGCCCCCGGATCGATGAACCCGTCGCGCGCGCCGAACGTCCCGCCGACCAGATCGGAGCCCTCGACGAACGGGGCGAGCCCGAGCGCGTCGTTCCTGTCGAGAAGCTCGACGGTCACGCCCAGCGACTTCTGGAAGGCCACCGCCCGCTCCATCGCCGCGAGGCGGGCGGCGCTCGCGGTGAGGAACAAGTAGCCCGCCTTGCGATAGACGGGCGGCTCGCCGATCTCGGGGGCCAGGGCGTCGAGGATCTCCATCGAGCGCAGCGACATCTCGACGTTCACTTTCGTTGTGAACTGTGCCCGGATGCCGCCGTTGGCCTTGGACGTCGACCCGGATCCGGGGACGTGCTCGCGCTCGACGATCGCCACGCTCCGGACGCCGCGCCGCGCGAGGTGGAACGCGATGCTGCAGCCGACGACGCCGGCTCCGACGATCAGCACTTCGTGGCGCGGGATCACGAAACGATTCTAGGCCAGCGCGCGTCCGTTCTCATTTCCGACGGTGCCGATATCACCAGGAAGAACCCGCTTCCCTGCCGATTCACGCGAAGGAGCACATCGCTTGGACCGGCGACCGCCTTAGGGTTGCCCGACGAGTATTCCTAAGTCGCGAAGGAGTCCGTTGACGGCATCCAAGTCGTCGCGCGGCGCCGTGGCGGAGACGCTGTCGGGCGATCCCGCGGCCTTCACGTCCCGCATGCCGTAGATGGACTGCAGCACCGGAGCTACGGCTTGAGGGCCGACTCCCTTCAGTCGGAACACGCGCGTCTCTATCGACTCGGCGCCTCCCGGCTCCGGCGTGGTGACGACCCGCGACACGGCATTTTTCTCCCGTAAGAGACTTTCGCAGCGTTCTACACGACTGACGTCGTCCCGGACCACGACGATCTTGAGGTCACCGATGCCGGCGATCCGCCGGACCTGGGCGCTCGCCCGCAGGAGCCCGATTGCATCGCGCGTCTGCATTCCCTGCAATACGAAGGCTCGCGTCAGCTGCGGGGTTGCCGCAGGAGCGCTCGAAGGGGCGGATGCTCCGGTCGCGACGGACGCCGGCACCGGCTCTTCAATGACCTTCGCGGCGACGAAGATCGCGCCTTCCAAGCCGGAGCCCTGTGGCGCCCCGAGGACGAACGGACGCCCGAATTCAAGGTGGAGTTGCGTGTCGAACACCCTTCGATCTCCGCGGGTGACCACGAACTCGGGAACGACGAGATATCCCCGTCCGTCGAGTGCAGCGCTCGCGTGAAATGAGATCTTGTAGCTGTCGCCGCCATCGGCGCCGCACTCGCTGGACATCCTGCCCTCGCTGGCGAACCGAAAGTTGGCCCCGCAAATCGGCCGGAACGTCTTGAACGGCAAGATATCCCTTACGTCACGCACGATCGTCTCGAGCTCGGGCGGCGGCGAAGCTCCCGGTGACTCCGACTTGGAGGCTGCGATGAAGGCAATTTGCAGGACCCGGACGGGTTGTGGACCATCCCACTTCTCGAGAGCGCTCTTGATTCTGTTCAGGCACGACAATGGCGCCGTCACCGTCAGGTGCCCGGCGGCCGAACCCTTCCCGATCGTGTCGGGGGCCGCCGCGACGTAGGACGCCGAGCACTCGGTGCCCAGCCCGGGACAGGCCGAGTCGCACTGCGACAGTGCGTCTTCGCGCGAGACACGGTTGGCGGCGAAGCTCACGGCGAGGCGGGGATCGGTGGTTCCCGCCGCCGGCGCGGTGGTACGGGCACCAAGCGCGACGCATGCCGCCACGAAGAAGGTCAGTCGGCTACGCGCAGGTCTCATCCGAGCCTCCATCTCAATGCCGTTCTTGCAGCGGTTCGAAGTACCAGACGATTCGCACACCGTCTTGCGCAATGAATTCGACATGGTCCGGTCGAACGACCGCAGGAGACGGCGGGACGCCGGTTGCATGTGGCGCGGGAACACCCTCGCGCTGCGTGACAGCGATGACGACGGCCAACGCAGCGGCGCATCCCACAGCCCCCAGTCCAAGCAGTAACCTCGGACTGCGCCGGGGCCGAGCGGAGGGAGCCGCGGTCCAGGCGCGCCGCACCACCTCACGTTCCTCGAGCGTGAGGCCGGGAACGCCGGCGGCGAGGTCGGCCTCCCGCAGAATGGAGCGGAGCCGGTCCGCCTTCGATTCGCGATGCTTGTCGCTCACGACGACCCCCCGAGCAGTCGGCCTGCCAGCTGTTTTCGGCCCTGCATGAGATGCCAACGAACCGTTGCCCGCGCGAGCCCGAGGAGCGAGGCAATCTCTGAAGTCGAGCAGCCTTCGATTTCGTGGAGCACCACCACCGCTCGGCGCCGCGGGGGGAGGGCCATGATCGCGGACCGCACTGCGATGCGGCTCGCCGGATCGCCTCCGCGGATATCCGGCGCGCGCTCGATCTCGCCGGAGGAAGCTGAGACCTCCGGACGTGCGCGGGTCCTTCGCCAATGATCGGTCCGGAGGTTGACGAGCGTGCGCACGAGCCATGCGGCCGCCCGCTCGGGAGCGGTTGGGAACGCCGCCGAACTCGCCGCGCGAACGAAGGTCTCCTGAACGAGGTCTCGCGAGTCCTCTCTATTGGCGCCGAGGCGTAGGGCAAGGCGAAAGAGTCGATCCCCGTGAGCGTCGAACGACGCTGCGAGGCCGTCCTTGGTCGCGACGGTCGCCAAGGACGCTTCGCCTGCATCCGCTTCGACGGGCCCCATCAACCCTCATAGACGCATGCGGGCTCACATGTGTTGGCTCTCATGTTTGGTCCGGAGTCGAATTGGTCGAACTCGTCGACTCTAGCCCACCCAACCGAGTTTACTTCGCCTCCGCCCTCTTCGGCGGCAACGCCTTCGGCAGCGACTTGCGCGGGAGCAACTCGGGGCGCGTTGCGGCGTCGTAGACGACCGACGCCAGGATCGCCGCCGCCTGCATCAGGTCGCCCTCCTGCACGTGATCGTAAACGTCGATGTTGGAGTGGTGCGTTCGCGAGCCGTAGTCGAGCGGGTCCTGGATGAACTGGAAGCCGGGCAGACCGACCGCGTCGAACGAGAGGTGGTCGGTTCCGCCGGTGTCCTGGATCGAGATCGTCACGGTACCCATGTCCTCGAAGGGGGCGAGCCACGCCCTGAACACGGGACGCATCATGTCGTTCCCCTGAAGATAGACCCCCCGGATCTTCCCCGTGCCGTTGTCCAGGTTGAAGTATCCGGACAGCTTCGCGTGCTCGGGCAGAGTCCGCATCGTCACCGGGTCGGCAAAGTGGTTCTTCACGTATCCGCGCGAGCCGAGGATCCCTTGCTCCTCGCCGGTCCACAGGGCGAGGCGGACGGTCCGGTCCATCGGAAGTCCGAGCGCCTTCAGGATCCGCATCGCCTCGAGGACGACCGCGGTGCCGGCGGCATTGTCCGTGGCGCCCGTCCCGGAGTGCCACGAGTCGAGATGCGCGCCGAGCATCACCACCTCGTCTCGCTTCGCGCCGCCCGGTATCTCCGCGACCACGTCCATGCCGTCGGGTGAGGTCTCGTCGAATGTCGCCTCCATCTCCAGCTCGATCTTCACCGGAATCTTCTTCTCGACGAGCCGGCACAACCGGTCGTACGGCTCCGGCGCCAACGAGACCATGGGCGGCGGGATCGGCGCCCCGTTTTCGTACGAGCCCCCTGCTTCCGCGAAGACGACGCCGCCCGTCCCGCGAGTGTCGCCGGAGACGACGGCGAGCACCCCCTCGTCCCTGAAGAAGGCGTTAAGACGATCTCGCGCGTGGAGCGCGCGCATCCGCAGGTCGGCCATCACCTCGAGCGGTGCAGTGGCCACCAGCTGCTGCCGCTTCTTCGGATCGTCGGGGAGGCTCATGATCGGCCAGTCGATGGGCGGCGCGACGTAGGGCACCGGCGCTTCCTGGATTCCCGCGAGATCCTTCTCGTCGAGACGCCGGGCCGGGGCTTCGGTGGGTGGGCCCATCTCGCGCGCCTCGGTGAGAAGGACGAACTTCCCCCTGAGCTTTCCCTTGTTCTCGGCGCAGTACCTCTCGATGCGCGCGGCGAGCTTCGCCGGGTCGCGATTCTCGCTCCGCTCCAGCTCCTGCGCCGTGAAGAGCGGAGCGAGAACGGCGTTGCCGCTCACCGTCCCCTTGGTCCCCGACGACCAGGCGAGCGGGGAGCCGGCGAGGGGAGCATAGACGGGCTCCCTGAGATTCATGACGAAGCGCGATAGCGACCAGCCTCGACCGAACGTGCCCCACTTCTCGAGATGGGCGCCTTCGATCCCCCAGGACTCGAGGCGCTTCACCGCCCAGTCGGCGGCGGCGCGCTGCCCCGGCGAGTTGGTCAGCCGTGGGCCGTTGACATCCGTGAGGTAGAAGAGGTGGTCCATGACCATCGAATGCTTGAAGGCCTCCTCCTTGATGCGGTGGATCGTCGCGAGGTCGACTTTCTCCTCCGCGGCGAGCGGCCGGGCCGAAGCCAGCGCGATCAAGAGCACGGCCAGACGCGTGACCGCCCTCGAGCGTTTCGTTGTCATGGAGTTCCCCGGGGCGAGGCTACGACGGCCGGAGAGTGGGAGTCAACCACAGAACGAAATGCAGATTCGTAATGGAGACGAGCCACTCGTCTCGCACGAATTGATTGCCGATCGGATCGCCTCTTCGTACCTTCACGGGCACTCGGGGACGTTCGAGGTCGGCCATCGTGTTCCGCCACGCGTTCCCGATCGTTGTGACCTCCACTCTGCTTCTCGTACCGAGCCCGGCAGGTGCGTTCACGGTCCTGCCGAAGCCCGCGAGCGCGCCGACGCTCGGACCCACCGGGGAACTCGAGCGGCCCGACCCCCAGTCACTGGTCCGCGAGGCGAAGGCGCTCTGGTACGTCGAGAACGACTACACGGGCGCCCTCGCGAAGTTCAACGCCGCGGTCGACGCCGATCCGAAGGACAACGACGTCCGGCTGCAGCGAGGGTACTTCTTCGAAGTCCTTTCCGGGATCGTCGTTCCGAACGTCAGGGCCGCGTTCAGGGAGCGCGCACAGGACGACTACCAGCGCATCTCCGACGCCGACCCCGACTCCCTGGTCGCCGGCATGGCGCGGGACGGCCTGGCGCGTCTTGCGGGCGAAGATTTCCTCGAGCCCAAACCGGTGACTTGTCCCGAGACGGCGATCGAGGTCCACGCGCACGGGGATATGCTGTACGGTGCGCGCCGATTCGCCGACGCGATCGGGGAATACGAGAAGGCGACGGCAGGCTGCCCTCAAGCTTCCGCCTGGTGGGTGGATCTCGCCGATTCACATTATGTTCTGGGGGACTTCGAAAGCGCGGAGGCGCTCTTCGGCCGAGCACTCTCGATCGATCCCTGGAACCGCGAGGCGCATCGGTTCCTCGCCGACACGGAGCTTCAACTCGGAGACCGCGAGGCGGCGATCCATCAATTGACCCTGACGGTGGTGTCGGACCCGAGCTATGAAGCCGGATGGTCGGCGTTACAGATATACGCCACGTCGATGGGACGGAAGTGGAACCGCGTTTACGGTGGTCGAACCGCCGAGCCGCCGGGTGTCGAGCGAGCGTCTTGGATCGCCTACCGGTCCGCCCTGGCGAGCACCCCCGCATCGCACGGCGGATCGGCGCTCGCCGTCGAGCGCGCGGCCGTCAGGAGCGCGCTCGAAGTGGCGCGTCAGGCCGACGCGAGCTCTCCGGCGGGGGCGCGGTCCTTCTGGTCGATGATGTCGCGCGCCGAGCGAGCCGGCTTCCTCGACGAAGCCATCTTCATGCACCTCCTCGACGCGGAGCTGGCCGCCGAGTATCCGGAATTCCGCAAGAACAATGCCTCGAGGCTGGCCTCGTACTTGGAAACCATCCTGATGCCGTGAGCTCCTCTCAGCGACCGAGAAGCGTCCCCGAGTACCAGGTCATCAGGATCGGATCCCCGTTGGCGTCCAGGACGGCCGAGGCATCTCCCCCCCCGAGATTCTGCGCCTCGAATACGATCGGTCCGCTCCCCTTGCCGGAGACGATGAATTCAACGCGGAGCGCGATCTTGGCACCGATCACGGTCGTCGCCTGGCTTGCGCTGGCGACCGTTCGCGCCAGGAAGACCTCGCCGGATCCGGCGGGAGGAGTCTCCGACGCGTAGCAGGTCCCGGGCGGGAACAGGTTCCCGTCCGTGCACGTCGAAAAGCGCGCGATAGTGTTGGGGTAGGTGATCTTGAGGGCCACACCGGTGACGGGTTGATCGATGTTGTGGAGGACGACGTCGAGCACGATCCTGCTACCGTTGACCCTCTCCTTCTCGACGGTGACGAAGCGCGTCCTCGCCGTGGCGGTGTCGGGAACGAACTCGGGCACCCCGACTACGCCGGCCCCGCCAAGCTCCGCGCTCCCCTTGCATGGGACAAGCGCCCCCGCGGCAAGGACGAGCGCAGCCAGCACCCCTACCCGATGGGTCCCTCGATGTCGCATGGTCCGACCCTCACTCGCCCCAGAGCATGAATGATACGAGGTACTGGTTCGCGGTGTGGGCGAAAGGCAGGAAACCCCCGCCGCGCGCCGGAGGCAGGTCCCTCGTTCAAGAGGAATTGTAAGTGAGGAGGCATGGAGCGGCGTGCTCGTGGTCTGCTACGAAGATACTGCCATTGACGCATCGCGCGAGCGGGCGTATCCCATCAGATCCGGATCGGTAACGACGAGGGGCCGATGTTCCGACGCCCTGAGCGACGGGCCTCGATGTCGCGGACATTCGCGCTGACGACAGTCCTGGTCGTCTTCTCGTCGACGCTCGCAGCGGAGATCTTCGGTCCGGCGGCGACGAGCTTTCCGGTCGGCGGCGATCCTCGGGCAGTCGCCATCGGGGACTTCGACGATGACGGCGTACCCGATCTAGCCGTTGTCAGCGCCGGCGGGGGCACCGTGAGCATCCTGCTGGGGGACGGCGTCGGGGGCTTCTCCCTCCCGAGCGACGTTCCGGCCGGCGACCAGCCCGCCGGTCTGGCCATCGGCGACTTCGACGGGGACGGGGACGTCGATCTGGCCGTGACAAGCGTGACCGGAAACTCGGTCCGCGTCCTTCTGGGAGACGGCAAGGGGGGGTTCGCGCACGCGTCCGACTTCCCGGTCGGGAAGGCCCCCGGTGCGGTCGCGGTCGCGGATTTCAACGCCGACGGGGCTATCGACCTCGCCATCGCCGATTCGGGAAGCGACGCGATCAGCATCTTGGTCGGTGACGGCCTCGGAGGCTTCTCGCAGGCCGCGGCCGTCGCGGTCGGTCGATTCCCGTCCGCCCTCGGCGTCGGAGACTTCAACCGCGACGGCGTGCCCGACCTCGCCGTCGTCAATCGGGACGACGTCAGCGTGAGCATTCTGCTCGGCGACGGCCGAGGCGGATTCTCGCGCGTCGACGTTGCGATCGGCGGAGTCGGCGACCCGTACGTGCCCGTCTCGGTCGTGGTCGGCGATTTCAACGGCGATCGGGTCGACGATCTCGCCATCCCGGATTCAGGGTCCCCGAGGATGACCGTGCTCCTGGGCGACGGCCACGGCGGCTTCTCCGCGACCCAGCTGCAAACCGCCGCGGGCTGCGGCACCGTCGCGGCCGCCGACCTCAACGGGGACGGGATCGCGGACCTCGTCGCGCCAAGCACGGCCGGCGGGCGGCTTACCGTGCTCCTCGGCGACGGACACGGGGGGTTTGTTCGCTTCATCAACCCATGGGTGGGAAACCATCCCTCCGCGGTGGCCGCGGGGGATTTCAACCTCGACGGGCTGCAGGACCTCGCGGTCGCAGACGGCGACGGAATCGTGACCGTCCTCCTGGGAGACGGACACGGGGGGTTCACGTACGCGCCGGCCGCTCAAGATAGTGAGACACCACTGTCCCTGGCCGTGGCCGATGTCGACGGCGACGGGAGGCTGGATCTCGTCTACGGAATCCCCTCCGGCACGGTTGTCGCGCGTGGGGACGGTGCCGGGGGGTTCGCCCAAGCGCAGGTCGTATTCCCGCAGGCCCTGGCTGGACGCCTCGTCGCTGCCGATCTCAACGGAGACGGCGCCGTCGATCTCGCGGGTATCGTGCCGGATAGCCCGGACGACGGTGTGCTGGTCCTTCTCCAATCCGGTGGGGAGAATTTCTTCCAGTCAGACTCCGTGTTTCCTGACGAGATCCTGTCGTCCTTGGCCGTCGGTGATTTCAATGCCGACGGCATCCCGGATCTCGTTGGGGTGGGAAGATTCGTGATGGTCGCCCTGGGCGACGGGTCGGGCAGGTTCCTCGAGACGCCAGGCGTTTTCCTCGGATGCAATCCGGCGGACGTGGCGGTCGGGGACTTCAATCTCGACGGGTTGCTCGACGTCGCGATCGCGTGCGTTGACGGGACCTTGACCATCCTCAGCGGAGACGGACGGGGCGGGTTCCAGGGCAGGAGCCGCTGGAGTTTTTACGGCAGGCCGGTTGCTCTGCAGTCCGGAGATTTCAACGGCGACGGTGTGGTCGATCTCGCGCTCGTCTCTCGCCTCGCGCCCCCGTACTCGGAGGCGATCCTGCTTCGCGGACTCGGTGATGGGTCGTACGCTCCAGAGTTCGAGGCGTTCTCATCGAACGAACCACGTGGCGCCATGGCCGCGGACTTCAACTCCGACGGCGCACTCGATCTCGCGATCGTCGACGCGGAAGCCAAGAACGTGACCCTTCTCATGGGTGATCCGGGAGATCGGCACGGGGAGTTCTCGATCTCGGCGGCGTTCCAGGTCGGCGCGGCTCCCGGAGCCTTGGCCGTCGGGGATTTCGACGCGGATGGCAACCCGGATCTGGCCGTCGCCAACTTTGGCGGCGGCGGGGTCAGTGTGTTGCTCAACCAGATAGAGGCGAGGAGCGACGTCAACGGCTCGAATCGCATCGATGGGTTCGACCTCGACGCGTTGGGCCGCCTGGCCGGGCTACGATCGTGGGACGCAGGCTATCGGCGCAATGCGGACGTCGACCTCAACGGGGTCATCGATGGCGACGACCTGGCCCGCGTCGCCCGGAGGTTCGGCAGGCTGAACCGAGAGCCTTCGTCGTCGGGGGACGCCACCCCGAGCCAGCGGATCGGTGCGACCCCCTCGTCCCTCGACTTCGGGCGAGTCGCGATCGGCGCGTCCGCAAGGCGGACGCTGCGCATCTCGAACCTCGGCTCCTCGCAGCTGACCGTCGTGCGGGTCGCGACGCCGCCGGAGTTCCGATCGCCCGCCGCAACGTCATTCACCGTGCCCCCGTTCGGGTTCGTCGAATGTCCGGTGATGTTCACGCCAGCGCGGAACGGCGTGTTCTCGGAGGAGATCGAGATCGACAGCGACGATCCCAACCATCCGGCAATCCGGGTCGCCGTGCGAGGCCGGTCCGCAGCGGGCCTGGCGACGGTGCCGGACCGGCTGGATTTCGGCCCTGTACGCATCGGGACGACCGCAAAGGCGCACGTCTGGGTGACCAATCGCGGCCCCGCTCCGTTCACGCTCGCAGGCGTGATCTCGACCGATCCGGCCATCGTCGCCGATCCGGGCTTCACGTCCCTGGCCGCCGGACAGACCGGCGAAGTCACCGTCCGATTCCAGCCGACGGGGCCGAAATCGGTCCATGCATTGGTGGCCATGAGGTTCCTCGGTTCGCCCCCACAGGTCGTCGTGCTAACCGCCGACGGGTCCGGCGACCCCGACCTCGTGTCGACGTCCGATCAGGACAGGTCGGTCGTGTGGTACGAGAACCTGGGCGCCGGGCAATGTCAGGTCCCCCGCTGAATCGGTCAGGGCGCGCTCTTCCTCAGGCCCCGCATGTAGAGCACGACCTCGTCGACTTGGCGCTCGGAGAGCGTCTTGCCCCAGGGCGGCATGAGGTTGGAAAGACCGACGCCCGCGCCTCCGCGCCGGACGGTGTCGGCAAGCTCCGCGTCGGTCTTCTTCTTCTGAAAGGCCGGATCGGAGAGGTCGCGTGGGCGGGGATCGAGGTTGTACGCGTTGAAGCCGTCGCCCGCGCCGGCGTCGCCGTGGCAGGTCGCGCAGTAATGGACGAAGACATCGTGCCCGAGGCGGACCTCGTAGCCCGGCTCCGCGGGCGACGGCGCGCCCGCCGGGGGCGGAGGCGCCTTGGCCCGCGAGCACGCGGCGAGCGCTAGGCATGCGATTGCGATGAGCGGTCGTCCTGCCCTCACGGCTTCCCCCCCGCCGCGATCTCCTTGGGCGCGCGAAGCGTCTCGAGATACGCCGTCAGCCTCAGCGCGTCGGTGTCGTTGAGGCCGAAGTCGGGGCAGCGGACGTCCGCCCGCCACTTCTGCGGTCCCTTGAGCCACGCGAACACCCAGCCCGGCTGCAGCCTCGCCTGCGTGTCGGTCAGCGGCGGCCCCACGTAGCCGCCGGAGGGGCCGATGATGTGGCATGCGCGGCAGCCGAGGGACGTGTAGAGCCGCTGCCCCTCGCCCGCATCGGCGTCGGAGACCGGTCGGCCGGCAAACGGGTCCTGTGGAATCCGAGGATCGACGTAGAAGCTCGTGATCGCGCCCGCGAGCAGATCGGCGTCGGCCCGCGACATCCGGAAGATCGGCATTCGTTCCTCGAGGATCGGCCGGAGCGAGTACGAGACCACGAGATAGTCCGAGAGCCACGCGCGGCGGACCTTGCTTCCCTCGAACGTCAGCGGGGCGGTCGAGATGTCGCCGCCCACGTCGCCGATGCGGTGGCAGGAAAGACAGCGGAAGCGATCGACCAGACGTCCGACGTCGCCTCCCGGAATGACCGACGGCGATCCGCGCCCGGCGGCGCGGTACGGCTCGGGAACCGGGTGCGCCCCGAGGGCCAAGAGAGCGGTCACGACGGCTCGCACGTCGTCGGGGGAGAAATCGAACGACGGCATCTTCAGCCCCTGCGCGAACGAGCGCGGGTGCGCCAGCTTCTCGCCGAGCCACGCCGGCGCCGTGCGCGGCAGGTCGTCGCGCCGCCCGAAGTCCATCGACGTGGCCTTCTTGTCACCGATGCCGTCGAGATCCGGGCCGAACCGTTCGGCCACGGTCGCCCCTTCGGTGCCGTGGCAGGAGAAGCAGCCGCGCGCCCGGAACGTCTTCTCGCCCTTCTCGGCGAGTGTCTGGTTCACGCGCAAGGGCTCCAGGATGTCCTTCGGAGCATCGAAGTCGCGGAGCTCGTCCTCGAGGTAGGCGACGACGTCGCGCGATTCGGACTCCGTGAAGCCGTACTGCGGCATGCGCGTCCTGGGATTGAACGCATGGGGGTCGCGGACGAATGCGAGCAGCCACCCTCGCGTGGCGGCGGTCGCCACCTTCGACAGCTCGGGGGCGCTGCCCTGCCCCTTGCCCTCGACCGTATGGCAGCTGATGCACCGGGCCTCCGAGAAGATCTTCTTCCCGGCGGCGGCATCCCCGGGGGGCTCGCGATCGGCCGCCGCGATCGCGGAGGCCAGCGCCGCCGGCGGCGTCCGCGAAAACAGCGCGTGCGAGAGCTCCTCGATCTCGCCGTCGGACAGGTCGAAGTTGGGCATCGTCGTGTTCGGATCGACCGCCTTCGGGTTCTTGAGCCACGCGCGCAGCCACATAGCACCCGTCTTGAGCGCGACGGTACGCAGCGGCGGCGCGTCGGCGCGGAAGTCCTCGTGGCCGCGGACGAGATGACAGGCGTAGCAGCCGAACCGCGTCATGATCGCGCGCCCGCGCGACAGCACCGGCGCCTCGCGGACCGTCTCGGCGGCGTGGCAGCGACCGCAGCCGGCCTCGATGTTCTCGGTGGGGAGCATCGGCGGGCCGGCGTCTTCCGCCGTGCCGTGCGCTTCCTCGAGGCTCGTCGCCGGCCCCTGGCCGCCGTGGCACGAGGTGCACCCGAACCGGTCGACCGCGGAGGGCGTGTGGGCGGTCGACGGGTGGAGACGATACGGCTCCGGAGCTCCCGCCATCACGGCGTCCGCGGCCCCGAGGTGGCACGTGGCGCAGCGATCCACGCGGCCGTCGAGGGCCGGCAGCCAGATCTGCTGTATGGCGATCGGCATCTGCTCGAAGCGGAGCGCCTCCTTCAGGCTGCGCGCGCGCGCCGCGCCGAGCTTCCGGAACTGTTGCTGGATCGACCTGTAGGGCCGGAACGCGTTCTTCGCCGGGGAGATCGCGAGAACCGCGAGGAAGACGAGGCTCGTCAACGCGAAGACATGGCGCGCGCGCACGACGTCTCCTTCACCACGATCGGAACGAGGCCCAGGGCCAGACGAACGACCAGCCGGGACCGCGGAAGAACGTGCCGATGATCGTCAACACGCTCGCGACGATGACGAACCAGGTCATGATCCATTCGGGGAGCGTGACCTCGGCGAGCGCGCGCCGGAACCGACTTCCCCGCTCGCCGCCTCGCGCCGCGAGCATGACGACGCCGACGGCGAGCGTCGGGACGGCGACCGGCCAGCAATCGAACAGGGCGGCGAACGCCGCCACGCCCACGATCGCCGTCGTGATCGCCGCGAGCAGGCGCGGGCCGCCTCGTGCCCACAGCGGACCGGCGGACAGGTTGATCCGCGCGTACGGGATCACGACCAAGGCAATGACGACCAGGCCGGGGAGGAGCACGCCGGCGACGACCGGCGGGAAGTAGTGGAGAAGCTCTTGCAGCCCGAGGAAGTACCACGGAGCCTTGGCAGGGTTCGGCGTCTCGGTCGGGTTGGCGATTCCCTGGAGCGGGGCATCGAACAGGAGGGCCGCGATCGACAGCGCGATCGTGACGACCTGGAAAAGGATGATCTCCCGCACGACGAGGTGCGGGAACGTCATGACGTAGGTCTCCTCGCGACGGCGGACCGCCGGGCGCGTGTCCGGTCGAACGAGCGCGACCCGGCGCGGCGTCGCGAGCGGGTCGTTCGACTCCTCGATCGAAATCGGCGGCAACGCGCTCACGGCTGCTCTCCGGCGGACGGGGAGGACGCGTCGTCCTCCGGCGGACCCTGGACGCCCCCGTCCTTCCGCACGCGCCAGATATGGATCGAGACCAGGACGATGAGCGTCACCGGCAAGACGACGCAGTGCAGGACGTAGAAGCGCAGCAGCGCGTTTTCCGACACGACGTGCCCGCCGAGCAGGAGGAACCGGAACGGCTCGCCGATCCACGGCGCCGCGCGGACCATGTTGGTCCCCACGGAGACGCCCCAGAACGCGAGCTGGTCCCAGGGAAGCAGGTAGCCGGTGTAGGACAACCCGAGCGTCGCGAGCAACAGGACGACGCCGACGACCCAGTTGAACTGCCGCGGAGGTCGGTACGCGCGGTGGTAGAACACCCGCAGCATGTGGGCGAATGCCGCGAACACCATCAGGTGCGCCCCCCAGCGGTGCAGGTTCCTGAGGAAGAGCCCGTCGTCCACGACGAACTGGAGCTCCTTCATGTCGCGGTACGCCTGGGGCACCGAGGGGTGGTAGTAGAACATCAGGAGGATGCCGGACGCGTAAAGGATGAGCGTGCACGCAATCGTGATGCCGCCGAGCCAGAGCGTGTGAGACAGCCTCAGAGTCTTCGCGCGGACCTTCACGGGATGCACGTGCAGGAAGAGGTTCTCCATGACGACGAGCGAGCGGTTGAGGTTCGTGTCCGCGACCCCGTGGCGGACGATCGAGCGGTACACGCTCGTCTCGCGAAGCCACGCGGACACGCCGCCGACCGTCGGGGCCCTCATACGCGCACGATCGTGCCGGCCGGGACGACGGCCGCCGTGTCGACGACGAGATTGCCGGCGGCGTCGGGCCTGATCTCGATCCACGGCAGCGGGCGCGGCGCCGGGCCGTGGACGACGTTCCCCTCGATGTCGAACCGGCTCCCGTGGCACGGGCAGGCGATCACGTTCTCGTCGGAGAGGTACCGTGTGATGCAGCCCAGGTGCGTGCAGACCGCCGTCAACGCGTAGACGCCGCCGGCCGCCCCGATCACGTAGGCCCGCTGCTCCCGGTTGAAGCGCACGGTTCCCTCGGGGTAATCGAGCGGTGTTCCCGCGACGAACCGCGTCGGCGGCTCGAAGAGGACCTTGGGCTTCATGAAATCCAGCGTGACGAGGCCGGCGCCCGCCGCGGCGCACGCGCACGCGCCGACGCCCGCCATCGTCAGGAAGTCTCTTCGCGTCATGCCGTCGGGGTCAGGAGATGACATGCTCGGGCTCCTTCGTCGCGAAGCTCTGCATCGTGATCGTTCCCGCCGGGCATCGCCGCGCGCAGAGACCGCAGCGAATGCACGTCTCCTCGTCCTTCAGGATGATCGAGCCGCGCAACCCGCCGGCCACGACGATCGGCGCGAGCACCGTCGCGCCCTCGGGCAACGACCGGACGATCGGCGCCGGGACGATCTCGATGCAGTCCTCCGGGCAGACGTCCTGGCAGCCGCCGCAGAGAATGCACTCGGTTCCCTCCTCCGCGCGCTGCTCGAAGATCGTGTTGGTCCAGCAGTGCAGGCAGCGGCTCGCCTCCAGCCGCGCCTCCCGCTCTCCGAAGCACTCCTCCACCTCGGCGATGCCTATGCGCCTCGCGATCGGCCGCGTCGGCGGCCTCTGTCGCGGCACCGACTCGTAGTCGAGCACGCGCCGGTAGCGCTGCTCCACCGCGATCTCGACGACCGGATCGTCCTCCGTCGAGACGCGCCCGCGGAGGTGCTCGTCGATCGAGCGAGCCGCCCGCTTCCCGTTGGCCACCGCGGTGATCGCGATCCTCGGGCCGAAGGCCGCGTCGCCTCCGGCGTACACCCTCGCGGCCGTCGTCGCGAGAGTGTCGGGATCGACGACGATCCGGCCGTGGCTCGTCGCGATGCCGTCCTCGTCCCGGAGAAAGCTCAGGTCTCCCGTCTGGCCGATCGCGACGACGACGGTGTCGGCCGGAGCGACGGCCTCCGAGCCCGGCACGAATTGCGGCGAGAAGCGCCCGCTGTCGTCGAACACGCGGGACACCGCGAGGAACTCGACGCCGGTGACCCGTCCGCGCTCGCCGACCAGCCGCTTGGGCCCCACGCGGTGGCGGAACGCGATCCCCTCCCGAGCGGCCTCCTCGATCTCCTCGCGGGCGGCCGGCATCTCGCTCTCCGACTCGAGGCAGCACACGGTGACCTCGCGCGCTCCGAAGCGGATCGCGCTGCGCGCGACGTCGAGGGCCTGAACGACGGAGAGGCTGCGCTGCAGGTTCTCGTGCTCGCCCCCGCGGGCCGCGGTCCTCGCGACGTCGAGCGCGACGTTTCCGCCGCCGATGACGACGATGCGGCTACCCATCTCGACCCTGTAGCCGAGGTTCACGTTCAGCAAGTAGTCGACGCCCTTGAGCACGCCGTCGAGGTCCATCCCGTCGACGGCGAGATCGCGGGCGCGCATCGCTCCGACCGCGAGGAACACCGCCGCGTACCCTTGCTGGCGCAGGTCGGTCAGCGTGAAGTCGCGGCCCAGTCCGGCGTTCACGCGAAGCTCGACGCCGAGGGAGAGGATCGCGTGGATCTCGAGCTGGATCAGGGCCCGCGGCAGGCGGTATTCCGGAACGCCTAGCCGCAGCATGCCGCCGGCCACCGGGGCCGCCTCGAAGATCGTGACGCTGTAGCCGCGCAGCGCGAGATCGTGGGCGCAGGCGAGGCCCGCCGGGCCTGACCCGATCACCGCGACCTTCTCCGGGTGTCGGTCCTTCCGGCGCCCGTAGATCTCCGAGAGGACCGAGAAGTCCATCATGCTCTCGACGCCGAACTTCTCGGTCACGAATCGCTTGAGCGCGCGGATCGCTATCGGCGCGTCGAGCTCCCCGCGCCGGCAGACGGTCTCGCAAGGCGCAGCGCAGATCCGTCCGCAGATCGACGCCAGGGGATTCGGACGACGCGCCACCGCGTAGGCCTCGCGATACCTTCCCTCGGCGATCAGGGCGACGTACTTGCCGGCCTCCGTGTGGACCGGGCAGGCCCACTTGCAGGGAAAGTTTCGCTCGAGCCACTCGCGGCTGACGTCGTCCACCGGCCCTACCTCGCGATCTCGAACCCGACCTCGGTGGCGCCCGCGACGGTGACGGCCTTCGAGGCGGGCTTGAGCTTCGGGTGCCACACCTTGACCGTGTACGACCCGTCGGGCACGTCGGCGATCCGGAACGAGCCGTCGGCCTTGCTCACCGCGTGGTACGGCGTCGGCACCGCGACGACGAACGCCTCCATCTCGGGGTGGACCTTGCAGAGGAGCGTCGCCACGCAGTCCTTCTTGAACGTGTAGCTGCGCGTCTGTCCCTTCGGCCAGGTTCCGAGGTTGAACTTCTCGGCGCACGCGTCCGGCGAGAACACGTTGTGCTGCACCGCGTCGGAATTCAGGAAGTCGACCGTGGTGCCGACGAGCACCGGGAGAACGTGCGGGTCGAAGACGAGGTTCTGCTGGTTGATCTTCTGGTGCTCCTGCGGCGCGGGGAACGTCTTCCCGGGAATCGCGTCGACGTAGACGACCGCATCGGCGCAGTCGCGCGTCCCCTTGCAGACGATCTTCCCGTGGATGTCCCCCGCGACGGCGGGCATCGCGAGGGCGGCGAACAGCGTTCCGAGCAGAAGGTGGCGCATGAGAGTCTCTCCTAGAAGGCGAACCGCAGGACGGCCGCCGCGTTGTAGTTCTTCGTTTCGTGCAGGTCGAGCTGGTACTCGAGCATCAGCTTGATGTTGGCGACGATCAGGTAGGTGAAGTTCGCATTGCCGATGCGAATCGACGGCGCGGTCGGATCGCCGGGCTTCGTGTCCTCGTACCGGAGCGAGACCTGGAACGGCGGACGGATCACGTAGTCGCCCTGGACGAACCACGAGTCGTACGTCGGGCTGGGCTGCGTCTGCGCGAGGGTCGTCGAGTCCGTCACGGTCAGATCGTCCTTGCCGTGGAGATAGGTCCCGAACAGGTTGAGATCGCGCCAGAGCCAGGAGACGTACGCGCCGTACCGGTCGTAGCGGCGGTCCACCACGGCGAAGGGGTTCCCGAGCTCGTCGGTGACCGCGAACGACACGTCGTCCCCGGATCCGTGGTAGCCGAGAAGACCGACGCGGACGGAGCTCTCGCGCCAGTTCTCGGGCGGGAGGGTCTTCCCGGTCGTGTCGCCGTCCAACCCCATGCCCCCGAACTTGTAGTCGACCCTCGCGTACCAGTCCTTCGTGCTGTGAGGGTCGGTCCCGGTGCTGTGGGGGTTGGCCGCCGGATCGGTGGGCACGGACCCGAGGCCGTCGGTGATCCCCACCGTGTAGAACAGGCGGTGCTTTGCCACGCCGTAGAACTCGATCGCCTTCACGTTCGCGGGGATCGAGATGCCGCCGCCCTCTTCCACGACCGACGTTCCGCCGCGGACGCCGATCGGGTTGTAACCGAACATCGAGTCGATCCCGTTGTTCGTCATCAGCCACATCTCCTGGAAGCCGTCCGCGAGGTCGGGGGCGAACAACCCGACCTTGAAGTTCACGGCGTGCTCGGGCCCTCCGACGGAGTTGGCCGTGAACTGCGCCCGCTCGATGCTCACGGCTCCGTCCTCGAAGGTGAGCTCGGCGAGGAAGCCGAACTTCTCGCCGAGCGTGCCCGCGGTGAAAAGGTTGACCTCCTGGGGGAACTGGAAGTCGTTCTTCGTGACCGTGCGATTGGTTCCGTCGGTCTCCGAGGAATAGACGTCGGCCATCTTGATGTTGATCGCGATCGGGACGTGCCCCGGAATCGAGCTGGGGTACACCATCGATGGCCAGGTCTTCTTGTAGGCCTCGGCGCCCAGGGACACGGGCGTCTCCTTGATCTGCTCCTCGGTCTCCGCCGGCATCCGGTAGCCGTTCAGCCGGAACGCCTCGCCGAAGGGGTTCAGCTTCGGGAAGGCGACATGGCACGTTTGGCACGACGTCTGGTACTTGCGTGCGAAGACCGGCACCGCGGATGCGGGGCGGAACGCCGCGAGGAGGAGGAGGACGGCCGTTGCGAACATCACGGGGCGGCGCGCGCGCTGGTGTGCTTTCGGCATCGAGGGCTCCTTTTCGCTGGTCGCCGCGAATGGTCGGCCAGCGCGGACCGCCGCACCATCCGGCAGACGCACCGTTTTTGATGGGGAAAGCGCACCAGGCGCCGGAACGGGAGCTAGACCAGGTGCTTCTGGAAGGCGAACGCGACGGCCTCGGTCTTGGAGTGCACCTCGAGCTTATCGAGGATGTTCTGGACGTGGTTGCGCGCCGTCAAGGTGGAAATGTGGAGGCGGGAGGCGATCTCCGCGGTGGGAAACCCGGCCGCAAGCATCGCGAGGACCTCGACCTCCCTCCCCGTGAGCTTGCGCGCCCGCGCGTCCTCCGAGCCCCGCACCGTCACCAGCGTCGGACGGGGCGGGGGCACCTCCGCCGGCTCTCGCTCGCCGGCAGGATGGGATTGCCGCGTCGAGGGATGGATGACGTGGGCGAGGAAGTAGAGATCGGGCGGCGGCACCGCGAAGTGCAGCACGCTCACGTCCGCCAGGATCGTCCGCCCTCCCTTGGCGAGCAGCTGCAGCTCGAAGTTACGGACGGTCTCGTTGCGGAGCGCGAGCTGGGTGATCGGGCAGTTGTCGGAGCAATAGCGGTTCCCGTGCCCGTCGCACCCCTGAAGCGTCGAGGCGCAGGGCATCCCCATCACCTCCTCGGTGGTGAATCCCAGGAGGCGCTCGACGCTCGCGTTCCACGACACGATCTTGTTTCTACGATCGGTGACGAAGACGGGATCCGGGGACCTCGACAACGCCTCGACGAGCGGGAGGATGGAGGTCGGAAGCGATCCCGGAGTACCCAAGGGCCACTCCACGCGGCCGCGCTGCTAGAGGCCAGCCACCGATCGCGTCCGGCGAGCCTAACATCCCCCGCCCGCCCGGGCAAGCGTTCCGTCGCTACATGAAGTTGCGCGTGTGGAGCGAGGACAGCGCGGCGGCTTCCGCCGAGGGGAAGCCCAGCTTCTCCAGGCGCTGGCGGCGGCTGCGGTCCATGTCCCGCTGAAGCGCGGCCACGCGGTCGTGGCCCGACGCGATATCGGCCGGCTCCCACGACCCCGCCGCGAGGAGCACGAGCGCCTCGAAGACTTCCTCGTTCAGGCCGTCGGTGTTGCGCAGCGCCTCGTGACGGCGCTCGACGGCGGCGGCGAGCCGCCCGCGCAGCCCCGGATCGAGCCCCATGTGACGCCGAAGGTGCGCGAGCCCGAACGCCACGTGGCGCGCCTCGTCCTGGGCGGCCAGTCGCGAGACCTCGCGCGTCACCGGGTCGGGCGCGTTCTCGTGCAGGAACCAGAGAAGCGACAGGAACGATCCCTCGCCGAGGACGGAGAGCAGGAAGAACGCGAGCGCGAAGTCCGGCTCCTCGAGCAGCGTCTTCAACGACTCCTGCCCGCCGGCCGTGGACAAGCCGAGGTCGGAGCGAACGAGCAGCGCCCGCCTCGTGAAGCACTCGATGTGACGCGCCTCGTCGGCAGCCTGGATCGCGAGGAGCTGGAGCACCTCCCGGAAGTGCGGGTGGATCCTCGCGAGGAAGCTCGCGGGCACGATGAGCGCGGCGGTCTCGTTCTCGATGAGAAACGTCATCACTTGCACGACCGCGTCCTCGATCTCCGGGGGATGCGTGATCGGCGCGCTCCAGTCGATCGCCTGGGCGGGATCCCACTGCGCCGCGGCGGCTTGCGCGTAGAGGACCGCGGCCTCGTCGGCCCAGACGACGTCCTTGTCGGAGAGCGGGAAGTCGAACGCGGGACTGCCGGCCTCGACCAGGGCACCGCGAGCGGCCAGCCCCCAGCGCATCGAGGGCCGGTCGACGACCGCCCCCGGAAGATTCCGATCGGGCGCTCCGGCGGTTTCGGCTCCGCTCCATCGTCCCGTCGCGGCCGGCCCCCTCGTGACGCGCGCGAGCGGAGGTCGATCCCGGCCGCCCGTCAGGATCTCGAGCTCGTGCCCCTGCGCCCTGCACCAGGCGCGAAGATGCACGGGGAGCTCGCGGTGCGTTCCGACGATGTCGAGCCGGCCGCCGACGGGCACCCGCTTGAGCGCGCGCTTGAGCAGAAGCTGAGCGCCGCGGTCGAGCCCGAGGCTGCCGAGATCGATCTCGAAGGTGTCGCTCATGCGTTCGCCCCTACCGGAAGCGCGCGAGCCACGCGTCGATCGTACCCGCCGCGTCCACCGCGCGGTTCAGCTGCGCATACCCGCCGACACGGCCGGGCAGCCACTGCTTCAACCCTTCCATGTCGAGAAGCGATCGGACGGACGGGTCTTCGTACGACATTGCGAGCAGGAGCGTCAAGAATTTCTGCACCGGCTGTTGCGGGGCGTCGTTCAGGACCGTGAAGTTGCAGTGATCGTAAGGTGCCGTCTGTGCCAGGACCCGCGTCGACCCGGCGGGGAAGACCCCCTCCCGCGAGAACGCGAGATGGTTGCCGTCGATCATGCATGCCGCGTCCGCCCGGCCGGTGATGAGCGCCCTGGCCGCCTCGCGCTCGCCCCCGAGGTGATCGCCGTGCTTGCCGACGAGGAGGTCGTGACGCAGGATCTCGCAGTCCTTTCCCGGCGCGACGCCGGAATCGGCGATGTGCAGGAGCGGAATCAGCGTGGCCTGCGGCGAGTCCGAGGCGCCGACCGCGACCGTCTTCCCGGCGAGCCCCGAGAGCGTGCGTATCGGCGAGTCGGCGCGAACGACGATGACCGACGTGAGGTCGCGATCCGTGTCGCGCATCGCGAGTGCTACGGCCCGGCGTCCCGAAGCTCTCGCGGCCCGCTCCGCTTCGATCCACGCGAGCGGGGAGTTCCAGGCGACATCGACCTGGCCGGCGACCTGCCCTTCGACCTGCCGCTCGTAGTTCGAGTACAGGACGAAATCGAACGGCAGGCCTTGCTCGAGAAAGTACCGCTTGAAACCTTCCCAGATCGTCACGACCTTCGGGTCGTACGCGACCGCTCCCAGGATCAGCGCCTCCATCGTGTCCTCCACTCGCCGCTAGAACAGCGGAAGGCCGCAGGCGGCCTTTCCGATGAAGTCGTAGAGCTGGTCGGTGGTGGGCGCCATGACGCTGGCCGCCTGGGCGTCGCGGAAGTACCGCTCGACGCCGACGCCTTTCCGGAACGCGGCGCCGCCGCACACGCGCATCGCCGTCTGTAGCACGTCGAGCGCGGTCTCGCCCGCCGCCGCCTTGCATTCGAGGACGCGCAGCATCGCATCTTCGCGCGCGCCCTCCACGGCATCGACGGCCTCGACCAGCAGGGCGCGGGTCATGTCGGTCCGCACGCGCATGCGCGCCACGTACGCGCGGACCGTCGGCATGTCGGCGAGCGTCGCATCCACGTGCGCGTACCGGGTCGCGGCCGCGTGACCCGCCGCGCGCGTCGTGGCCGCCTCCATCAGCCCCACGGAATACGCCGCGCTCATCAAGTTGAAGTAAGGGAGGACGGTGCCCATCATGATGCCGAATCCGCCGCCGTCGTCTCCCAAACGCGAGGTCTGCGCGACCACGACCTCCGCCGCCGTCACGGGGCGTGAGTCGTTGCCGCGAAGGCCGAGCCCGTCGTAGGGGCGCGGCAGGCTCAACCCCCGCGCGTTCGCCGGGACGAGCCAGAGCGTGCTCGCCCCCTCCGCCCGCACGGGCCGGCTCGACCAGACGTAGGCCGTCGCATGGCCCGCCGACGTGACCCAGCTCTTTTCCGCATCGAGCCGCACGCGATCGCCGACCACCTTCGCCGTGCTGGTCGGGGCCCAGAAGTGGCTGCGCGAGCCCGCCTCGGAAAACGCCAGCGTGCTCAGGTGCCGGCCCGCGGCGACGTCGCGGCGCATCGCCTCCGGGCCGTGCTTCTCGATCACCGCCGCGCCGGCGTAGTGCATGGCCAGGACCATGCCGGTCGAGGCGCACTCGCGCGATACGCGCTCGACCGCGAGCGCCGCGGCTCCCGGACCCTCTCCCATCCCGCCGACCTCGCGCGCGGAGATCAAGCCGTACAGGCCCGCGCTCGCGAGCGCGTCCATGGCCGCCCGGGGGAACACGCCGTCGCGATCGACGGGCTCGGCGTTCGAGGCGACGACACCCGACGCGATTGCGTCGAGCTTCTCCTGGATCTTCGAGTCGAGTTTGACCACGACTTCCGCTCCGATGCCGAACGCCCGCGACGCGGGCGCCCTCCGGAGGGAGTGGTCAGCGTCCGCGGCGGAACATCCGACGGCAGGGCCTGAGCACGTCAGGCGGATTCTTGACTCAGGTTCTCGTGAGTGCGATCCACATTTCTCTGGTCTCTCGCGGTTACCGGTGCCGGGGAAAGGAACGCCGAAGTTTACACGAAGGCGGGACGCCGGGCATCTTCGGCTCAGCTCGCCTCGGCCGCCGCGGCGATCTCGCCGAGGTCCTTGGCGCAGGACTTCACCATCGCCTTCGACATCAGCGAGAAGAGCGGGGAGAGAAGCTTCGCGCCGAACGTCTGCGGGCGCGCGTGGACCTCCATCTCGAGGCGCGTGCCCGAGCCGTCGGGGACGCAACGGACCTCCGACGTGAACTCGGTCCCGACGGCGTAGCCGCGGAACGCGAAGCTGCGCGGCGGCGACCACGCCGCGACCTCCATGTCGACGGCATGACGGCCGCGCCACTCGCGGATGCGCGTGCCCGTGCCGACGGGGCCGGGCGTCAAGATCTCGACCTTCGTGATCGCCTTGATGCGGCCGGAGATGTTCGCGACGTCGGACGCCATGGCCCACACGCGGTCGGGCGGCGCGGACGATTTGTGCGTGCTGAGCATCGGCTTCATCGGGCGGCCCTCCTCCCCGTCGCGGACCGTATCAAGGTGAAATCATCGCCCGGATTCGAGTTTCGAGGAAGGAGGCAGGTCGCGGGAACCCGCATCGCTTGCGCCCCGGTGGGGCCGTACGTACACTTTACACATGAAACGTACAAATCTTGTGCTTGATGAGCAGCTCCTGGACGACGCCCTCCGCCTGAGCGGAGAGCGCACGTATTCCGCCGCGGTCGGCCGAGCGCTGGAGGACTTCGTCCGCCGGATCCGCGCGCGGCAGATCCTGACCATCGCGGGTTCCGGAGCGTGGGACGGGGACCTCGCCGCCATGCGAGGAGATCGATTCGGGGTCAAGGCAACCCCGCGCCCGAGGCCGCGCCGTGGTTCTCGTTGACACGTCGGTCTGGATAGAGATCTTCCGCGAGGATCGACCGTTCGACCTCGAGGCCGCAGTGCCGTTCGATGAGATTGCGACCTGCCTGCCTGTCCTGCAGGAAGTGCTCCAAGGGATGCGAGCCGAACGAGAGTACAGAATCGCGCGCGATGCCATGATGGCCCTCCCGATCGTCGACTCGCCCCTCGGGCAGGAGGTCTTCGAAGATGCGGTTGGGCTCTACCGTTCAGCCCGGCGGACCGGGCTCACGGTGCGATCCGGAGTCGATTGCCTGATCGCCGCGTGTGCCTTGCGCCACAACCTGATCGTGTTTCATCATGACCGGGATTTCGAGGCCCTCGCCCGGGTGTCGGGGCTGCGTACGAAGATCTTCAAACGCTGAGTCGGCTCCACCCGCCTCCCCCATCAGTCGCAGGGGCCGAGCGATTGCACCGCTGCGCACCGCGCGCCTGCCCCGAGCGGCCGCTCTGCCCCCCTCGAGTCGGTCCCGTACGAGCCCTCGCCGTCGGGGCCCAGGGGAACGATCAGGTAGTAGCGGTTGCCTGCTGATGGGGTGAGCTCTTCCGACCGGTCGGAGCCGGAGTCGGTGCACGTCCTCATGACATGGCTGTACCAATCGCCGAGCTGCCCCTCGTAGATCGCGGAGTCGGTAGCGCTCGCCGAGCAGCTCGGGCCCCAACTCAGCTTGACGTTCCCCGGCGTCACCGTGGACTTGTCGATCCGGAGCGAGTCTCCGACCGAGCCCGCTCCCGTCGCATCCGCGAGCGACGGCGCCGTGTACGCGTACATCGCCTGCGAGCCGTCGGCGAACGTGACGCCGAAGTCGAGCTGGTTGCCGTTCAACGCCTCGCGGCCGAGGCTCAACCCGGTCACGGTGCTCCCTTCGAGCGTGTCGCCGACCGCGATCACCTTCGTGACCGGGCTTGCGAGGTAGATGCCGGCCTGCCCGCCGTTCCCGTAGCCGAGGAACGCGGTCTGGTTCGCGCCCGCGCTCACGGCACCGAAGCTCGAGAACGTCCCCGTGCCGCCCGGGATCGTCGTGGCGAGATCGGCCAGCCTGACCGGATCCGGGGGAAACAGCAGATCGCTCACCTCGGACAGATACACGCCCTGCTGTCCGACTCCCGTTCCGACGAATGCGATCCGGGTCGGCCACGCCGCGGGAGTGGAGACCTGCGACGAGGCGAGCGACAGGTGGCTGAAGCCGGTGAACGTCCCGGATCCCCCGGGAACCACGGTGGAAAGGTCGGCGACACGGCAGGGGTCAGTCGGCGTCTGCAAGTCGGCCACATCGGAGAGATAGACCCCTTGTTGCCCTTGCCCAGTTCCGAGGAATCCGACTCGGCTCGACGATGAGCCAGGGGCACCGAACGGCGAAGTGGTCACGGAGACTTCGGTGAAGCCCGTGAACTTGTCGGTCCCGCCGGGGACGGGCGTGGCGAAATCCGCGACCCGGCAGGGGTCGGTTGGCATCTGCACGTCGCTCACGTCGGTGAGGTACACGCCTTGCTGGCCGGTGCCGCTGGCCAGGAACCCGGCGCGGATCGCAGGCGGGTTGGGGGTCGCGATCGGCGATGCGGTCAGCGAAAGGTCCCCGAAGCCGGTGAACGTGCCTGAACCTCCGGGAATCGCGCTCGCGAGATCGGCGACCCTGCACGGGTCGTTCGGGATTTGCACGTCGCTCACATCGGCGACGTAGACCCCTTGCTGTCCGTTTCCGCTGCCCAGGAACCCCAAGCGGACCGCGGGAGAGGAGTTCCCAGTTTGCGTCCCGCTCGTCAGCGAGAGATTGCCGAACCCGGTGAACGCGCCGACGCCCCCCGGGATCGCGGTCGTGAGATCGGCGACCTTGACCGGATTGGGAGGAGTCGCGGAGCTACCCGCGTCCCGGACGTAGACGCCCTGCTGGCTCGCGGTACCCACTCCGATGAACGCGTCGCGCCCGCCGCTGCTCTCGGGCCCCTGTAAGAACGACGTAAGGATCCCGGTGCTCCCGGGCATCTCGGCGCCGCTCGAGAGCACCGACCTGCAGGGATCAGTGGGGTAGTGCACGCCGCTCGCATCGTAGCTCGTGCCCGACACCGATGCGACTGAAAAGCTCGCCACCGGCGACATGCCGGCATCCAGGACGTCGATCCCGCTCAGGCGAGCCGTCGAGAGGAAGTCGGAGTAGCCATCGAGGCTCGCCCCGGGCGTGACCTCCACCATGAGGCCCACGGTGAGGTCGAACGGCGTGCCGAACGTGATGGGAAGGATGAACGTGTCGAAGTCACCGGCGCCGCTCGAGGAGCTCGACGTCAAGGTGAATCCCCCGAACGTCCCGGGGCCGCCGACGCTCCCGAAGCCGGCGGGGTAAGAGATGAACGTCGTGCCCGTCGCCCCTTGGCCAGTGGTCATCAGCGGGTAGTTCGGCCCCCCGCTCTGCTGGTAGTTCACCGTCATCCGGACGTCGTCGTTGCCGGCGAAGGTCAGGGCGCCGTCGATCCAGAAGTGGAAGCGCACCCACCCCGTGAGGCCGTTGGCGACGTTCGGGCTCGTGATCGTGAACGTGTCGCTAAACTTGCCGAACGCCTCGGCTCCCTGCTCCATCGGCGCGGCGTAACCGGGGGTCGCCAGCAACCGGGCGTACGACCTCGCGCCGAGCACGCCGAAGTCGGCCTTCGCGTCCGCCGAGCCCGTCGAGTGGTCATTGTCGTAGTTGTGGAAATCGACGTCGAGCGAGGTCGAGTCGGAGAGCGGGCCGGCCGGAGCCGTCTGCAGGCGATCGCCGCCGGCGATGTTGCACGGCGCCCACCCCTCGGTCGGTTCCCCCACACCGATGCCACCGAAGAATGTGAAGACCGGGAGCGGAGTCCCGCCCGTGGCGCATGCGAAAGGCGGGGGGTCGGGGTAAACGGCCTTGATCTCCCCGCCGACGGCGAGGACGTAGGTGTCGACTTCGGGCGCGGCGGTCGCCGGGGATCCGGCCCCGAGCGCGCAAGCCAGGAGAATGAGCGCCCCGAGCGAAACAAGTCGTGTGTGCACGATCTTCAACCCTCCCCGGGCGACGTTCGCCGCGCCCTTGGAACGGGTATACGGGCCCGAGGCCCACGCGCCTACTATCTGAATTGTTAGGAATCGCCGAGGGTCAGCGGAACAAGCCGTCGCGTAGCGCCTTCGACACCGCCTCGGTCTTCGAGTGCACCTGGAGCTTCTCGTAGACGCGCCGGAGGTGGAACGCGACTGTCGCCGTGCTCACGTCGAGCGCGGCCGCGGCGGTCTTGTACGAGTGCCCTTCGACCAGGAGCTTCAGGACGCGCGTCTCGTGCGGCGTGAGGCGGTAGTCGGCGTGCCGTGCCGGCTCGAACCGCGAGAACAGCCCGACCACCCGGCGCGCGATCTCGGGGGACATCGGGGCGCCGCCGCGGACGGCCTCCGCCACGCCCGCCAGGAGCTGCGGCGCCGGCGTCTTCTTCAGGAGGTATCCGCACGCTCCGGCGCAGAGCGCCTGGAAGATCCGGTCGTCGTCCTGGTAGACGGTGAGCACGACGCTGGGGATCGTGGGCCGCGAGGCTTTGAGCCGCCTGATCCCCTCGATCCCTCCCATGCCGGGGAGGCCGAGATCGACGAGCACGGCGTCCGGCTCGTTCGCCTCGAGCGCCGGGAGGGCGAGCTCCATCGCCCCCCACGCTCCGGTGCACGAGAAGCCGGGGGCGGCGGCGATCAGCGTCGCGAGCCCCTCGCGGATCTCGTCGTGGTCCTCGACGATCGCGATCCGGACGACCGGAGCGCCGGCGGCCGGGGACGGCGAGGTTTCGGTGTCCACCATCATGCCTCCGAGGACTTACACCCGATTCCGGCGCCGCCACACTATCAATCTCGATAGCGATCGCATCGGACGCCCGATGCGAAGCACGATCGTCGTGCCCTGCCCCGCGCGGGACTCGATCGACAGCTGTCCCCCGAGCGCTTCGGCGCGGGCGCGCATGCTCGCGAGCCCGTGGCCCGGGACGATCGCGGCGACGTCGAACCCGCGTCCGTCGTCCGCGACCGTCAGGCGGAAGCCGCCCTCCAGCCGCTCCAGACGCACCTGGGCGTTCCTGGCCTCGGCGTGCTTGCGGACGTTGTGGAGCGATTCCTTGCAGACGAGGTAGATCGCCCGCCTCACGTCGGGATCGAGGCGCTCTTCGTGGTCGGCCTCCGGCAGATCGAGGCGGACCGCCGTTCGGCCGTCGGCGAAGAGGTCCGAGGCGAACCGGCGCATCCGATGGACGAGATCGGACAGGCGGTCCTCGCGAGGACTGATCGCCCAGACGGTGTCGCTCATGGCGTCCACCAGGTTTCCGGACAGCTCGGTGATGCGGTCGAGGGCCGGGGAAGCGGCCCGCTCGGGCCCGCGCGAGCCCTGCTCGGCGACCTGGCTGAGCACGGCGATCTGCGAGAGGCTCGATCCGACCTCGTCGTGAAGATCGGTCGCGATCCGCGTTCGAAGCCGCTCCACGGTGAGCAGGTGCGCGACGCGCACCCGGTACGCCCCGAACGCCGCGGCGACCGCGGCCGCGGCGACGAGCGCGATGAACCATCCGCGCTCGAAGAACGGGACCTGCACCCGGAACACGACCGTCGCGGGCGGAGCGTTGGGAGCCGCCGAGGAGGTGACGAGAAACCGGTAGTCGCCGGGGGCGAGGTTCGAGTAGAGGACCGAGCGCTCGTCGTTCGGCGCGCTCCAGTCCGCATCCGCTCCCTCGAGCCTGGTGCGGAACTGCGGCGGCGCGCCCGGCCCGTGGTGCACCGCGAAATACTCGATGCGCAACGCGCGCTGGGAAGCGGGGAGCGTGAGCGGGCCGACGCTCGCGACGCCCAGGAGCGGAAGGGGTTGCGGCACGCCCGCGATCACGACGGCGCGAAGGCGAGCCGGGGATTCCGGAGACGGCGGATCCGGCCCGGGCGCGAGCTGCGCGAGAGTGATGGCGTCGGCGAACCAGAGGCGGCCGAGCGCATCGCGAAACGCATAACGGATCTCCCCCTTGGGAAGGCCGTCCTCCGCCGTGAACAGGCGCGTCGTGCCGGAGGCGCGATCGAGCCTCAGGACGCCGCGGGGCGAACCGAGATACAACCGCCCGTCGCGATCGTCGGTGGCGCACGTCAGCGCGAGATCCGCGTAGGCCGGAGGGATCGCCTGCCGGCGGAATTCCGGCTCGTCGGCGGTCGGATTTGCGCAGACCGCGAGACCTCGTCCCAGGACCCAGAGCGCGCCCGCGCCATCGACGAAGAAGGGCGTCTCCGAGATCGCATCGACGGGCACGGGCCGGAGCTCGAATCGCCCCCCGCGGTACCGGACGACGTGGCCGTCCTCGAACGCGATCCAGATGTCGTGCCCCCCGTCTTCCGCGAACGACGTCGCGATGGAGCCGGTGCCGACGACCGAGGCGGGGAACGTCCGCACCTCGCCGTTCGGGCGCCGGCACGCGACGGAGCTCGAGCCGTTCCCGCCCCTGTCCGAGCTCACCCAGAGATCGCCGCTCGCGGCGACGAACACCGCGGCCGCTTCGAGCCGATCGAGGTGCGCCTCGACGATCGGCCCGAGATCGCGACGGAGGGCTCCCTCCTCGTTCGCTGCCGCGGGGCGCGGGTAGTGCAGCAACCCTTCGGAGCCGGCGACCCACCAGCCTCCGGTGGGAGCCTCCGCCAGCTGCTGCGCCGTGCGCCAGCCGGCCAGCGCCGCCCTCATCGGAAGCTCGAGCGGCCGCCCGACGAGGCGGTCCCCCTCGCTCGTGTACACCGTGAGATCCGTCACGCCGCGCGCGAGCACCGCGACACCCCCGAGCCGGTCCCCGGTGATCCCCACGATGATCGAGCGCCGCGCCTCGATCTCGTCGTGCTGCGTGAAGCCTCCCGCGACCCGTTTCGCGAGGCCGCCGTAGAACATACCGATCCAGAGATTCCCCTCCCGATCGAATGCGAGGGCCTGCACCGCCGCATCCGGGAGACCCGACCCTCGATCGAGATGATCGGCGACCGTCCAGGCTCCCTTCGTGCCGCGCCGCACGTCGTCCAGTCCCGCGAGCGTGCCGACCAGGAAACGGTCGCGCTCGAGCCGCAAGAGACTCGTCGGGCTCAGGCTGACGCCCTCGTGCTCTCCGAAGAGCGTCATTTGCGGCCGGGGCGTCCCGAACGGGTCGCTCCCGAAGTGCGCGACGCCGCCCAGGAACGCCGTCCAGACGGTGCCGTCGTCGTCGAAGAGAATGTCGCTGACGAACCCGTACCCCGCCACGTCGTCCGGGTGGTGGTCGATGCGGCCGTCGCGCGCGACGCGGTAGAGACCGGAGAGGTGCGTGCCGACCCACACGGCGCCGCCGGGCCCCTCGACGAGGCTCGTCACCCGCCCTCGCTCCGGCACGCCGTCGACCTTGACCGGAGACGGCCGCGCACCTCCCGGACCGTCGGCTGCGGGAATCCGCCAGAGCCCGTGGCGCGTTCCGATCCAGATCGAGCCGTCGCCGGCGGCGAGCAGGCGAAACGGCGCGGGCGCCGATCCCTCCTCGGGAGCGCCGAAGTCCGTGCGCGAGAACACCGGCCCGCCGACGGCACGGGACGGGTCGCCGCGGAACAGGCCCTCGTCGGTTGCGACCCAGAGTGTTCCGTCCGTGCCGAGCGTGACGTCCTGAACCTCGGCGCGCGGAAGTCCGAGCTCTGTTCCCAGCGCCTCGAAGCGCTCCCCGTCGAACTTCCAGAGGCCCGATCCCCCGGCGATCCACACCACGCCGCTCGGGTCGATTCGAAGTCGATTGACGCGCGACTCCGCGAAACCGTCGGTGGCCGTGTAGTGCCGGATCGGCGCTCGTGCGGCGTGAGCGGCGAGGGGCAAGATCGCCGCCATCCAGAAGAGGAACGTCTTCCAGGGTCGCATGCGAGGAGCCTACACGACGGCTGCGCGCGCCCAGGCAACAGCCGCCTCGAAGTCGCGGAATACCCGCACCTCCGTCGGCGGCCGTTCGCGGAGCGCCTCGTAGACCCGCGCCTGCCCGAAGTCGACGTCGCTCGCGGTGACCATCGCCACGCGCGACGGTCCGGGGAGCGGTTGCTTCTCGGTGACGAACCGCGCGAACGTCGAGATGTCGTCGCTCACAGCGTCGAGCCGCGCGTTCCGAAAGTCCCAGACGACGGCGCGGCGCTTCCACGCCGCGTTTCCCCACAGCTCCAACGCGGCCGCCTTCGCGTCGTCCAAGCCGAGGACGCCGGTGCAGGTGCCGATCGCAACGCCCGTGTCTGCTTCCACGTGAATGGAAAACGGCATCGCTCCTCCATGTCGCCAGGCTATCGACGCCCAAAGGGTACTCGCCCTAGTTCGCGGGTGGCGCACAGCCGGTGTCCAGACGCTCCTTGGCGCGTGTCGCGAGTCGTGGGTCGTTGAATCCTGGCAGGTCGCCCCCGGCGCACCAAGGAGACGGTACGGGCGGTTCCGGCAGGGGCCCATTGCTCCGCTCGAGGGTCGCTCGAGCGGCGTCGATCGGCAGCACGGCGACTGACGTGACGCCGAACTCGCCGTGAGCGAAATGCCCGCCCTCGTGGCTCTCGGTCTTCAGGATCAGATCTCCGGCGTACGCGGCGACCGACTGCGCGGGAACGCGGAGCAGCGCCACTACCTCGAACGGAGCCGTTCCCGCCTCCGGGAGCTGGGTGCTGCCGAGCAAGGCATAGTCACCGCCGGCAAGCCAGATCGCCAGCGAGCCGTCCGGGTCCGGATGCACCTCGGCGGAGACCGCGCGTTCTCCTAGGCGCAGCAGCCACACGTGCCGCTCGATGTTCGGCTCGACCGAAGGCCATACGGGTTTCACATTCCAGGGGAAGAACTCGCTCCCGTCGCGGAAGAAGCGCAGGCGTCCGAACACGAGGGTTTCGCCCGGCCGCGGCGCGATCGGGCGGCCGGGTCGCTGGTAGCCGACGGATACACAAGCCGAAACCGCGGTCAGCGCCAACGCAAGGGCGATTGCGTGCCGGGCTCGACAGAGCACGACCCGGATGACGTCACGATTTCGGGTGATCGACACGATCTACGCCATTCGTCGCGCAAGTTGCCGATCGAGTGCCGGAACGATCTTGTCGAGCAACGCATCGACCCAGAGCGCGGTCACGGCGCCGGCGAACACGTCCATGGCGTAGTGCGCGCGCAACACGATCACGGTCATCGCCTCGAAGATGGCGAGGCACCACGCAAGCGCGGTCAGCCACGGCCTGCCGAGGCGGCTGAGTTGCGCTGCGCCGAAGACGGCGATGGCGGTGTGGCCGGAAAAGAAGAAATCCCCGGCGACCGAGTAGGTGACGAGGAGCGAAGGGAACCCGGGATTGTGCCAGATCATGTTCGGCGGCGGCGGGAGCGCGCACACCCTCTGCATGATCTGCCGCAGGCCCACGAGGATCAGGAGCCCGAGCAGCGGACGGATGCTTCGTCCGAACAGCCAGCTCGCCAGAAGGAACACGGCCAGAGCATCGATTCCGGCCGAGCTCCCGATCAGCAGCGCGTTCGCGGCCCGGGGATGGTCCAGGAAGTAGCTGTTGATCGGCGCGGTCAGGTCGTGGAGAGCGTCCCCGATCCCGGCGGCCGGTAGCGGGCGCGCCCCGATGAGCGACTGCGTCCAGAACCAGACGGTCAGCGCGATCGCCGTGATGACGGCCCGGACGATCAAGCCTCGCACCGGGTCAGGACCCGGCCACGAAGGTTGTCAGCGCGAGATCCTTCAACCGCCGCAGATCGAGCTTCCCCGTGCCGAGATAGGGAAGGGCTTCGACGTGAACAAAACGATCGGCGCGCGGCCTCCAGAGCGGCGGCAGCCCCGACTCGCCGAGTTTCTTCACTACGCCGTCGAGCTTGTCCTGCGGCAGCGTGTGGAGCACGACAATCTGCTCGCCCTTCGTCTCGTCCGGGACCGACGTCACCGCGAACTGCTGCTCCGTCGATTCCGCGAGCTCGTGCAGCTTCTCCTCGATCTTGATGTGGGGAACCATCTCGCCGCCGATCTTGCTGAAGCGGCTCAGGCGGTCCGTGATGCGGATGAACCCGTCCTCGTCGACGGCGGCAATGTCGCCGGTGTCGTACCAGCCATCGACGAGAACTTCCGTCGTCTTTTCCGGGCGGTTGAGATATCCCTGCATCACGTTCGGCCCGCTGACGAGGAGCAGGCCCGGCTGGTTCGGGGGCAGCGGCTGGCGGGTTTCGGGATCGACGATGCGTACCGCCATGCCCGGCAGCGGGTGGCCGATGCTGCCGCGCTTGGCTCCGGCTTGACGGAACGATGCGGCGCGGAAACCGACGGTGTTCACCGACACGACGGGAGAGCATTCGGTGCAGCCGTAGCCCTCCATCGGACGGATCCCGAACCGGTCCTCGAACGCGAGCGCGATCCGCTCCGGGAGCTTCTCTGCGCCGGCCAGAACGTAGCGGAGGCTTCCGAAGTCCTCCGGCGCGACGCGACGCGCGTAGGCGTTGAGAAACGTCGGCGTCGCAATGAGCACCGTGACGCCGTACTTGCTCACGAGTCCGCCGATCGCGCGCGATTCGAGAGGGCTGGGATGGTAGACGACGCCCACGCCGGCGACGATCGGCATGCACAGCGCGCCGGTGAACCCGAACGAATGGAAGAACGGAAGGATGCCGAGGATTCGGTCCTTCCCGACGAGCATGAACACCTCGTTGATCTGCTCGACGTTCGACTCGACGTTGTAGTGAGTGAGGACGACGCCCTTGGGATCGCCGGTCGAGCCGCTGGAAAAGATGACCGTGGCGACGTCATCGAGGTGCGTCGCGCGCTCGGCGCCCACGCATCGACCGACCCATCGCGCGGGAACGCACGTCGCGATCGCCAAGGCCGCGATGCGTTCGAGAAGGCGTGGGGCTGCCGCGAGATCCTCGACGTAGACGACTTCCGCGGGCGTCTCGATGCGGACCTTCTCGAGGAAGAGACGCGAGCTGATCACCGTCTTGAGGCGGCACTGGGCGGCGCAGGCGGCCAGCGTCTCCTTCGACGCCGTGTAGTTGAGGTTGACGGGAACCTTGCCCATGAGGAGCGCCGCCGTGTTGACGAGCGCTCCCGGCACGGACGGGGGGAGCAGGATCCCGACCATCGGCTCGTCTCGCCACACCTCGCGCAAGCGGCGTGCGAGAAAGACGGACTTGGCGAGCGCCGAGAGGAACGTGAGCCCGGGCGTTTTCCCGTCGGCCATGGCGAACCGGCGCGGATGGCGGCGTGCGGTCTGAATGAACGAGCGCGGAAGCGTGCGCATCAGGCGTTTCCGGCGACCGAATGCGGAGACACCGAGCGCCTGAACGGCGACGCGGGCCTCGCTCGCCGTCGTCGTCGCCGGCATCGGACGGCCGAAGGTCACCCGGACCGGATACGGGAGCTTGCGCGGCCACTTCCAGAGGAAGCGGCCGCCTGAAAAGCTGAAGATCGATCCCCAGGTCCCATCGATGTTCACCGGAACGATGGGCGCATCGACGTTCTTCATGATGCGCTCCATGCCGCGACGGAACGGCAGCATCCGCCCGATGCGCGTCAGCTCCCCTTCGGGGAAGATGCAGACGAGCTCCCCACGCTCGACGGACGCGGTGGCCTCCCGCAGCGAGCGGAGCATCTCGCGAGGGCCCTGCTGCGACGAGATCGGAATGACGTGGAGGATCTTCACGAACGGCTTGATCAGCGGATGCTCGTACCGATCCTTGAACATGAGGAAACGAATCGGCCGTTCCGTCGAGGCGAGCACGAGGACCGCGTCGACCATCGATCCGTGATTGGGCACGAGCAGCGCACCGCCGTGCTTCGGGATGTTCTCGGCCCCCTGCACGTCCATCCGGTAGACCGTGTGCGCGGCGAACCAGAGGAGCAGGCGCAGGAGGGCGTCCGGCATCAGCACGAGCGTGTAGATCGTCGCGACGAGCGAGAGGATCGCCGTCCAGAAGAAGAACTGGGGCGGTGTGATGTGGAGGTAATGCGTGCCGCCCGAGTAGATGGCGGAGGCCACGCCGATCCCCACGAACGACAGGAACGCCGAGAGGGCGATGACGCCCCCCTTCTTTTCCTCGAGAGGTCGATGCTGGATCAGCGCGTTGACAGGGACGACGAAGAATCCGCCGGCGAACCCGAGTGCCGCCAGCAGCCAGAGCACCGTCTGGAAGCTCAATCCGTGAAGCGCCAGGGCCAAGCCGGCGGCGCTCATGCCGACGGCCCCCAAGGGAATCAAGCCGTACTCGATCTTCCCGCCGGACAGCGTGCCTGCGGCGTAGCTTCCGATGCCGATTCCGATCGCCAGCGCCGCCTGGAGGTAACCGCTGTGAGACTCGTCGATGTGAAGGACTTCCGTCCCGTAGAAGACGATGACGAACTGGAGCAGCGCCCCGAGAAACCAGAAGTACGTGTTCCCGGCGACGGAGAGGAACAGAACCCGATCGGGCCGGACGAGGCGCCATTGCTCGAGGAGCTCGCCAAACACGTTCAGCCGGAATCGTCTCGTCGTGTCGGCCGCGGGAACCTTCGCGATGCCGAAACTCGCCGCCAGTCCCGCGAGCGCGCAGCCGGCGAAGATCAGGCCCGCCGTCGCCTCGTTGCCGTGGAACCTCTGGGCGAGGATCGGCCCGCCGACCGCGCCCGCGATGATCGCCGCGAACGTAGTCAGCTCCAGCACGCCGTTTCCCCACGACAGGCGCTTCGGCGGGAGAAGCTCGGGCAGCAACCCGTACTTCGAGGGACCGAACAGCGCGGCCTGCGTGCTCGCGAGGAAGACGGCGGCGAACGAGAGGGTGACGGTGTCCCGCGTGAACGCCAGCGTCGCGAACAGCATGACGCCCAGCTCGAACACCTTCGTGGCGATGGTCACCTGGCGCTTGCTGAACCTGTCGGCGAGGAACCCGCCCGTCATCGAGAACAGGACGAATGGGGCCGCGAACAGGAAACCGATCAGCAGGACCCATAGGTCTTTCTGGTCCTGCGTCGGATTCTTCGACAGCGCGAGAAAGATCACGAAGAACTTCAGGGCGTTCTCGTTGAACGCACCCTGGAATTGCGTCGCGATCAGGCTCCAGAAGCCGCGCCGCCAGCTCGTTTCATTGTCGGGCGTCAAGAAACCTCTCCGCGCGTCGTAGGCCTCGGCATCGGCGCCCCCACCTGGACTCCGACCAGGGACCCGCGGATTATGGGCCAACCCGGAGTTTGGAAGGCCGTCGCAGACTATCGTTTCGAACCGACAAGGGCTTTTCTTGCCACATGTGCTAACAAACCCGGCGTATCGGTGTCCCTATAGATCGGAGGGCGTCTTGGAGCCGACCGATCGGCAGCTCATCGCGGAGATCGCGTCCGGATCGGACATCGCGTTCGATCGTCTGATGCGGCGCTACCGCCGGCTCGTCTACCGCGTGGCGTACGGCTTCACGGGGGATCGCGAGAGCGCGATGGACGTCGTCCAGGAGACTTTTCTCAAGGTTCACCATCGGCTCTCGAGCTTCCGCGGCGACGGCGAGCTCAAGGGCTGGATCGCCCGAATCGCGGCGAACGAGGCGATGAACTGGAAGCGGTCGGCCGCGCGATTCCCGACCGCCCCGCTCGACGAATCGGTGTTCACGCGCCCCGACGCGCGCGAGGACGGAGAGCCCGAGGAGCGCGCGAGCGCCGAGCGGACGCTTGCGCACTCGCTCGCCGCGCTCGGCCCGCGGCACCGTCTGGCGATCGTGCTCCGTTACTTCGGCGACCGATCGACGCGCGAGATCGCCGCCGCGCTCGAATGCAGCGAAGGCACGGCCCGCAACGTCCTGTTCCGCGGCCTCGTCAAGCTGCGCGCAATGATGACTGCATCCGAGGAGTCACTCCGTTGAGCGCATGCCAACGTTTCGAAACGATGATCGAGAGCCTGGCTTCCTCCGAGCTCGACTCGCGGGAGCTCTCGTCGCTCCTCGCGCACACCCGCGAGTGCGAGAGCTGCCGCGGTCTTCTCTCGCTGCACGGTGACCTCACCGAGGCCGCCGAGCGCGTCCCGCAGCCGGACGATGCCGAGCTCGACCTCCGTCAGGAGAGGGTGCTCCGCGTGATCGCCCAGCGCCGCTCCCGCCGCCCGCTTCGCGTGGCTCTGTTCGCGGCGTCCCTGATCCTGCCCTTCGTCGCAGGAGTTCTCGCGGGCCGCGCGTCAGGCGCGGGCTCGAGCGCCTCCGGTCGGTCGTCGCGCTTGATCGACGCGCTGCACGCCGAGGCGGCATCGAACGGGAAGCTGGCCGCCGTCGAGGATTCCCCGTTCACCTACTCGAACGTATCGTGGCGCAGGGTCGGCGAGGATCGAGTCGCGCTCGACTTCGACGTCACGACCCACCTGTCGTCCACGGAGCCGCTGCGCTCCCCGCTGGTGAACGAGGTCCTCGCGCAGTCACTTCTGAACCCCTCGAGCGTCGGCGAGCGCCTGAAGACGATGTCGTTCGCTGCGTCGGAGCTCGACCCGAAGCTCGAGCAGGCGGTGCTGTTCTCGCTGCGTCACGACGAGAGCGTCGCCGTGCGGCTCGCCGCGCTCACGGTGCTGGTCGGGCGCTCCGACGACGAGGACGTTCAGTCCGGCCTGATGACCGCGCTCCACGACGACCCATCGGTGCAAGTGCGCCTCGCGGCGCTGGAATCCTTGGCTGCGCGACGCGTCGATCACGGCCGGATTCGCGAGGCGATCCGGGGGCAGAAGCAGCCGGGCGACGAAGCGCTGATGGTGCGACTCGCCGAGCTCGAGAGACAACGTTGAAGGAGGAGCCGAGATGCTGAGACGAACGCTCGTATCCGCTTGGATCGTCGCCGGCGCCGTGTCCATGATCGCAGCAAGCGAGCCCCAGTCCGGAACTCGAGAATTCAAGGTCGGAGCGGGGGGGAAGCTGACGCTCGACCTCGAATCGGGTGCGGGCGTCAAGATCTCGGGCACCGGGGGATCGTCCGTGACCGTGTCCTACAAGCTCTCGTGCAGCCCCGACTGCACGATCGACTTCCAGCAGAGCGGGAGCGACCTCAAGGTCGAGACCCGGTTCGCGCACGGGGGCGACCCCGAGAGCTCGGACTCCGATCTCGAGATTCGCGTCCCCAGCCGATACGACGTCGCGCTCTCCTCGATGGGAGGCGGTCTCGAGATCGACGGCGTGAAGGGGACGTTCACCGGTGAGACGAAGGGCGGGGCGATCACGCTCCACGACGTCGACGGGGAAGCGCGCCTGAAGACCATGGGCGGCGCGATCCGCGTGACCGATTCGACTCTCGACGGCTCCCTGCACACGATGGGAGGGGCGGTCAGCATCGAGAACGTCGAAGGCGACGTCAAGGGCAGCTCGATGGGAGGGGACGTCCGCTACAAGAACGTCCGGCGGAAGGACGGCAAGGTCGCCTCGCCCGCGCACGGCGACGGCTCGGCGGTGGCCGACGTCTCGCCCGACACGGTGCAGATCTCGACCATGGGAGGCGAGATCAAGACGGAGGACGCCCCCGAAGGCGCCGACGTCATGACGATGGGGGGCGGCATCGAGATCAAGAACGCCAAGCGTTTCGTCCGCGCCAAGACCATGGGCGGAGATATCACGCTCGACTCCGTGGACGGGTGGGTGCAGGCAACGACGATGGGCGGGAACATCGACGTCACGGTGGTCGGCTCCGGCGGCGACGTCACGCTGACTTCGATGTCTGGAAACGTCACCCTGCACGTGCCGAAGGGATTCGGCATGAAGCTCGACCTCGAGATCGCCTACACGAAGAACAGCCGCAAGGAGTACGCGATCACCGCGCCCGGCGGGGCGGCTCAGACCGTGTCCCCCGACTGGGAGTACGATCACGGCAGCCCCCGCAAGTACATCCGGAAATCGGGCTCGGCCAACGGCGGCGGCCACGAGATCACCGTGAAGACGGTGAACGGCGACATCACGGTGACCGAGGGGAGCTAGGGGCGCGTCGCCGCGCCCCTTCGCTCAGTGGGCCCCCATCGCCACGCCTCTGTAAGCCGTGTCGTTTGCGGCCGTCGAGATCGTGGTCGGTGCGGGGTTCATCGTCACACCATCGTCGATGTAGCGCAGAAGCTTGTTGCCGCTCGATTCGCTCGTCGTCACGAACAGCTCGACATTGCCGTTCGACTGGACATACCCGGTAATTCCCTGTGGCCCGGTGGTGAGACCGGAGGTAAACGTGGTCAGCAGGTTCCACGTCAAACCATTGAATGTCCACTTCTGGACCCCGCCGCCCAGCGCGACCGTTCGGTTGTCGGCGATGTAGAGCGTGTCGAGGCCGGCGACGTTGGGATTGAGGTCGAACATGACGAATCCCTGCGGAGCAGCCATGGTGGCGGGGAGCCCGGGAAGCGGTGTCGCCGTCTGTCCGGCCGTGGTCGGCAAGCCGGATCCGATCGTGAAAACGTTCGTGAACATGCCCTGCCCCGAGTCCCCGTACAGCTGCCCGCCGTAGATCGCGACGTGGAGGGCGTCGTTTGGGGTAGTCAGGATATGGGTTCCGCCGGTCGTGCCACGCGGGATATACCAGGCGCCCCCTGACGACGTCGTCGAGTTTCCAGAGACCCAGAACGCCGTGCCGTCCACGGACGCGGCGCCCCGGATCGAGCTTCCGCTGAACGCCGCGTTGAACCGTGTCGTGCTGTCGACCGCCCCTGCCGGATCGACCCGGCACACCACGCGATTCACGAACGACGAACTCGTCGATGCGACGGTCGCCGTACCCGGGGGGGTTGCGTACCCTCCGAACTGCACGAACGACTCGTCCGAGGACCGTGTCAAGGCCCCTTCGCTCGTGAGTGTGCCGGCGAGCGTGCAGGGTTCATTGGCACCGGAGATGCTGGTCGGAAGGGACACAATCGACTCCAGCGAGCCGTCCTCGTAACGCTCATCGATGAAAACCGGCGCCGAAAAACCGGAAAGGTTACTGGACCCGTCGCCGACCCTGACGACGTCCACCGTCGGCACGCACATCGCGGCACGGCACCGGGTTCCCGCCCCGAGGCGGCAGGACGTGCCGTTCGGAACTGGCGTGAACGTCGGAACCCCGGCCTGACACGTGTCCGTCGTGCACGGGTTGTTGTCGTTCGGGGTATCCGTGTTGTCCGGCACCGAGACGATGTTCCCGCTGCCATCGCATTCGTTGACCTGGCAATCTCCCGGCGTTTGGTTCGACGTGACCGTACCCTGGGCGACGCTCTGGTAGCCGCAGTCGCCGCTGGTGCACGTCGGGATGATGCATTCGTTCGGCCCGGCCGGGCATGTCGACGGGTCCGCGCAGTGACCGTCGGTGACGAGATAGAACTCGGTCGACAGGTACGCGTTGGTATCGGTATAGCTGTATCCGGCGGTCTGGTCGATCAAGTTGAAGAAGCTGGCCACGTTTTCCGGCGTGCCCTGGCTGAAGACCTGGTACAGGGGGGTCCCCCCGCTCCAAGTCAGCGCCACCGTCTCGGAATCGACCCGGTTCGCGTACAGCACGACGCTGTCCGCCCTGGCCGCCGTGGAAAGCGCGCATATCACCGTTAGCCCAAGCGCGAGAATTCGCATAGGAATGCCCCCATCCGCCGATGCCACGTCACGAGAATGTACGGCGATCCCCCCCTTTGTGGAAAGCGCGATTGCGGGGGTGACGATCAAACTGCGAATGATCTCGCGGCGCTCATCCCGCCGCCATTCGACGCGGACCATCACGGTGCGTTACCGTGATAGCTGTCTCGAAGCGTAGTCCTTCCTCGGAGGTACACCGATGAGCCGAACCCCCCGCATCGCTTCCCCCCTCCTACCGCTCCTGGCGCTCGCGTTCGCCGCGACCATTCTGCCCCTTACCGTCCACGCCCAGGACGCCCCTTCCGGCGAAGGTCCGCACGGCCATGGCGGGCCGCCCGGCATGATGGGCGGGCGCGGCGAGGAGGCGCCCCAGATGGTACTCGAGCGCATGAAGACGCGGCTGAAGCTGACGCCCGAGCAGGAGGCGCAGCTCAAACCGATCCTCGAAGAGAACGCCAAGAAGATGCGCGAGCTGCGTGACAAGCACCTCGCTGCGAACCAGGGTCAGCCGACGCCTCCCGACCCCGAGATGCGCAAGCAGATGATTGCGCTGCGGGACGAGAACGACGCGCGCATCGTCAAGGTTCTGACGCCGACCCAAGCGGAAGAGTGGAAGAAGATGCGCGCCGAGGCGCGCGAGCGCATGGAGCAGCGCATGAAGGGCGGCCCCGGCGGGGACGCTCCTCCGCCTCCGCCGAACGAGAAGTAGTCAACGAGGGCGGCGGTCGCGATCGGGCCGCCGCCGTCCGTCGTGTCCAGCTCCTAACCCAGAGTGCCCCCACCTGGACTCGAACCAGGGACCAGCGGATTATGAGTCCGCCGCTCTAACCGACTGAGCTATGGGGGCAGCCCCATGTTAGCGTGAGCGGCCGCTCCGGCGGACGAGAGCATGGGAAAGAAGAAGGCGGACCGCGCCCGGGCCGCGAAACGGCCGCTCACGCCGAGAGAGCGCCTGTTCGCGGCGATCGCGGCCACGCTCGGGATCGTGGGGGCGTTCGCGATCGCCGAGATCGCGCTCCGGCTGGCCGACTTCAACCCGGCGCGCGTCAACCCGGGGTACCTCCAGTTCGGCTACCGCACGGGGATGCCGCAGTTCGACGAGGACGGGCTGCGTCGCGAGGGCGAGCCGGTCCAGGTCCGGCTGTTCCGCCCGGATCCCGAGGTGCTGTGGACGACGATCCCGAACACGCCGTTCACGAACAGCCGCGGCTTCCGTGGGAAGCGCGAGTACACCGAGGCCAAGCCGCCGGGGACGATCCGCATCCTCTTCATCGGCGATTCGTGCACGTTCCTCGGCGATCCGGTCTACCCGGAGATCGTGGAGCGCGAGCTGGCGGCGCGCTTTCCGGACAAGAAGATCGAGTGTCTGAACGCGGCGGTGCCGGGATACTCGAGCTTCCAGGGGAGCAAGCTGATCGCTCGGCTCGAGATCTGGCAGCCGGATTTCGTGTCGGTCTACTTCGGCTGGAACGATCACTGGCCGGCGCAGGGCGGGCTGACCGATCGGATTCAGTATTCGGCGGGGCACGGTCTGCGGCTGCTCACGATCCTCGAGGCGTGGCGCGCGCGCGGACGGCGCGATCCGATCAACCGGGTGCCGCTTCCCGAGTTCGAGGAGAACCTCGAGTCGATCCGGCGCGCGGTCGCGTCGTGGCCTGCGCGCGTCGTGCTCGTGACGGCGCCCACCGCGTTCCGCGCGGGCGCGATGCCGGACTGGTCGTACGACTTCTTCGGCGAGTACTACCACATGCAACGCACGGCGATCGATTCGATTCCCGCGCAGCATTCTGCCTACGCCGACGGCGTGCGGCGCGTCGCGTCGAACGCCGCACTCCTGGTCGATGAGGAGAAGGACTTTCGGGAGGCTGGGCTGGCCTCGGACGAGTATTTCCGGACGGACTCCATCCACCTGCTCACGCCCGGGCATGAACGGATCGGGCGAGCCGTTGCCGCCGCGGTCGCCGAGACGTGGCAGGCGGGGCACTAATCTCGAAGTGGGATCATCTCCCGGATCTTGAACGTGATTCGCTCGCTTGCTTCGCGCCTTGCCGCGGCGGCGAGGGCGTGGGTCTTGTCGGGCCACCGAAGCAGGAATTGCCAGCGCGTCGGGACGTCCTGAACGCCGGCGTCGAAGCCGATCGTCGTGTTGTCGCCGTCGATCGCGAACGCGAACCGCGACAGGCCGAACGAGACGCCGAGGCCGATCGCCTTGATGAACGATTCCTTGAGCGTCCACGTCTCGAAGAAGCGATCGCGCTGCGCATCGCCGTCGAGCGCGCGGATCGCATCGGCTTCCTTCTTCGAGAAAAAACGCTCCGCGAGCTCGACCAGACGCCCCGCGCGATCGGCCCACTCCACGTCGATGCCCACTTCGCGCGCGTCGGCGGCGATGCAGGCGATCAGGCCGTGCGTGTGCGATACGTTGAACCGGATGTGAGCGCACTCGACGGGCTCGAGAATCTCCGGGCGGCCGTGCGCGTTCGTCGCGAACAGCCAGCGCTTCGGGTCGATACCGGTGTAGGTCGAGAGCATCGTGCGCACGAGAGCGCGCGTGACCACCTGATGATGCCGCGCTTCGTCGGGGATCAGGCGATCGCGCTGGCGCTTCTCGCCGTCGTCGAGAAGGCGCTCGTACTCGCGGAGGAGGCCCGGATCGCCGGCCGATTCGGGGCGCACGAGCCAGATGTGCGCTTCGCCGCGGGGAATCCCTCTCACGCGAGCGATGATCGCACGGAAACGAAAAGGGGAGCCCGGAGGCTCCCCTTCCCAGGTCCCCTTGCTGCTGTCGGAGTCAGTGCTGCTCGACGTTGTTGCCGCTGTTGTTGCTGTTCTGCTCGGCGGTGTTGCTGTGCTTGTGATGCGCCGGATGGTGTCCGTTGGCCGCAACCGTGTGCGTGCGCGTCGTGGTCGTCGTGCGGCTCGCCGTTCCGGTCTGCGGATTCTTCTCGCTGACCGACGTCGTGTGGCTCGTGGCGGTCGCGCCGTTCGGAGCCGTCGCGGTCGTCGTGGCCGTGGTCGTCGTCTTGGTCCCCGAGCCCGGCTGCGCTTCGCGGACCGTGGTGGCCTGCGTGTTCACGGTCCCGCCGTTCGGGCCCGTGTGGGTCGCGTCGCGGGTCACCGTGTTCCCGGTGCGGGTCGTGGTCACCTGGCTCGTGCTGGTCTGCGCGGCCGGCATCTGAGCCGCCGGAGCCGTGGGCGCCGCCGGGTGCTGCGCCGTGTTCGGCGTCGCAGTCTGCGTCGCGGCCTTCATCGTGGGCTTCGTGGTCGCGGGCTTCGTGGCCGTATCGGTCTTGGTCGTATCCGTGTTGGTCGTGGCCGTCGTGGTCGTGTCCTGCTGCGGCGTGTCGGCCAGCGCCACGGAGCCGGCGAGCACGAGCGCGGGAATGAGCGGGGTCATGATCCGTATGCGTGACATCTTGGTTAAAGGCATGGTGGTCTCCTCGCATCTTCCTTCTGGCAAAATCGGCGCCGCCGCGTTCTGCTCGGAATAGATGGATCTTCCGGGCGGTCGCTCGTGCCGCAATTACATCCTTGTAGTTCGAATATCGCTATTCGCACGCTCTCATCGCGGGCTCGGGGCCGGCTCTTCCACGGCGCACGGCTCGGCGGCAGGGGCTTGCGCGGCCGGAGCCTGCGCGGGCGGATGCCACTCGTGAACGGAGGTCGCGTAGGAGGGACCCGAGGCGCCGGTCGCTGCCGCCGTCCCGGGGCTCGCGTGCCAGTTGCCGACGGAGGTCGCATACGACGGGCCCGAGGCGCCGCCCGCCGCCGCCGTCCCGGGACTCGCATGCCAGTCGTGGACGGAGGTGGCGAGGGTGGGAGCCGTCCGGACCATCGGCGCCGCCTGCCCCGCATCGCGTGCCTGCCGCGTCGCCGCCCGGCCGCTCGGTGACGCAAACGGATCCTTGGTTCCGGCGGTTGGGCTGGCGATCGACCAGTTGCTCACGGGTACCGCGCGCTCGACGGCCGCGCGAGCCGAGTGGGCGTCGCGGGCGAGCGCGGCCGAACCGGTGAGCCATATGACGCAAGTCAAAGGAAAGTACACACTCATCCGAGCCATACGAGTCCGGGACATGGTTTTCTCCTCGGCCATAACCATGGCAAGTTCAGCGCCGGGAGCTCGCCGCCGGTTCGGGGCGCTTCTCCCTCGAGGACCGCCCCGCGGTTACGGGCGCGTACTTCGAATTTCGATATGTGCGCACTATCATGGGGCCGGCCCCCGGATGACGGACGCACCCACCAGAGGACTGGTCGCAGCCGCGTTCGCGCTCGCGGTGGTCATGCTTTTTCTCAGGCTCGGCCGCCCGGCGCTGATGTGGCCGGACGAGGGGAGAAATGCCGAGGTCGCGCGCGAGATGTCGGTCGGATCGTCGTGGTGGGAGCCCACGCTCGAGGGGCTTCCCTACCTCGACAAGCCCGTCACCTTCTTCGCCGCCGTCGCGCTGTCGTTCCGGCTTCTCGGGATCAACGAGTGGGCCGCCCGCCTGCCCTCGGCCCTGTGCGGGCTCGGTGCGCTCGTCGTGCTGTTCTCGGCGGCGAGGAAGCGGGCCGGGAGCGCCGCCGCCGCGGCGGCGGTCGTCACCGCCGCGACCTGCCCGATGGTTTTCGCGTTCTCGCGCCTCGTGATCATGGACATGATGCTCGCGTTCTGCACCGTCTGCTCGATCCTGGCCGCGTTCACCGCGGAGGATCTCGACGGGGTCGCGCGGGCCCGGCGGTACCTCGTCGCCGCGGCGATGGCCGGCGCCGGCTTCGTGGTGAAGGGCCCCGTCGGCGTCCTGGTCCCGGTCGCGGTGCTCGTCGTCGATCGGCTCGTCGCCCCCGCTCCCGGTTCGCTCCGCCGCCTGTTTTCCCGCTGGAACGCGGTCGTGTTCCTCGCGATCGCCGCTCCGTGGTTCCTGGGCGTGGTCGCTGCACACCCCGACTTCTTTCACTACGGCGTCGTCGAGGAGACCCTCGGGCGATTCTTCACGCCGGCCTTCAATCGTGTGCAGCCGTTCTGGTTCTTCGGTCCCGTGTTCCTCGTCGCGACGTTTCCCTGGTGCGCGCTGATCCCGGCTGTCGCCGCCACGGTGTGGCGCGGCCGGAGATCGCTGGCCCCGATCGACCGCCTGCTCGCGGTGTGGACCGTGGTCGTCATCCTCTTCTTCTCGCTGTCGCGCACGAAGCAGCCCGGGTACATCCTGTCCGCCGTGATCGCATTCGGCGCACTGACCGGGATAACGCTCGTGCGCGCCCTCGCCGAGCCGGAGGGGCGCGCCGCGCGGACGATCGCGAGGTCGACGTTGGTCTTCGGCGCCGGAGCCCTCGGAATCGGAATCTTCCTCGGCGCCGCGGCGACGCGCCACGACCTGTTGCCCGGCCGTATGGCCGCGTCGCTCTCGGGCGCCGAGTGGGCCGTTCCCGGGCTTCGCTGGTGCGCGCTCGGCGCGATCGTGGCCGGAATCGGCGGTATCGCCGGAGGGTGGAGACGGAGCGCGCGCGCCACGATCCTCGCCTACGCCGCGCTCCCGGCGGCAATCATCGTCCTCGCCTTCCCCGGCGTCGCCACCTACGCGGAGACGCGATCGGCGCGGCCGATGGCGCGAGCGTTCTCCGCGCTCCCGCGCGAGGTCGAGATCGTCGCCCTGTCCACGTATCCTTCGGGATTGTCGTTTTATCTCGGCCGCACGATCACGCTCATCAGCAAGGACGGGCTGCAGCTCGGGAGCAACTACGTCGCGTACTGGCTGCGCGGCCGCAACTCGTGGCCGACGAACGTCGTGCCGTGGGACGACCGGGCCGCCTGGCTCGACGGCCGCACCCACGACGTCCTCCTGGTCGCCGACAGCTACGGACGGAACGAGCTCGGCCGGATCGCGGGCGAGCGCGGCGCCGCCGTGACCGAGCTGTCGGACGAGTGGTCCTTCGCCCGCATCGTTCCCGCGGGGAGACGCTGACGATGTGCGGGATCTGCGGCGTGATCGCGCTTTCGCCCGGACGGGGCGAGGCCCCGCATCGCGATCGCGCGGCCACGATGCTCGGAACGCTGCTGCACCGCGGACCTCACGAATCGAGGCTGGCGTCCGACCGCGCGGGCACGATCGGGGCCACGCGGTTGGCGATCCGCGGGATCGAGAGCGGCTCGCAGCCGATCGTCGACGATGCGACCGGGGTCGTCGTCGCGTGTAACGGGGAGATCGACAATCATCGGGAGCTGCGCGCGTGGCTCGAAGGGCGCGGCCACCGCATCACGCTTGCGACGGACATCGCCGTGATCCCCGCGCTCTACCTCGAGCACGGCGACCAGTTCCCCGAGCATCTCGTCGGGGCGTTCGCGGTCGCCGTCTGGGACCCCCGCGGCCCGAGCGTGCTGCTCGCGCGGGACCGCGCCGGGGAAAAGCCTCTGTTCTACGCGTTCGCCCGCGGGGAGGTGCTGTTCGCCTCGGAGGTCGCCTCGTTGCTCGTCGACGCGCGCGTGCCGCGAGATCTCGACGTGCCCGCGCTGCGGCACTACCTCCGGTTCGGCTGCTTCGAGGCGCCGACGGCTCCGGTCTCCGCCGTGCGCCGCGTGGGGCCCGGCGAGATCGTCTCGATCCGCCCCTCGGGCGTCGCCCGGCGGCGGTACTGGCGGCTGCGCTTCGAAGAGTCCGGCGCTCCGCCGAGCCCCGATGCGTTCGACCCGGTGTTCCGCGGGGCCGTGATGCGCGTGAGCGACGCCGAGGTGCCGCGCGGCGTCTTCCTGTCGGGCGGCCTCGACTCGGCGCTGGTCGCGACCGTCGCACGCCGATCGCGCCCCGACGTCCCGCTGCGGGCGTACACCGCGCGCTTCGCGGAAGTCTCCTACGACGAGGGGGATCACGCCGCCGGGATGGCGAAGCACTTGGCACTCGACTGGACCCCCGTAGACGTCCCGGCATCCGCGGTGCCGGGGGAGATCGAGGGGCTCGTGGCGACGTCGGGTGAGCCTCTCGGCGACCCGGCGTGGGTGCCGATGTCGCTGCTCGCGCGCCGCGCCGTCGAGGACGTCCGGCTCGTCCTCGTCGGCGAGGGCGCCGACGAGCTGTTCGGCGGCTACCCGACCTACATCGGCGCGCTCGCGGCGGAGACCTACGCGCGGTGGCCTCGAGCGGTGCGCGCCATCGTCTCGCGCGCGGTCGGGGCGTGGCCCGTGAGCGACAAGAAGGTGACGGTCTCCTATCTCCTGAAGCGCTTCGTCGAGGCCGGCACGGTGCCCGGCCTCGCCCGGCATCGCCTGTGGACCTCGCAGGTTCCGCCGCGCTTGCTCGCGCAGCTCGGACTTCCGCCGGGCGACCTGGCCGACACCTCGGCACCGGGCCGCCCGCTCCTCGACGTTCTCCAGGAGAACGATTTCGAGACGTCGCTCGCGGAGGGGCTGCTGACGAAGGCCGACCGCGCCACGATGGGAAATGCGGTCGAGCTCCGGGCGCCCTATCTCGATGCGGGCGTGCTCGCCTTCGCCGCGAAGCTGCCCGGTCCCGCGCGCGCGCGCGGGCTGACGACGAAGATCTTCCTGAAGCGCTACGCCGAGCGCTATCTCCCGCACGACGTGATCTATCGCACGAAGCGGGGGCTGTCGGTGCCGCTGGCCACCTGGCTGCGCGGGCCACTCAAGGACTGGGCGCTCGCGCGCGTGTCCTCCGGCCGGCTCGCCGACGTCGGAATCGACGTGAAAGGCGCCCGAGCCCTGCTCGACGACCACCTCTCGCGCCGCGCCGATCTCGCGCGGCCGCTCTGGACGATCCTCGTGCTCTCGGTCTGGCTCGACTGGCACGCCGGCGTCGGCGTCGGAGCGCGGCGCGTCGAGGCGCCCCCGCGGGTCGTCTCTTGACCGCTCCGCGCCGGCAGTACAAGTACTTCGATCTCGTGATGGCCTCTTTCGTCACGGTGCTGCTGTGCGCGGACCTGATCGGCCCGGGCAAGATCGCGAAGATCGGTCCGATCGAGTTCGGTGCGGGTGTCCTGTTTTTCCCGATCTCCTACATCTTTGGCGACGTGCTGACGGAGGTCTACGGCTACGCGCGCGCGCGGCGCGTCGTCTGGTCGGGATTTGCCGCGCTGGCGTTTGCTTCCTTCATGGCGGCGATCGTCGTATGGTTCCCGCCCGCGCCCGATTGGCCGCACCAGGCCGCGTACGAGACGGTGTTCGGCGGAACGTGGCGGATCGTTCTCGGCTCGCTGCTGGCATTCTGGGCCGGGGAATTCTGCAACTCGTACGTGCTCGCGAAGATGAAGGTGCGCACCGACGGGAAGTACCTGTGGACGCGAACGATCGGTTCGACGATCGTCGGCGAAGGCGTGGACTCGATGATCTTCTATCCCGTAGCCTTCCTGGGAATCTGGAACATCCACCAGGTGTTCGCGGTGATGGCGACCAACTACTGCATCAAGTGCGGGTGGGAGGCGCTCGCGACGCCCATCACCTACCGGGTCGTCGCATTCTTGAAGCGGGTCGAGAACGAGGACTACTACGACCGCGACACCGACTTCAATCCGTTCACGCTGGCGCAGTAATTGTCCCCTCTCTGTTTCTAGGTTCTGGGGAACCAATTCCGGCGGCCGTCGGAGCGAGCGGCCGGTTCTTCATCTTGAGGCCGCGAGCGACGTCGAGCGAGGCGGCGCGGCGATTCCCCGCCGCATGCCACCGACGCGTGTCGCAGGAATTGATTGCCCAGAGCCAAGAAACAGAGAGGGGACTTACGGGGTGTACCAGTACAAGACGAGGCTGACCGACCAGCTGCCCCGCTGGACGAGCACGTCCTGGCTGATGTTGTACGTGCCGCCGGCGGGGAACGACGAGGTCATATCGATGTCCTGATCGCACGGCGAGGAACTGGTGCACGCGAGCTTGCCGGGACACCACCCCGCGCGGCTGAAGGCGCACGACGGGAAGCCGCACGCATTCCAGGCCGTGCAGTTCGATCCGTTCTCCGAGCTGCAGTCGGTCCGGAACGGCACGACCGTGTAGACCGGTGAGCCGTTCTTGAGGATGCGATTCGTGCGGTGGCAGAACTCGTCGCAGTTCTGGCACGAGCCGCCCGGGCAGTTCGCGTTGGACGTGCAGGTGTTGCCGTCGTTGGTGCCGCCGTCGCAGTAGAGCGTGCCGCCGTGCCCGGTGGTGAAGAACCGGAGCTCGACCTTGTTCGCGTTCGCCGGGATGCTGACCGACCGCGCCGCGAGCGGCGCGCCGCCGAACCCGATCACCTGGATCCCCGCCGCCGGCTTCTTCGCGGAGGCCTCGTCGGGGCGCTTGCTGAACGTGAAATCGGTCGTCACGTGCCAGCCGGCGGTCGCGAAGTTTCCGATGTCGGCGCCGACGTACTTGTGCCCGGTCAGGAGCGGGACGTAGGGGGTGATGTCCATCGTGACGACGCGGGGCGGCACGACTCCCGTACCGTTGGGCGCCGGGGCGTCGGTCCCGAACGGCGTGATGGCGTGGACGAGCTCCAGGTTGTCGTTCGTGATGCAGTTCGCCCCCGCGATGTCGATGCAGTTGTCGAGCACCAGGTACAGCTGCGCGATGCGGTCCCACGGATCCCCGCAGGGATTCCAGGTGCTCCCGGGATTCGTCTGACCGCACTTGTCCGTGCACCCTTGCTCGCCGGGCTTGCAGAGGCGGGAGTCCATCGTGAAATCGACGCTGACCTTCGTCCAGTTCCCGACGGGGAAGTCGACCGGAACGTTGAGCTGGAACCCGCCGTCCCGCTGCACGGTGCCCGCGCGCGGCGGACACACCTGTCCTCCTCCGAGCCAGCACAACCCGTCACCATCGTGCGCGCGCACCTTGACTCGCCCGGCCACGGCGTCGATGTACTCGTTGGACATCGGCGTCTCGTTCCCGTTGACGTCGACCACCGTGACCGCGAAGAAGTAGTTGACCCAGAGCGAGAGGCCCGTCATGGACGTCGACAGCGTGTTGCCGACGTCCTTGACCGAATCGTAGTTCCGCGAGGACGTCCCGTAGTAGACGAGATACTTCACGACTTGACTGGACGGCGCCCCGGCCGTCCAGTTCAGCTCGATGGTCGTGTCGGTGTAGAAGCCGGACAGCGTGGGGATCGTGGTCACCGTCGAAGGCTTCGACTCGGACTCGTTCCCCGCCGCGTCGACTGCCGTGACCAGGTAGTACCCGTCAATCCCCGAGGACAGGGCGCCCGAATCGGTGTAGCCCGTCGTGGCGGAGGTCCCGATTCGGTTCGACCCTCCCGACTTGTCGGGCACGAAGTCGGGGGTGGCGCCCCGGTAGATCCGGTACTGGCTCACGGTCTCGGCGGCGCCATTGACGTCGGTCGTGACCGCGGTCCAGGACATGACGACGTCGCTCCCGGACTTCGAGAGGAGGAGGCCGGTGACGGCGGACGGCTTGGTGACGTCCGCGGCGAGCGCCGCCGAGGCGGCGGCGAGCGAGAGGAACACGACGGCCAGGGTGCGGCACGAACGCGCGAGCGGCTTCATGAAACCCCCATGCACCGGGAGACCGGGCAAACCTCGACCACGGACGATGCTAACCCCGGTTTAGGTACCGCGGAAGGCCCGGGCGGGCAATCGCTACTTGAAGAGATGTTCGTATTTTCCCGGCCTTCCGTCGGCCCAGGGATGGTAGTCGTTGCAGAAGTCGATCCGGTCCCCGAGCAGCGGGTGATCGGCGCGCCAGATCCGGTAGAGCGCCCCGCGGCGCGGCACGCCGAGGTTTTCCTGCTGGAGCTTCACGAACGCGGTCGCCGCCGCGTGCCCGTTGCGCGTGATCTCGAGGCCGAACCGGTCCGCCTCGTGCTCCTGCCAGCGCGAGTAGCCCGTGGCCATCGGAGAGATCGCGAAGACGAGCACCCCGGTGAGGACGATCACGAGCGGAAGCGATGCGATATCAGCAAGCTCGGTGAAGCCGAACCGCTCGCGATACCGCGCGATCAAGCCGGACTGCAGCCGGTCGGCCGCCCACAGCGTTCCGAGGATGAGCACCGCGCCGAAGAGGATGCTCTTGGCCACGTGCCCGAGCACGTAGTGCCCCATCTCGTGTCCCATGACGAACAGCAGCTCGTCCGGCTCGAGTTTCTTGATCGTGGTGTCCCACAGCACGATCCGCTTCGACCCGCCGAACCCGGTCACGTAGGCGTTGACCGTGTTGGTGTCGGCGCTCTTGTCGACCTCGAAGACCCGCGCGCCCTCGATCCCCGCCCTCCCCGCGAGCGCGAGGATCCTCTGCTCGAGCGCCTGGTCCTTCATCGGGCCGAACTTGTTGAAGAGCGGGTCGATGACGACCGGCGAGATCACGAGGATGAACGCGGTCAGCGGGATCGCGAGCACGCTCGTCCATAGCCACCACCGGCGCGGGCTCTTCTTGACGAGCAGGTACGGGAGCCACGCGAGCAGCGCCGCCCCGACGAGCCGGACGCAAAGCCCCTTCACGCTGTCCCCCGCCCACTTGCCGAGCGTCTGGCTCGACAGACCGTAGGCGTGCGGGCGGACGAATCCCTGGAAGTACGACAGCGGCAGGTCGATCGCGTACGTCAGAAGGAGATACAGCGAGCAGTACGCGACGATCGTGAAGTACCAGTTGCGTCCCACGCGCCGCGCGAGATCGCGCATCTTCGCGGAAAACCCCGTGAGCAGGATCGTCCCCGGCACGAGCACGCCCCAGATCTCGTCGAGCGCCCAGAGCCAGTTCCCCTCGCGCGCGTGGCGCAGCGCTTTCTCGGTCGGCTCGGGCACCGCGACGGGCCCGGTCTGCGCGGCGCGGGCCGGATTCGGCTCCGCCGCCTGGTTCGCGATCCCGTGGGGCGCATCCTCGGGAGAGGGCACCTTCGGCGCGGCCGCGATGACGGCGGAGACCGCCAGGAATAGCGAGAGGGCAACGGAAGAGACGACGCCCCTCACGGATGCACGACTCGGATCGCGGACGACGAGAACAGGTCCACGCGATTGTCGACCTCGCGCACTCCGTTGACCTCCCAAGTCTTCCGCTCGGCGACCCGCTTGTCGTACAGGCTCGGCACGGAACCCTTCAGGACGACGCGGCCGGAGTCGACCTCGACCTCGACCCGCCCCGGGAAGCGCGGGGTCGCGCGCGGGGCGAACGTCAGCTCGAGCGCGCGGCGGATCTTCTCGTCCGGCACGTCCGGCGTGACCAGACGATCGACGAGGTCGGCGACACCGTCGATCGCCCCCGCGACGTCGCGGATCATCTTCCGGTGCGCGCCGCTCACGATCGAGCCCGTCAGCGTCACGACACCCTGATTCGCCTCGACCTTGATCGAGGAGGCGGCCAGCTCCGGCACGCCGAGGATCGCCCGCGCGACCGCGTCGGCGAGCGCGTCGTTTCCTGCCCCGCCCTCTTCGAGAACGAAGCCCGAGCGGTCGACGCCGCGGATCCCGCGGACGCGGCTCGCGACGTCCACGACGAGGTCCTCCTGCGCCAGGTTGCGCACGCGTCCCTCGAAGCTCGCGATCGCATCGTTGACCGAAACCTTCAGGTGAAGCGTCGCGGTGCCTGCCGTTCCGCGGATCCCGGTCTCGACGTTGCTCCGGAGATCCATGTCGTCGAGCGTGCCGGCGCGCGCGGCGGCGGCGACGAGCAGGACCGCAACAGCGCCTTCCGCGATCGATCTCACGCGAGCCTCCCCCGCCAGGTTACGGCGAGGCTGCTACGCTTACAACGCCTTTCCGGGGAGGATGCGGCGTGATCTCTCGCTGGGTTGCGATCGGCGCGGCGCTCGGCGCGATCGGCGTCGCGATGGGCGCCTTCGGCGCGCACGCGCTCAAGGCGCGCCTCGATGCCGACATGCTCGCCGTGTGGGAAACCGCGGCGCGGTATCAGCTCGTCCACGCGGTCGCGATGATCGCCGCCGCGTGGGCGGCCGAGCGCTGGCCCGGCGTGTGGACGTCGGCGGCGCCCTGGCTCTTTCTCGCCGGGACCGTGCTGTTCTCCGGGAGCCTCTACGTGCTCGCCCTCACGGGGCAGCGCACGCTCGGCACCGTGACCCCCTTCGGCGGAGTCTCGTTCATCGCGGGCTGGCTGGCACTCGCAATTGGCGCGTGGCAGGGGCGGTAACGGGGACATTCCTCTTTCGCAGCGCGGCGGTATCCGGGGAGCCGCGCAAGAAAAAGAGGAATGTCCCCGAGGTTCTAGACGGTCTCCGCCTTCTCGAGGAACACGCGCAACACCTTGCTCCGCGAGGGGTGGCGCAGCTTCCTCAAGGCCTTCGATTCGATCTGCCGGATACGCTCGCGCGTCACCGCGAACGACTGACCAACTTCTTCGAGCGTGTGCTCACTGCCGTCTCCGACGCCGAACCGCATTTTGAGGACCTTCTCCTCGCGGGGGGTCAGTGTCTTCAGGACCGTCTGGGTCTGAGACCTCAAGTCCACTTGGATCGCTGCTTCGACCGGGGAGACGGCGCTCCGGTCTTCGATAAAATCCTTGAGGTGGCTGTCCTCCTCCTCGCCGATGGGCGTTTCGAGGGAGATCA